>Ga0075106_1001052_pt1 | contig 12786 bp, 11 predicted proteins | sample AntDeeMetag02WF4_FD_69796 | JGI IMG/M metagenome (GOLD analysis project Ga0075106, IMG submission 69796) | Saline lake microbial communities from Deep Lake, Antarctica - Antarctic Deep Lake Metagenome 02WF4 | ecosystem: Environmental > Aquatic > Non-marine Saline and Alkaline > Saline | place... | reverse complement strand
CCGCGCCAGATGCGCAGGATCACCGGGTGACAGTGTGTTCGAGGGTCCCGACGCCTTCGACCTCGATCTCGGCTTCGTCGCCGTCCTCGAACGGCCCGACACCCTCGGGGGTCCCGGTCGAGAGCACGTCGCCCGGTTCGAGCGTCATGTACGTGGTTACCTCTTCGATGAGGGTCGGCACGTCGAACACCATCTGGTCGATTGTGGCGTCCTGTTTCACCTCGCCGTTCACACGGGTTTGAATCGTCGCGTCCGCGGGAACGTGTTCGGGGTCGGCGATACAGGGACCGATTGGGGCCGCGCCGTCGAAGGCTTTCCCACGAACCCACTGGGACTCACGCCGCTGGTCGTCGCGGTTGGACACGTCATCGACGCAGGTGTAGCCCTCGACGTACTCCATGGCGTCCGCTGCGTCGACGTTCTTGGCCTGCTTCCCGATGACGACGCCCAGTTCGGCCTCCCATTCGACGCGTTCCTTCCCGGCCGGAAGGGTGACGGTGTCGCCATGGCCTGCGACGGTGTTGGGCCCTTTGAGGAACAGCAGCGGGCGGTCTGGCACGTCCGCATCGTGCTCCTCTGCGTGGGCAACGTAGTTGCGCCCGACACAGACGATTTTACTCGGGTCAGTTGGCGCAAGCAGCGCGATCTCGTCCAGGTCGTACTGCTCTCCGGCGAAGGAGACTGACTCGCCGTGCCACTCACCGCGCCGGACTGCCCCGCTTGGATCTCGGAATCGTGCGTATCGCATGCATACTGCTGGCCGCGGGGATGGCTAAGTCGTTCCGACTCCGGCAACAGCCTTTCCGGGAGGCGAGGGCTTATGGACGCCGACACTGCATCGAATATATGGTAACAATCCACAAACAACGCCGTAATGCGTTGTTCGAGAAGCTTCCAAATGAGGTTGGGACTGTCCTCGTTCCCCCAAGCGAAACCCTCCGGTATCTGACTGGGTTGAACATGCACACCAGCGAGCGACCGACCGCCTTGGTGATGCAGCGGGGCCGACCTGACGCGTTCGTACTCCCTTCGCTGGAAACCAGGAGAGTCCGGGACGTCGTCGGGGCTGACGCCGAGTTCTTCATCTACACTGACGCGACCGATCCGGTCGCCGCCGCCAAAGGTGCGTTTGCGGAGTTCAAGAGTGCCCGACCGACCGAAGGAACGGTGGCGATGGAGTTCCGTTCGGCTCGGCTCGTGGAGTACGAGGTCGTGGAGTCGACGTACGAGTGGGATGCGGTCGTCGACTTGGAGGATGCCGCCGCCGCACTTCGAGGTCGGAAAGACCAGCAGGAGATCGAGAAGCTCCGAACGGCAGCGAGTCTCGTCGACGACCTCCTCGAGGAGACTGTCGAGGCGGTCACGCCAGGAATGACGGAAGCTGAAATCGAGGGGGTGCTCCACAAGGCCGTCATCGATAGTGAGGCCGACAAACTGGGCGCAGTCATCGTGGTCAGTGGGGAGCGCAGTTCACAACCCCACACCAACACGTCCGACCGGGCGGTCGAGCATGGCGACCCGTTGATGATCGATGCAGGTGTCGTCTACGATGGGTACTACTCCGACATCACCCGAACGTTCGCCCTTGGTGAAGCAAGCGACGCGTTCCGTGAAATCTACGACGTGGTGCAAGCGTCCGCCCGCGCGGCCCGAGAGCGTGTTGCAGAAGGTGTTGCGTTCCAGGAAATCGACCGAGCGTCTCGAACGGTCATCGAAGACGCGGGCTACGGCGACGACTATCCCCACCGCGTTGGTCACGGACTCGGCCTGGAGGGTCACGAACCGCCGTATCTTGTGGAAGGAAACGAGGCGACACTCGGCGTTGGCCACGCGTTCACTGTCGAACCAGGCATCTACGTGGACGGCCTCGGAGGCGTCCGAATCGAGGATGACATGGTCATCACCGAGGACGGCCCCGAAGTCCTGACGTCCTTCCCACGAGATCTGCGAATCCTCTAACTCAGCCGCTGCCAGCGACACGAACGCCGTTTTTCAGGACCAGAGTTGGCCGCTCAGTCACACTGACATCTGCCAGTGGGTCGGCTTCGAAGCCAACGATGTCTGCCGGCGTTCCCGCTTCGATGACACCGAGGCCGGGGTTGTCTAGTTCTCTCGCTGCAGTCGCCGTCGCAGCCGTCAGGGCGGCTTCCGGAGTCGCCCCTGCCTCGACCAGACATTCGAGTTCGAGGTGGAGCGCTGGGTGCGGGACACCGGGTGAACCAGCGTCGCTGCCGGCGATGACACGGATATCATCGCGGGCGAGGGCTTTTGCTGCCACCTCCCAGTGCCGTTCGAGGACACCCTGAGCGTTCTCCTGGGCATATTTCGGTGCCGTTCCTGACTCTGCGATATCTCGGTAGACGAACAAGGTCGGGTCGTAGGCCACGTCGGCAGTGGCCATTCGGTCCACCGTCGCGTCGGTGGCGAGATTCCCGTGCTCGACGGTATCGACCCCAGCCGCGACAGCGTTGCTGATGCCGAGACTGCCAACGGCGTGGGCGGCCACAGGGAGGTCGAACCGCGCTGCCTCGTCAACGATGGCTTCGAGTTCCTCCAGTGAGAGCTCCGCAGTGCCCGGGTCTTCGCCGACTGCCTGTCCGTATACCCCACCGGTTGCACTGACTTTGATAAGATCAGCGCCTGCCCCCCGGAGTTCCCTGACTGCACGTCGACAGGCCGCTGGGCCGTCACTGAATAGCCCCCAGAATGGGTCGTGTCCATCGGTGATGATGACCGTCCGTCCACTGGCAAGCACGCGTGGGCCCGGTATCCGCCCGGCGCGAATGCCGCGAGCCACGGTGATGGCCACATCGGCCGTGCTGCCGAGGTCCCGAACGGTCGTGACCCCGCCGTGGAGTGTCTTTCGGGCGTTCTCTATCGCCCGGATCACGAGGTCCTGCTCGGACTCTGCGCGCAGCGTCGCGACGGGGTCGGCACTGCCGTCCCAGACTAGATGGACGTGCGTATCGATGAGGCCCGGAATGAGCGTGCCTGCCTCCTGAAGAACTGGTGCGTGACCGGGTTGGTCCTCCGAAATTGACTGAATTTCTCCGTCTCGAATACCCAGCCACTGGTCGGGGCGCCGACCGTTGGCGGCATCCCAGAGGTCACCCCGGACGATGAGGTCGAAAGATGGTGTCGGCATCAGTCCACTCGGTGGACGCCTGCAGGGGTATCTGTCAGTCGTTCGGCGCCACTTTCGGTGATGACAAAGGTATCCGAGTGTCGCAGGGCAACGTCGTCGTCCTCGAAGTAGAGGCCCGGTTCGACACTCATCACCATTCCTGGTTCGAGGGCCCCTTCAGGACTGCTGGCGTTCATCGCCGGGCCTTCGTGGATGGTAATCCCCTCTCCGTGGCCTGTCCGGTGGATGATGTTCTCCCCGTAGCCCGCCGCTCGAAGTGCATCACCCGTCTCCTTGTCGACGTCTGCAGTCGGCACGCCCGGCCCCATTTTCTCCATTGCTTGTTCGCGGACATCTACGAGCGTTTCCATCGCCGACTCGATGTGCGAAGGTACATCGCCCACGAGTACGGTACGTTCCTCTTCGCAGACATAGCCCTGAATCGAAGGCAACGCAATCCCAACGACTGCCTCCCCGTCCGCGATTGGCCGAGCGGAGGAGAGGCTGTGTGGTTCGAGCGCGTGGTCGCCTGAAAGGACGCTTGCGAAGCCGTACTGCCCGAGTTCATTGGCTGTCCCGATGTCGTACTCGGGATGATGGTCGAGATACGTGTCGTAGTAGGCGTCCTGGATTGCCCGGACAACCTCGATTTCAGGCACCCCCGACCCGACTCTCTCAAGGTACGCCTCCATCCCTGCCGTCGCCAGATCGCTGGCCTTCCGCATGAGGTCGATCTCCCAGTCGGTCTTCGTCGCGCGAAGTGTCAGAAGGCGGTCTGTAGCGTCGACGAGTTCCGCGTCAGTTGCAGCATCGAGAGCGTCGACCCAGCCCGGCGGCGCTTCTGCGGCGTCGTAACCGAGTGTCGTTGCCCCCGTATCGTTGACGGCGTCACCCAACAGCTCGAACGGGTCGTCCTGATCTTCGAAGACCAAGCCACGGTCCGTCCATGCCGTGCGTGCTGCTTTTCGCCGCTCGAGGTACGGGCCGAAGAAGAGGCTCTCCTCGCTCGTCACCAGCCCCGCGACCGGCCGGGAGTACATTCCCGCGTAGGTGCCTGAAAGGTAGTAGGAGTTCTCTGGTGAGAAGGCGATGTAGCCATCCAGTGAGCTTCCGTCGATGGACCTCCGGATTCTGTCCAAGCGATCAGGGTCGACGAACCGGGGTTTCGGATCTGGGCTAAATTCACGCATCAGTTCGAAAGCACGGAGGAACCATCATAAGCATATGTGCCTGTTTTAGGAGAACACGTTCACCGTGACGGCCACTTTATGTGTAAATCTTCAGAAATTCCACGGGTGAAACGTGGAAGAAACACCTGACTGCTGCGTGATTTTAAACTCGTTTTAGTAGGGAGTAGATTTATCAGTGCCAAACTAACATAGTGAGGCATGGTAGAAAAGGCCAAAGAGAAGTGGGAAGGGCATGGTGTCCTGCGACGTGAATATTTGCAGCGCGCGGGCGCCTTCGGAGCTGCTGCGGCCGGCATTGCTACTGCTGGCTGTCTCGGCGGCGGTGGCGGTAGCGGGAAGCCGAGTAACCTCTCTATGGGCACATGGGGGGGCACGTGGCAGGACCTGATGATTGAGGCTGTGGTCACTCCCTTTGAAGAGGAGACTGACATCGGCATCGAGTACGTACTCGGTGACAACACGTCACGGCTGAACAAGATTATCGCCCAGAAGGATAACCCTCCTGTGGACGTCTCTCAGCAGGACGGCTCCGGACTCGTTCGTGGCTCCAACGAAGATCTTTGGCACGAACTAGATGAGGAGCTTGTTCCCTCGCTCTCCAAGGTACCGGACACGTTCAAAGGCGACGACTGGGTGATGCAGATTTTCGCGGCCAGTTCGTTGCTGTTCAACCCGGAGCAGATGGATACGGCACCGACCTCGTGGGACGTCTATCTCAACAGCGATTATCAGGGGAAGGTAGGGCTCTTCACTAAGGACCCGACCCACGACGTGCTGGCGTTCTCCCTCGCTCAAACGGACGGTGAGTCGTTCAAAGACGTCGAGGCAGCGTTCAGTATGTACGAGGAGGTCGTCAAGGAGATGGACCCCGTCTACATCACCTCCAGTGAGGAGTACGGCAAGATGTTCGAACAAGAGGAGGTGTACGTCGGACGGTACTGGTCGGCACGAGCCGCACAGTGGCAGTCTGACGGTCGCCCGGTTCGGAGTGTTATCCCCGACGCCGGCGCGATGAGCACAAACTTCGGGAACGCGATTCCGAAGAACATCTCCGAGAACAAACTGGAGTGGGCTGGGGAACTTATCGACTACACGCTTCGCGAGCAGGCGGCGAAGGTGATCGCCGAGAACATGTACTACACCAACCCCATCCCCTCGATGAAGTACCCGGAATCCGTGCAGGACAAGCTCGTAAGCTCCGAAGACTTGGAGAATCTCAACGTCCCTGACTTCGATTGGATCGCGGAGAATCGTGGCAGCTGGCGAGAGCGAGCCAACGAACTCATTAATCAGCACGGATGAGCCGGAGCGAAACTGGGACGCCCGACGGCGAACAGCAACGGGAGATGGTTGTCGAACTCGCCGACCTCACCAAGCGATTCCGCGACGTGACCGCCGTCAACGACATCGACCTCTCCATCGCGGACGGCGAATTCCTCACGTTGCTCGGACCCTCGGGCTGTGGAAAGACGACTACCCTCCGGATGATTGCAGGCTTCGAAACCCCCAGCGAGGGGGTTGTCAGAATCGACGGCGACACGGTGACGAAGACGCCGCCGTACAACCGGGACACGGGGATGGTGTTCCAGCAGTACGCGCTGTTCCCACACATGACCGTTGCTGACAACATCGCGTTCGGACTGGAGATGGATGGTGTCGGCGACGAGGAGACCACTGAACGCGTGCGTGACGCCCTCGAGATGGTTCGACTGGGGGGACTGGGCGACCGGTACCCAGAAGAGCTCTCTGGTGGCCAACAACAGCGAGTCGCGCTTGCCCGGGCGCTGGTCATCGAACCATCTGTCCTGCTGCTTGACGAGCCACTGTCAAACCTCGACAAGAAGCTCCGGGAAGAGATGCGACTGGAAATCCTCCGGCTCCACCGCGAACTGGATGTCACGATGGTGTACGTCACCCACAATCAGGAGGAGGCGCTCACAATGTCCGACCGCATGGCCGTGATGAACCACGGAGAAATCCACCAGGTCGGCACGCCACGGGAGGTGTACCACCGGCCGCAAGACGCGTTCGTCGCGGACTTCATTGGCAATGCGAACCTGCTTAACGGCGAGGTAACGAGTCGAGTCGACGGACAACTGACGATCTCGCTAGATGCGGGCTCCGACGTTGTCGTCGACGAAGACGCCGCGACATCCCACGCTGCAGAGGCGGGTGAAGCCGTTACGCTCTTGTTCCGTCCAGAACGGTTCCGAGTCTACCCCGGTGACGCCACGGTCGACGCCGACAACACGATTTCGGGGACTGTCGAGGAGGTGACGTTCCTCGGCTCTCGCATTGACTACTTTGTTCGTGTCGGCGACCAGCGCCTCCACGTCGTCCAGCAGAATCTCGAAGAGGGCGAAACGTTCGAGGAGACGGACGAGGTAACACTCGGCTTCAGAGCCGACTCACCGTTCCTGATTCCAGAACGCGGTGGTGAGTCGTGAGTAACGACTCGACGCCGACGACGGGGTCGGGGTGGCTGCCACGTTTGAACCGACTCCCGGTCGGTCATGAGCGGCTTCGGGCGTTCATTCAGAAGCACAAAGGGGAGTCCTACGCGGGCTATCTGCTTGCGGGGCCATATCTCCTCTACATGACGCTCCTGTTTTTCATCCCAATCGGCTACATTTTCCTGGTCAGCTTCTTCCATAACGTCCCGACTGGGACGATGGAAGCGGGCTTCACCCTGGAAAACTATGTGAAATTCTTCCAATCCGGGCTCTATCGTGACGCCCTGATAACCACCGTTCGAGTCAGCATCTTCTCCACGCTGTTCACGGTCATCGTCAGCTATCCGATCGCTTACTTCATCGTCTTCTCGGACTGGCGCTACTCCCAGGCGCTCATCCTGTTGGTTATCGCGCCAATGCTCGTCGGAAACGTCGTGCGAGCATTCGGGTGGTTCGCGCTGATGGGCTCGTCGGGCGCTATCAACCAGTTCCTCAGCGTGTTCGGGATCGACTACACGCTGTTGAACACTGAACCAGGCTTGATAATCGCTATCTCCTCGGTCTTAATGCCATTCGCGGTGCTAATCCTGATGAGTTCCCTCTACACACTCGACGGAGAAATCATCGAGGCGGCGTACAATCTGGGGGGGAACCAGCTCCAGACGTTCTTCTACGTCACGCTCCCGCTCTCGCTCCCGGGCGTCATCGGCGCCACGCTCATCTCCTTCGTCCTCACGATGGGGACGTTCGCGACAGCGGTGTTCATCGGGATGCCGCAGGTGCCAATGATCGCACCCTTCATTTACAACGTCTCGTCAACGGACCTCAACTGGCCCCTCGGCGCGGCGATGTCGTTCATCCTGCTGGCCGTCTCGCTACTCATCGTCTACGTCTACACAAAGGTCGTTGACGTCGAACTCGGTCGCGGGGGTGACGCGGTATGAGCGGTGAAGATATCGGGCGGGAAAAGCAGTTCCGACTGAGTCAAATCCTCGACAAAATCGACCTGTCGAAATCCCTCGGGGGCGTCTCCATCTCGCAGGCGATGTACGCAGTGTTGCTGTCAACGATGTTCCTCTATCTCTTGCTCCCGGTGCTGTTTGCCATGATCATCAGCATCAACCCCTCCGACCTCTATGCGTTCCCGCCTGATGGGTTCACGTTGCAGTGGTACGCCGAAGTGTTCGAACGTCGGACGTGGGTCTCCTCGTTCATCGTGAGCTTCCAGTACTCGCTGATTGCGACGGCAATCGCAATTGTGCTGAGTACGGCGGCGGCGTACGCAATCGGTCGGTTTGACTTCCGCTACCGGAACCTGCTGGATGCGGCGACCTTCCTGCCCCTGATGATCCCGCAGATCATCCTCGGTTTGGCGCTCCTGCTGTTCCTGAAGAACTTCGCGCTGGTCGGCAACCTTTGGGGTCTCTCGCTTGCACTTGCGGTGTACGCGACGCCGTACGCCACGCGGAGTATCCTGACGACGATGTATAACTTCGACCGCAGCATCGAGGAGGCGGCGATGAACCTGGGTGCAGACGAGATTCAAACGTTCCTCCGCATCACCTTCCCGGCGCTGTTGCCTGGACTGCTGACTGCGGCCGTGTTCTCGTTCGTCGTCAGTTACTCGAATCTGCAAATTGCCGTGTTCCTGCAGGGGGCCGGCTTCACGCCAATCCCTGTGCGGATTTTCGCGCAGATGCAGTTCGGGGCAAGTCCCGTCATTGCGGCAGTGGCGACAATCAACATCTTTATTGTCCTCTTGGCGATCGTGGTCGTCGAACGTATCTTCGGTGCCGCCGAGGCATTAGGATACAACTAGCCTCCCCGCTAGGGGAGGTGATATCCCGCCCGTTAGGCAGTAAACCACAATATCTCCCAATTTTTCACGATACGTATTTACATGAGGCGCTTGGCTACAGACACATGGTTAGAGAAAACCTCTCAAGGCGGACTGTACTCAAGGGCATCGGCGCAGCCGGCATGGTCTCAGTTGCTGGCTGTACCGGCGGCGAGAGTGGCGCGACTTGGGATGGCGAACTCCAACACGGGGTCGCTCTCGACGTTCGGGCAGCGGAACAAGCGCGGGAAGCAGATCGCCCTCGACGACATCAATGAGACGGGCGTGCTCGGCGGTGATCTCGAGATCATCGAGGAGGACACGCAGAGCGAGTCCGGTCCCGGTGTCTCTGCGGCCCAGAAGCTGGTAAATCAAGACGGCGTCCCGTTGCTCATCGGTGCAGTGAGTTCCGGTGTTAGCCTCGCTATATACAAGAGCGTGATTCAGGGGAGCGACGTCACCCAGATCTCCCAGAACTCCACGAGTCCCGACCTCACGAACTTCCCGGACCTGCTCCGCATGTCGCCGACCGGTGCGGCACAGGCGTCCGCGCTCGCAGGTATCGTCAACGAAGACGGCCACGGAAAGGTCGCTGTCACCCACCTCACCAACGCATACGGTGTCGGTGTGGCAGAGGCGTTCGACGAGGCCTATGGGGGCGAATCGAAGCTCTTCCCGCACGACCAGGGTAAGTCCTCGTACTCCAACGTCATCACGTCGATGGCTGACTACGACGCTGACGCGTGGCTCTTCGTCACGTATCAGCCCGAGTTTACGACGATGGCCCAGGAGTCCTACGACAGCGGGAATTCTGGTGAGGTCGCGCTCTATGGCTCTGACTCCGTGAAAGGGCCCAACGTGCTTGAACAGACGCCCGAGGGCTCCCTCGAAGGGATGAAGCTTGTCGCCCCGTCTGCAGCACTTGACCAAGACAACTACAAACAGTTCGCGCAGGCGTTCCGTGACAACCACGACACGGAGCCAACAGCGTGGTCGGCGTACGCCTACGACGCTGTCGTGACGGCGGCCATCGCCATCGAGGCCGCTGGCAGCACGGACCCGGCAGAGATTAAAGCCGAAGCACGCGGGGTCACCGGTCCGGGTGGGACCGAGGTGTTCACCTTTGCAGAGGCCGTCGAGGCCCTCGGCGACGACGGCTCGGCAAGTGACGTGAACTATCAGGGCGTCTCAGGGCCAATTGACCTGGACAAGAACGGCGACCCCAAAGCCTTCGAGCAGATCTTCCAGATTCAGGACGGCGAGTACGTGTCCCAGGGCTTCATCGCCGGGGAGTAACGGCTCGACATGTCCCAGATTTTTCAGTATTTCGTAAACGGGCTGGTGTTTAGCAGCATCATTGTGCTCGGTAGCGTGGGGCTTTCTATCGTCTACAGCATCGCCGACTTCGCCAACTTCGCCCACGGTGACACGATGACCGTCGGCGCGTACGGCGCGTTGGTGACGCTGCCGACGCTCTCAGGTATCGGTGGCGAACTGCTGGGACTCCCGCTGGGGTTTTACGGTGCGCTGTTGGTCGGGATGGCTCTCGCGGCTGCCATTGCGGTGGTCACTGAACTGACAATCTACCGACCGCTGGACACAGACGCCATCGGGATGCTCATCACCAGTATTGGTGTGGCATTCGTCTACCGTGCGGCGCTTCAGGCAACCTTCGGCAGTGACTTCCGAAGCTATTCGATTGAGCGCAGTGGACCGATTCCGGGAATCGAGAACGCACTGAACGTCACCATCACGGAGCGTGCGACCGTGATGATTGTTTGTGCAATCGTCCTCGTCACTGCGCTGCACTTGCTGCTCCAGTACACGACGCTGGGCCGGAAGATGCGCGCAATGAGCGACAATCCCGAACTCGCTCGCGTGAGCGGGATCCGGACCGATCGGGTGCTGCTGGCGACCTGGGTGGTCGGCGCTGCACTCGCCGGTGCCGGTGGGGTGTTCCTTGGCCTCTACAGCCAGATTGACCCCCGTATCGGCTTCGACCTGTTGCTCATTGTCTTCGCGGCCGTCATTCTCGGCGGAATCGGGTCGGTGTACGGCGCGATGGCCGGCGGCCTATCCATTGGGATGGTCCACGAGTTCACGCCGCTGCTGACTGACGTAGGCATTCCCATCGGGACTGACTACGCCAGCGCAGTGGCGTTCATCATCATGGTCGTCATCCTGCTCGTTCGACCAAGCGGTATCGCCGGGGGTGAGGCTACGTGAGCGACTCGGATGCCGACCCGCCCGACGATGGCGCAAAAGGTGGTGGTGGCGCACGGAGCGCGGCCGAGGCAACGGACGCGACGGATTCCCCGCTCGAAGCCGCGCGTGGCACTTCGGGAATCGGGAATCGCGTTACCGCGTTCATGGATGCGCTGACTGGCCCGGAACGTAATATCGTCTCCGCAATTGCAACCTTCGTCGGGTTGCTCGTGCTCGCGACGGTGTTTGGTGTCATCCGGCCGGCGTATCTACTGTATCTCCTCTCGCTTGCAGGGATGTATCTCCTGCTCTCGATGGGGTTGAACGTTCAGTGGGGCTACACTGGCCTCATTAACTTCAGCGTCGCGGCGTTCTTCGGGCTTGGTGCCTACGGCACAGCGTTGATGAGTTCCTCTGACGCGCCGATTCTGGGGAACTTCCCGCCAATACTCGGGCTGTTCTTCGGCCTCGCGCTGGCGGGTATACTTGCGGTGCTGATTGGGATTCCGACGTTGAACCTTCGGGAGGACTACCTCGCAATCGCCAGCCTCGGGCTGGCAGAGGTGGTCCGAGTGTTCGTTACGAACGAAGGCCAGTGGACGGGCGGTGCCGTCGGCCTATCGGGTATTCCCCGATTCTTCGATGGCTGGCCCGTTCTGGGTAACCTCTCACGAGGGGTGCCGACGGCCGCGGCGAACCTGCTCCTCGTAACCACGTTCGTCGTAGTCACGTATCTGTTCCTCCGGCGAGTGCACCGCTCGCCGTGGGGCCGTGTGCAGCGAACGATTCGGGCTGACGAGGACCTGGCGAAGGCACTCGGGAAAGACACCTACCGGTTCAAAATGGAGTCGTTCGTGCTCGGCAGCATGATCATGGCGCTGGCAGGTGTGTTCTTCGCGCACCTTCAGCTGTTCCTCTCGCCAGGCGTGATGCTGCCCACACAGACGTTCTACGTCTGGATTGCAGTCATCCTAGGCGGTACTGGGAGTGACCGCGGCGCGATGTTTGGCGGCTTCGTCATCATCGCGATTCAGGAAGGGACGCGGTTCATCGGCGGCGGCCTGCCCATCGGGCCCGGCCCGCTCCGACTGTTCCTGATCGGTGTGATAATCATTGCAATCATTCGCTACCGTCCGGAAGGCCTGCTGCCGCCACAGCGGGAGTTGGTCTGGCCCGGTGCGAGTAGCGATGGAGGTGACGCAAATGACTGAACAATCGGGCGACGAGATTCCGCCGATGAACGACGGCCCGGTTCTGGGCAAATCAGACCCGGTCCTGAAAGTCGATGGAATGCGGAAGGCCTTCGGTGGATTGGTCGCTACGGACGACGCCTCACTGGAGGTTGAACGTGGCACCATCACTGGAATGATTGGCCCGAACGGCGCCGGGAAGTCGACGCTGTTCAACCTCGTCTCTGGGTTCTACGAACCCGACGCAGGGTCGGTGACGCTCCGGCCCGAGCGCTGGGACGACGACGCCGAGGAGTGGGTCATCGAAGAGCACGACGTGTCCGGCACGAAACCCCACAAGCGGGTTGATTCGGGCATGGTTCGGACGTTCCAGACCCCCCGGAAGCCCGAGGGGATGACCGTTCGTGAAGCGATGCTCGTCGGCCCACAGAATCAGATTGGCGAGTCCATCTTCGCGCTGTTCACCAATCCCGAACAGGTACGGATGGAGGAGTCCGAAGCCCTGGCGCGAGCTGACGAGATGCTCGACCGATTCGGCATCGCCCACCTCGCTGGTGAGCCAGCAACAGAGCTCTCTGGTGGCCAGATGAAGCTGGTCGAACTGGCTCGTGCGATGATGGCCGAACCAGATCTGCTCCTGCTTGATGAGCCCGTTGCTGGGGTCAATCCGACGCTGGCCAACGAGCTTCGTGAGTTCATCCACAGTCTCAACGAGGACGGCGTGACCTTCCTCGTCATCGAACACGACATGAGCTTCATTATGCGACTGGCAGACCCGATAATTGTT
>Ga0075106_1001045_pt1 | contig 12827 bp, 9 predicted proteins | sample AntDeeMetag02WF4_FD_69796 | JGI IMG/M metagenome (GOLD analysis project Ga0075106, IMG submission 69796) | Saline lake microbial communities from Deep Lake, Antarctica - Antarctic Deep Lake Metagenome 02WF4 | ecosystem: Environmental > Aquatic > Non-marine Saline and Alkaline > Saline | place... | reverse complement strand
TTTAATAGCACTTTTACTGATAACCATTATGAAGAAGAAGCTCACAAAACGCTGGGGTTTCTCCAGTTTGATAAGCCTGTTGCAGAAACACTTGTTCACCTATGCAAAATTCACCGACTTTTTCAACAATGTAGACCAGTATGCGGTAGATTTTATCAAAAATCAGAATAGGCAAGAAGATTTCCAGCAAAAATTGCGCTTTTCAAGCGCTTGAATTTAACAGGCCCCACTTTTTAAAACACTGAAATACAAGCCTATTTATAAGGGCTTACAAAGTATTTTTGTCTAAATTTGAGTTTTACCGGACAACAGTGAATTTAAATAGAATCACTCCAAATTAAACCTGCAACAGGCTTTAATTCTCTCTGAAAAGCAATACCTTTGTATGCAATTAAATTTTAATCTGCTATAGCGGACAAGAATTGAAAAAATAAAAACCTACTAAGTTTACCAATTGAAACTTATTGCAGGTTTTTTAAATAAAATTTATTTGCCATGACTTCACAAAACAAACTTGTCGGACAAGGTTTAACCTATGACGACGTCTTGCTAATCCCCGCATTCTCTAAAGTCCTTCCGCGGGAAGTCGATATTTCAACAAAATTTACGAAAAATATTCACATCAATGTGCCTGTTGTTTCTGCTGCGATGGACACGGTCACAGAATCCCGAATGGCAATCGCCATTGCACGCGAAGGCGGAATTGGTGTTCTGCATAAAAATATGACGGCCGAGCAACAGGCGGCAAAAGTGCGCAAAGTAAAGCGTGCCGAAAGTGGAATGATAATCGATCCGGTTACGCTTTCGATTCACGCCACCGTTCAAGATGCTAAAAACTCGATGCGCGAGCACAGCATTGGTGGGATTCCCATTGTCGATAATGGCGAGAAATTGCTCGGAATAGTGACAAACCGCGACCTGCGTTTTGAAAAAAATAACCGCCGGCCCATTGAAGAAGTGATGACTTCTAAAAATTTAGTAACGGTAGAGCAGGGGACTTCACTCGATCAGGCCGAAGATATCCTTCAAGAACACAAAATCGAAAAACTTCCTGTGGTTGATGATAACGATAAACTGGCCGGGCTCATCACCTTTCGTGACATCACGAAGCTAACCCAAAAACCCATTGCCAATAAAGATCAATATGGTCGTTTGCGCGTCGCAGCGGCCGTTGGCGTTACTGCCGATGCGGTTGAGCGGACCGAACACCTTGTCAATGCTGAAATTGATGCTATTGTTATTGATACAGCCCACGGGCACACGGAAGGTGTGGTTAATGTCTTGCATAAAGTGAAGAAAAAATTCCCTGAATTAGAAATAGTCGTTGGAAATATCGCCACTGGCGAAGCCGCAAAATATCTTGTTGAAGCCGGTGCCGATGCAGTGAAAGTGGGAATCGGTCCTGGATCGATTTGCACGACGCGGGTTGTGGCCGGTGTGGGCTATCCCCAGTTTTCTGCAATAATGAACGTTGCCGAAGCCTTGAAAGATACCGGTGTGCCTGTTATCGCTGACGGCGGGATCCGGCAAACCGGTGATATCCCCAAAGCCATTGCCGCAGGGGCCGATTGTGTGATGCTGGGATCTTTGCTTGCCGGCACCAAAGAATCGCCTGGGGAAACAATAATTTATGAAGGTCGGAAATTCAAATCTTACCGCGGAATGGGCTCGGTCGAAGCCATGGAAAAAGGTTCAAAGGACCGCTATTTTCAAGATATGGAAGATGATATTAAAAAACTTGTTCCAGAGGGGATCGTCGGGCGCGTTCCATATAAAGGTGAGCTCGTGGAAAGTATGAACCAGTTCATCGGCGGTTTGCGCGCTGGAATGGGCTATTGTGGCGCAGAAAGTATTGAAGCCCTTAAAAGTGATGCGCAATTTGTTCAAATTACATCTTCTGGAATCCACGAAAGCCATCCCCACGATGTGACCATAACCAAAGAAGCCCCAAATTATTCGCGGTAAATTTTAATATTTTTCTTCAAAAACCCATTTCAGTGGATTTGAATTCCCTCCTACGCCCCGGCGCACAAGTTTTTAAGAGGGGCGTCCACTTTTCGTGCACGGGGTGTTGTTTTTCCCTATATAATTCAAAGTTTCTATTTTATCAATTCAAACTTATTAGATAACTCAACTAAGAACCTGATTTAAAAGTAAACCTGGCAAGTAACTTCCTTCAAGGTTTTTTTGACCTTGTAGGTGTTTCAAAAAGAATGAATTAGTTTTATTTTATCGATCCTTCTTTCAAGGTTTCTTTGGGATGTAAAAAACGTTCCAATATATTTCGATCACTTGCATAAAATTTTGCCCCAAAGATTATCAGCTCAATTCAACGTCAATTAATCTTTACAAAATAATCTTAAAAAATCATAGGAACATTTTATTTACATTATTTTCGTAGAACTGAGATAATAAAAATCCACCTTATGAATATATCCAAAATTATAATTTTTTCCCTAATGATAGTGAGTCTTATCGCTTGTAAAAATAAGGGAAATGTCAAAAACCAAATGGCAAAAACCGAAAAAGCCGATAGTTTGAAACCCGATAAAGTTCAGACTGCAATTGGGCCTTTGATATTGCCACCCCCTTACGCCACAAAGTCAGTGGCTAAAGTTTCATCTATCGTCGGCTGGGAAGAGGGTCAAACCCCAAAAGCACCAGACGGATTTAAAGTTTCACGCTTTGCAGATGACCTGGACCATCCACGAAATTTGTATGTCGCACCCAATGGAAATTATTTTGTGGCCGAAAGTAATGATCCTCAAAATAGTGCAGATCAAATTAGACTTTTGCGCGATACCAATGGTGATGGGGAAATCGATGAACGCCACGTTTTTCTCGAAAATTTGAATCAGCCTTATGGAATGCTGATTTTAAATGGATATTTTTATGTGGGCAATGTCGATGGCGTTGTACGCTTTCCTTATAAAGAAGGTCAAACCAAAATTGAAGAAGAAGGTGAGGAAATTTTGAAACTTCCAGCTGGCGGATACAACCACCACTGGACACGAAATTTGATTGCCAATGAAGACGGTAGCAAGATTTATATTACCGTTGGCTCGTCGAGCAATGTCGGCGAACACGGAATGGAAAAAGAAAAACGACGTGCCAATATATTACAAATCAATCCCGATGGAAGCGGGGAAATTATTTTTGCTTCCGGGCTCAGAAATCCGGTGGGAATTGACTGGAACCCGGCGAATAGCGAATTGTGGACCGCGGTCAATGAACGCGATAAACTCGGTGACAACTTGGTGCCCGACTATATCACGAGTGTCAAAAAAGATGGCTTTTATGGTTGGCCATATTCTTATTTTGGTCAAATCAAGGATCCGCGATGGAAAGAGGAACCGCATCAAAAAATGGTGGATAAAGCCATTGTGCCAGATGTGCCTGTGGGAAGTCACACGGCTTCTTTAGGTCTGGAATTTTATAACGGAAATCAATTTCCCACAAAATATAAAAACGGTGCTTTTGTTGGGCAACACGGTTCTTGGAACCGCTCAAAATTAGCGGGTTATAAAGTTTTATTTGTGCCCTTTGAAAATGGAAAACCTCAAAAACCTCAAGACTTTTTAACTGGGTTCTTGGTGAATGAAAACGGGGTCAAAGCACACGGTCGGCCAGTTGCTGTCTCTGAAACAAAGGATGGTTCCCTTCTGGTGAATGATGATGACGGTGGTGTGATTTGGAAAGTGAGTGCTAAGTAAAGGTTTGTATTTTAATCATTTAAATTTTAAGTTAATAATTAACTCAATATCAGACCTCAAAGGTCTCTAAGCACTTTTAAAATACTTGTCCGCCGGGGTGGAAACCTTTGGGGTTCTTTCATTCATTAACACAAAACACATCAAATAAGTGATTTTTAGTAATAAAATTTAAACTTAGATCTCACAGGTTTACCTACAGGCAGTGTGAATAAACCTCTGAGATCTATATTTTTTCACCCAAAACAGTGTATTTTTCAATATGTCAAATCTCAAAAAAATCCTGCTCTTGATTGTGGTGGGATTTTTTCTTCAAAAGTCGATTTCTGCTCAAGTTGTGGACACAACCGCTTTGAATAAAGTAATTATTGAGGGGGTTTCAATTCGCGATAGTTTGCAAAATATCCCGGCAGCTATCAATTTATTGCAAGTTTCTGAAATTCAACGCGCTGATCCTCAGTTATTAACTCAAGCTTTCAATAGAAAACCCGGTGTTTTTTCTCAAGTTGGGGCTTTGAATACTAACCGCATAACAATTCGCGGAATTGGGTCACGTGCGCAATATGGCACAAACCGAATCAAGGCATATTTCAATGAAATCCCCATCACGACCGGTGATGGCCAGACCGTGATCAACAATATCGATCAAAATGCGGTTGGGCGCATAGAAATCATCAAAGGACCAAATTCCAGCATTTATGGCGCAGGTTTGGGCGGCGTGATTCACTTGTATGGGAAATCAATAGATTTTAGAAAAAAATATGCCGAAGCTTCCAGCAGTTTTGGAAGTTATGGTTTGCAGAATAATCAATTGAGCACCGGATATTCAGACGGGAAAAAATCATTTTACGCAAGTTATAACCATTTACAAAAAGACGGCTTTAGGGATAATTCTAATTATGACCGAAAGACTTTTACCTTAAACGGAACTCTTCAGTCCAGCGAAAACTCATCGCTTTCGTTTTTGGGGAATTTCACCCGTCTGAAAGCTTTTATTCCGAGTTCGCTTAACGAAGAAGATTTTGAAAATAATCCTGAAAATGCCGCATTTACTTGGAACCAAGCCCAAGGTTATGAGAGTTATGACCGCTTGATGGCCGGTTTGAGTTATTCGCATCGTTTTTCTGATAAAATTGAAAACACGACCAGCGTTTTTGTAAACTACCGCGATGCTTATGAGCCGCGACCTTTTGATATTTTAAAACAGAATTCTTTTAACCTGGGCGCGCGGACAAAATTCAATTACTCTACACTATTTGGCGATTTACCGGTTAATGCAAGTCTGGGTGGCGAATTCTTGAATGAAAACTATAATGGAAGCAATTTTGAAAACAAGTATGAAGAACTGGATTCCCCGGGATCACTGCGCGGAAAACAAATAGCCAACATAGAACAGAACAGAAATTATTACAACGGTTTTCTTCAAGCCAATCTGGAAGCAACAAGTAATTTAAAGTTGACAGCAGGTTTAAATGTTAATGCGACAGATTATTCCTTGACTGATTTTTTCAACCGGGATGGGGGCGATCAAAGTGGGGACTATCAGTTTAAAACGATTTGGTCACCACGGTTTGCAGTGTTGTATTCGCTTTCGCGTAATAAAAATCTATATGCAAATATCAGTAAAGGATTTTCAACGCCGACCGTCGATGAAACGCTTACGCCGCAAGGCCGCATCAATACAAACTTAAAACCTGAAACCGGGTGGAATTATGAAGTAGGTTTTAAAGGCAATTTTTTTAAGAACCTATACACTGAGATAGCAATTTACACCATTCAAATCAATGATTTGTTAGTGGCCGAACGCGTGGCTGAAGATCAATTTGTGGGAACTAACGCTGGAAAGACAGATCACAACGGCGTGGAATTTTTGGCAAAATACAATTGGAATATTGGAAATGAAATCTGGATAAAACCCTATTTTTCATTTAATTACAACGACTATTCATTTGATGAATTTGTGGATGAAGGCACGGCCTACAGCGGAAATGATCTGACGGGAATTCCTGAAAGTAAACTTAATTTTGGCATTGACCTCAATTCAAAAATGGGCTTGAGTTTAAACAGCAATGCGCTTTTTGTTTCCCAAATCCCTTTAAATGATGCCAATTCAAAATATACCAACTCTTATCAAGTCGTCAATTTCAAACTGGGCTATAATTTTCAGTTGATTTCCACTTTAAAAGTCAAACTAAATTTTGGGGTCAATAATTTGCTAGATGAACACTATGCGGCGAGTATTGTGCCAAATGCCGTTGGTTTTGGCGGAAGCGCACCGCGTTATTATTACCCCGGAATGCCGCGCAATTTTTATGGCGGAATTGGTTTGAATTACAATTTCCAGTAAGCTTTTGTGAATTTTGAAAGTGAGTTTTTATACAAAACCAACTTCTTTAATTTTCTAAAATAATCTTTCCAAAAGTCCAGATGGAAGAAGGTGTCGATGAGCGGGGTGATATTTACGGAAGAGATCGACGTGGTTTTTTATAACTAAAGCACAACAGTCAAGTTAAACCAGGACCATTTTTAGTTTTTATCCAAATGTAAGATGCTTTTTTCCAGTAATAATGGGGCCAATAGCTTTTTAAGTTCAAAAATTTCCGCAATCTTTGTAATTATTCAAAGTAAAACGATTTATGAGAAATATTGAGTGCATCAGCGTTTTTGATATGATGAAAATTGGCGTTGGCCCCTCGAGTTCGCACACCCTTGGACCTTGGCGTGCTGCCCAGCGCTGGATTGATGAATTGAAAGAAGACGGAGACTTCGATCGTTTAAAAGAAATACACATCGATCTCTATGGCTCGCTTTCGTTGACCGGAAAAGGGCACGCTACTGATATCGCAGTGCTAATGGGACTTTGTGGTTTTGATCCTGTTACGATGGATATTGATGAAATTGAACCTGAGACTGAAACCATTAAAACAACTAAAAAATTAAAATTGAACGGTGAAAAAGCCATTAATTTTAATTTTGACACCGATATTAAATTTAATCAGGATTTTCTGGATTTTCATCCCAATGGCATTACTTTCCGGGCAGAATTGACCAATGGCAAAAAGCTGGATTCTTCATTTTATTCCATCGGCGGTGGTTTTGTGGTCAAAACAGAGCGAAAAAAGTCAAAGAAAAAACAGGAAACTTTCAAAGAATTTCCCTTTCCCATTGACAAGGCCACCGATTTATTGAAATTTTGCAATGCTGAAAACAAACAAATTTCAGAAATCGTGCTGGAAAATGAAAAATCACTGCGCACTGAAGCCGAGATTGATGATGAACTAAAAGCAATTTGGAAAGTGATGTTGGAATCGATGTATATCGGTTGTCACACGGAAGGGACTTTGCCTGGGGGGCTCAATGTGACCCGCCGGGGGTTTGAGATGCACAAAAAACTAATCGGTGATGTTAAGTATTCCAATTCTCAGGAATGGCTTGAAGGCATCAGGACGACAGAAGTCAAATTCAGGCAGATTTTAAAATGGGTCAGTTGCTTTGCTTTGAGTGTCAATGAAGTAAATGCTTCTTTAGGCCGCGTGGTGACCGCCCCCACAAATGGTGCTGCAGGTGTTGTTCCCGCAGTTTTGATGTATTATTTGACCCTTGAAAACCATCAGGCTAGCTTTGACGAGATCAAGAGATTTTTGCTCACGGCCGGGGAAATCGGAAGTCTTTTTAAAAAAGGGGCAACCATATCGGCGGCAATGGGCGGTTGTCAAGCAGAAATTGGCGTTTCTTCTTCAATGTCTGCTGGGGCCTTGACAGAACTTCTGGGCGGAAGCCCTGAACAAGCTTTAATGGCCAGTGAAATTGCGATGGAACATCATTTAGGATTGACCTGCGACCCCATAAAAGGTTTGGTTCAAATCCCTTGTATTGAACGAAACGCGATGGGCGCCATAAAAGCTATCAACGCTGCTGAAATGGCCTTGGATTCTGATGCGACAAAAGCTAAAGTTCCCTTAGACCAAGTAATCGAGACGATGTGGGAAACGGCTAAAGATATGAGTTCAAAATATAAAGAAACCTCAGAAGGTGGACTGGCGGTGAAAGTAAATTTGAGTGATTGCTAGTTTTTAATGTCATTCTGAAAAATTCCAAAGGAATTTATTCAGAATCTGCTTATCCTGAAACAGAAATTTTCAATTGTTTAAAATCTTTCAAACCAAAAAGAGATTCTGAACCTGCCCGCTTGAACGCGACGGGCAGTTCAGAATGACAAGCTTAGTTTAGTTTTTCTGAACGAAAATCATACAATGCTGCCAGGGTAGGTTATTGATATTTATATCAAGCTCAAATCCGGCAGCTTTCATTTCTTTGACCGCTTGTTTTTCGGTCATTTTATGGATTTTTTTGATGGGAATATTGGAATCTTCACCGCGGTATTCGATCAGGAAAATTTTTCCATCCGGACGAAGTGCTTTTTTTATGGATGCGATCATTGCGATGGGGAAATTAAATTCGTGGTAAACATCGACCATCAGGACTTTATCAGTTGAATTTTTCGGAAGCTTTACACTTTTTTGAGTTCCCTTCAAGACAGTAACATTTTTGAAACCATCCTTAATTTTACGCTTTTTGAGTTCGGCGAGCATTTCATCTTGAATATCAACGGCATAGATCAAACCATTTGTCGTTTTTGGAGCCATTTTAAAAACATGATAACCGGAGCCAGCGCCAATATCTGCGATAACATCATCAGGTTTGATTGTCATATTTTCTATTAATTTTGCCGTGTTTTCTTCTTCTTCCCGCTCTGGCCGGTCAAGCCAGTTCATTCCCTGATAACCCATTACGTGCGCAATTTCGCGCTCCATATACCACTTGCCAATTCCATTTGGGTTGCCTTCTTTATAGGTATAAGTCTGGTTTTGTTCTGCTTCTTGCCCCTTGCAATTGGTCAGTGAAAGTGAAAGAATCAGCACTAAAGCCAGTTTTAGTAATAAATTCCTTGTTTCATGGTATTTGTAAACTTCCATAAATGTATTGTGATTTTAATCTCTAAGGGTTTAATTCCCCCATGCTCTGCATCGAAATTGAAAAATTGTTTCGGATCATACCTCGTTTGCTTGCACCGAGGTTTTTGATTTACAAAAAGCTTTAAAACTTAAAAGGTTTGAATTCAAAAAACTTGAATATATTTACCATTATACATTTTTAAAGTAAAAAATATGTTATCACAATTAAAACGAATATATAAAAGCGTTTCATTTATTCCGAGTTTAATTTCGTTTTTGTTTGGTTGTTTTGCAGTTGCCTTGATCCTTTTTCCGAAACCGATCAATCAATTTCCTTCTTTGGATTATATTCGGGTCAAAGATCCTAGAAATGTTCAGTTTATACTCTCTTTTGTCATCGGTGGTATTTTTACCCTGACAATTTTTAGTTTTACAATGGTGATGACCGCGTTAAACCGTAGTATTAGTACATATTCGCCGCGATTACTGCCGCTTTTGCTTTCCCAAAAGAATCATCAAATTATTTTGGGTATTTCCACTGGAACGATTGTTTACTGCGTTATCTTGTCTCTTTTTGTCGGTAACGATCAACCGGAAGCTTTTCCCAGCTTGGGGGCTTTTTATGCTATTTTGTTTTCAATTGTCTGTATTCTGTTTTTTATTTATTTTATTCATGGCGTGACTCAAAGCGTGCATATCAATCACATACTCGCCCGCTCATTTCGGCATATCAAAGGAAACCTGGCCACTTTTTCCGCTATAGATAAAAACCTTTTCGAACTTGACACCGTTGAAACCACAAATAGTTATGGACTCAAAAAATGTGGGTATTTGCAAAAATTTGAAATTAACCGGCTTGGGAAAATTGCAAAAAAATACGAAATTCAAATAAAAGTCAATAAGACGATGGGATCATTTGTTTTAGAAAACGAACCTCTTTTCAGCACGTCCCGGGAAATTGACGATAAGTTGAAGGACAAAATATTAAGTAACTTTAGCATCGATAAATCTGAACCGATGCAAGTGCCTTTGGTCGGTTTAAAACATATGGTAGAAGTTGCGGTAAAGGCCTGCTCACCTGGAATAAATGATCCTGCCACTGCGGTTATGGCCATTGATTATTTGACCCAATTACTCATTCAACGTGCTGGGCTAAAAAATTTCAATGCTTATAGCCTCGATAATAAACATTCTATTTACTTTTCGCTGGTGCCCTTAAATCGATTTGTGAGCTACGCTTATTTTGAGATGTTAACATTTATGAAAAACGATGCTTTAATGGTCAAAAAGTTGAAGTGGTCTTTAGCTAAAGTCCGAAGTGCTTCGGAAACTTCATTTCCCAGTGATAGCGAAATTTTCGAGAAAAATTTTGATTGATAAGATTTGGACTTTTCGGTCTTAAAATTTTAGAAATCGTTCAAAGGTGTTTCAGAATTAATCCAATATGGTCGAAAAAGAATATATTTTACGCTTTTTAAGGGACTTACGAAATAATAATTCCAAGGAATGGATGGATGAAAACCGCGAGCGTTACCACACAATGAAAGATCGCTGGCTTGTGGAAATAGAACTTATTTTAGAACGTCTTTCCAAACACAATCCTGTTTTTCAAGGCGTAGAACCAAAAAACACCATTCACCGCATTAACCATAACCGAAAATTCCATCCTGAAAAACCAACCTATAAAGATTACATCTCTTGCGTTCCCGCCGGAAAAAAAAACAGGGAAGGATCGCGGTTTTATATTTCCGTTGGGCTGGATGAATCCTTCATCGGCGGTGGGCTTTGGCGACCGCAGAAGGAAAATCTTGAAAAAATGCGTGGCGCAATCGATTATGAAGGTGAAAAGCTGAAAGAGATCCTGAACGATAAAAAATTGAAGTCTTTTTATGACGGATTGAGTGAAGATGATCAAAAACTGAAAACGTCCCCGCAAAACTATAGTAAAGATCATCCATATCTTGATTTGTTGAACCACAAAAATCTCATTGTAACAAAAAGTATCACGCAAGAGGACTTTTGCAGCGATCATTTTATCGATATTATTGAAGAAGGTTATCTGGCTTTCCAGTCTTTTGACGAATTTATTTTGAGGGCGCTTTCAGTTTGAAATTGATATACATAAGCTAAAATGAAAAACTGGACTACAAAAAACATACCCTCACAAATGGGCAAAATTGTGGTTATCACCGGTGCCAATAGCGGTGTTGGTTTTGCAACAACTGAAGCATTGGCCAGAAAAGGTGCTAAAGTTGTGATGGCCGTCAGAAATCTCGAAAAAGGAAAAGAGGCTAAAAATGAAATTTTAAAGGAAACACCGAAAGCTCAATTAGATCTCATAAAACTGGATTTGGCCGATTTAAATTCGGTTGAAAAATTTTCTTCTGAATTTCACCAAAGCTATAATCAACTGGATGTCTTGATCAACAATGCAGGGATTTACAAATCGAAACGCGAAGAAACTGCACAAGGTTTTGAGGCCCATTTTGGGGTTAATTATTTGGCTCATTTTGCATTAACTTTAAAATTATTGAGCAGTTTGCAGAAATCTGATGACGCCAGAATTGTGACAGTTTCAAGTTTTATCCCAAAACTGATGAACAGTTTTATGAATTGGGGTGATTTGCAATTTAAACAAAACTATTCGGCAATCGCGGCCTATGGGCAAAGTAAACTAGCTACTATTTTATTTGGTTTGAAACTGGATCGAAAATTAAAAGGACACCAAAGCTCAATAAAATCAATTATTGTCAACCCAGGATTTACAAAATCAGGGATCAAAAAGGAAATGAATTTTTTGATGAAAGTATCGATGAAGCTTGTAGCGCAAGAAACTGATATGGGAATGCTTCCGTCTTTGCTCGCCGCAATTGATGAAAAAGTTGAGGGAGGCGAATTTCTCAGCCCGAATAAATTGAAAGAAATGCGCGGTTATCCAGAATTGATCAATCCGCCAAAACAAGCTTTAAATATAGAAGGTCAAGAAAAATTGTGGAAAATAAGCGAAGAAATGACCAAAGTAAAATTCAGTCTTTAAATTCAAAGCCACAATTTTATTTCCTGTCCTTCAGAACCCTATATTCTTCATAACAACTGTTAATGGCGTCTAAAACCTGCAGGTCATTAGCATTTTTTATGAAGCTATCAGAATAATTACAATTTTCAAGAATTTGATCGATACTCACTTCATCAACCCTCAAGAGGGCGGCCAAGGTTTCGCGATCAAATTTTTCGGCAAGCAGGTTTCTAATTTCGTCGTTCTTTTTCATTTCACGCAACTTGCGCATTTGTTTTGGCCTGCTGCCAAAGACCTTATATAACAAATTAGCAGGATCAAAAATAGCGTCCATAGTTTGGGCAAAAGAGCCGGGTTTATTTGCACCGCCCTCATAACCCATATTTAAACCAGAAATCCGGTATTGATAATTCTCATAAATAGGAATGTTTTTGGCGTCGATTTCCAGATAACCCGTTAACTGGACGCTAGCGATGTCAACAGTATTCAAGGTATAACCGATTTCGGTCATTTTTATTTTTACATCCCCATATTTTAGCCAGTCTTTCGTGACCTCAACCTGAATGGATTTAAAACCCAAATAAGAAAAATAAAGGGTATCGTGGACAGCCGCTTTAATTTTAAAATTCCCCGTTGAATTTGTGATTGTCCCTTTGATCTGATTGAGGTTGACGATGTTCACATCTTCAATAGCGATATCATCGGCGGCGTTCAGGACTTTGCCTTGAATATATCCTTTTTTCAAACTGTCCTGCTTTGTTTCATTTTGAGCAAGACTGCTTTTGGTGCTGCAAAAACTTAAAACGAGCACGAGAAAAAGGCTTATATGTAAGGGTGACTTCTGAAGCATAAAAGTTCTCAAAATTGGCAATACTATAGACAAGATCTATATTTTTTTGACCAAATAAGGATTATTCCAGTTCAATCTTTTTATGATTTGCGCTTTCTTTTCTTTTTTCGCCGTTCAAGGGAACTGTCGATATTGGATTTGCGCTTTCCTTTTTTTTCACCTTTAAATTTTTTCTTTTCACCTTTTCCTTTGCTCTTTTTATCACCGGAATCCTTGGTGATCTCTACGGAAATTTGACGGCCTTTGTAATCTGAACCGTTAAGGGTTTCCAGGACCTTGTCTTTTTGATCCATTTC
>Ga0075106_1001030_pt1 | contig 12949 bp, 7 predicted proteins | sample AntDeeMetag02WF4_FD_69796 | JGI IMG/M metagenome (GOLD analysis project Ga0075106, IMG submission 69796) | Saline lake microbial communities from Deep Lake, Antarctica - Antarctic Deep Lake Metagenome 02WF4 | ecosystem: Environmental > Aquatic > Non-marine Saline and Alkaline > Saline | place... | reverse complement strand
CGATGAAGCCGAACAGCGGATCTACAGAACCGTAGTACATGCCCAGCAACAGGCCGGCAACTGCGGCCAGTGCAGCGCCGATCACAAAAGTGGCGGAGATGATCCGGTTGGTATCAATGCCCAGCAGGCTGGCCATGCCCAGATCCTGGGAAACCGCCCGGCAGGCGCGGCCAATGCGGGAGCGGGCGATAAACAGCGACAGTATGGTCATGCAGATCAGGGTGGTGATGAAAATCGTGATCTGTATGTAGGAAAGAGACAACTGGAAGCTTTCAGGCGGACCAAACCGGAAGCTGCCCTCAATCAGTGCCGGGAAACCGATATTGCGGGAACCCTGGGCCAGGTGTACGTAATTCTGCAGGAAAATCGACATGCCGATGGCGGAGATCAGTGGAATCAGCCGGTGCCGACCGCGAACCGGCCGGTAAGCCACCCTCTCCACTGCCCAGCCCATGGAGCTGGACACAATAACCGCACAGAGCAGAGCGACCAGCAGCACTAACGGCAGCCAGGCAATGCCCAGTGTGGCCAGGCCGGTAATGGCGATCAGGGCGGTATAGGCGCCGATCATATAGATTTCGCCATGGGCGAAGTTGATCATGCCGATAATGCCATAAACCATGGTGTAGCCGATGGCAATGAGCGCATAGGTGCTGCCGATCGTTAAGCCGTTGATCAGCTGCTGGGAGAAATAAAGGAGATCTTGCATGTTTGTGGAGCTCCGAAAGCCTGCTCCCGTAACGGGATAACAGGAGCCCAGAAAAGCACCTTCCTCCGTTTCTGGCAGGAAGGTGCTTTACCTTACCGTAAGTTAATGGTCTGGCGTTATTCGGCGAGGGTCTTGCTGCCGTCAGAGTGCCATTCGTAAACCACAAACTCGAAGGATTTCAGGTCACCGTTCTCCGCATATTCGATGGGACCAATCGGAGTCTGGAAGGTGCCGGAACGCAGGGCGTCAGCAACCTCGAACGGATCGGTGGACTGAGCCTGCTCAATGCCTTCCGCAATCACTTTAACAGCGGAGTAGGAGGTCAGCACGAACGGGCCGGAGGGGTCTTCACCTTTTGCTTCAAAGGCAGCTGCCAGCTCCTTGTTCTCTTCTTTTTCCTCAAAGCTGGGGGGCAGGGTCACCAGCATGCCTTCAGACGCTTCACCGGCAATGGTGGTAATGCCCTCGTTGCCGACGCCTTCAGGGCCCATGAAGATAGCGTCAACATCGGACTGGCGAGCCTGGCGCAGAATCAGGCCGAGCTCCGGGTGATACCCGCCGTAGTACACGTAATCGACATCTGCCTGTTTGATTCGGGTGACCAGGGAGGAGAAGTCTTTCGAGCCGGCGGTAATGCCTTCGAACATGGCAATTTCAACGTCGGCTTCTTCCAGGGTGTCGCGAACAGCGGTGGCAATGCCTTCACCATATTGCTGTTTGTCGTGAACAATGGCCACCCGTTCCGGGTTTTGGGCGGCAATGTAGTCAGCGGCGGCGGGGCCCTGCATGCTGTCCAGGCCGATGGTTCGGAATACGGTGTCGTAGCCACGTTGGGTGATTGCCGGGCTGGTTGAGGCCGGCGTAATCATCAGGATGCCTTCGTCGTAGTAGATGTCGGATGCTGGTTGGGTGGAGCTCGAGCACAGGTGCCCGACCACAAATCTCACGCCTTCATTCACCATGCGGTTGGCCACGGTGACCGCCTGCTTGGGATCGCAGACATCGTCCATTTCAACGGCAACCAGTTTCTCACCCATCACGCCGCCATCGGCGTTGATCTGTTCAATGGCCATGCGGGTGCCGGCAAACTGCATGTCGCCGTACTGGGCAACCGGGCCGGTCATGGGGCCGGCAACACCAATCTTGATTTCAGCGTTAGCCTGGCCGGCGGCCATCAGGGCGACGGAGGCACTTACAGCGGTAACAAGTTTCTTGGTAGAGGTTTTCATCGTGTAGTTCCTGTTTGTGTCAGGGTTTTTTCTTATGTTCTCACGGAGTCAAACAAACACCACGACTCTTGACTTGTCAAGCATGGTATCGGCTCCCCGGAACATGAAGATGCTTCAACGTCTTCTTGAACAAGGTTGATTAGCAAGCTTCGTGCCGAGGGTTCAGCTTTCGGGATCTTCGTCCTGGTCGCCGAACACCAGCCGCCGGAAATTCTCGTGGTCTTGCAGTTTCGCGAAACTTGGGTCGACTGAAGCGTCGTCGCGGTAGGCTTCAGAGATATCCAGAGCCTGTTCAAGCGTACTGACGGCATCCGCCCACCGGCCAATCTCGGCATAGGCGCAGGCCAGCTGATACAGGGCGTGGCCGTTGTCCGGTGCAAGCTTCAGGGCTCGCTGACAGAGGCTGATGGCCCACAGTGGTTCCTGGATTTCCAGCACTGCGTCAGCTTTGTAGCTCAGAGCCTCTACGTCGTCCGGCCGGAGATCCAGAATGTGATCGTAGGCAGCGATCTTGTTCTGGTGAGACGTTTCCTGGCTTGCTTTCAACCAGAGCCCGTGCACTTCGTTGGTGCGTTCAATCTCGGCCTGGTTCTGGTGAATGATTTCCGATTTCTGGTGCAACTGGTCTTCAATCGACTGCAGTCGCTTTTCATATTCGATAACCAGCTCGTTCACCCGGGTTTCGGCCAGGCTGGTGAGCTGGTTGCGCATGTCCCGGATGGAGTTCCAGCCAAGCAGAACCAGAATCGAGGTGGCACCGGCGATCAGGTAAAAGAAGTATGTCACCGTATCGGTGGCGTAAGACATGGTTTTATCGGCAACCGACAACTCTTTGTCGACCACCTTTTCAATCAGCTCGGCACGGGTGTTCTGCATTTCCTTGCGCAGGGCCTTGGATTCTTCCAGCAGGTACAGCTCCACAAAGGGCGTGTACATCGGTCGCCCGTCCAGCGCTTTGATGCTTTCCTCGACATCTTCCGCTGTCAGCTCTTTTTCCGGCCCGAGTTCCTGTTCCTGCTGGGCGTGAACCTGCCCGGTCAGGGCGATAGTAAGCGCAAAAGCAAGGTAATACCTGATCATCAACCATGTCCGCGTGCGAGTGAATGTGTGGGCATGACCATAGCATAGTGGTTTACAGAAATAATGCGGTATCCGGGTCGGGGTAAGCCCCACTTGCATTTAGCGATGCAAAGACATCTAATATTTAGTGGTGTAAGTATTCATTGGCGATGGAGCAAAAAGTGAGCAGTTACGATCAGGTGTTGGTGGCACTTCGGCGGGTGATCCGGGCAACGGATCTGCATTCCAAGCGGCTGAGCAAGCACGCCGGTTTGACCGGCCCCCAGCTTCTGATCATGCGTACCATTCGCGATCTGGGCGAGGTAACCATCGGTACCATTGCCGAGCAGGTCAGCCTCAGTCAGGCTACGGTAACCACCATTCTGGATCGCCTGGAACACCGCGAGCTGGTGTATCGGGTTCGCAGTACCCGTGACAAGCGCAAGGTGCACGCGCATTTGACGGAAAAAGGCGATGATATTCTGGCCCGGGCGCCCAATCCGTTGCAGGAAGATTTCATCGAGAAATACCAGAGTCTGGAGGAGTGGGAGCAGACTATGATCCTGTCGTCTTTGCAGCGCGTGGCCAATATGATGAATGCCGACGATATTGATGCTTCACCGGTACTGACCGTGGGCTCCATGCTGAAAGACGACGGCTGGAAAGAAAAAGCCTGATTCCGTGGCCAAAAAATCAGTGAACCGAAGCCCCTCTCCTCGGCTTGCTGGCAAAGCACACCTGAAACACATCGTTGTAGTGCTTCGCAAAGTTCACTGACAGCCCTTCCTTCAGATACTCCGGCAACTCTTCATAATCCCCCCGGTTGGCCTCCGGAAGGATCAGGCTGCTGATCTTCTGCCGTCGCGCGGCAATCACTTTCTCTCGAATGCCGCCCACGGGTAATACCTGCCCGGTCAGGGTCAGTTCGCCGGTCATCGCGATGTTCTGTTGCGGGGCTTCCTTGCGAGCGATGGACAGCAGGGCGGTGGCCATGGTCACGCCGGCGCTGGGGCCATCCTTGGGCGTCGCGCCTTCGGGTACGTGAAGGTGCACGAACGATTTGTCGAAGAACGTCGGATCACCTTTGTAACGTTTGAGGTTGGAAGACACGAAGCTGTAGGCGATTTCGGCCGATTCTTTCATCACATCCCCCAGCTGGCCGGTCAGCTTGAAGCCACGTTGGCTGGTGTGCACTCGCGACGCCTCAATGCTCAGGGTGGCCCCACCCATGGCGGTCCAGGCCAGGCCGGTGACCACGCCGGTGCCTTTCAGGGATTTTTCCTTTTTGAAGGCCGGTTGGCCCAGGTAAGTTGTGAGATCGGATACACCCACTTTTACCGGCTGGTCCGGGTTGTCTAGCAGTTTTACGATACCCTTGCGAATCACCTTGTGCAGCAGCTTCTCCAGCCCCCGTACGCCAGCCTCCCGGGCGTAGCCCTCAATGACCTGGCGAATGGCGGCATCGGTGATGTTCATCTGCTTTTTCAGCAATCCTGCCCGTTTCAGCAAACGCGGCATCAGGTAATGCTTGGCGATGGCGAGTTTTTCTTCGCCGATATAGCCGGACAGGCGAATGGTATCCATCCGGTCGAGCAGGGGCCGGGGTATGGTGTCCAGCTGATTGGCGGTGCAGATGAACAACACTTTCGAGAGGTCCATGCGCACATCCAGGTAGTGGTCCAGAAACTCCCGGTTCTGTTCCGGATCCAGGGTTTCCAGCAGGGCGGAGGCCGGGTCACCCTGGAACGACGAACCAATCTTGTCGATCTCATCGAGCATGATCACCGGATTGGCCACTTTGCTGTCTTTCAGTGCCTGCACAAACTTGCCCGGCATGGCACCGATGTAGGTGCGCCGGTGGCCCTTGATTTCGGCCTCGTCGCGCATGCCGCCGACACTGAACCGGTAGAACTCCCGGCCCAGGGCATCGGCCACAGAATGGCCGATGGAGGTCTTGCCCACGCCCGGCGGGCCTACCAGAAGCAGTATGGAACCACTTACTTCGCCTTTGAAGGTGCCCTCCGCCAGAAACTCGACAATGCGGTCTTTTACGTCGTCCAGGCCGTCGTGATCCCGGTCGAGAATGCGGCGGGCCTCGGCCAGGTCGAAGTGGTCTTCCGAGTGGATGCCCCAGGGCACCTGAGTAAGCCAGTCCAGATAATTGCGGGTTACGCCGTATTCGGGGGATCCCTGTTCCAGCACCTCAAGTTTCTGGACCTCGTCTGCGAATCGTTCCTGTACGGCCTCCGGCGGATTGAGTCTGGCCATGCGTTCTTCAAAGCGTTCGACATCGGCGGTCTTGTCGTCTTTGGCGATGCCCAGTTCCCGCTGGATAACTTTCAGTTGCTCGCGCAGGAAAAATTCCCGCTGGTGCTTCTGCACCTTTTCGTTCACTTCCTCGTTGATCTCGGTTTGCAGGCGCGCGACTTCCTGCTCCTTACGCATCAGCAGAAGTACTTTTTCCATGCGCCGGAGCAGGGGGACAGTATTCAGCACTTCCTGCAGTTCCCGGCCGGGAGCGCTGGTCATTGAGGCGCCGAAATCCGCCAGGGGCGAGCTGTCTTCCGGGCCGAAGCGGGACAGGTACTGCTTTACTTCTTCGCCATACAACGGATTTGAGCGCAGCAATTCCTTGATGGTGCTGATGATGGCCAGGGTGTAAGCCTTGAGCTCGTCTGCCGGTTCTTCCGGCTCTTCCGGGTATTCCACTTCGACCAGATAAGGCGGCCGGCGACGTAGCCATTGCACAATGCGGAAGCGCTGTAGCCCCTGGGCAATGAACTGCACTTTGCCACTGTCTTTCTGCGCATGATGTATGCGGACAGCACACCCCATGGTCTCGAAGTCTTCGCTGCCAGGAATGCCGCTTTCGGTTTCAGCCTCGTCTACAAAGCAGACGCCCAGCACACGGTGCTCGGTTTCACCCACCCGCTTCAGAGTTTCGTGCCAGGGGTCTTCATTCACCACCACTGGCTGAACCTGCGCCGGGAAAAACGGCCGGTTAGACACCGGCAACACGTACATGCGCCGCGGACGGCTGTGTTCCGGCAAGGCGAGGCCGGTGCTGCTTTCGTCTTTGCCAATGTATTCGGTCACGTCTTCTTCGAATTCTTCCATGGAGTCGTTGCGGTTCTCGTCATTCATACCGTTTTGCTCTCAGGGCTTTGTGAAAGGTTATCTAGCTATGTGACGGCGATGGCGGGATTTTCAAGTTGGCTTGAATTTATACCCTGCGCCCCAACAATAAAGAGCAAACAGATCAACGCATCAGGTGCCCCCTATGACAGCTTCGCAACACATTTTTGACGCCACGGCAGAAAACTTCCAGCAGGCAGTAATGGAAGCCTCCGCCACCACGCCGGTGCTGGTGGATGTGTGGGCAGACTGGTGCGCGCCGTGCAAACAGCTCATGCCGATCCTGGAGAAGCTGGCGGAGGAGTACCAGGGTAACTTCCAGCTGGCGAAAGTGAACGCTGACCAACAGCAGGAACTGACCGCTTCACTGGGTGTGCGCAGCCTGCCAACAATTATTCTGGTGAAAGACGGGCAGGCGGTGGACGGCTTCAACAGTGCCTTGCCGGAGAGCGAAATCCGCAAGATTCTTGAAAAGCATATCGAAGCGCCAGCGGAAGATCCCTATGAAAAAGCCCACGCTCTCTGGGAAGCCGGTGATGTGGATGGCGCGCTGGCGATTTTCACCGAAATGAATCAGAAAGATCCGGAAAACGTGGATGTGCTCATCGATCTGGCCCAGCTGAAAGCCGAAAAGGGCGATCTGGAAACGGCCGAGCAGGTACTGAACAGCCTGGCGCCGGAAGACAAGCTGGGCCACAAGGCCAAACAACTGGCCGCCCGGGTGAAGTTCATGAAGCAGTCCGGCGAGTTACCGCCGGTGGCCGAGCTGGAACAAAAGCTTGAAGCCAAACCTGATGACCCGGAAGCCCTGCACCAGTTGGCGTTGCACAAGATCCTGCAGGAACAGAACGCCGAGGCGATGGACCTGCTGATTCGCCTGATGCGGGCGGATAGTACGTATAAGGAAGGTGTGGCCAAGACCACCCTGGTCGAGTTGTTTGAAAAGCTGGGTAACAGCAATCCGGACGTGCGTACCTACAGGCGGAAGTTGTATGCCATGCTGTATTAACAGGCGGTCCGGGTAATTTAAAAGGTGGTGACGATGCAGGTCAGGCGCTGGATCAAGGTTTCATCGCTGCTGACGTTGGCGTTATTGGCCGGCTGTGCCACTCGTCAATATGACCCATCGCCCGCCGTGGCCATTGAAACAAATACCTGCAGGAATACCTTCGAGCAATGGCAGGAGCAGGTTGAGGGCGGCAATCACTTTGATGCCCAGACCTGGTCACCGGCCGGCTTCCCTTATTTACGGGTCAACCGTTTGTTGGCCAGTTTGCCTGTTGATGAGCTCAGCGCGCCGCAGCGCCAGGAATGGCTGGAGCGTGCCCATGAACTTGCGGTAACCGCCTGGCATTTTGAGGCGGCCAGTCTCGGCGGCAACGCCCGCAACCTGCTTCCAGCGTTGCAGCATTGTGGTCAGGCTGCGATCGCAGAGTTGTTGGAAAGTGGCTCGCGCTGGCAGCAACTGCAGGACGCGTCCACAGTGCCGGACAGCTATAGCACATCCTCCAGAGTGTTGGGAGGCTACCCCGCGGTAGCGCCAGTGGTGCGCTGGCGGGCCGGCGTAGTGATGGGTGAGTTGATGGACGATTTCGGCGAATACCGGTTCGAACACCCCTTCCACGTTTATGAGCCGGAACCGGTTTCCGGAGACATCGATGTAGCCGCCTTGCTTCGCCGCGCCTCGGCACGCAGCCAGTTGGGGATTCCGGACTTCCTGCCTGTTGAACGCAAGCAGTTGTTGCAGCACTACGCCCCTGCCTGGGTGGTCGAGACCGCGGGTAGCAGTGACCTGCCGGGGCGACCGGGGCGCGACCAGAATGGCGATATCCAGTTCCGGTCCGAGTCTGTGGTGTTCAGCCAGGTTGCCTATACCCGGGTGAATGGGCAGGTGCTTCCACAGCTGGTATATACCCTGTGGTTTCCCCGCCGCCCCGCGGAAGGCAGTTTCGATATTGTCGCCGGAGAGCTGGATGGCTTTGTCTGGCGCGTTACGCTGGGCGAGAACGGCCGCCCACTGATTTACGACTCCATCCATCCCTGCGGTTGTTATCACACCTGGGTTCTGGCGCCTGGCGGGCTGGAGCCCCGAGGGGAAACCGGTTTCTGGGAAGAGCCCTTGTGGATTGCCGGCACCGCACCGGCAACAGACCAGGGGTTGGTGCTGTATTTGGCCTCGGGCACGCATTATCTAATGGATGTGGCGACGAAGCGTCCTGAAGGTGAAGCCGAAACCCGGCGTTATTCCATGGAGCCCTATGACCGTTTGCGTGGCCCTTCGTTCGCCGGTGGGCGGCTGTTCAACCGGGAAGGCATGATTGCCGGCACAGAGCGCCTGGAGCGGTATTTCCTCTGGCCCACGGGAGTGCCGTCACCCGGTGCCATGCGCCAGTGGGGGAGTCACGCCACTGCCTTTGTGGGCACGCGGCATTTCGATGATCCCTGGTTGCTGGAACGCTATTTCGTGCAGCCTGAATAATAAAAAGGCCAGATGAATCCCTCCATCTGGCCTTTTTCGTCATGCTTTCAGGGCAACAGCCTCAGCCGTTTCCTTTTTTCATTTCCTCGAACTCATCTTCAAAGAAGAACTTCTCTTCTCCGAGTGCCGGTTCCAGTTCATGCAGCCAGGTGGCCGTTTCACTGTACTTGGCGAAGAACGGGCGCTGTACCCAATCCGGGTTGCGGCCTTGCAGGAAGCGCAGCACGAAGACTTTTTCGCCGTGGATTTCAGTAATGCCCTGAATCTCTACCTTGCCAGGGCCGGCACTCATGCTGGGGCCGCGAGCGGTGCGTGCCAGGCCTGAGACCTTTTTCATGGCCTCGCGGTAGATCTGGAACGCTTCGGCCAGAGGTATTTCAAAGTAGTTCTTGGCACCGGTGTCCCGCTCAACAAACATATAGTAGGGGATGATGCCCAACTGGACTTCCTTCTTCCACAGCTTGGCCCAGGCGTCGGCATCGTCGTTCACGTGCTTGATCAGCGGGCCCTGGGCGCGGATTTCAGCACCGGTAGCTCGAATGCGGCGAATGGCCTCTTCGGCAATATCGGTGGTGATTTCCTGCCAGTGGTTGTAGTGCGCCATGATGGCCACGTGCTTGCCGCCATCAACCAGTTTGGCGAACAGCTCGATCAGCTCATCGGCATCCTTGTCGGTAACAAAGCGGTACGGCCAGAAGGTGAGAGCCTTGGTGCCGATGCGGATGGTCTGGATGTGATCATATTCCGGCTGCAGCAGCGGCTCGAGGTATTGCACCAGGCTCTTGGTTTTCATCACCATGGGGTCGCCGCCCGTTACCAGCAGGTCGGTCACCTCGGTGTGCTCGGCCAGGTAGCCGTGCAGTTTCTCGGCCTCGGTGCTGGCCATCTTCAGATCTTTGTCGCCAACAAACTGCGCCCAGCGGAAACAGAAGGTGCAGTAAGAGTGGCAAGTCTGGCCCTGGGCCGGGAAGAACAGCACGGTTTCACGGTATTTGTGCTGCACGCCGTCCAGGACTTCGCCGTCCAGCTCCGGCATGTTCATTTCCATCTGGCCGGCCGGGTGCGGGTTCAGCTCGTCGCGGATCACTTTGGCAACCGCCTGAATCTCTTTTTTGTCAGCACCGTCGCGGTGCATCTGGGCCATGCGTTCGTAATGTTCGTCTTTCAGCATCCCTTTTTGAGGGAAGACAAGTTGGTAGATCGGATCATTGGGTACCTTGTCCCAATTGATCAGTTCATTGATCACGTACTCGTTCACGCGGAAGGGCAGCACGCTGGCTACGACCTTCATTTCGAACAGCGTCTCTTCCGGGAGACTCTGGATTGCTTCAATCTTGTCTAGCTGGCGGTCAGTAAAAACCTTGAACCGGCGTTCCTCGAATTCCTGAACCGGAATCTGGTTCGGAAAGGTGACGATGGAGTTCATAGATCGCCCTCTGTTATGAGCCTGAATAAAAGGAGGGGCAGTCACCGCCTCCACTGGTTAAAAAACGGGCAGGCAAGTATACAGAAATGGAAATTTATTTTCAGGTCTAAAGATTCATTGCTGTCAGGTTGGTCGGTTTTAGGCTTTTTTACGTAGCAAATCTGAATAAACAGACATAAAGCACGATTGAAACGGGTGTTTGTTTGTGTTTTGGGGCGGTTTTGTAGTAAAAGTACGAAAGTTTCATAAATAAATACAAACACAGAAAGTTTGCAGGGACTGTTCTATGCTTGAGACAGTTAAGCACACTGCCAGGAATCCCGAGGGGAGGTTTGATGTACCAGGACGATGATCCCATTGAAACCAGTGAGTGGCTCGACGCGCTGGAATCCATGATCGAAAACGAGGGCGTTGAGCGAGCCAAATTCATCCTTGAACGCCTGTCTGAACGCGCCAGTCGCGACGGCACCGAGCTGCCTTATTCCATCAACACGCCATTCCGTAACAGCATCCCGGTTGCCCAGCAATCGCAGATGCCGGGCGATCTGTTTATGGAGCGTCGTATTCGCTCGTTGATCCGCTGGAACGCCATGGCCATGGTGGTGCGTGCCAACAAGCGCCCGGGGGAGCTGGGCGGCCACATTTCCACCTTCTCTTCTGCTGCCACCCTTTATGATGTCGGCTTCAATTACTTCTTCCACGGTGGGGATGACAAGCGCGAGGCGGATCTGGTGTATTTCCAGGGCCATGCCGCGCCAGGCATTTACGCCCGCTCCTATCTGGAAGGCCGGTTCGACGAAGAGCAGCTGGACAAATTCCGCGAAGAAGTCGACGGCGACGGCCTTCCTTCTTATCCGCATCCCTGGCTGCTGCCGGATTACTGGCAATTCCCTACGGTTTCCATGGGGCTTGGGCCAATTCAGGCCATCTATCAAGCCCACGTAATGAAGTACCTGGACAACCGCGAGTTGATCGATTCCGCCAAGCGTAAAGTCTGGGCCTTCGTGGGTGATGGCGAGTGTGACGAGCCGGAAACTCTGGGCTCCATTTCCAAGGCCGGTCGTGAAGAGCTGGACAACCTGATCTTTGTGGTCAACTGCAACCTGCAGCGCCTGGACGGGCCGGTTCGTGGTAACGGTAAGATCATCCAGGAACTGGAAGGCGTGTTCCGCGGTGCCGGCTGGAACGTGATTAAAGTCGTCTGGGGCCGCATGTGGGACCCGCTGTTCGAGAAAGACGAAGACGGTGTAATGCAGCGCGCCATGGACGAGATTGTTGACGGCGATCTGCAGAATTACGTGCACAAGGGCCCGGCGTACACCCGCAAGGAGTTCTTTGGCCGGTATCCCGAGCTGTCCAAGATGGTCGAGAACTGGTCCGACGAGGAGCTGCTCAAACTGAATCGTGGCGGGCACGATCCTTACAAGGTCTACGCGGCCTACCATAAGGCGGCGAACCTGAATAATGGCAAGCCAACGGTGATTCTTGCCCACACCATTAAGGGCTACGGCTTTGGTGAAGCTGGCGAAGCACAGAACACCGCGCACTCCCTGAAAAAGCTGGATCTGGATACCCTCAAGGACTTCCGTGACCGCTTTGCCGTGCCGCTCAAAGATGATGAACTGGAAGACGTACCTTATTACCGCCCGGCGCCAGACAGCCCCGAGCTGGTCTACATGAAGAAGCGCCGGCAGGAACTGGGCGGCTTCTATCCCAAGCGCAACAAGGATTGTCAGCCGCTGCAGATTCCGGATCTGGATATTTTCAAGCAGATTCTGGAAGGCTCCAACGGCCGTGAAATCTCTACCACCATGGCCTTTGTGCGCATTCTCACCGCACTGGTGAAAGACAAGCGCATTGGCAAGCGCGTGGTGCCGATTGTGCCGGACGAAGCCCGTACCTTCGGTATGGAAGGCATGTTCCGACAGTTGGGTATTTATACGTCTGAAGGCCAGAAGTATGTGCCCCAGGATCGCGAACAGATCATGTATTACCGGGAAGACAAGAAAGGTCAGATCCTGCAGGAAGGCATTAACGAAGCCGGGGCCATGTCCACCTGGATGGCCGCAGCCACCTCCTACAGCACCAACAGCTTTCCGCTGATTCCGTTCTATGTGTTCTATTCCATGTTCGGCTTCCAGCGTGTTGGCGACCTGGCCTGGGCGTCAGGCGACATACAGGCGCGTGGCTTCCTGATTGGCGGCACTGCAGGGCGTACCACCATCAACGGCGAAGGTCTGCAGCACCAGGATGGTCACAGCCATGTACTGGCCAATACCATCCCCAACTGCAAGGCGTACGATCCGGCCTTCGGCTATGAGATGGCCGTGGTCATCCGCCAGGGCATGAAGGAAATGTTCGAAGACAACCAGAACGTTTTCTATTACCTGACCGTCGAAAACGAGTTTTACGAACAGCCAGCCATGCCGGAAGGGTCCGAAGAGGGCATTATCAAAGGCATGTACCGGTTTGATTCCGTTGAGGCCAAGGGCGGCAAAAAAGCCCCACGGGTACAGCTGCTGGGCGCCGGCGCCATCTTCAACGAAGTAACCGCCGCGGCAGAAATGCTGAAGGAAGACTGGGGTGTGGCCTCTGACGTGTGGAGTGTGACCAGCTATAACGAGCTGGCCCGTGATGGCCAGCACGTTGAGCGCTGGAACCACCTGCACCCGGATGACAAGCCGCGCAAGGCTTACGTCACCCAGATGCTGGAAGACCAGAAAGGACCGGTGGTGTCGTCAACCGACTACATCAAGCTGCATTCCGAGCAGTTGCGTGCCTTCATTCCGAAAACCTATATGACCCTGGGCACCGACGGCTTCGGCCGCAGCGATACCCGCCAGAAGCTGCGCAGCTTCTTCGAGGTGGATCGCTACTACGTGGCTGTTACCGCCCTGGCGGCCCTGGCCAGA
>Ga0075106_1001027_pt1 | contig 12960 bp, 10 predicted proteins | sample AntDeeMetag02WF4_FD_69796 | JGI IMG/M metagenome (GOLD analysis project Ga0075106, IMG submission 69796) | Saline lake microbial communities from Deep Lake, Antarctica - Antarctic Deep Lake Metagenome 02WF4 | ecosystem: Environmental > Aquatic > Non-marine Saline and Alkaline > Saline | place... | reverse complement strand
ATCACCATATCAATCAAAAAGCCTTGCACCACCGGACGCCGATTGGTGCAATGAAGCAATGGCAGCAAGATCGCCCCGAATTATTCCGGAAACGCGTAATTAATCATGCGGGACCCGACATCTAGTCACACGATGGAGTTGCTCAAAGAGCGCCGTTCAGCCCTGATCTCCGCCGCCGTGACCGGCAAGATCGACGTGCGGGGCTGGGCGCCGCCCGCGGATGCGGCGCCAATACACGAGAAAACCACCCGCACGGAGGCGGTATGACCCAAGGGCGCAGTATTCGACTTTTTCTGGTGGACGGCACGCCCAACGGCCTGCTCACCGCCGAGATCATGAACTGGACCGGCCATGTGCTGACCAGCCCGCGCAGCAAGCTTAGCGAGTTGGTGCAGCGGCCCGAGTGCGGGCGCACCGGTATTTATTTTCTGATCGGCCCCGATCCCGAAGGCGGCCTGCGGCCGCTGGTTTATATCGGCGAGAGTGACGACGTTGGCACCCGCCTCAAGCAGCACAACCGCCCCGAAGAGATGGGCGGCAAGGATTTCTGGGAGAAGGTCTGCCTGGTCACCAGCAAGGATCAAAACCTGACCAAAGCCCACGTGAAATACCTGGAGAGCCTGCTGATCCAGAACGCTGGCCAGGTGGGGCGCTGCAAGTTGATTAACGGCACCGCTCACGAATACATCAGCCTGCCCGAATCGGACCGCGCCGACATGGCGTTCTTTGTTGAACAGGTTCGCACCGTGCTGCCGGTGCTGGGGCTGGAATTTCTGCGTGATTCTACGAGGCCTTCTGCAGCTTCAGTAGACCTAGTCGACCAGCAGCAGTCTGCCCCGGTGTTCTGCCTGAAAGTACCCAAACATGGTATTAAAGCCCGTGGACAAGAGATCGACGGCGAGTTTTATGTGCTGAAAGGAGCGCTTGCGCGTGATCAGTGGGCTGGCGTAAACGGAGGTTATCAGAACCTCTTTCAGCAACTGTGCGACGACGGCGTGCTGGTTGAAACGGAGCAAGGGCAGCGTCGCTTCACTGCCGATTACGCCTTTTCCAGTCCCAGCGCCGCCGCTGCTGTGGTATCCGGGCGAAGTGCCAATGGGCGTATCTCATGGAAAGTGGGAAGTAGTGGTCAAACCTACGGCGATTGGCAAGATCAGCAGGTTAGCGCCGCTGCCGAGCTAGGTGGCGAAAGCAGCTTTTGTGTCGGTGACGGCGCTGGCGTAGGCTCATAAAAATAAAGACCAACTCGCAGAGGCGTACATGGCAAGCAGCAGGGAAGCACAGTTTCAGCGCGACATTCTTGCCGCCCTTGAGGGGCAGGGCTGGCTGGTAGGTAAAGCGTCGGAATACGACCAGGCCAACGCCGTTTACCCGGAAGATCTGATCGGGTATTTCCAGGACGCCTGGCCCGAGCGTTGGGAGAAGTTTGCCAAGGCCAACCCGCAGGATCCTGAAAAGGTGCTGATCGCAAAAACCGTGCGCGAGCTTGGCAAGCAGGGCACGCTCAACGCGCTGCGCCACGGTTTCAATGTGCCCGGGGTCAAGGTCGACCTGTGCAGCTTCAAGCCCGACCACGGCATGAACCCCGATACCGAGCGCCGCTACCAGGCCAATAGGTTACGGGTCGTTGAGGAGGTGTCTTACTCGCCCCACGCCAACGCCCAGGGCAAGTACAACCCCCGGCTGGATCTGGTGCTGTTCGTCAACGGGATTCCCACCGCGACGCTTGAGCTAAAAAGCGAGTTCAAGCAGTCGGTCGAGAACGCCAAGCGTCAATATCGCTTTGACCGCCCGCTGAAAGACCCGGTAACCCGCAAAGTGGAGCCGCTGCTGGCGTTCAAACGCGGCGCGCTGGTGCACTTTGCCGTTAGCCAGGCCGAGGTGGCGATGACCACCAGGCTGGCGGGCAAAGACACCTTCTTTTTGCCTTTTAATCGGGGCGCGGAAGGCGGCGGCGCGGGTAATCCGCTCCCCGACGATGAAAACCGCTACGCCACCGCCTACCTGTGGGAAAGCGTCTTCGCCCCCGATGCCTGGCTCAAGATTCTCGGGCGCTTTTTGCACCTGGAACAAAAAACCAGCGAAGATTTCAGCGGGCAACGCACCACCAAAGAAACGCTGATTTTCCCGCGCTACCACCAGTGGGAAGTGGTCAACCAGCTGGTCGAAGCCACCCAAGCCGAAGGGGCGGGGCGGCCTTATTTGGTGCAGCACAGCGCCGGCTCGGGCAAGTCCAACTCGATCGCCTGGCTCGCCCACCAGCTCGCCAACCTGTACGACGTTAGCGGCCAGCAAAAGCGCTTCAACTCGGTGATTGTGGTCACCGACCGCACCGTGCTCGATAGCCAGCTGCAAGACACTATCTATCAGTTTGAACACGCCCGCGGCGTGGTGCGCTGCATTACCCGCGATGTGGGTAATCAAAGTAAATCCGAACAGCTGGCCGAGGCGCTGGCGAGCCATACGCGTATTATTATCGTCACCATTCAGACGTTTCCGGCGCTTTTCGACGCGCTGGATAAACGCCCGCAGCTGGCGGAAGGTAGCTACGCGGTCATCGCCGATGAAGCGCATTCATCCCAGGCCGGCGACTCCGCCCGCAAGCTCAAGGGGTTGCTGGCGGGCGCCGAGCAAACAAACGGCGACGAGGAAGACGCCGGTAGCGATGTAGACAAAACCGTTAGCGCCGAGACGTTGATGGCCGCCGCCGTTGCCTCAAGGGGCCCGAACGAGAGCATCAGCTACTACGCGTTTACCGCAACGCCCAAATCCAAGACGCTGGAGCTTTTTGGCCGCGTCCCCGACGCCAGCTTGCCGCCGAGCATAGACAACAAACCCGAGGCGTTTCACCTCTACTCCATGCGCCAGGCGATTGAGGAAGGGTTTATCCTCGATGTGCTGACAAACTACGTGACCTACAGCACCGCCTGGAAGCTCGCGCACCCCGACGGCGAAGATCAAGAAGTCGACGCCAAAAAAGCCTCGCGCACGCTGGCCAAATGGGTGCGTCTGCAGCCTTACAATATCGCCCAGCGCATCGAGGTGATTGTTGAGCACTTTCGCGCCAATGTGCGCCACCTGCTCGACGGCCAGGCCAAAGCGATGGTGGTTACCGCCAGCCGCCAAGAGGCGGTGCGCTACCAGCTCGCCATGCGCCAATACGTTGAAGATCAAGGCTATAACGACGTGCACCCGCTGGTGGCGTTCTCTGGCAGCGTGCCGGCGGATGAGGTGATCCCCGAAGAAGTCAGCGAGTCGAGCCAGCTGCTCAACCCCGGCGTTCGCGGGCGGGACTTGGCCGACGCGCTGGATTCCGACGACTTCAACGTGATGATCGCGGCCAACAAGTACCAGACCGGCTTTGATCAGCCCAAGCTGTGCGCCATGTACGTGGATAAGAAGCTGAAGGGCGTGGACTGCGTACAAACGCTATCGCGGCTCAACCGGCTGTTTCCCGGCAAGCAGACGTTCATCCTCGACTTTTTCAACGACGCCGAGGATATTCTCGAGGCCTTCATGCCGTACTACCGCAAGGCCGAGTTGGCGGATGTGTCCGACCCGCAGGTGGTCTATGACCTCAAGGATACGCTGGACGAAAGCGGCATTTATCACTGGCTTGAGGTCGAGATGTTTGCCACGGCGTTTTTCGACGCCAAGGCGCCGGCCTCACGGCTGAGCTATCACTGCCAGCCCGCGCAAGAGCGCTTCAAAACGCGCTACGGGGCAATTCTGGATCAGCTCAACGCGTGGCAAGAAGAACGCCAACGGACCGAGCAGCAGGGCGATGAAAAGGGTGTAAAACGCGCCGAGCAGGAGCTAAAAGACGCGGGCAAAACCCGCGACGAACTCGACCTGTTCCGCAAGAATCTGCAGAGCTTTGTGCGCACCTACGAGTTTTTGAGCCAGATTATCGCCTTTGACGATACCGAGCTGGAACAGCTGTGCGTGTTTGCTAAGCACCTCCACCCGCTGCTGCGCACTGACCGCCTGATGGAAGACGACCCCATCGATCTTAGCGAGTTAGCACTTGATAGCTACCGGCTGACCAAGCGCGCTGAGCAGCGGCTGTCGCTGGAAGAAGGCAGCGGCGACTACGGTTTAAAACCGATCTCCGAGGTGGGCTCGGGCAAACCCCACGACCCCGAAAAGCAGCATCTGGATGAGGTAATCGAGCGGCTTAACGAGGTGTATGGCGCCGACGTCAGCGACGCAGACAAGCTGCACTTCGCCAACGGCATTGCCGAACGTATCGAGCGCGACGAGGCAGTGATGGCTCAGGTCAATAACCACAGCGCTGAGCAGGTAATGCACGGGCTGCTGCCGAAAAAGATCACCGAGGTCGTGCTGGACTCGCTGAGCGATCACGAGAAGCTCTCCATGCCGCTTTTAGAAAACGAAGAAACCGGTAGGCAGTTTGCGCTGCTGATTCTTAAGCTATTGGCGGGAAGAAGCAGCGCGCGGGCTGAAACGACCGACTGAGCAGTTACCCGACAAGGCCGGCGACGGTGTAGCCGACTACGTCGAGAAATTTTGACTGCGTTTCGCCGGCTTACTTAAAAGCCTCTTTATGAAAAGCGATCAGCTCCTGAACGTCGTGCATGCCGGGTTCTTCGCTTTCCTGCGCCGAGCCACCGGCGAGAACTTCAAGAACCGTGCGTACGCCCCGTGACAGAGACTCAAGTTGGTAGCCGCCTTCCAGCACCATGGCAAGGCGTCCGCCGCAGTGTTTGTCAGCTAGCTCCTGCACGATACGGGTCAGCATGCCAAAGCCGTTGAAACTGAGGTTCATGCACAGGTCTAGGCGGTGCATGTCGAAACCCGCCGAGACGAGAATCACATCTGGCTGAAACCACTCCACGGCGGGTACCAGTATTTCGCGGTAGGCCTGTACCAGGGCAAGATCGCCGCTGCCGGCGGGCAGGGGGACGTTAACCGTCATGCCTTCCCCCAGCCCTTCGCCGGTTTCTTCCTTGTTGCCGGTGCCCGGATAAAAAGGGGCGGCACGGTGAGTGTCGAAAAACAGCACGTTGGGAGAGGTCCAGAAGATATCCTGCGTCCCGTTGCCATGGTGAACGTCCCAGTCAATGATCAATACGCGTTCACAGCCCAGAACGGTATGCGCATGCGCCGCAGCCACGGCTACGTTGTTGAACAGACAAAAGCCCCGCGCCCTGACCGATCCCGCATGATGGCCTGGCGGCCGGCACAGGGCGAAAGCGCTACCGGCACGTCCGGTAACAACCGCATCAACGGCGGCTATAGCCGCACCCGCGGCGACCTCGGCGGCGTCGATGCTGCCAGGGGACACCGCCGTCGTATCAACGTCCAGCCAAGTCTGCTTGCCCCGCAGCGCATAGATGTTCTCAAGGTACGATGTGGCATGCACCCGGCCCAGCTGTTCCTGCGTGGCAGCGCTTGCGGTCTTGTAGCGGACCCCCGGCACGGGCTCAAGCGTCAATAAATCAGTAATAGCCAAGAGTCGTCCCGGGTGTTCGGGGTAGCTCCACTTGGTGGCGGCGCCGTCAAAAAGCCCGCCGAGCATTGCCTGTATTCGGCTGTCTAGTTTGCCGGGCTGAAAGGGCGCCTGAGCATCCGGCTGGTGCGCCAGCATGCGTTCATCATGGATGACAAGTACGTCGCGTTCGCCGATCAATGGGACATCCTCCATGGCACAGCCGGTTGCCATAAAGGGCAGCAGGTTGGCGCAGTTCAAGACGGGACTTCATGCATCATGCATCATGCACGATGTATCCGTGTCTATACGTTGTAGCACATAGGGGGTGACGCTGCCTTCTCCATGCGCCCGCTGGTTGGGTAAATATGCGGCCTGCCCCGCAGGGCCGGCCACATTATTCGCGTATACCTTCACTCGTCCATCATGCCTTCCATCAGGCTTCTCATATCCATAGGCTCCGCGGGGAGCTCAAACGTGGTCGCGGGTGGGTCGATGCGGCTGATCGAGTCGATCTGGAACTGCTCATCCATGCGCAGCAGGCCACGGTCATCGTCCGGCAGGCTGTTCTCAAAGGAGGCGGTAAGTTCCGGGCCGCCCATGGCACTCATCGAGCCTAGATACGCCTGAGTCATTTCCACTACCAGTGGGTCGTCGGTCAGTACGGCGTCGCCGGTCTTGCGGCTGCCGTCCGGATTGGTCCAGGACATGCGATAGACCCGGCCCTTGACGCCCGCCACCGTGGCGGTTGCGCCGGTGGCCTTGACCGACTCGATGCTGCCAAACGGGTTTTCATCTTTTAGCTCCTGGCTGGCCATGCCCTGAACCATGGCACTCATGCCCGATAGATCCATGACTTCCATCTCGCCGTCACTCTGGCTGACCATATACATCTTACCGTCGCGGACAAGCATATAGTCGGTCGTATCGCCGATGTCCATGCGCATGGTGTCGGTGTCGTGCCAGGTGATGATGGTGGTTTCCGTTGACTCACCGGTGGGCGTACTTCCTTCGGGTTGACCCATGCTTATTGTGGCCTTGCCGCCGGCTAGTGCCACGCCGGGCAGCGATAACAGCACGATGGCGGCCAGCGGGCCAAGTCGGGTCAGGGGGTGCAGTAATCGAGTCATAGCGTTTTCCTTTATGGCGGGTGGTGAGAGAGTCATCAATCGTTCGGCAGTGGCATGCTGGCGATCGAACACAATTCCTCCTGCTGTAGCTGGCATCTTGTCATGGGGTGTCTTCCCGGTGTTGGCGATTTTGGGCGATGTATCACAGTGTATGTTCCGCATGCAGATGCTGCCCCGTCTGAATGGAGGGGATGAGGCCAACACCTGGTGTGCTCCCACCGCGTCGGCAGCGTTGCAGCTAATACTCCCGTAGGGGTAGGATTTCTTTAGCAATTGAGCATATATCCGGTGACTTTATCGGGAAAAATAGAGGTTGCTATCCGTGCAAAGGCAGAACAATTCAAATCAAACGAACGATGACGCGATTGATGACTCGGTGCGCTGGCGTATTCTGGTAGTGCTGCTGTCTGCTATCTCTATGTCGCTGATTAGCGTCAGTATTGTCAACGTAGCGTTGCCGGCTATCCAAGAGGGCTTGGGTGCGTCGCAGTCCGATTTGCAGTGGGTGCTTTCGGGTTATGCGCTAACCTTCGGGGTGGTGCTGGTCGCGGCGGGTCGCGCCGGTGACATCATGGGGCGCGGGGGCATTTTCATCATCGGCGTGGCGGTATTCACCGCGGCGTCTATTGCTTCCGGGTTTGCGCCGAATGCCACTTGGCTTAACGTTGCCCGGTTTATTCAGGGGGTCGGCTCGGGGCTGCTGAACCCACAGGGTGTGGGCATGATCCAGCAGTATTTTCGCGGCGGCGAGCGCGGGCGGGCATTCGGCTATTTTGGCAGCGCAGTGGGCGTATCGGTGGGCGTTGGCCCCGTTCTTGGCGGCTTGCTGATTGGCATGGGTGGCGTTGATCTTGGTTGGCGCCTCACGTTTTTGGTCAACGTGCCTATCGGCATTGCCACGCTTATCATGGCGTTTGCCTGGTTTCCCAAGCCGCTATTTCGCCATGAGCCGCATGGAGCACTGAGCGTGTCGCATCGCGTGCTGCATATGCTGCGCGCATTGGATCCGGTGGGCGCGGTGCTGCTGGGGCTGGCGGTGTTTGCCATCCTGTTCCCGTTCATGGAGTCGCGAGCCTCGGCGCTTAATTGGCTATGGCTGCCGGTGGGTGTGGCGCTAGTGGCCGCCTGGGTGCGCTGGGAACGGCACTATGCGCGAAGCGGACGCAGCCCGATGGTAGATTTGACTATTTTTTCGACCCAGAGCTTCACCAACGGCACGTTGATTATGACGCTATATTTTATGGGCATGACCAGCATCTGGGTGCTGGTGGCGCTGTATATGCAGCAGGGCGTGGGTAAAACTGCGCTGCAAGCGGGGGCGGTGAGTATACCCGCAGCGTTTATCTCGGCGTTGGCGGCGAACTGGGCGGGAAAGCGAGTAATGAAGTATGGTCGTAAGGTGGTGATTGGCGGGCTATGTTGCGCGCTGGCTGGCCTTGCGCTGTGCATTATGGTGATTTTGCTGCATGACCGAGGATATCTCAGCGTGTGGTGGTTGGTGCCGTCTCTGGTGCTTGTCGGGCTGGCGCAAGGGGCGGTTATCAGCCCTAACCAGACGCTCACGCTTGCCGAAGTGCCGCTGGCGTATGCGGGCAGCTCAGGGGCGGTCATGCAAACCGGCCAGCGGATCGGCACTTCGGTGGGCATTGCTATTATCACGGCCGCCGTTTTCGCCTTATTGAACGTGACGTCGTGGACGGTTGCTGTGGCCAGCGGGTTCGGTCTGATTGGCCTGGTGATAGGCCTAGCGCTTATGGTTGCCGTCAAAGATCAGCGTGATCGGGGGCGCTTTCAGCAATAGCAGGGGCATTAAGGGAGATCCAATGGCCTTTCGTTTTCAACGTCGTATTACGCTTGCGCCGGGCGTCCGGTTAAACCAGAGCAAGCGCGGTGTCAGAGTTGCGGTCTCGGGGCTTGAGGCGCATTTGCGCGCGGGTGAAACGCTTGCCCTTGAATTGAGCGTCGATGAGCAGGGCTACGTCAGCTATTTTTATGCCGATGGCAAGCCTATAAGCGAGGCTGACGCCCGTGCCGTGCGCCGTCATGCAGAAGACACCATACGCGAGCAGCTGCAAGCGTTGTGCGAGCAGCGCAATGCGGCTCTGGAGCGCTTGGGTAATTTGCACCATGATACGCCCGCACCGGCGCTTACCGGCTATATGCCACAGCCGTTTACCGACCCGCCGCCTGCCGTGCCTGTGCCGCGCTCACCGGCGTTGTGGCACTGGCTATGGCCGTGGGCCAAACGTCGTCTGGAGCAGGAAAACACACGGCGCCAGACAACGTTTGATGAAGCCTACCGCCGGTGGGAGTGGCACAAGGCCCAGTTTGATGCCGCCGAGTTTGCCCGCGAGCAGCGCGAGGCGCAGGGCGTCTGGGATGACTTTGAAGACATGGCACAAACGCTGCGCGAACGTCTCGACGAGATTGCCTGGCCGCGTGAAACGCTGATGGATTTCGATCTTGGCGCGGACGAGCGCACCATCGCGGTGGATATCGAGCTGCCCGACGAGGATGCAATGCCCGACCGCGAGTGGACAATGCCCGCCAAGCGGCTAAAGCTCACGCCCAAAAAGCTCAGCGTGACGCGCCAGCGCAAGCTTTACCGTGACCATGTCCACGGCATTGCCTTTCGCGTACTGGGCGCGGTATTTTCCCGCCTGCCCGCGGTTCAGGAGGCGCGGGTATCCGGCTATCGTCAAGTCGTTGATGCGACCACTGGCGGCATGCGGGACCAGTATCTGTACAGCATCAAGGTCAATCGCGAGCGTTGGGAACGTATCGACTTTGACGCGCCTGATCAGGTTGACCCCGTCGCCGCGGTGGAGTTGTTTACTCTGCGCCGCGACATGACCAAAACCGGCATTTTCCGCGATATCGCGCCGTTTAAGCTGGTGTGAATGGGCGAGCCCGAAACGTTGACCGCGGTTACGTTTCCGACATGGTGTCTCCACCACAAATCAGCGCGCCAAGTGCTGCACTCACAACTACTATCTGATGCGTGTAGTCGACGTCCGCCAGATTGAGTTCTAGGCTGCCTACATAGGTAGGATCTGCCGCTTGTGTTGGCGCTGTGCCGGCGTTTGGCTGAGTGGTGATGCGTTCGTTCTCTCTACAATAAGGAAAATAATGATGGAGAAACTTGCACGCAGGCTCGGGCTGAAAACGGACCCTACGATTTTCTTTGTATCAGCGGGCATCATGGTGGTTTTTCTCATCACCCTGCTATTAATCCCTGAGACCATTGAAAAGGCCTTTGGGGAAGGACGCATTTGGATCGTGACTAACCTGGGCTGGTTTTTCATCTTTGGCGTTACCAGCTGGGTGGTGTTCCTGCTGTGGGTGGCGATGAGCCGCTATGGCTCTATCCGCTTGGGTGGCAACGATGCCAAGCCTGACTATGGCAATATTTCATGGTTCACCATGCTGTTTGCCGGCGGTATAGGTACCGTACTGATGTTCTGGGGCGTCGCAGAACCAATTTCGCACTTCTCTAACCCGCCGCATCCCCAGGTCGAGGCGTTTACCGTTGAGGCCGCCGATGACGCTATCGGTTTTGCCATCTATCACCTGGGGTTGCATACCTGGGCGATCTTTACGCTTCCCGGGCTCGCGTTTGCCTATTTTATTTACCGCTATAACCTGCCGATGCGCTACAGCTCGGTGTTTTATCCCTTGATTGGCGAGCGTATCTACGGCCCGCTGGGCAAAACGCTGGATATTTTCGCCGTGCTGGGCACGCTGTTTGGGGTGGCCGTTTCCATCGGCCTGGGTACCCAGCAGATTAACGCCGGGCTGAGTGAGCTGTTCGATATTCCTGATGCAGTAATGCCCAAGGTCGTCATCATTGCGGTTCTGACCACGGTGGCGGTAGGGTCGATTGTGGCCGGGCTGGATGCCGGCGTTAAGCTCTTGTCCAACGTCAACATCGCCATGGCCGTCGGGCTTATGCTTTTTGTGCTATTCACCGGTTCCACGGTGTTCTTGCTGCGCGCCACCATCGAGACGTTCGGCCTGTATATCTCCAACATTGTACCCATGGCGTTCTGGAACGATACGCTAGCGCAGTATCAGCAGGAAAACGGCAGTTGGGGCTGGCAGGGCGACTGGACCGTTTTTTATTGGGCCTGGACCGTCACCTGGTCGCCGTTTATCGGTATTTTCGTGGCGCGTATTTCTCGCGGGCGGACCATTCGTGAGTTTGTTCTGGGCGTGCTGTTTGCACCGTCGATCTTTACGCTGGTCTGGTTTTCTATTTTTGGCTGGTCAGCGATGGAGATTGACGGTATCGGTGCGGATGCCCGTGCGGCACTTGGCGGTCAAGCCGGTGCCTTGTCTGACGCCGTAGCGGATAGCGTCCCGCTGGCGATGTTCGCCTTCTTCGAGCACTTCCCCTTTGCCACCATCATCAAAGGCCTTGCGGTACTGATTGTCGCCATCTTTTTTGCCACGTCGTCGGACTCAGCCTCGCTGGTCGTCGACATGTTGTGCACCGGTACGCCAGAGCCCGGCCCGGTTCGTCAGCGTCTGTTCTGGGGCATCTCTGAAGGGGTGCTGGCCGCCATGTTGATCGTGCTGGCGGGGGAAACCGGCCTGCTGGCGCTGCAGCAAGTGATCACCGTGATTGGCCTGCCCATCTTCATCCTTGCGTTTGTTATGATGTTTGGCCTTTACCGCGGCCTGAGACAGGAAGACATTCAGAAAGCCACGGTGGGCGAGCCGCCGCATACATGACCACCAATGCGTACCTACTACGCTGATTGCCTGCACGGGGCGAGCCAGCACGACGGTACTTGACCTGGGGGTAGCCCACAGGTTGTAAGCTCATTCAGGACAATATTCCCAGCACGCTGACCGCCACGAAGTAAACGGCGCGGGGATGATGAAAGCACACATACGGAGATACGCCATGCGACGCGCATTTACACCGCTGCTTCTGGCCGGACTGACCACACTGGGCGCCACCATGGCTCAGGCGGCGCTGCCGGAAACGGCAACGCTTTACAAAAACCCTGAGTGCCTCTGCTGCGACGGCTACGCTCGCCATCTGGAAGAGCAGGGCGTTGATGTGACCGTCGTCAGCGACGCTGACATGGGCCGCGTCAAACGCCACGCCGGCGTACCCTACGGGATGGGGTCCTGCCATACGGTAAAAGTCGGTGATTACTGGATTGAAGGTCACGTGCCGTTGGCGGCACTTGAGGCCTTTTTTGAGGAGCAGCATGACGCAGCGGGTATCGGCCTTGCCGGCATGCCCATGGGTACGCCGGGCATGCCCGGGGCAAAGCAGGAGCCCTACAGCGTTTATACCTTCAGCGAGCATGAGGCCACGCCTTACATGACCCTCTAACCGGTTTACCGCCCGCGGGGTCGCTGTTCTTTGATCTGCGGAGCTGAAAAACGCCATCGACTGGAGTTCCAAGCCGAGTGGCATAGTGGGCACCTCACCCGATGCCCTGATTACCCCCGCTGGCGAGATCACTCAAGACAGCGCAAAAGGTTTTATCGGTGATTTTGCCCAGCGCCTTTCTGCCTATGTTGAAAACCACGCGATCTTTTTAGCCAGCCGCCCGGAACGCGTTTAGGCTAACGTTCAGAAGATTGTTCAGGATACTGCTTAGGAGAACATGATGAGCCAACGTATTTTAATCGTGCTGACGTCTCACGATCAGCTGGGCGATACGGGCAAGACAACCGGCTTCTGGCTGGAAGAGCTAGCGGCACCTTACTATGTATTTCAAAACGCCGGAGTAGAGATAACGCTTGCCTCGCCGGCCGGTGGGCAGCCGCCGCTCGATCCGGCAAGCGACGCGGAAGATGGCCAGACGGAGGCCACGCGACGCTTCAAGCAGGATCAGCAGGCGCAGGCAGCGCTTGGCGCAACGCATCGTTTGGCCGACATGCAGGCGGACGATTTTGACGGGGTGTTTTACCCTGGTGGCCACGGCCCGCTGTGGGATTTGGCTAATGATGCTGACTCCCGCCGCTTGATTGAAACATTCATAGCGCAGGGAAAACCGGTGGCAAGCGTCTGCCACGCGCCGATCGTACTAATCAATGCGCGGGATAGCGCCGGCGAGCCGCTGGTCAAAAACCGCGACGTCACGGGCTTTACCAACGGCGAAGAAGATGCCGTGGGCCTGACCGACGTAGTGCCGCATCTGGTAGAAGACGCGCTTGTGCAGCACGGCGCAAACTACAGCAAAGCCGAGGATTTTACGCCTTACGTGCGCGTCGACGGCCAGCTAATTACCGGGCAGAATCCGCCGTCGTCCGCAGCCACTGCCGAGGCGCTGATGGCATGGTTTTGAGGCATGCTGCTGGTGAAGTGGCCTGATAAAACGTTTAGTGCGGGCGGCGTAGGCGCCAGTCCGCCAG
>Ga0075106_1001025_pt1 | contig 12985 bp, 15 predicted proteins | sample AntDeeMetag02WF4_FD_69796 | JGI IMG/M metagenome (GOLD analysis project Ga0075106, IMG submission 69796) | Saline lake microbial communities from Deep Lake, Antarctica - Antarctic Deep Lake Metagenome 02WF4 | ecosystem: Environmental > Aquatic > Non-marine Saline and Alkaline > Saline | place... | reverse complement strand
ATTCGAATGAAAATACTTTTCGTCGTAAAATTCTTTCCTGTGGTTTCCGAAACATTCATCGTAAATCAAATAGTTTACCTTTTAAAACAAGGTCATGATATTAGGATTTTATCGCAGTATAAGATGGAAGGGGGATTTCATAAAAATATTGGGGCTCATGATCTTTTATCAAAAGCATCTTTTACCGATGAACAAGGTGGAAAACCGCAGAAACTCTATAGTTTTTTTGCAAAGTTTATATATCTTTTAGTTCAGGATTCTTCCATTTTGAAAAATTGCTTTAAATTTATAAAAGGCCCTGGCATGGGTGAGACTTTTAAATTGATGAACTACGCTTGTGCCTTTTTAAAATTTAATAAAGATTTTGATGTGGTCCACGCTCATTTTGGCCCAAATTCACAGGTGTATTTTGATTTACAAAAAATAAATTTACTAAAAAAGGCAAAATTAATTACGTCCTTCCACGGCTATGATATGCAGCCGATTGATAAGGCTGAAAATAGAGTGCGATATCGTGACTTATTTGCAAATAATATTACGTTAACGACCAACAACAAATATGGGAAGCATTTATTATTGAAGATTAAACCGGGCTATCCTCATATTGAACTTCTTCCGGTTGGGCTGGATACCTCATACTTTCAGCCCAGGCCTAGCGGTAAAAATGCAAAAAAAGACTTTCAAGTAATGTTTTGTGGTCGGTTTGTCGAAATGAAAGCACCGGAGCTAGTTGTTGAAGTGGCCAAGATTCTAATTTTAGAAAAAGATATTCGGGATATAAAATTTGTAATGGTGGGCGATGGAGCTCTAAAATCAGAAGTGGAAAGTCGCATTTCAAATTATAAATTGGAAGGTTATTTTGACCTAAAAGGGTTCTTAAAGCAAGAAGAGATCATAGAATTACTTCAAGAATCCGATGCTTTTTTAATGCCCGGCAGAATAAATAGTAAAGGAAGGGGAGAAACACAAGGATTGGTGATTCAAGAAGCTCAAGCCATGGAAGTGCCTGTTCTGGTCAGTGATGTGGCAGGGGCAAAATATGGGGTGAAGAACGGTGAAACAGGTTATATTGTGCCCAGTAAAGATCTAAAAGGATTTGCAGACCATATTCAAAAGTTATATGAAAACCCACGGGATAAAGAATTAATGGGCAAAAGGGGAAGACAATATGTGCAAAAACATTTTGATAGTGATAGATTGGGGCAAGCTTTAGTAGAAATTTATAATTCAGTTTTAGAGAGTAAATAAGTTTATAAAAAAATACATTAAACAACTAAAACGTAAAAAAAATCACCAATTGTGAATGGCCGAAGGGTTTTCTGGTCTAGTGCCAGTTTTTCGGTTGTCGGTTGGGAAAGTATAAAGAATAGCTGATTAATTTTTTAGCTGTTTAACCGAAAACCGCGATCTGGTGAAAATTAAAATACATATATTGATACCGAAAACTGATTAAACGCTTTCTGTCGGCGGTTGGTCAGTTGTGAGTTGGTGAAGAATAACCAAATAATGGGCTAACTGATAAACCGACAATTACTAATCAAAGACCGAAATGAAAACCCCCGAAATTTCCATAATTGTTCCGTTCTATAACCGGGCTAATTTACTTTTGGAAACGCTTGAGAGTATAGCAGATCAGACTTATTCTGATTTTGAAGTCCTCGTGGTCGATGATGGCTCAACTAAAAAATCATTAGAAATAGCTAAAAAAGTTATGGCACGATTAGGGCCGCGGTTTAGCTATTTTAAACGTCCCAAAGAATATCCCACGGGGGGCAATGGCGCACGGAATTTCGGTTTTCACAAAGCCAATGGGAAATATATCAAATGGTTTGATTCAGATGATGTGATGAAACCTGATTTTCTGGAAAAGCAAATGCGGGCTATTTGTAAACACTCACTTGACGGCGTTTTAGCGCGTTGCGGAGTTTATAATGCTGATTTTTCCGAATTGATCCGAAAGGATTGGCGGTTGAAATACTTTTCAGAAAAGCCCATTGAAGACTACGTTAAAAGCCAAATGGGCTGGCAAACCAATTCCGGGCTTTGGGAAAAGGAAAAAATAAAAGAGCTCAACCCGTTTTCAGAGACCCTGCAAAATGCCCAGGAATGGATCTTCCATTTGAAAATTCTGACCAGCAACTTGAAAGTTGGTGTTATTCCGGAAGAATTGTATAAAATGCGCTCTAACGAAAGATCGATCAGTGGCGTCAAAGATCAAAATTACCGGTTTAACAAATTCAGGTCACGAACATTAGGCTTAAAACGCTTGATGGAAACCAAAAGCCGCGGTAAAAAATATTTGCTCAAAAATTTATATGTTTCCCTTTCAGAAATCGGTTATAAAAAAGGGTTTCATGTATTGTGGAAAGAATTAAAAAGGATTGATGTACAGAATACTCAAAAGTGTCGGTTAATTTATATTGATTAGTGCTTAAGGTGACTATAAATCAAAAACGCAGCAAAACTTTTAAACAGCGGTAGTAATGAAAAGAAATCACGAAACCAGTCAAATTATGATTATTGGGGCTATGAAGTCCGGCACCACTAATTTGTTCAGAAGCCTGGCCCAGCATTCTAAAATATGTCCTTGTGAAGTGAAGGAGCCCAGGTTTTTTTTGCAAAGCCGGCTCAGGGAAAAAGCTCAGCGACTATTTGGGTTTATATGACTTTGATGAAGCCCGTCATAAATACAGGCTTGAAGCTTCCACGGATTATGCAAAGCACCCCTATCGTGGAAATGTACCAGAACAGATTTTTAATTCTGGCTTAAAACCAAAATTCATTTATGTGGTCAGGAACCCCTTAGACCGAATTGAATCAAATCACAACTGGAAAATGAGAAATGGAAAATGGCAAGGACCGGTTGATGATGAAAGCTTTATAACTATCAGTAATTATTTTTTACAACTCGAGCAGTACAGAGAATATTTTGATAAAAGCCAGATCTTGATACTTGATTTTGATGGGTTAAAAACATCACCGGAATTATTTTTTAAGAAAATTTATGAATTTTTGGATTTGGAATTTGAAACCTTAAACCTTAAAAGAGGTTGATAAACACACAACAAGACACCTTTCAAAAGCAGAACATTTTATTCATAGTAACCTTGGTTTTGTATTCCCCCTGTTGCCTAAATTTTTAAAAACGCTTTTCAAAAAGAACATGAGGAAAGACCTGCAAGGACAAAAGCAAACCTTAAAACCCAGGCAAAAGAAAGAAATAAAGGAAAAATTATATTCTGATATGCTGAAATTCCAAAAAGAGTATAATTTTGATGTTTCAAAATGGGGGTTTGAGTAAGGAGCATTTTATTCTATTAATTGAAACTTGGCTATAAAAAATGACAATAACTAAAAAACTTTGGATTTTTAAAAAGGTGGTTTCATGAAACATTATGTTTTTACGCGCTTCAATGTCAAAAATAAAAATTGGCACGAAGACAAGGGTGGTGTTGCCGTCTTAACGGATAACTGGCTAACGCACCGCTTTGAATTATTTTTTAATTACTGTCTTCCCTCAGTAAAGAATCAAAGCAACCAAAATTTTAAATGGTGTGTTTATTTTGATAAGGACACCTCGGAAGCATTCATAAAGAAAGTTGATCGCTTAAGAGCAGATTACCCTATTTTTCATCCTTATTACGTGACCGATATCCAGCATTCCAAAAGGCATTTTATCCAGTTGATAAAGGACGAAATCCCACTGGGACAAAACGCTAATAAAGAAGCAAAGATAATCACGACACGCCTGGATAACGACGATGCTATTCACGCTGATTTTATTGAAAAAGTTCAGGAATTAGGCAAAGGAAAAGCGGATTATTTGATTGATATTACCAAGGGGTTCCAAGTGAAAATTTCTAAAAAAAATTTTGAAGTACGTTCGCGTCAATATAAGTATAATCCATATTTAAGTTTTATTGAGCCGATCTCAGAAGACATCAAAACTGTTTTGGACCGGCCACATCATAAATGGAAGACCTATTCAAAACGCATTGATTATGATAAAGAACATCTTTGGCTCCAAATAATTCACGATCGAAATAAAAAAAACAAAGTTTCCCAAATCCGTTATTTAATCAAGAAGGAAAACTTTGATGATTTTGGGATCAACTTAAATTTAAGTCAGCGGTATAACCTTATTGAGATCCAAGGCCGCAATTTTATCATAAGGGTGAAAAATCAATTCCGGAAAGTTTTACAAGGATAAGCACGCTTGGGTTGAGAAAAGACTATTTTGGCCGGTTTCAGATAAACGGTGCTGAGCCGAGCTATGCGAGTTTAGTTGGCCGAAACAATCTTCCCTATACTATCTATAAACCCTCAAATAAAGAGGCTCATTTTTAGAACTGCATTTGTAATTAAAAATTTGCTTCCCAAAAAAACCTACTTGGGGAAATGGCAGGGAATACCTGCCGCTCGCATCCGCCACGGGGATAAACTTGAAACGCGCGAAGTGCAAACCTGAAACTTTAGCGAAGCGAAAAAACCGAAACCCAAACCCGAAAACAGATTCTCTGACAACAGACAACCGATTTATCATTTAATCATTAGATTTGAAAAAAAACCCAACCCATGAAAGGAATCATTCTCGCCGGGGGCTCGGGCACTCGCTTGCATCCATTGACTTTGGCGGTTTCCAAGCAGTTGTTGCCGGTATATGACAAACCGATAATTTACTACCCGCTTTCAGTGTTGATGCTTTCCGGGATTAAGGATATTTTGATTATTTCCACACCTGAGGATTTACCACACTTTAAACACTTGCTCGGCGATGGTTCTCAGCTGGGAATTTCGTTGACCTATGAGGAACAGCCTTCTCCAGACGGCTTGGCACAGGCCTTTATTATTGGGGAAGATTTTATTGGGACTGATGATGTGTGCTTGATTCTGGGCGATAATATTTTCTACGGCTCGGGGTTGCAGGAGCGTTTAGCAAATGCCGTCAAAACAGTAAAAGAAGAACAGAAAGCCACTATTTTTGGCTATTATGTCCAAGACCCTAAACGCTATAGCGTTGCAGAATTTGATGCTGATGGCAATGTGCTGAGTTTGGAAGAAAAACCCAAAACTCCAAAAAGCAATCACGCGGTGGTGGGACTTTATTACTACCCGAACTCCGTGGTGGAAAAAGCGAAACAGGTGAAGCCCTCAGATCGCGGCGAGCTGGAAATTACAAGTGTGAATACTGCCTATTTAAAGGAAGGCAATTTAACCATGCAGCGACTGGGGCGCGGTTTTGCGTGGCTGGATACCGGTACCCACGAAGCGCTTACCGAAGCCACCGAATTTGTCAAAACCCTGGAAAAACGAACCGGCCTGAAAATTGGCTGCATTGAAGAGATCGCTCATCGCAAAGGATGGATTTCTGGCGGAGACCTTCAGCAAATAGCAGAAAAACTCAAGAAAAGTGGGTATGGACATTATTTAATGGGTTTGAAATAATTGTTCCCTGACCCGGGGCAGCTCCAGTTATAACCGCCCCGATCAATCGCTGGTGCGCTTGCCCTCCCCGCCTTTTTTAAAGGCAGGGTGTGATTTTTTTTTTAGGCTTGTAAAATCTGTAATTTTTTCAGCTAATACCGAATACTGATACCAAATGATATTTTTAATGTCGCATAAATACCTCTTGAAATTTATTTTGTTTAATACATTTACAGAAATTTTCTTTGGATATTGTAAAATTAAAATAACATAAAATGTTTTATGCTGACAAATTATTTTATTTATTCCTCGTAAAGCCTTAAATTTAAAAATACCTTAAATAAAACAGACTCTTAATTTTTTTTCAATTATGGGTGACTAAATATTAGTTTTATTTTAATTAAAGTTATCAATAATTAGAAAATGGATTTATGTTACATTATAAATTCACACGGTTTAACCTTAAAAACAAAAACTGGCAGAAAGATCGAGAAGGAGTTCCTGTTTTAACCGAGGAATGGATGTCTGACCGCTTTAAGTTGTTTCACAGGTATTGCCTGCCCTCAGTAAAAAATCAAAATAATCAAAATTTTAAATGGCTGGTTTATTTTGATGAAAAAACCTCGAATGAATACAAGCAAAAGATTAAACAAATTAACGGGGATTATCAAAACTTCAACCCAATTTTCGTCAGTGATATTCACAAGGCGAAAGTGCATTTTGCTGAATTTGTGAAAAGCGATAATGCAAAGCCTAACAATTCAGAAACTGAAAAAACGATAATCACAAGTAGGCTGAATAATGATGATGCTGTCCATTCTGATTTTATCGATAAAGTTCAGCACTTGTCCAAAAATAAACCCGATTACCTCATTGATTTAGCTTGGGTTATCAACTCAATATTTCAGAAAAGGGTTTTAACGTGAGGCGTCTTCATTTTGAGTACAATCCGTTTTTGAGTTTTGTCGAACCTCATTCTGAGAACATTAAAACCGTCATGAAATGAAATACGATTTACGAAGTGGGAAGTACGATTTTGAATATCGAATAGAGAATACTGAAGTTATGAACCCGAAAACCGATAACCCCCCCGGCCCCCTAAAGGGGGAGTTTGCTGTTCTCTTTTACGAATCGCCGTGATAGATTCAACCCGAAAAAGGGCTAGAAGTGGTCAATGCTATTTAGGCATGGACAACCGATTAACCGCCAACCGCCTGCCTGCCGTAGTGCAGCGAAGGAGGGAAAACCGATAACCCCCCGGCCCCCTAAAGGGGGAGTTTGGTGTTTTCTTTTACGAATCGCCGTGATAGATTCAACCCGAAAAAGGGCTAGAAGTGGTCAATGCTATTTAGGCATGGACAACCGATTAACCGATTAACCGACAACCGCCTGCCCGCCGTAGCGCAGCGAAGGAGGGAAACCCGAAAATGAAATACGATTTACGAAGTGGGAAGTACGATTTTGAATATCGAATATCGAATAGAGAATACTGAATAGCGAAGTCAATATTTTTTTTTAAACCCAAAACAAGAAACAAGAAACAAGAAACAAGAAACAAGAAACAAGAAACAAGAAACCCAAAACAAGAAACAAGAAACCCAAAACAAGAAACCCGAACGGGCCAAAGGCAAATACATCGCTATGTGCGAAGGCGACGATTACTGGACCGACCCTTTAAAACTGCAAAAACAAGTTGATTTTTTGGAAAGCCACCCAGAATACTCCGCGTGTTTTACCAATGCCTTGTTGATCGATGAACAAAAAAACAAAACCTCTGATTATAAAAAGTCAAAGCAGGGGTTGGGCGGCGATAAAACTTATGATTTTAAAGCTGTTGCAATGGGTGGCGGAGGTCTTTTTCCCACGGCTTCCTTGGTTTTTCGCAACATTTTAAACTATCCCTCTTTTTTCACAGAATTCAAATCTGGAGATCGTCTATTGGGATTATTGCTCGCCGATAAAGGAAATTTTTATTTTTTAAATGAAAGCACCTGTGTCTATAGAAAACATTCTGGTGGTACATTCAGTTCCATAGTAAAGGATCAAGATAAACGCATAGAAATCGATCTCGATAACATAAAACTGCTTCAAACTTTTGACGCTTACACAAATTCCAACTACCGGCAATCTATTGAGTAAGCTATATCCAGTCTAAGTAAAAAAGCTATGCTAAGGTCAAAGCAGTTAGAAAAACACAATTTATTTACCTCGCAAATGATCCGGTTTTTGAAGCCAAAGGATATGCTGAGCCTTTTTTATCATTACCCCAGGCATTGATATTATTTTCAAGCGGTCAACCTCAGGGCACCTCTCCAAAAGCCACTGTCATCCTGAACGGATTTGACTCTTGTGAAACAGCAAAAATCATTTCAAATTTTTGAAATCTATAATTTTGAAATGTCAAATTTGAAATAAAAAGGATTCCTCCCCGCGAGTACTCGTGGTATGAACCTGTCCGGCGGGGTGGAATGAATCTTTTCTTGAGGGCTTCGGAGTTGACAATTTCAAAAAAAAGCTTACATTTGACCAAAAATTAATCAGGTTCTCAACCTTCATCAATATCATTGTCAAAACCCAAAAAAACGCACCGCCCTTAAAATAGGCTGCAACGAGATGTTAGTTTATGGAAAAGGCTGGATTTCAAAAAGGCAGTTGCGGCGGCAAGTTGAAAAATTAAAAAAGAGTGGGTAAGAAAAATGTTTATCAAATTTGATTTAATTAATTGCTAAAGATTTATAGTTTTTTATGTTTGAAAAGATCAAAGAACAATTGAAACCTGCGTATAAGGACTTACACCACGTTTTGCATCAGAGTGAACTCCGAAAAAGAATTCACAAAAGAAATAAAAAATTTCAAAAAGTTAAAGCAAAAACAGTTCTGCTTCACTTAACTCATAACGATGATTTAAGTAAATGGGATCAAATAAATACTGGTATGTATTTTTAAATAATAAGATTTTAGGAGCGGAGTTTGCCTTAAAATTTAATTGTAAAATCCCAAAAATTTATTGGAAAGGCTCAATAAATGAATTCAAAGAACTTGATCTAAATGAGGTGCCGAATGCATTTGTTTTGAAACCTTCCCAGTTACACTCTTCACGTGGCGTTTATTTAATGGTGAATGGCAAGGATTTATTCACGAAACAAAAACTAAATAATCAATGCCTCAAGGAAAATTTCTTAGAAGATCTTTCAATAGGTAAAGAACAGCTGATCACCTCTAATAACAAAAAGCCTTTTAAATCACCTAAAATTGGTGATGAAAAGGAAATAATCATAGAAGAATTGATTAAAGATAAAAACGGGGAATATGGTATCTTACAAGATTATAAGTTTTATATGTTCAACGGTGTTATATTATTTATTGAAGTAATCAATCGAGTAAAAGGAAGTTATACTTCGTTTTTTTACGATGAAAATTGGAACCAGATAAAAGAAAAAATTTTAGTAAACCATCAAATTGAGGAATCCAGGAAACCCCTTCAATATCTTGAAGAAATGAAAACACAGGCAATTGAGCTTAGTAAGGTTTATGATATATTTGTAAGAATTGATTTTTTTGAAAGTAAATCTGGAGCTATATATGGTAAGTTTACACCTTTTCCTCGTCTTGGAAAAGGCTTTACTGACTACGGCGTAAAACAAATCATCCAAAATTGGGATAAATACTGTAAGGGGAAAATTTAATTAGCCTTTTAATAATGAACAAACTTAAAGATTTAATAGAATCAGTAGCTTTTCAAACCTATAAATATTTTTATTATAGAAAGCAGAAGTTTCAACGTAAAATATGTGTTGATAGGGTTGTTTCCAGTTTAAAATTCAAGCCTTTAGGCCTTAAAATTCTTGGTAATATTACCGTAATAGAAGGGAAAAGTTTGGTGTTAGGAAACAATGTCCATTTTGGTCACCAAACATTTTTAGATGCCAGGGGGGGTATAAGTATTAGCGATCATTGCCATTTTGATGATAATATTGCAATTTATTCCACTAATTATAACCACGACGGTAAATATATTCCTTTTGACAATAATCTAATCCCTGGACGAGTTATAATTAAACGGGGCGTAATAGTAGGATCAAATGTTTGTATAATGCCTAATGTAACCATAGGGGAAGGGGCTGTTGTGCGACCGGGCACCACCGTTACAAATAGTATCAAGCCCGGTGAAATAATTGCCTCCGAGAACGCGAAACAAATTGGTGAGCGTGACTTGCATAGTTTTCAACATAAATTTGAAAAAGGCAGTTTCAGTGATTTTTTAGGGCAAAAAATCTCAAAAGCTCAAATCTTCAAAAAGAATTTGACTTTACTACAAAAAAAAGAAATCGGCGAAAGCGAACAGCTCGTTTTCGTTTTATCTACGGGACGATCAGGTTCTAATGCCATTGCAAATTTTTTAAATAACTGGAATCAGGTGACGGCTTTTCACGAACCCTTTTATACTTTCCTGAAAGTGCTTTCATCAAATTACTTAGCCGGTAAAATCTCAAAAAATGAAACAAAACGGGAACTCCTACATCTTTATTCCAGTGCCTGTGTAGCAAAGAAGGGTAAAATTTATGTAGAATCAGATCAAAAATTGGTTCCACTACTTCCATTTATAATTGAAATTTTTCCTAATGCAAAGTATATTTGGTTGATACGTGAGCCCTCCTCGTTTTTGAAATCGGCTAAAGCGAGGGGTTGGTTCAAAGATGATAAACCAATATTCAATGATACAGGCCTTATTTTGCAGCCGGAATATTTTTCTGATGGGGCAAGGCTATATAAAGAACAATTAATTGAAACGGAAAAAGAAAATTTCTCTCAAGAAGAAGAAATACTTTTTTATTGGGAGTATTGGAATAAATTAATTGAGACCAAACTCAGACCCATAAGTAAATCTTGTAAATTTATACTTAAGTTAGAGAATTTAGAAAATGACAAAAATGCATTAAAGAAGTTTTTAAGCTTAGACTCCAAAGAACAATTTGAGGTAAAAAAGACTAATAAAGTAAGGTCTAAACACCGGTCAAAATATGTGGAACCCCAAATAAAAGATCCAAATCATTTAGAAGACTTAAATTTGTATTATGGTGAAATTGATAAAGAGTAAACTTTGAAGCAAGAGAACACTAGACGCATATCCGTTATCACCCCGGTTTACAACGCCGAGAAATACCTCAGGCAAGCTGTGGAATCTGCCGTTGGTTTAGAAGAAGTCGGAGAGATGATTTTGGTGGAAGATAAATCGCCAGATAATGCTTTGGGACTTTGCAAAACCTTAGTGGAAGAATATGACAAAGTAAAACTGTTCCAGCATCCCAATGGAGAAAACCGCGGCGCCGGCGCCAGCCGCAATCTGGGGATAGAAAAATCAACCTGTGAGTTTATTGCTTTTCTGGATGCCGATGATTTTTATTTGCCGAAGCGTTTTGAAAGGGAAAAAGAGCTGTTTGAAGATCCGAAAGTGGATGGGGTTTATGCCGCGACAGGCTATTATTTTGAAAATGAAAACAAAACAAATTCAAAACTTACAACAGTAGATGCCGCGTTTTTGAGCCATCAGAATTATTGCTAAAGCTATTGACTTTTAAAGGCCGTTTCACCACAGATGCAATAACGGTTCGCAGGGATTTATTGAATAAAACAGGCTTGTTTGATGTTGAAATGAGGCTGCATCAAGATATGAATTTGTGGTACAGGTTTGCACATTTTGGACGCCTTGTTCCAGGAAGTATCGACAAAGCGGTTGCGATGCGGAGGGTTCACGATGAAAACAGGATTTCTGAAAAAAGCTGGAATAGCCGAGCTTACTTTCATAGAAAAAACTTTTTATATTTTAAAAATTACGCAAACGTCAACAAACGAGCCATGCAAATCATCATCAACCGTTTCATTTTCAAGAATTCAGCAACAAAATTACAGGTAGTGTTCCATTACGCAAAAATTTTTCTTGTCAGCCCAGGTCTTTCGAAAAATTATTTTTAGATGACATAAAATATACAATAATTCCACGATGCAAAAATTAAAAAACCTCATAGAACCAATAGCTCTAATGTCTTGCATTAGTTTTTTAAATGAATCTAAAATAATATTGAATGACATTAGAAAATATAAAATTACCTGATTTCTATTTAAGCGGATTTTCAAAATGTGGGACGACCACCTTGGGTGCGTGGCTAAGCCAAAGTCCTGACATTTGCCGACCAAAGGAAAAAGAACCCCGTATTTTTAGCTTTGATGATAAAGAGAACGATAAAAGCATATATGAAGACTTCTCAACCTAGGCAGATTATAAATTTGATAACAATCCTATCAAATATTTGAAAAAATACAATACCCTATTTGAAAATGAGGGTTTGAGACATGACGCGACGCCTAATTATGGTTATTGGAGAAAAGCGCTTTTAAGAATAAAAAAACATACACCTGAAGCTAAATTTATATTTATTCTCAGGCACCCTACCGACCGCTTGAAGTCGAGGTATCTGCATAATCTAAAAAGCCGAAATGTATCTTTTGGTTTAAAAAAACACGTGCGATACGAGTGTGCGCCGGCCATAAAAAACGGGGGCTATTATGAGCACTTGAAAAATTGGTTTGAACAATTTGAACCATATCAGTTCAAATTTATTTTACTGGAGGATTTAAAGCAGGACCCTCAAAAGGAAATGAATAAATTAGCTGATTTTCTCGGGATAGAACCTTGGGAAATTGATTTTGAGATTAAAAACCAAAGCTATCGTTATCATTCTCTACGTTTTCAATATTTCATAAACTTCCTTGCAAAATTAAATGAGCCAGATTACCTTATTGACGATTTTCAAACTTTCAGAAAAGGACATCGTGGATACAGGTATATGGAAAAACTTTTGAGAAATGCACGGTTGTATAATCGCACCAATAAAAATAAAAAAATAAGCTATTCAGGGAAATTTCTAAATCAAATGGACTCTTACTACGAACGTGAAAATAAGGGTCTTTCAGATTTAATAAATATTGATTTAAAGGAAAAATGGGGACTTGATATTTGAGCTATAATAAAGGTACACGGAATTTAATATAACAAAACTACTATTAAAATTTTCTTGTGAAATAAAAATTGAAAAGTGAAAGACCTGTTAAAAAAACACCGAAAGCTGGAACCGGAGTACTAAATGAAGAGGTGAATTTTTTTGATAAACAGGATTTTATCGCTTTGATGAATAAATCGCGTTATAACTAATAGGTTTTTTTGTAATAATAATTGTTTTAGCTTCGCCAAAAAACCAGATTTGAAGAACCTTATTAAAATATCCGTCATTACCCCGGTTTACAACGCCGAAACCTATTTAAGGCAAGCTGTGGAGTCTGCCATTGATTTAGAAGAGGTCGGCGAGGTTATTTTAGTAGAGGATAAATCTCCAGACAATGCTTTGGCACTTTGTCGGGAATTGGAAAAAGAATATGAAAAAGTAAGAGTGTTCCAACATCCCAATGGCGAAAACCGCGGCGCCGGGGCCAGCCGAAATCTCGGGATTAAAAAATCCACTTGTGATTTTATTGCTTTTCTGGATGCCGATGATTTTTATTTGCC
>Ga0075106_1001023_pt1 | contig 12996 bp, 5 predicted proteins | sample AntDeeMetag02WF4_FD_69796 | JGI IMG/M metagenome (GOLD analysis project Ga0075106, IMG submission 69796) | Saline lake microbial communities from Deep Lake, Antarctica - Antarctic Deep Lake Metagenome 02WF4 | ecosystem: Environmental > Aquatic > Non-marine Saline and Alkaline > Saline | place... | reverse complement strand
TGATGAAGATGAGGTGACTGTTCGTTATGAAGTCACAGCAGATGATAATCTAAAAGTATATGAAATGACATTAATGCTTTGGGAAGATGCTGGTAGCCCTGAGTTTAGAGTTATTTCTGATACAAAACCGGCAGCTTAAACATACTTTAATGGATGAATATAGCAAACCTTTATTAGAAGATTGGGAAGGGATAGTAATTCATTCCGCCTCTGAGTTTATAAATAAAAAGCCTATAAGAGACTTTTTAGAGAGCATTAAAGTTAGTGCTCATTATTTTGTAAGGCCTAAAGGAGTTGTTAAACAGATGGTTCCTTTATATAGACAAGCTAAGCACGCTGGAGTTAGTAGGTGGAAAGGTATGTCTAACCTTAATAAGAACTTTATAGGTATTGAAATTCTTGTAGAAGGGGATAATACTTATGAGGAGTTCTTAAGAAAGATAAAACGTCCAGAAACTTTTACAGCTGAGCAGTATGAATCTACTGCTATTTTATGCTATAGTATGATGAGTAAATTTCCTACTATATCTATGGATAACATAGTCATGCACTCAGAAGTATCCGGGCCTGATATAAGACCAGACGACCCTAAGTATGATCCAGGGGAGGGCTTTGATATGGATCTTTTAAAATCTAAGATTAAATACTTTACAGCATGAAACGTTTAAAAGGACTTTACAAGGATAGTGATCCTATAGACCAACCTTCTGAAACATACAGACATGCTGAAAATATTAACATTAATAAAGAAGTGGGGGCTGTAGTTACAGAAGAAGGTACTGTATCTAAGTATACTTTAGCTGACGTTCCTATAGGACACACACAACTCCCTACTGGAGGAGTTGCTATTTTTTCAGAAAGTGGTATATTAACACAGAAAGATTCCGGTAATAACGTAACAGTATTAGCTGACCAATAGGATGATATGGCTTCTAAATTTGCACAAACTAATCTACAAAAGACTAATCCCGTACAAGCTACGTCTAGGATTAACGAGAAAGGTGAGACTATTATCTATTGGACAGATGGTGTTAACCCTCCTCGTTTTTATAACATAGATGCAGATGAGAGCTTTGACTCTGCTGACGAGTTAAATATCTTTCCGGTAATTAAGAAGGACATCGACCTCACTATTGATTCCATATCGGATGCTGATGGTTCTTTAGTATCTGGTGCTTACCAATTTGCTGCTAGATATGTAGACAAAGATGGTAATACAACAAACTTTACAACTATTACCAGGCCTGTAAATGTAGTAAGAGGTATACAAAAAGATGCTGGTGATGGGTACTTTAATCAAGGTAATCCTACAGCACCTACCAGCAAGTCTATTAAGCTGAGTATTAACGATATTGATACATCGTATGATCGTGTACAGCTAGCCGTTATACGGTATGAAGGGGCAGGAATCGCCTCTGTGGAGTACATAGAACCTCTATCTATTGTGTCATCAACTTTCAATTATACAGTAACTGGTGGAGAAAGCTTTACAGACGGGTCTATTCAGGAAATTCTGATAGATAACGCTTACTACACGGCTGCTAAGAGCCTAACTCAGGTAGACAACACCCTATACCTCGGTAACCTCACTCAAGATCCTGCTGTTCGATATCAGCGTTATGCAAACAATATAAAAGTACGAGCTGTAACTAAAGAACTTGGGGTTGACGAGAATTACCAATGGGCTTATGGAGATGAAAATCTCACATACTTTAACAAGAGCTTTAAAAGAGGAGAAGTTTACGCCTTTTATATAAGCTTTACGCTAGAAAACGGTCAACAAACAAGAGCTTTTCATATACCTGGCCGGGAATCAGAAGTAGTAGGTGGAGGTGCAGAAGACTCTGTAGCTGTATTTAATGCAGGCTTTACAGAAGCTAAAACGTTTCAGCTTAATTCTACTGCTGGTAGCTATAACATGTCTTATTGGGAGAATGAAAATGAGAGATATCCTAGTACTGAAGACTGGGATATCACTAATGTAAATATTAATGGAAGTGAGTCTACTGCAGGTACTCTTAGAAACAAGAAAGTAAGGCACCATAAGTTTCCTGACCATGTGGACAATCCTATAGCTGTAGCTCCAGATGCCGGAGGAGAAAATACATCCGTATCTGTACTAGGTATTAAGCTAGAGAATATTAACCTTCCTGATAATCTTAGAGATAAAGTTAAGAGTATAAATATCTATCATGCTAAAAAGACTCTTGATAATACTCTTGTAGTGGATCAAGGATGGGCACAACCTAATGAGCCTTTTGGTACAGACAGCAGGTACATTAATCAGGAGTATATTAATAGCGCTTCTTTAAATGTAGATATAAATGCATTCAGTGTGGTTCCTTTTAGTACTATGCTTAGAGATACATCTGTGGCAAGTATATCTTACGTAAAGGCCCTTTCAAAAGCTAAGATTACTAGAACAGAAGCTCACGACGTTAATGATGATGAATGGTCTGTTCACTTAATGGATCAGGAGTATATGACGCCGGTTAACGCCAAAGTCAGAGCTATATCTAGAATACCTAGCAACAAAGATGAAGTAAGAATAAGTAATTTAGGGTTTACTGAAGACAAAGAGTCTACTGAAGAGGAGTCTCAGATTCTAGTAGAAGTAGATAATGACTGGGGCACATATAGATACGGAATTAATGAAACATATGTAGGGCAAGATCATGGTATTATGGTAGGCCTTATGCAGTATAAAACAGAGGTATTTGCACCTTTTGATTTGCAGGAGCTAGTTCCTGTAGGTAGCTATTCTGGAAATATGGATATATTTCAACCGTCTACAGCTACTGATACAAAAGCGTCCGGTAGTATAGAAGTAACGAGTGCTGCTCCTGCTGGTACCGGTTCCTGGGCTAATGTAACTATAGAGATAGGTCCAAATGATAGTATGTCATACGATATACAGTTTGGTGACACCCGTGCTGATATTATTAGTGGGCTAGCAAATAGCTATTCAGGCGCTAACTATACAGTACAGGCTTTAGAGATAAGTGATTTTGAGACTGTAGAGACATACGTAGCTGTATTTGCTAAAGAGTTTGGAGCAGAGTGGAATTATACTATTACAGAAACATCTACTACAGACTTTAACACCATCTCTACTATAACAGGTATGGAGAATGGAGCTAATGCTACTAATGATCTTACATTCTTTGGTGGAGATACTTTCATTAATAAGTATGGCTATCGGATAGGAGTAGGCCAGTCACCTAAAAAGCATGTAGTTAATTATGTGCTTGTAGAGTCTACTGACAATATAGCTTTTAGGCAAGCTGGTCAGAACTATGGGGAGATAAATGGCAACAAGTTCTCTGTAGTAGAAGACTTACTAGCTCTCGAAGAGAATAATCCAGACACTAACTCAAACGAATGGTTTGATAACTACTTTGAATACGATGAAGCCCACTCTGCAGGAGGAGAACTTGCTGTTAAGACTACTCCTTTCCCTAAGGTATTTGACGAAGTATATGAATTCCCTGATAGAGTTGTAAGAGGTCAATCAGATACAGACAATGTAGCTACTGATACCTTTAGAAAGTTTTTGGCAGAGGACTATCTAGACTTGCCAAAAAACAGAGGTGAGATAACGAACCTTGATGTACTACAAAATATACTTTTAGTGCATATGGAAAGAGGTTTATTCAGAACCAGGGGTAGAGAAGAACTTACAACGTCTGATTTTAGAGCATTTCTTGGTAGTGGAGATATCTTTTCCGTTAAACCTGATGAAATGTTTAGTATAGAAGAAGGGTATGCCGGCCTTCAAAATGCAAAATCAGCTATATCTACTTCGGCAGGGTACTTTTTTGTAGATCAGCAGGCTAAAAAGGTATTTTTAATTACTGATAAACCTAAAGAAATATCTGACCTGGGGCTTAGAAACTTCTTTAGCAGAGAGCTGGAATGGTACATTGATGATATACAAGATGGTATATCTAAAGACATAGTAAAGACTGATATTTTCAGCTCATATGATCCTAAGTATAAACGAATCATACTTACAAAACGAGATTGGAAGCCTACAACAGAGCTTCTTAATCAAACATTAACTACTGCAGGTGGTGAGCTTCTGGTGAATAGTACTCCGGCAGATTACACTAATGAAACGTACTTTGAAGACAAGAGCTTTACTATATCATTCTTACCAGAATTAGGTAGATGGGTTAGCTTCCATTCGTATGAGCCTGATTATATGTTCAATGATATCAATAATATGTATTCTTACAAGAATGGAGAAGTACATATACATGACTCTGGTAATCCTTCAGAGTATTATGGTACTCAGGAAGATATGATCTATGAGTTTGTAGATAACAGAGAGCCTAAACAGACAAAGCTTGTTAGAAATGTAGAATTTATAACGTACGCTTCACAGTTTTTAGAGGGGTCTAGAATAGATCACAAAAAGACATTTGACGCTATTCGTATAACTAATGAACTCCAGGATACAGGATATGTAGATCTGATCTACTTCACTGAACCCGGAGGGAATAAAAGAAACTCTGGCCACACATGGAAAGTGAACAAGTTTAGAGATGTTATTAACCCTAACACAGGTAACCCGGATCCAAATATGCCGTTTTATCGTAAGAAAAAGCTGACTGGAAAATATGCTGTAGTAAGGTTATATTACACTCCGGAAGATGCCCATTTTCTACGCCTTATAGACTCTGACGTTAACTTTAGAAAACATAACCGATAATGAAACTCCCTAAGAAATCTTATTCAAGAACTACTACATCTCCTCGTAGAATTAAAATTACAGCAGATGGTAAATATTTTGACCCTAACAAGTATGGATTAGGCGGTCTTATAGGTAGTGGACTAGGTGCTCTAGGCGGTACATTTTTAGGTAACCCTATGATGGGTGCTAAAGTAGGAGGTATGTTGGGAGCTCAGTTTGACGAGAATGGTAATCCTGTAGACGTAAAAGAACCTAGAACTACCGGTTCAGGTACTCTCGGTTCGTATAAAAACGGAGGTTCTTATAAACCATACGCTACAGGTGGATACGCCTCTAGGATGGACGGTGGTGGTCATAAACTAACTGGCCGTAAACACGCAACAGGTGGTATTAAGATGTCTCCTGAAATAGAAGCAGAAGGTGGAGAAACTATGACAAAACTAAATGGTTCAGGATATGTATTTTCAGATAGATTAAAAGTTCCGGGGACTGGGAGCACATTTGCCAAACGACACGAAAAGCTTATGTCTATGAATGCGGGTAAAGAGGCAGTAGACGATCTTGCTAAGACTCAGGAAAGGGTGTCTGGCCGAGCTGAAAGATCTTTAGGTAATGGTGGTTCTTATAAAGGGCTACTAGATAAACGTCCTACTAGGTCATTTGCTAACGGAGGAAAAACTACTCCTTATGAGAAGCATATGGAACATCTAAAAGCTGCTAGAAGTGCTATAGGAACAAACGACAAAGAAGCTCTATCTAAGCTTTCTCCTAGATTCAATGGAAGTCTTTATAATACTAATGACCTTTCTGCAGATCTTAGAAAAGGGCAAAAACTTAGACAAGAAGCTGGTTTAGGTATAGTGGAAGAAGCTAAAATGGTATGGCCTCATGTGGGGCAACGAATTAGAGGAGCTATTAACAGCGCTCTCGGTACTCACTACGCTAATGGGGGAGAAGTTACTGTAACAGCAAATAGAGCAAATCCTAGATATAAGACAATTAATGCTGCTGGGTTTAATAACGCTATAAACTTACCTAGTAAAGCTACACAAAAAGCTCAAACTCCTCAAACTCTTCAAACTGAAGAGAAGGAGCCTAGAGATTTAACAGGTCTTATGGCTATAGCTCCGGATCTTATGAACTTTGCAGTAGGTGCTTTTGGTAAAGATACTACACCTGAACCTACTAAAGTACAGCGTACTACTTTAGACAGATCCTCTATTAATTACAATATTAATCCTCAGCTTAAAGCTAATGCTCAAAGCTACAGAGGGTTACTATCTAACTTAGGATCTTCTGCACAAGAGCGTCTGGCCGGACTATCAATGAAAGGTTCCCAAGATGCTTCCGCTTATGCTAGAAAGGCTAATGTAGAATCACAAATGCTCGAGCAGCGTAACAGTAGACAGGCTGGACTTGATGCTAATGCTAATGCACAGCAAGCATCTATGGATGAAAGACGAGTAGATGATAAGATGCAAGCAGATGCTAATCTTGGTATTACAGGAAACATGTCTAGAGCTGCTTTAAGTAGTATGGCTCAGAAGCTTATGGCTCTTAAGATGGAGAATAAGCTTGAAGAAAGAGACACTAAAATGATTGAAGCTCTTAAAAAATATTACGGGGACGACCCTTCTTTACAATCACTATTTGAAGACTAAAACATATGGCTAACAAGTATACTCAAATACAAACATCTGAATACGTACCTCAGTATGTTCCAGCACCAGTAGAACAGATAGGTACAATGTTATCAGACGCTAGAGACCGTAGAGAAGATTCTCAACTAGGAGATGCTAGAATGGAAGCTGCGTATAGATCGGCTGTGGGCGGAGCAGGTACTCCTGAAGAAAGAGAATTTGCTAAAAGTATTCTGGATACATACATGCCCAGAATAGAAGAGAGGTCTAGAAAAGGATACTCTCAACAGGATCTTATTCGTACACAGATAGAAGCAGAAGAAGCCGGAGCTGCCCTTAACTCCCTTACTACAGCTAAAGAACAACAATCTAATTGGGTACAAGAGACTAGAGCTCTTAATGAGAGTATGGATACTGACGAGCTTGAATGGAGATTGGCTAATGAAGCGCCCGGTATACAGTATGATACAGAAAATCTGAGAGCAGAGATTAACTCTACAGGCCCAACTAAGTATGCTGATGAAGTAGTATATTCTGAGAAAGCTGCTGAATACCTTACCGGATTTAAAGATGAAGACTTTTATGATAAAGAGACTGGCGAGCAACTTATACAAAGACAGATTAACCCTAGAACCGGTCAAATAGAAATAAGTACTCCTTCAGGTGTGACTGAAGAACGTGTTATACGTGCTCTTGATCAAGCATTTGCTGGAGATTCAGAAGTACAGAGATACAAACAGAGAAGACAAGAATATTATACAGCACGAGCTGCACAAGATCCTGAGTCATTAGAAAGGTTAGTTGCAAGCTCCCCAGAAGAGTCAAGACCTTTGCTTGAAAACCGTATTAATGCTATGAAAGAAACAGGTGCTACTGATGCAGAAATTACAGGAGCTCTTTTGGCTGACAATGAGATTAGAAATGCTCAGGGCTTTGGTGCAACTAAACATGCATTTACTGACTTCAATACTGACTTTATGAATCCTGGTCGAGAAAATGCTTTAAGAACAGCTGATCAGGTAAATACAGTAGCTGTAAGAACTAAAGCATTTAATAATCCTATGATGGCCGGTATGCCGGAAAATCTCGTAGACCCTGGAAAGAATATACAAAACGAAATAGACCAGTTAAAAGCTGGAATAACTATTTCTCCTCATACAGGAATGCCATATAAATCAGATAAGAATAAAGAGTTAACGGCTCAGATTGGCGAGCTTATGGTAGAAAAGAAAAAAGCTATTCCTGAGGACACCACTATGGAGCAGTATGCTAAATCTGATGTTGGTAAAAAGTATTACGGTGAGGCTTTAGAAAAATTAGTAGACCAGTTCCCTAGAAAAGTTGAAGCAGGAGAAACTGAAGAAGAGTATAAAGATCGTATTAACTATGAGTATCAAGAGAAGAACAACTGGTTTGGTTCTATGAGAGGTGCATATGATATGTATCCTGACTCAGATACTAAAGAGAAAATGAGTGACAGTATTATTATAAACCGTCTCTCTAATCGTCTGGGTAGTATTCAGAACTCTGAAATATATGAAGTAACTGCAGACAATGAATCAGGGGCTGTAAGCTTACCTGACATAGCCGAGATGATTGGTGAAGATTATGGTTCAGAAGAGTTCAAAGATATAATGAGAGAGAACGCTGTAATTGTCGGAGAATTTAAAGGTACAGATCCTAACATACCTTCAGGCTACATAATGACTATTACAGATCCCGGTGGAATGTTTCAAGACGGACATACCAGAGAATTTAAAATAGCTTCTCCTGAGATTCAGCAACAAGCTATTTATGAGCCTATGCGTCAAATAGCTGAATTAGGATTTGACCCTAGACAATATTCTAGAACAGTTGATATTGGTCAAGGGACAGAAGTGGACTTCTTTGCAGAAGATCGCTATATTGCTTCCAGAGATATACCAGAATTACAAATCTCTGCAGGAGACCAAGTAAGCCCTCAAACACCGGGTAGTCAATATCGTGGGAAGATATTAGGCTTCTGGAATGAAGGCGAAAAGGTTTACGAAGACTCTCAAGCATATAGGAACTTCATGAAAGGACTGGAAACACAATATGAGTAATAAGGATAAAAATGTATTTGAAGCACTAGGAATATCTGACCCTGAACCTGTTGAAAAGAGTAAGCCTCTGACAGTTGAGGATATTATTAAAAAGGGGTCTGAACAACAAGGATTAGGGCCGTTACCCAGAGCCAGAGGAACCGGCATGGGCAAGCTTAATAAGTTTGATACAGATCTCCTACCTAACATAGATCTCGTAACTAACCGTGCTCGTAACCAAACGACTATCAGTAAGATAGGTAGAACTGTAGGTAACCTTATACCTAATATTGGAGCTAATCTAGTAGAGTATGCAGGATACGCAGGAGAACTAATAGGGTATGGCATTTCTGAACTTTCTGATGAAGAATATAAAACTGACTTTACTAATGCTGTTACTGAATGGGCTAAAGAAGCAAAAAACCCTTTAGGAGAAGCTCACCGATATAACAATGATGTATTTGATCTTGATGACTGGTCATGGTGGTTAAACAATGGTTCCGGACTTGTAGAGTCTATAGGTTCCTTTTTAATTACAGGTGCAGGGGTAGGTAAAGGAGCCATGTGGGTAGCTGGTAAAGTAGCCGGCAGAATTACTAAAGGTATGAAAAGTGCTCGTGCTATACGGTATACAGAGATGGGTACATCGGGTGCAGGCCAGGCATTTTCTGCTGGTACTTTAGCATACTTTGAAGGGGCTATGAGTGGTGCAGAAATGTACGATCAAGTTCGTAGAGAGGTATATGATAAAACCGGAGATCCTGTAGAAGCTACTAAAACAGCTGCAGAATCTGCTGCTTTAACTACTATGACATCTACTGCTATAGTAACCGCTTTAAACCTCACTTCATTCTATCCTCTGTTTAAGTCTAAAGGCCTGCTGAATAAAGGTTCTAAATGGAACCTTCTTAGAAAACCGGGAGAGACTAATAAAGCTTTTGCACAACGTATGGCTAAAGCTCAAACTAACCCATCTAGACCTACTCAAGAATTCTATTCTAAATTTGCTACTGCTCTTGAAGTTCCTCAAGAAGCTGCAGAAGAGGTATCTAACCTTTATGCTGAAGCCAGAGGTAGACAAGAAGCAGGCATATCTGATACAGACACTACCGGATTCGATCTCTGGGCTGAAACATTGATGACAGAAGAAGGTGTTTTAGCTGCTTTACTTGGAGGTATTGGAGGTGCTGCTCAAACTGCAGGTATGATGAACCTTCCTATGCACAGAAGAAATGTAGCTGATCCGGAAGAAGATCCAGATATTCAATGGCTATCAAGAAAAGAGCTGGAAAGTATAGATGAAACTAAGGCCGGAGCTACGTATGCTAAAAGCCTAGAAGCTGATATTCGTGATATTATTAAAGCTCAGGAAGAACTTGAGACCGCTATGTCTAATAAAGATGAAGTAGGGGCCGAGATTGCTAGGCTGAAGCTCTTTGACGTGGCAAGTAAACGTAGTATACCAATAGACGGTGGGGAGGCTGTAAAACAGTCTCTCAGAGAAATTGCCGAAATGGACAATGAGACTGATCTTTTATCTGAAGCTACTAAACAACTTGAAGCTCTATCTGGACAAGAGCCTACTCAAGAAACTCAGATGAAAATTGATCAACTTACTCAACAAATAGAAGCTCTTAATACCTGGGCAGACGCCAGAGGGATAGACCCTGCTAATGGTATTACTGAAGCTATGCAGCTAGGTCTTGCTGAAAATCAAAAAGACAACGAATATAAGGAGAAAGCTGAAAATAAACTTACTGAAGTAGACGAGATGAAAGAAGAGTATCTCGCTATTATGCGTAAGTATAATTATGGCGATGAACAAGCATTAGGATTAGCTGAGTACGTATTCGATTTACAAAATAGACGACGACGTGCTGAGTCTAATGTAGAGTTTATAGATACACAGCTTGCTAACTTAGAAGCTGAAATATCTAAAATATCATCTGATATCTTACCTGATGATCTGGTGGGTGAAGCCGGAGAAGAAGTAGCAGCCATGAGGCTAGGTGCCAAGCGTGATGCTATTCGTGAGAATCTTGAAGAGTTTAAAGAGGAGAAACGTCAGGCTGAAAAAGGTAATAAGCAATTATTACAGGAGTATAAAGCTCAAACTAAAGAGCAAGCTTTACAAGAAATTAATAAATCTATTAAGCAAACTGAAGAGCAGTTAAAAGCTCTTGAAGAACGAGTATCTCAAATAGTTCCTAGTCTCTATATAGAAGCACAGAAGACGTTTAATATGAGAAAGGACTATAAAGAAGGACTTAAGGCTAAGGATAAAGCTACTAAGACATTACGTGCTCTTACTCGTAGACTGGCTTTCGTAGAATCTAATGAAGGCCGTGCAGACTTTGTTAAAAAAGCATTTGAAGCATATAAATCTGAGGTTAAGATTCAGGAAGAAGTAGCCGATAAACTTGATACTAAAGATGCTGACGAGGATGAGCAAGCCGGAGTGTCTGAAGCTCGTATTAAAAAAGAAGCAGAGGAGAAAGCTCGTATTAAAAAAGAAGCAGAGGAGAAAGCTCGTATTAAAAAAGAAGCAGAGGAGAAAGCTCGTGTTAAAAAAGAAGCAAAGAAGAAAGCTTCTAAGCCAAAACCTAAGCCAGAAACAGATACTGACGAGGATGAGCAAGATCCTAATAAACTTCAGGATTTAAGTAGCCTTATGAAGGGTGAATCAAAACCTGATAATACACAAGATCGTAAAGATACTACAGATATTGCTGGAAAAACTCCTTCTGATACTACTGGAGATGGTGAAAATGTAAACGCTAAAGACTCTACTGATAAGATATTAACTCTTACAGAAGAGATTACAGAAGCTACTGAAAAGAAACGTGACCCGGAATACAGGCCTAAGGCTATAGCTGGTAATAAAATCCAGTATGGTAATGTACAGGACTATGTAGAGATCGTTGATGACGATGGTACTGTTAGAAAAGTAACAAGTGCTGATGGTCGTAATACTATTGTAGAACCCAGGCTAGAGAGTAAAATCAATAGCTTAAGAGGTACTGAAGTACGTATCTCTGTAGATGAAAACTACGCTGGTAATACAATTGATGAAGATGGTAACACTGTAGATAATGTGCCTACAGACTTATACAACAAGCCTATGAAAATAGAGACTGTTGATGGGAAGTTACTAGGTTATGTACCACAGTTAACATGGATTACCAGACAAGATGAAGCCGGTAACTATGTGAATATTGCTGACTTTCAAACGGAGTCCGGATACTCTAACGCCCATCTGCAGAAAGAAATTGTTAAACTTATTAGAGAGACAGTTGACAAAGAAGGATCAATAACAAGAACTATTAATGATATTAGTCAAGGTGTGCCTCTCTATAATCGTACTGAAGATGGTAAAAGAGTTAAAGGCCCGGCTTCTGAGCTACTACCTGACCCGGAATTTAGTATAGGTGTAGTTAAAGCTGGTATAGCTAACTACGGAGAGGGAAGACCGTCTGTACCTGTACAAAAAAATATGAAAGATGGTACTGTAGTAGGAAACTATGCAGGAGTTTCTATGCCTATGTGGATACGTGAAATATCTGCTGAAGATGCTCAGATTATCAAAAAGGCTATTGTAGCTAAAGCTACTAACAATGAAGAAGCGATTAAAGAGATATCAGATGTAGTAGAGAATATTGATGAACCTATAGCATTTGATTCTGTTGCCGGACTAGCTGAACTTATTAGCAGAAAGGTATACACCTCTAGGTTTGACAGGAAGTCTTTAAGTAAAGCTCCTAATCCGGACAAAGTATTTTTTCACGTAGACCCTCAATCAGGATTTGTACACTTAGCACGACCTAATGACGGTACAATATATACCACTAACCCAGGTAAGGTTGATCAGGAAGGGTATGAGCCACTTGTAGTCGATGGTGAGATCAATCCGGAAGCCGCAGAATACATTGATAAATTCAACTCTAATGTACGCAAAAGTCACCTTAATACTGAAGGGCCTTATGATGACATTAGTATAGTAGACGGTAAGGTAGATGCAGTAACGTATAACTCATACAATGAATATGCTAAAACCTTACTGGACTCCTTTATTGATGGCCGGAACACAATTGAGCACCCTGAAATTGGAACAGAGTACCTATACTGGCAACAGCAGGTAAACTCTTATGACTATACAGGAGTTGCTAATTCTACTGTTACTAAACCCGCAAAAGAACTCGCAGAAGTTATAGAAACTGTAGAGCAAGAAGTTGATGAGGTAAGTCAACAGACTGAAGAAGATCTTGATCCTACTCCAGATGATGATCCATTTTACAGACCTAAGCAAGGTCGTAAAAGTCTTAAAGATCTAGAGAATGAAAGGTCTAGTAACTCTAATAATCCTTACTCTGATTCTGATACAATTGATGTAGGGTTTCCTGCTACCGTAGACGAGAAGCTTGATAAAGTATTATCCCGATATAATATCGGTGGATTTTCTCACAGCCAAGTCTCCCAGGTAGTAGATTCTATCATGCTTGCAGTACGTGAAAAGATATCTAATACAGAAGGTGATGTACCTCCTACTGTACAAGAGACTCTGGAAGAGGCTAAAAACCGCTTTATGGATCAGTATTCT
>Ga0075106_1001019_pt1 | contig 13012 bp, 11 predicted proteins | sample AntDeeMetag02WF4_FD_69796 | JGI IMG/M metagenome (GOLD analysis project Ga0075106, IMG submission 69796) | Saline lake microbial communities from Deep Lake, Antarctica - Antarctic Deep Lake Metagenome 02WF4 | ecosystem: Environmental > Aquatic > Non-marine Saline and Alkaline > Saline | place... | reverse complement strand
GCAGCTGAACACGAAGGGGCGCGAGATTGTATCTCCGCGCCCCGCGTCTGCACCGGGCAACGTTCCGGGCAGGCGGGACCTCGAACCGACACGGGCACGCCCATGCCGAAACGCACCGACATCCAGAGCATCCTGATCCTCGGCGCCGGACCGATCGTTATCGGTCAGGCGTGCGAGTTCGATTACTCCGGCGCGCAGGCCTGCAAGGCCCTGGTCGAGGAGGGGTATCGGGTCATCCTGGTGAATTCGAATCCGGCCACGATCATGACCGACCCAGGCATGGCGCACTCGGTGTATATCGAGCCGCTGAACTGGTCGGTGGTCGAGCGGGTAATCGAGCAGGAGCAACCGGACGCGCTGTTGCCGACGATGGGCGGGCAGACGTCGCTCAACTGCGCGCTCGATCTCGATCGTCACGGTGTGCTCGAGAAACACGGAGTCGAGATGATCGGGGCCTCCAAGGATGCGATCGACATGGCCGAGGACCGCGAGCGGTTCCGGGTGGCCATGGGCGAGATCGGCCTGGATACCCCGACCGCGCACATCGCGCATTCCTGGGATCAGGCCCAGGAGGCGCAGGCAAAGCTCGGTTTCCCCGTGATCATCCGCCCTTCCTTTACGCTCGGCGGTTCCGGCGGCGGTATCGCGTTCAACCGCGAGGAGTTCGAGGATATCTGCAAGCGCGGACTCGAACTGTCGCCGACGCACGAGATCCTGCTGGAGGAGTCCGTTCTCGGCTGGAAGGAATACGAGATGGAGGTCGTCCGCGACCATGCGGACAACTGCATCATCGTCTGCTCGATCGAAAACCTGGACCCGATGGGCGTACATACCGGTGACTCGATCACGATCGCGCCTGCGCAGACGCTGACGGACAAGGAATACCAGATCATGCGCGACGCCTCGCTCAAGGTGCTGCGCAAGATTGGCGTCGATACCGGCGGGTCGAACGTCCAGTTCGCGGTCAATCCGGCCAATGGCCGCCTGACCGTGATCGAGATGAATCCGCGTGTCTCCCGTTCCTCGGCGCTCGCGTCCAAGGCGACCGGTTTCCCGATCGCCAAAGTGGCGGCCAAGCTGGCATGCGGCTACACGCTCGATGAGCTGCGCAACGAGATCACCGGCGGTGCGGTGCCGGCCTCGTTCGAGCCAACCATCGACTACGTCGTGACCAAGGTCCCGCGTTTTACCTTCGAGAAATTCCCGCACACGCAGCCGCGCCTGACCACGCAGATGAAATCCGTCGGTGAGGTCATGGCCATCGGGCGAACCTTCCAGGAATCGCTGCAGAAGGCACTGCGCGGGCTGGAGACGGGCGCGGACGGACTCAACGAGGTGTTGCCGGCGGATATCGATCCGGAAGACATGGCCTCGACCCTGCGGCGCGAACTGCAGGAGCCCGGCGACAAACGCATCTGGTACGTTGCCGAGGCATTCCGGCATGGCTGGAGTGTCGATCAGGTTTTCGATCTCACCTGGATCGACCGCTGGTGGCTGGTGCAGATCGCCGACCTGATCGAGACGGAGACCTCGCTGCGCGGCGCCTCGCTGGCGGCGGTTACCGCCGAGCGCATGTGGGCGCTGAAGCGGCGCGGTTTCTCCGACCATCGCCTGGCGACGCTGCTGGCCACGACCGAAGACGACGTCCGCGCGCACCGCCATGCGCTGGGGATACGCCCGGCCTTCAAGCGGGTCGACACCTGTGCGGCCGAGTTCGCCACAGCCACCGCGTATATGTACTCGACCTATGAAGCCGAGTGCGAGTCGGAACCGACCGAGCGGAAAAAAATCATGGTGCTCGGCGGTGGACCGAACCGCATTGGACAGGGGATCGAGTTCGACTACTGCTGCGTCCATGCCGCGCTCGCCCTGCGGGACGACGGCTATGAAACGATCATGGTCAACTGCAACCCGGAGACGGTGTCGACCGACTTCGATACATCGGACCGGCTGTATTTCGAGCCGTTGACGCTCGAGGACACGCTGGAGATCCTGCTGACGGAACGCCCGGCTGGCGTGATCGTGCAGTTCGGTGGCCAGACACCGCTCAAGCTGGCGCGCGCGCTCGAGGCCGCCGGTGCCCCGATTATCGGTACGACACCGGCGTCGATCGACATGGCCGAGGATCGCGACCGTTTCCAGCAGATGATCGACAAACTGGGCCTGAAACAGGCCCCCAACCGCACGGCGCGCGATCCGGAGGAGGCGCGTGAGCTGGCGGAGCAGATCGGCTATCCGCTGATGGTGCGCCCCTCCTACGTGCTCGGCGGCCGGGCGATGGAGATCGTCCGTTCGGATGAAGATCTCGTGCGCTACATGCGCGAGGCGGTGCTGGTCTCGAACGACTCCCCGGTCCTGCTGGACCGCTTTCTGGAGGATGCGCTCGAGGTCGATGTGGACGCGGTCTCGGACGGGACCAATGTATTCATCGGCGGCATCATGGAACATATCGAGCAGGCCGGCGTCCATTCCGGCGATTCGGCCTGTTCGCTGCCGCCGTACACGCTGGATGAGGGCGTTCAGGAGCGTCTGCGCGAACAGATGCGGGGAATGGCGCTGGAACTGGGCGTGGTCGGCCTGATGAACGCGCAGTTCGCGATCCAGGGCGATGACATCTACGTGCTGGAAGTGAATCCGCGTGCCTCGCGCACGGTGCCGTTCGTGTCCAAGGCGACCGGCGTTCCGCTGGCCAAGATCTCCGCCCGCTGCATGGCGGGCGCCAGCCTGGCGGAGCAGGGGATTTCCGGTTCCGTCACGCCGCCGTATTACAGCGTCAAGGAATCGGTCTTCCCGTTCGTCAAATTCGCCGGCGTGGACCCGCTGCTCGGTCCCGAGATGAAATCGACCGGCGAGGTGATGGGCGTCGGGCGGACGTTCGGCGAGGCCTTTGCGAAGAGCCAGATGGCGGCGGGGGATCCGTTGCCGCGCACGGGGCAGGCGTTTATCAGCGTGCGCGAGCAGGACAAGGCGGCGGCCACCGAGATCGCTGGCGACCTGCAGCGTTTCGGCTTCGAGATCGTGGCGACCCATGGTACTGCGGTGGCTGTTGAAGCGGCCGGTATTCCCTGCAAACATATCAACAAGGTGAAAGAAGGCCGGCCGCATATCGTCGATCTGATCAAGAACGACGAGATTGCGCTCATTATCAACACGACCGAGGGCAAGTCCGCGATCGCGGACTCTTTCACCATCCGTCGCGAGGCGCTGAACCATCGGGTGGCGTACGCGACGACGATCGCTTGTGGACGGGCGATGTGTCTGGCGCTCTCGTACCCCGAAGACGGCCGGGTCAGCCGGCTGCAGGATTTGCATCAGGAGATCGTATGAGCAGGTCCCCGATCACGGCACGCGGTGCCGCCAAAATGCGCGAGGAACTGGATCGCCTGAAGTCGGTCGATCGCCCACAGGTCATTGAGGCGATCGCGGAGGCGCGCGCGCATGGCGACCTCAAGGAAAATGCCGAGTACCACGCCGCCCGCGAGCAGCAGGGCTTTATCGAGGGCCGGATCAGCGAACTCGAGGGTAAACTCGCGGACGCCGAGGTCATCGATGTCAGCACGCTCGCCGGCAAGGATAAGATCGTATTCGGCGCGACGGTGGATCTGCTTGACCTCGATTCCGAGGACGAGGTGAGCTATCAGATCGTGGGTGACGGTGAGGCGAGTATCGAAAGCGGCCTGATCTCCATCAGTTCACCCATCGCCCGTGCCCTGATCGGCAGACGGGAGGGCGATGTCGCCGAGGTCGATGCGCCTGGTGGGCGTCGCGAGTACGAGGTTGTTGGTATCCGCTACGAATGATGGTCGCGTGACGTCCTGGTCCCACCGCCGCACCGCAGGCGTCGGGCGTTGCCCGGCGCGGGCCGCTTATCAATCGGGCAGCGTCAGTCGCGGCCGTTCGGCGTTGCGACGGAAGAGTGTCGCGGTGGCGCCCAACTGCTGGACGCTCTCTGCCCCGGTCCGCTCACAGAGGGTTGCGATCATCTCCCGACGCTCTTCACGTCCCGCCGCGGCGAGCCGGATCTTGACCAGTTCATGGTCATCGAGCGCCTGTTCGAGTTCCTTGACCACGGCATCGGTGAGCCCGCGCTGGCCGAGGCGTACAATGGGCTTGCGGCCATGGGCCTGAGCCCGGAGGAAACTGATCTGGGTACGGCGGAGCATCGCGAAGACCGGTCGAGTGAAAGCGGCGGGAGTCTAGCACGTGACGCCGACGCCGCGCTCGCCTCGATCAAGCGTGAACTGGCGGCGATCCTGGTGGTCGCGTTGATCGGTGCGCCGCTGGTCATTTACTGGCTGGAGGGCGCCCGCGAACTCGCGGTACTGGGCGCGTACGGCGTCGGCGCCGGACTTTGGGTTCATACGCGGGCACGCGGACTGTTGCTCGCGCTACGCCAGGCTCGGCGCGCGGGACGACAGCATGGCCCGTAGCAAAAGCAGCGAGCGGTGGCTGCGTGAGCAGCATTCCGATCCGTGGACGCGCCGGGCCCGGACGGAGGGCTGGCGCGGCCGTCCGGTGTACAAGCTGATGGAGCTCGACCGCAAGGATCGGCTTCTGGGCAAAGGGTTGCGCGTCGTGGATCTCGGCGCGGCGCCGGGAAGCTGGTCGCAGTATGCGGTCACCCGGGTGGGTGACGACGGCCTCGTCATCGCGAGCGACCGGCTACCGATCGACCCGATCGCTGGTGTCCGGTTCATCGAGGGCGATTTCCATGAGGAGGCGGTGCTGACGGCCCTGCTGGAGACCCTGGGCGATGGGGCCGACCTTGTAATGTCGGATATGGCCCCCAACATGAGTGGGGTGACGGCCGTGGACCAGCCCGCGTCCATGGCCCTGACGGAACTGGCGCACGATCTCGCGGTCCGTGTATTGAAACCGGGCGGCGCGTTCGTGACGAAGATGTTTCAGGGAGAGGGCAGCGATTCGTTCACGCGGGCGCTGAAATCCGATTTCGGGAGCGTCCGCATCCGCAAACCGGAGGCCTCGCGCGATCGCTCGCGCGAAGTCTATATTGTGGCGACCGGGCGGCAACTGTAGTACGGTCCAGTACGTTGAACGCGGCTGTACGACGCCGCTGACGGAGTGAGGTACCCCCTTGAGCGATCTGTTCAAAAATATCCTGCTGTGGGTGGTCATAGCGGTCGTCCTGATGTCCGTTTTCAACAACTTCGGACAGACGACACCGCAGCGCCAGGAGATCTCCTACGATCAGTTCATCAGCGATGTGAAACGCGATCGCGTCGATGAGGTGATGTTCAAGAGCGACGGTCAGCGGATCGAGGGGCAGCGCTCGAACGGTGACGAGTTCGTGACGTTCAGTCCCGAGTCCGACAATCGGGCGCTGGTCGGGGATCTGCTCGAGCACAACGTCACCATCAAGGCGGCGCCGCCCGAAAGCACGTCCATCCTGACGCAGATCTTCATCAGTTGGTTCCCCTTCCTGTTGCTGATCGGCGTGTGGATCTTCTTCATGCGCCAGATGCAGGGCGGTGGCGCCGGCAAGGGCGCCATGTCCTTCGGCAAGAACAAGGCCAAGCTGATGGGCGAGGACCAGGTCAAGGTCACGTTCAACGACGTGGCCGGCGTGGACGAAGCCAAGGAAGAGGTGGTCGAACTGGTCGACTTCCTCAAGGACCCGGGCAAGTTCCAGCGCCTGGGCGGCCAGATTCCGCGCGGCGTACTGATGGTCGGGCCACCCGGGACCGGCAAGACGCTGCTGGCCAAGGCGATCGCGGGCGAGGCCAAGGTCCCGTTCTTTACGATCTCGGGGTCGGACTTCGTCGAGATGTTCGTCGGCGTCGGTGCCTCGCGCGTGCGTGACATGTTCGAGCAGGCGAAGAAGCACGCCCCCTGCATCATCTTCATCGACGAGATCGACGCAGTCGGGCGCCAGCGTGGGGCCGGTCTCGGCGGTGGCCACGACGAGCGCGAGCAGACCCTGAACCAGTTGCTGGTGGAAATGGACGGTTTCGAGGGCAACGAGGGCGTGATCGTGATCTCCGCGACCAACCGCCCGGACGTCCTCGATCCCGCACTGCTGCGCCCGGGCCGTTTCGACCGTCAGGTTACCGTGCCGCTGCCGGATCTGCGTGGCCGTGAGCATATCCTGCGGGTTCACATGCAGAAGCTGCCTTGTGACGAGGACGTGCGCCCCCGGGACATCGCCCGCGGTACGCCCGGATTTTCGGGCGCCGATCTGGCGAATCTCGTCAACGAGGCCGCCCTGTTCGCGGCGCGCGGCAACCGCAAGAACGTCACCATGGAAGAGTTCGAGCGGGCCAAGGACAAGCTGATCATGGGTACCGAGCGTAAATCCATGGTCATGAAGGAGGAGGAGAAGCGACTGACCGCGTACCACGAGGCTGGCCATGCGATCGTCGGGCGCCTGGTGCCGGATCACGACCCCGTGTACAAGGTGAGCATCATCCCGCGCGGGCGTGCCATGGGCATCACGATGTTCCTGCCGGAGGAGGACCGTTACAGCCTCACGAAGCAGGGCATCGAGAGTCAGCTGTCGTCCCTGTTCGGCGGGCGCATTGCCGAACAGTTGATGTTCGGCAATGACCGCGTGACCACCGGTGCCTCGAATGATATCGAGCGCGCGACCCAGATTGCCCGGAACATGGTCACCAAATGGGGTATGTCCGATAAGCTCGGACCGCTTTCCTACGGTGAGGACGAAAACGAGGTTTTCCTCGGCCGGTCGGTGACGCAGCACAAGAACATGTCGGATGATACGCAGCACGCGATCGACGAAGAGATCCGGCATTTCATCGACCGCAATTACGAGCGCGCCGAGCAAATCCTGGGTGAGAACATGGACAAGCTCCACAAGATGGCCGACGCGCTGCTGAAGTACGAGACCATCGATCATCATCAGATTCAGGCGATCATGGAAGGCCGGGAACCGGGCCCACCGGCGGACTGGAAAGATGACGATCAGTCGCCGAACGCCGGGGATCAGGGTACGGCCGGCGCCGGGGATTCCACGGATGAAGGTGAATCCGGCAAGGAAGGATCGCTCGGCGATCCGGCCAGCCAGCACTGAGCCGATGGTTTTGACCGTAACGCGGCCGGCGCTATCTGCGCCGGCCGTTTTCGTTGCGGCGTCGTAACCCGAGTCCGCCGACTCACCCGCTAGTGTCCTTCAACGTAAGTTCGTCGATCTTTCTCGGCGAGCCATCGTGGCGACTGGCAAGGCGCGCCGACGAGTCATAGCGCCTCCTATGGCGAGGAGGCGCAACGCCGCCAGGCGGCTCGAGGGCCGGCGAAATGACGACGAACCTGCGTTAAAGGACACTAAAGGATCAGCCAATGGGCAACGCGGCCAACCATCTGCGAAAGCGACTTGCGCGCCCCGAACCGCTCGTAATGGGTGTGCTCAACGTGACGCCGGATTCGTTCTCCGACGGTGGCCGATACACGGATGTCGATGCCGCCGTGGCTCGGGCGCAGCAGATGGTCGAGGAAGGCGCTGAGCTCATCGACATCGGTGGCGAGTCGACCCGCCCCGGTGCCGAGGCAGTGCCGCTGGACGAGGAACGACGGCGCGTCCTGCCGCTGCTCGAGGCGCTCGCCGAGCGGGTCGCGGTGCCACTTTCGATCGATACCAGCAAACCGGAAATCATGACCGAGGCGGGTGCCGCGGGCGTCGCGCTGATCAACGACGTGCGCGCGCTGCAGGCACCCGGGGCGCTGTCGGCGGTCGCGGGGCTGGATGCCAATGTGTGTGTGATGCACATGCAGGGGGAGCCGCGCAGCATGCAGACCTCGCCGCATTATGATGACGTCGTGTGCGAGGTGGGCGATTTCCTGGAAGAACGGGTCGCTGCATGCATCGACGCCGGGATCGGACGGGAGCGGATCGTGGTCGATCCGGGCTTCGGGTTCGGCAAGACACTGGAGCACAATCTTTCCCTGCTGCGGCACCTGGGCAGGCTGGTTGAACGACTGGATCTGCCACTGCTCGCGGGCATATCCCGCAAGCGCATGATCGGCACGTTGACGGGTGGCGCGTCGGCGCAAGACCGGCTATACGGTAGTGTCGCGGCCGCCGTGCTGGCGGCGGAACGTGGCGCCAGGGTATTGCGCGTTCATGACGTGCGACCCACCGTCGAGGCCCTGGCGATCGTCCAGGCGACGATCGAAGCGGAGTGAGAAGTATGGGTGGATGTCGGTTTTTCGGTACGGACGGGATCCGCGGGCGGGTCGGCGAGCAACCCATGAACGCCGAGTTCGTGCTGCACCTGGGATGGGCCGCTGGCCGGGTCCTTGCGGCCCGGGGCAGTCGAGAAGTCCTGATCGGCAAGGATACGCGGCTGTCGGGTTATCTCTTCGAATCCGCACTCGAGTCCGGCCTGGCCTCGGCGGGCGTGAATACCAGTCTGGTCGGGCCGATGCCGACCCCGGCAATCGCATACCTCACCCGGACTTTCCGACAGGCGGCCGGGGTCGTCATCAGCGCCTCGCACAACCCGTACTACGACAATGGCGTGAAGTTTTTCTCGTCCGAGGGCACGAAACTGCCGGACGCGGTCGAGGCCGAGATCGAATCGTTGCTGGACGAGCCTGTGGGTACGGTACGGCCCGACAAGCTTGGTCGTGCGACCCGAGTCGAGGATGCGCGCGGCCGGTATATCGAGTTCTGCAAGGCGACGCTGCCCTTCGGGTCCAGCCTGCGCGGGTTGCGCATGGTCGTCGACTGCGCCCATGGCGCGACCTACCAGGTGGCGCCCCAGGTCTTTCGCGAGTTGGGCGCGGATGTGATTGCCATCGGGGTTGAGCCGGACGGACTCAATATCAATCAGGATTGCGGCGCGACGGCGACGGACGCGCTGGCGCATCGGGTCGTCGCGGAGAATGCGGATGTCGGGGTCGCGCTGGACGGTGATGGCGACCGCCTCATCATGGTCGATCGCAACGGCAGGGTTGTCGATGGCGATGTCCTGCTGCTGATCCTCGCACGCGCCCGGCAAGCCGCCGGCAATCTGGGCGGAGGAGTGGTTGGTACGCTCATGTCCAACCTCGGCCTCGAACGCGGCCTGCAGGCTCTGGATATCCCCTTCGAGCGGGCTGCCGTCGGCGATCGGTTCGTGCTCGAGCGGCTGCATGCGCGTGGCTGGAAACTCGGTGGCGAGGCCTCGGGGCATATCGTTTGCCTCGATCGGACAACCACGGGGGACGGTATCGTCTCGGCGCTGCAGATCCTTGCGCTCATGGTCGAAGCCGGGGCCGGGCTTGATACGCTGGCCGCACCCTTTGAGCGTTATCCGCAGCTGCTGGTCAATGTCCGGGTCGCGGAGCGGGTCGATCCGTGCGCGAACGCGACGGTCCAGGCCGAGATCCGAAAGGTCGAGAAAGAACTCGGTGAACACGGCCGAGTATTGCTGCGGGCCTCGGGCACCGAGCCGCTGGTGCGGGTCATGGTGGAGGGGCCGAACGAGGACGCGATCGAGGCGATGGCCGAGCAGCTCGCCGGCACGGTGCGCAAGGAGTTCGGCAGCACGGAAAACGTCCTGTCAAATTGATCTGCCCCTGCGGCGCGTGTACCCTTGCGCCTCCCGTATCCGGGCAGGGTGGTAGCGATGCGTCGTCCGTTGGTCTGTGGCAACTGGAAACTCAACGGTTCAATCGGCAAGACCGGTCAACTCGTCGACGCGTTGTCGTGTGGAGCGGCTGGTGTAGAGGGTGTCGATATCGCCGTCTGCCCCGTTTTCGTGCATCTTCCGCTGGCCTGTGAACGGGCGGCCGAGACGGCGCTGGCAGTCGGGGTCCAGGATGTCTCCGATCAGGACCAGGGCGCGTTCACCGGGGAGGTCTCGGCTGGCATGGCGGCCGAATTCGGTGCACGCCTTGCGATCGTCGGTCACTCTGAACGGCGGGCCCGGCACGGCGAAACGGATGCCGGTGTCGCCGCGAAATTCATGGCGGCAAGAGATGCGGGACTGACGCCGATCCTCTGCGTCGGCGAGACGTTGGCGGAGCGCGATGCCGGCGATATGCTGGCGGTGGTGACACGGCAACTCGATGCCGTGCTGGAGGTGACGGGCGTCACCGGGTTCGGTGACGGCGTGATCGCCTACGAGCCCGTCTGGGCGATCGGCACGGGGCGCACGGCGACACCCGAACAGGCGCAGGAAGTCCATGCGGCGTTGCGTGAACGGCTGGCTGCACACGACACGGCGCTCAGCGAGGGCACGAGGATCGTGTACGGGGGCAGCATGAAAGGCGCCAACGCGGCCGAACTGATGGCAATGCCGGATATCGACGGCGGCCTGATCGGCGGCGCTTCGCTGGACGCGGACGAATTCCTGGCCATCGCGCGTGCCGCGGTGGCCGCATAAAACCCATTCAATAGAGAGCATCGATGCATACGGTTGTCCTGACCATACACGTGCTGCTTGCCATTGCCGTGATCGGCCTGGTGCTGATCCAGCAGGGCAAGGGCGCGGACGCCGGAGCGGCCTTCGGCAGCGGTTCTTCGGCGACCGTATTCGGCGCCGGTGGCTCCGGATCCTTCCTGACGCGTATGACGACCGCGCTCGCAACGCTGTTTTTCGTTACCAGCCTTGCACTGGCGGTCATCGCCGCGAACCGCGGTGGCGAATCCGACAGTGTCGTGGATCGTGCCGCACCGGCGACGGAGCAGGTGGAGTCGCAGGGCGACAGCGACCTGCCGGCGGACGCGAGTGGTTCCGGCACCGGCGCGGCCGGTGGTGAAAATCAATCGGATGGCGATCTGCCACCGATAGAGGAGTGATTGATGCCCGTTCATCGGGTATCATTGGTGTTTCGGGCCGGTACGCCGACCCATTGCCGACGTGGCGGAATTGGTAGACGCGCTATCTTGAGGGGGTAGTGGCCACTGGCCGTCCCGGTTCGAGTCCGGGCGTCGGCACCATCTTTTTGTGGTATCGTTCCCGCGCGCTATGGCGCCCGCCGTTAACGATGCCACCCGGTCCCGCGGCGTCGCCCGCGGGTGCCGCGATCCAGAATCGGGGTTACGACATGGTCGCGAATTATCTGCCGATCCTGATGTTCATCATGACCGGTGTCGTCGTCGGGATCGTTACACTGATCGCGGGCCGGGTCGTGGGGCCGCATCGCCCCGACAGTGAGAAGGACTCACCGTACGAATGCGGGTTCGAGGCCTTCGAAGACTCCCGCATGAAGTTCGACGTCCGCTACTACCTCGTAGCCATTCTGTTCATCATCTTCGATCTCGAAATCGCGTTCCTGTTCCCCTGGGCGGTTGCCCTGGATGGCATGGCCACGACCGGTTTCGTCGCCATGGCCATGTTCCTCGGTGTCCTGGTCATTGGCTTTATCTACGAGTGGAAAAAGGGGGCGCTGGAATGGGAATAGAAGGCGTACTCGAGAAAGGTTTTGTCACCACCTCGACCGACAAGGTTCTGAACTGGGCGCGCACGGGGTCCCTGTGGCCGATGACCTTCGGTCTCGCCTGCTGTGCGGTCGAGATGATGCACACCGGGGCCTCCCGCTATGACATGGATCGTTTCGGTATCGTGTTCCGGCCCAGTCCGCGGCAGTCGGACGTGATGATCGTCGCCGGCACGCTCTGCAACAAGATGGCGCCGGCCCTGCGCAAGGTGTACGACCAGATGGCCGAGCCGCGCTGGGTGATCTCGATGGGCTCCTGCGCGAATGGTGGTGGTTACTATCACTATTCCTATTCGGTGGTGCGCGGATGTGATCGGATCGTCCCGGTCGATATCTACGTACCCGGATGCCCGCCCACTGCCGAGGCGCTCCTGTACGGCATCCTGCAGCTGCAGAAGAAGATCAGGCGGACCGAAACCATCGCACGCTGAATCGGCGCGCGGAGCGGGGAGAGATGATGTCGCAACGGGTGCACGACCTTGCGGACCGGCTGAGGGAGCGTTTCGACGCCCGGCTGGCCGACTGCCGCGTCGCGGTTGGCGAGGTTACGATCGAAGTGGCGGCCGGCGACCTGCTGGATATCAGCCGCGCACTCAGGGATGAGGAACCTTTCCGTTTCGAACAGCTTGTTGACCTCTGCGGCATCGATTACCTGTCGTGGGGTACCGACGAATGGTCCCGAGGCGAACTGAGCGAGAGCGGTTACTCACGGGGTGTCGAGGGAGCCGGTACCACGGGACGACTGCATTTCGGGGATGAGGCCCAGGGTGGTGAGCTGGATACCCCGCGCTTCGCGGCGGTCATACACCTGCTTTCGTATACGCATAACCAGCGTCTTCGCATCCGCTGTTACGCGCCGGACGACGACGCACCGATCCTGCCGACCCTGACGGACATCTGGCCGGGTTCGAACTGGTTCGAGCGCGAGGCGTTCGACCTTTACGGGATTCTGTTCGATGGTCACCCTGACCTGCGGCGGATTCTTACCGATTACGGTTTCGTCGGGCATCCTTTCCGCAAGGACTTCCCCCTCGTCGGCCATGTCGAGATGCGTTACGACCCCGAGAAGGCACGCGTGGTCTATCAGCCGGTCACCATTGAGCCGCGCGTGCTTGTGCCTAAGGTGGTGCGGGAAGACAACCGGTACGCCGGGCGCGAGACGGAAGAGGGCGAGAACGATGCCTGAGATACAGAATTTCACGCTCAATTTCGGCCCGCAGCACCCGGCCGCGCACGGGGTTTTGCGCCTCGTGCTCGAGATGGACGGCGAGGTAATCCAGCGGGCGGATCCGCATGTCGGCCTCCTGCACCGGGCGACGGAAAAGCTGGCCGAGACGAAGCCGTACGTGCAGAGCATCGGTTACATGGACCGGCTCGATTACGTTTCGATGATGTGCAACGAGCACGGCTATGTCCTGGCCATCGAGAAGCTGCTCGGCATCGAACCGCCGATCCGTGCGCAGTACATCCGCGTGATGTTCGACGAGATCACGCGCATCCTGAATCATCTCCTCTGGTTGGGAGCGCACGCGCTGGACATCGGCGCGATGACCGCCTTCCTTTATGCATTCCGTGAGCGCGAAGACCTGATGGACTGCTATGAGGCGGTTTC
>Ga0075106_1001018_pt1 | contig 13033 bp, 13 predicted proteins | sample AntDeeMetag02WF4_FD_69796 | JGI IMG/M metagenome (GOLD analysis project Ga0075106, IMG submission 69796) | Saline lake microbial communities from Deep Lake, Antarctica - Antarctic Deep Lake Metagenome 02WF4 | ecosystem: Environmental > Aquatic > Non-marine Saline and Alkaline > Saline | place... | reverse complement strand
AGGACGACAGCCTCTTCCACGCGCGCAACCTCATGCTGGCTGGATCATTCCGCCACCTCGGCGTGATCGATCGCGGCGGCAACCTTACGGGCCTGATCGGGTTCGGCGAGATCATGCAGACGATCGAGTACGGCTACGTCGAGGAACTTGAAGTCGCCCTGCGCGAGCGCGAGTCCGCTCTCCGGGCGAGCGAGGAACGCTATCGGTCACTGGTGGAGGCATCGCCGGATGCGATCGCCGTCCACCGCGATCGACGAATCCTGTTCATCAACCCCGCCGGGATACGGCTGCTGGGCGCCGAATCCGCCAGTGAGGTGCTGGGCGCCTCGTTCGAGGAGTTCCTGGCGGACGCGGACATGGATGCCGACGCCGACCGCCTGGTCGGTCTGGAGCGCCCGGTCCGCAGCCAGCCGACGGAGGAGCGGTTCGTGCGCCTGGATGGCCAGGGGATCGACGTCGAACTCCGGGCGATGCCGATCACGTATAACGATGACACGGCCTGGCAGATCGTGATGAGCGATATCACCCGGCGCAAGGAGATCGAGGCCGAACTGCGGCGACTGGCCAGTACGGATCAATTGACCGGCATCCACAATCGACCGCATTTCGAACAGCATCTGGATCACGAATTGCGCGAGGCCGAGCGTTATGAACAGCCGGTCAGCCTGGTCATGTTCGATCTCAACGGGTTCAAGCGCGTCAACGACTCCCTCGGCCATGACGCCGGCGACCGCGCCCTGCAGACCGTCGCCAGCACGATCGCCTCGTACCTCCGCGATGCCGACCTGTTCGCCCGCTGGGGCGGCGACGAATTCATGATCCTGGCCCCACGGACGGATCCCGAGGGTGCCTGGCAACTGTGCACGAAACTCGCGAACGGTCTGGCCACCACCATGACCTCACCCCTCGGTCCGGTAGGGGCGGCGTTCGCATTCACCAGCTTCGAGCCCGGCGAACAGCGCCGCGCCCTGCTCAAACGACTCGATCTGGGCGTGTATCGGGCCAAGGAGCTCGATCACGACGGCCTGAGCGGAATCGCTCGGGTCTGAGAAGCCTGGTGACGGCTGGTGGGTCATGCGATCAGATCGCTGATTCATCCACGTATGCCGGCCACCGCCCACCAAGCGCGCGGACGCGTGCCAGGTCCTCCGGGCGGTCGACATCCCAGGACGCCGGGCGTTCATCGACGCGCCAGTCCAGCGCCCGCAGCCGCTCGCGCGTGGCCGCCAGTACCCGATCCGTACCCCAGTCGATGCCGGTAAACAGCGAGGCCGGGGGCGTGTGCATGCCAATCAGTACATAACCGCCGTCGAGCGCCGGCACCAGGACGGCATCATGCCGCGCGAGGCTGTCCCCCGCCTGCTCAATATCCGCGGGGCTCAGTCCGGGCGCATCGGTGCCGATGATCAGGGCCGGTGTGCCGTCGGCAGTCGCCCGCGCCAGCGCGCCTTGCATGCGTGCGCCGAGATCCCCGTCGTACTGATCGCGGAGTGATGCCCCGTATTGGCCTGCCGCCCACGGCAACCACCCATCGGGATCCTCGCCGGTGCCCCAGAGTTCGAGTGCCGCGGGCCTGGCGGCGCGGGCACGCCGCAGGGCGTCCTCGAGCAGTGCGGCCTGCAATCGCGCGGCGCCCTCTGCCCCGAGGGCCGGTATCAGGCGGGTCTTCGTCCGCCCCGGCACTGGCGCTTTGGCGAACACGATGATGCGCGCGTTCACGCCGCCTCTCCGCCCCGGTAGCGTCGCGCGAGTGCCACGGGATCGGCCCCGCGCCAGTAAGCGAACCGCAGCGACCACATCAACCAGATCGTGCGCCAGGCCCCACGCCGCTCCCAGCGCCGGCTGGACGTAGTGATCCGCACCGGCAGACACGCGGGCCACGTGTGCGCCCGCAGTATCCGCGACAGGGCGATGTCTTCCATCAGGGGCTGTTCCGGATAACCGCCGACCGACTCGAACAGGGCGCGCTCCACGGCGATCCCCTGATCGCCCGTGGCGATCCCGGTCAGGCAGGAGCGTGCATTCATGAGGAACCCGATGGTGCGGAACAGAAACCGGCCTCCCGAGAGGCGGACACCGAAGCGTGCCCAGCGGCGCCGCGACCGTGCGGCCATGGCCTCGATGTCGTTGACCGCCGCCGCATCGACGCGAGAGTCCGCATGCACGAACCAGAGCCAGTCACCGCGAGCGGCGACCGCCCCCGCATTCATCTGCACTGCCCGCCCCGGTGCGGACTCGACGACCGCATCGACGAATGGTCGCGCCTGCATGACCGTGTCATCGCGACTGCCACCGTCAACCAGAATGACCTCGCCACCGCGCGCGCGCACCGGCGCCAGCGTGCGCAGCGTTGCGCTGATCTCGCCGCCCTCATCCAGGGCGGGCACGATGACGGACAGCTGCATATCAGCCCCGCGACGGCTCAGGCGAGCGCGCCGCCGCAGGACGAACCCTGTCCCGCCGTGCAGCCGTAACAGTGGCCGCAGACGCTGATCGGTTCGCCGGCCAGGGCCTCGGCATTGAGATCGGTTATGTGGCGTTTCGGCTGGTCATGGCCCCCGAGCGGCAGATCCAGCATCTGATTGAAATCGCAGTCATAGACATAACCGCGCCAATCCACGCTGATCAGATCCCGGCACATGACCTGGTCGAGGTTTTCGTCCTTGTGGGCGGACTTGAGCAGTTCCATGTAGTCGTCGAACTGCCGGCGCGAGATCAGGGTGCTGCCGAAACGGTGAATCGGCAGATTGGCCATGCAGAACAGATCGGTGAATTCAATTCCGAAATCGGCCCAGAGACGCTCGCGGTAGTCCGAGCTCAGCGCCTCCTGATCCGGCGGCAGAGCCGGGCCGATCGGATTGAATACGAGATGCAGCGGCAGTGCACCATCCGCCTTGCCGTAACCGAGCGCATTCAGGCGCTGGAGACCGCGGATCGAGGCATCGAAGACCCCGCTGCCGCGCTGCTTGTCGACATTCTCGCTCGAGTAGCACGGCAGCGAGGCGACGATCTCCACCTGGTTCTCAGCGAGGAACTCCGCCAACCCCTTCATCTCGGGCAGTTCGAGCACGGTCAGGTTGCAGCGATCCATGACGTGGATGCCCCGCCGCCGCGCCTCCGTGACCAGAAAACGGAACTCGCCATGGAGTTCCGGTGCGCCGCCGGTGATGTCGAGGGTGCCCACATCGCTTGCGTCGAGGAAGTCCACCACCTGACACGCGGTCTCATGATCCATCATTTCCTTGCGCGTGGGTCCGGCATTCACATGGCAGTGGAGACAGGCCTGATTGCAGTAGTACCCGATATTCACCTGCAGCGTGCTGACCGAACGCCGGTTCAGCGCCGGGAAGTGGTGCGTGTTCAGGTGCGGGAGCGTTGCATGCATTGATTGTTCTCCGTGAGCGCGGCAATCCAGCCCCGGCGACCGGACGGCTGCGGCTGTCTGGCCGTCCACATCGGGTAGCGCGGCGGCGGTACCACGAATCCCGGGGGCGGCTGGATCGGTTGGATGACTGGCACGGTTACCGCACGAACCGGCCAGGCGATTCAATGAGCGGTCAGTGACTCACCGCCGTACCCTGCGTTCGATCGCGGAATGGCGCATGAGTTCCCGTACGGATCGCATCCGTGTATCGTCCCCGCCCGGTCGCTACAATAGCGCCCGGCACCGCAGCCGGAGAACGTCCACGGGATTCACCCATGCAATGTTTCGTGTACCGTAGCACACGGCGTGACGACACTTATCTGCTCACGGATCGGGGGGAAACCTTCGATCACATTCCCGCCGAACTGCTGCAGCATCTCGGGCACCTCGAGTTCGCGTTCGAGTTCGCGCTGACACCGGAGCGCCAGCTGGCGCGCACGGACGGGCGCGCGGTCATCGACCACATCGAGCGAGACGGCTACTACCTGCAGATGCCCGACCGGGACTACGAGTCCACGTGAGTCCAACGGCCCGGCTCTGGTCGGCGGTCACGGCGTTACTGCTGCTGGCGGCCATACTGCAGATCAGCGGTCTGGCACCCATGCTGCGCTATTCGCGCGACGCCATCGCCGCCGGCGAGATATGGCGCCTGATCACCGCTCACCTTGTGCACCTCGGCGCGGCCCATTTTGCGCTCAACGCCATGGGCACGGTCCTGGCGGCCGCGCTGGTCGGCGCGCAGCTGCGGCCGCTCGCCTGGGGGTGGGTATGGCTGGCCTGCGCACTCAGCGTGAGTGGCGGTCTCTGGTGGCTGCAACCGGAAATCGGCTGGTATGTCGGGATGTCCGGGGTCCTGCACGGCCTGATCGTGGCCGGTGCCGTCACCGGACTCGGCGATTACCGGGAGCGGCTCTTCGCCGCCGCGGTACTCGTGGCAATCGCCGCCAAACTCGGCTGGGAGCAATGGAGTGGAGCCATGCCCGGCACAGCGGCGCTCGCCGGCGGCTCGGTCATTACCGAGGCCCATCTCTACGGCGCCGTCGGCGGGCTGCTGGCCGGAAGCGTCATTCTCGCGCTGCACCGGCTACGCCCCATCAGGCGTTGATCGCGAGCAAGCTCGCTCCTACAACCTCCGGCACACCGCAACGGGTTATCTCGTTTGTGGGAGCGAGCTTGCTCGCGATCGCTTCATGGTCTACTTCCCGCTCGACCATGAGAAACGAAAAAAAGCCCGCGGACACGGGATTCCGCATCCCGAGCCCGCAGGCTTTTTTGACCGGCTGCGGTCCGTGAACCGCCGGTACGACTCTCAGGCCGTGCCGGTGCGTTCGTCGCCCTCTTCGTCCGCGGTCTCGGGGCCGCTGCTGTCCGCCTCTGATTCGGCCGACGCCTCCGGCCACGCCACGATCAGATCGTTGAGGCGATTGACGAACGCCGCCGGGTCGCCCAGCTGACCGCCCTCGGCAAGGACCGCCTGATCGAACAGCACCCGGCTCCACTCGCCGAACCGGTCACCGTCCTCAAGGCCGGCCATGCGCTTGAGCAGCGGATGGCCCGGATTGATCTCCAGCGTCGGCTGGCTGTCCGGGACGTGATGACCCGCCTGGCGCAGCAGATGCTGCATGTGGAGCGCCAGGTCACCCTCGCCCAGCACGAGGCAGGCCGGTGAACTGGTCAGGCGCCGCGACACGCGGACCTCGCCGACCTGATCACCGAGCGCCTTGCCGATCCGGCCGGCCAAATCATCGGCGCCTTCCGTATCGGTGTCTTCTTCGGCCTCGGGCTCAAAATCCAGCTCGCCCTTGGCGACGGAAGCGAACTTCGTGCCGTTGTACTCGGCGACCTGCGACATCAGCCACTCATCGACGCGGTCGTGCAGCAGCAGCACCTCGATGCCCTTCTTGCGGAACACCTCGAGATGCGGGCTCTTCTGCGCCGCCGCGAAGCTGTCGGCGGTGACGTACCAGATCTTCTCCTGGCCCTCGGCCATGCGCTCGATGTACTGATCGAGGCTGACCTTCTGCTCCGGTGTATCCTCATGCGTGGATGCGAAGCGCAGCAGCCCGAGCAGCCGGTCGCGGTTGGCAAAGTCCTCGACCGGGCCCTCCTTCAGCACCTGGCCGAACTCGCCCCAGAACTGCGCGTACATCTCAGGATCGTTCTGCGCCTTGTCCTCGAGCAGATCGAGGATCTTCTTCACGGAGGCGCTGCGGATATGGTCGATCACGCGGTTCGACTGCAGGATCTCGCGCGAGACGTTGAGCGGCAGATCATTGGAATCGACCAGGCCGCGCACGAAGCGCAGGTAGTTCGGCATCAGGTGCTCGGCGTCGTCCATGATGAACACGCGCTGCACATAGAGCTTGATGCCCTGTTTTGCCCGCTCGCGGTCGAACAGATCGAACGGCGCCCGCTTCGGGATATAGAACAGGGTCGTGTACTCGTACTTGCCCTCGGTCTGCGAGTGCGTCCAGGCGAGCGGGTCCTCGAAGTCGTGCGCGACGTGCTTGTAGAACTCCTTGTACTCTTCCTCGGAGATGTCCTTGCGGGCCCGCTTCCAAAGCGCGGAGGCGCTGTTGACGGTCTCGAACTCCTCCGTGCGGTTGCCTTCCTCATCCTGCTTCGGCATGCGGATCGGGAACGAAATGTGATCCGAATACTTGCGGATGATCGAGCGCAGCCACCACTGGTCGGCGAATTCAGCGCAGTCCTCGTTGAGATGCAGAATCACGTCCGTGCCCGGTTCATCGCGCGTGGTCGACTCCAGGGTGAACGTGCCGCTGCCGTCCGACGACCAGCGCACCGCCGCGTCGGCGCCTTCGCGCGCGTGCCGCGTCACCAGATCAACCCGGTCCGCGACCACGAATGCCGAATAGAAGCCGACGCCGAACTGGCCGATCAACTGGGCGTCTTTCTTCTGATCGCCCGTCATCTGTTCGAGGAACTGCTGCGTGCCCGACTTCGCGATCGTGCCGATGTTGCTGATCACGTCGTCGCGGGTCATGCCGATCCCGTTGTCGCTGACCGTGACAGTCCGCGCGTCGGCATCGTAGTCGACCGTCACGTTCAGATCGGAGGAGTGCTCCGAGATCGAATCGTCGGTCAGCGCCTCGAAGCGCAGCTTGTCGCACGCGTCGGACGCGTTCGAGATCAGCTCGCGCAGGAAAATGTCGCGGTTCGAATACAGCGAATGGATCACCAGCTTGAGGAGCTGATTGACCTCCGCCTGGAACTGATACGTCTCGGTCTGGGCTTCGCCGGTGGACATGCGGTCCCTCTCCCTTATTGGTTGCTCAACGGCGCTCATGTGGGGGCGGGGCGGCACTTTTCAACCCCTCCGGGCCGGCGTGGGACGTATCCAAGGGTTCAAAACCGGTATCTCGCCAAGACGCCAAGGGCGCCAAGGAAGGTCAAGGTCTGAGCAGTGGGTAAACCGGCCTGCAGACGCATGTGGCTGATCGCCCTCACTGGCGCACCAACCGTCGGTCGATTCCTGGCGAAAAATCTTCCCAGGGCTGGTTATACAATCTTTATCGCGTTTCTTGGCGGACTCTGCGTCCTTGGCGAGAGATCGCCTTTGACCTTCCTTGGCGCCCTTGGCGTCTTGGCGAGATACCGGTTTTGACTTGCCCGGCTTCTCAGCCCGAAGAGCTCGCCAGTTCCCGCTCGCGATCAAGGAGCCAGCGCTTGTATTCGACGGCCGGGCCGCCCTCGGGATCGCGGCCGTAGCCGCCGATGCCGTTCGCGGCGACCACGCGGTGGCAGGGAACGACGATCGCGAGCGGGTTGGCGCCGCAGGCGTTGCCGACCGCCCGGGGCGCGGACGCGAGCTGGCGGGCGAGTTCGCCATAGGTGATGGTCTCGCCGACGGGGACGGCACACAGCGCCGCGCGGAAACGGCGCTGGAACGGAGTGGGCGCGGGTGCCAGCGGGAGGTCGAAACGATGCCGTGGATCGTCGCTCCAGAAGCGCAGCTGGCGGATGGTCTCGATCGCGAGCGGGTGCTCCGCCGCCTGCTCGGGGCCCGGTTCCAGGCGATCGATCCGGGTTACGAAGTCGTCAGCTATGACCACACCGAAACGACCGATCGCGCCGGACCAGACCCCAGCGTAGGCGCTCATGGGTCTTCCGCGGCCAAGGGCAGATCATCCGACCCCGGCTCGCGCAGACCCAGCTTCTGCAGTCGGCGGCGCAGGGTCGAGCGCCGATCGCTGTCGCTGGTCGTGCGCAGCAGTTGCGTGTAGATACGGCGGGCATCGCTGACCAGACCGGCCTCGGCCAGCATCCCGGCCGCCTGGTAACGCGCGGTCTGCCCCCATGGGTCGCCACCGCGGCCGTCGAGCAGCGTCGCCGAGCGCAGGTACAGTTCCGCGGCCCGTCGCGGGTTGCCGAGTGCATCCTCTGATTCGGCCCGCCAGTAGAGCAGTTCCCGCCGGCGCTGTCCCGGCAGATCGCGGTCGCCGAGCCGCTGCAACAGGCTCAGGGCGATCTCGTGGGCCTGGGCACTCTGCAGATCGAATATCACCTGCAGAAAGCGGTCAACGCCGGCCTCGGCCAGATCCGGATAATCGTCCAGGATCGCATGCAGCGCCTCGACACCGGCGTCGCGGCGTCCCCCGAGTACCAGGACGCGGGCGCGCAGCAGGCGCCAAGCGTACGTACTGACATCGGCCGGCGCCTCCGGCAGTTTCTCCATCAGCCGGGTTGCGAGGTCCAGGTCATCACGCGCCAGCGCATCGTCAACCAGGCGATAACGGACGATTTCCGGCACCTGCTCCAGCGACCGGAAGCGTTGACTCTCGAGGTAGGCCTGGCGGGCCACGACCAGGCCGGGCCCGTCATCGGCGAGCAGATCCAGCAGACGCCGATGGGCGGCCGTGGCGGCAGCCCCTGTCCCCCGAAGCGCGACCACGGCCAACAGACTGCGTGCGCGTACCGGGTAGTCGGGAAGTGACTCGGCAGCCGCCTGAAACCAGGCCTCATCATCGCCGACCAGGAGTTGCCGCTCATTGCCCCAGGCGAGGGCTCGATCCAGCCAGGCGCTCCACAGCGCATCCCCGCTCATCCGGAAAACGGTATCGCTTCCCGGCAGCCTCCCGGCGCGTACGGCCGCCTGCTCGGTCGCCAACGCCCGGACACCATGGGACGATCGTTGCGCGGCGGCCTCCGCGACCACATACCAGTAGCGGGCGGCATCGACCGGCTCGGTGGCGTCCGCGCTTGCCGCTTCACGCGCGCGCTCCCCGATGGCAATAGGCTCCATCGTTTCCGCCCGCAGATGCGCCAGCAGGCCCAGTGCGTGCAGCTCGCCTTCGGGGTCTTCCGGAAGCCGGTCGACGGCCTCTGCGGCGCGGCCGGAGCGCAACAGGACGCGGGTCCGGAGAACGGCCCACCCAATTGAATCGTCATCGTAGTCCTGATCGAACCGGCGCAGGGCGGTCACAGCGTCACCTACGCGGCCACCGACCAGATAGGAACGGACCACGAGGCGACGCCAGGCCCGGAGCTCGTCCTCCGTCGCCCCGGCCCCGGCACTCCAGAGCAGCTCGCGCGCGAGTGCGCGCGACTGTTCTGCCTCGCCAAGATCGAGATGGAGGTCGCTGCGCCGGGCGAGTGCCCAGCGCCGGAATGGCTCCGGAGCCGCCGCCGGGGGATCGGCGAGGCGGGCGATGGCGTCGCGCCGTGCACCGGCGTCGACCAGAATATCGATGCGGGAACGCTCCCAGCGGGCCCAGATCTCCGGCACCTGAGCGGCATCGGGTTGCGCCTTGTCGAGACGCAGGAGTGCGAGTCCCGGGGCGCCGGCGGCTGCCATCTCACGCAGAGCGCCCAATCGGTAACCGGTTTCGTCCGCGGCATGGACACCCGGGCCGAACACGCCGGCGAACAGCAGCCATGCGAACGCCAGCAGGCGGCGTGCGCATGCATGCCGCCTGCTGGCGTTACTACCGGTACGGTCGAACCCCGGCGGCGGCCGGTCCGACCGTCGACCGGAATCCGTCCACCGAGCCCGACTCATGAAAAAACCGCCGTTTACTTCTTGGCGAGTTTTTCCTTGATTCGGGCCGCCTTGCCGGTCAGACCGCGCAGGTGGTAGAGCTTGGCCTGATGGACCTTGCCGCGCCGCTTGACCTTGATCTCGGCGATCTGCGGGCTGTAGGTCTGGAAGACACGCTCGACGCCTTCGCCGTGCGTCGTCTTGCGCACCGTGAATGACGAGTTGATGCCCCGGTTCCGCTTCCCGATGACAACCCCCTCGAACGCCTGCAGGCGTTCGCGGGTGCCCTCTTTCACACGGACCGAAACATTGACTGTATCGCCGGAACCGAACTCCGGAACCGTCCTCGTCATCTGTTCGTTTTCGATCTCTTTGATGATGTCGCTCATTGCCCGCTCCGATTACATCTCTGGTTTCGCCGCTTCCGGGGCACCCGCCCGCCAGTCGGCGATGAACTGTTCCAGCAGTCGACGGTCGTCCGGCCCCAGCTCCCGCCCTTCCAGAAGGTCGGGCCGCCGCAGCCAGGTCCGCCCGAGTGCCTGCCGCCGGCGCCATTCGGCGATCGCGCGATGGTCGCCCGAGCGCAACACCGCCGGCACACGGCGCCCGGCAATCTCTTCGGGACGCGTGTACTGCGGCCCTTCCAGCAGACCGTCGCTGAACGAATCGGCCGCGGCCGAATCGCTCCCGCCGAGCGCGCCCGGTAACTGCCGGACCACGCCATCGATCACCGCCATCGCGGCGACCTCGCCGCCGGAGAGGACGAAGTCGCCCAGCGACCACTCCTCGTCCGTGAATTCTTCCAGCAACCGCTCGTCGATACCCTCGTAACGCCCGGCGAGCAGAATCAGTCCGGGTAGCGCCGCGAAACGCGCGAGTGCGCGCTGCGTCAGCGGCCGCCCCTGGGGTCCGAGATGGACCCGGAGCGCACCGCGCGGCGCCGCCGCCGTGGCCCGAGCCAGCGCATCGCGCAGCGGCTGGACCTTCATCAGCATACCGGGTCCGCCCCCGAACGGACGATCGTCGACCGTTCGATGCGGATCGCGCGTTTCGTCGCGCGGGTTCCAGGTATGCAGCGAGTAGACCCCGCGCTCCCGCGCCCGCGAAACAACGCCGTAGTCGGCAACCGACTCGACGAACTCCGGGAACAGCGTCACGACATCGAAGCGCATTCCTACCGCTCCCGATGCGGCCTCAGAACGTTGGATCCCAGTCCACGACCAAGCGGCCGCCCACCAGATCCACGCTCTGCACGACCTGCCCCTGTATCCATGGAATCAGGCGTTCCCGGTCGCCATGCACGACCAGTACGTCGTTGGCGCCGGTCTCCAGCAGATGATCGACGCGCCCGAGCTCAATCCCCTCAGTCGTCGCCACCGTCAGACCGATCAGGTCATGCCAGTAGTATTCATCGGGAGCCGGCTCGGGCAGTGCCGACCTCGGCACGGCCACCGCAGCATGGCGTAAAGCCTCCGCGGATTCCCGGTCCCGGCAGCCCTCCAGGGCCACTACGATTCCGTTCGACTGCATGCGGCTGGATTCGACGGCACGCTCCTGCCAGCCGCCGCCAGTCTCCACCCACCAAGTCGGAAAATCGAGTATCGATTCCGGCGGGCGGGCGAATGACTGTACACGCATTTCGCCGCGAACACCTCGCGGCGCGCCGATCCGACCGATGGTGACCGGTTCTGGATGCGACAACGGACCGGACCGCTCGCGGGAAGCCCGCCTGTTCAGGCGGACTGCTGGTTCGTGCGCCGCTGCTCCTTCGCGAGACTGACGACTCGATCGCTCATCTGCGCGCCGTCGGCCACCCATTTGTCGAGGCGTTCGAGGTCAAGCCGCAGGCGCGGCGACTGGCCACGCGCCACCGGGTTGAACAGCCCCAGGCGTTCGATGATACGGCCCGAACGCGGGCTCCGGCTGTCGGCGACGACAATTTCGTAAAACGGACGCTTCTTGGCGCCCCCGCGGCTGAGTCGAATCGAAACCATCGAACTGGCTACCTCCGTACGCGATTCGTATGCGGCGAGCCACCGGCCCGCCGGACGTAAACGCGCGATTGTACCGGAAAATCGAGGAATGTGAAGGATTGCGGGCTCCTTCCGGGCCTACGGCGCGGCCGTTGGACGGTTGGATCAGCCGCCCATGCCCGGTGGCATCTGGCCACCGCCACCCATGCCCCGCAGCATGTTCTGCATGCCGCCCTTCTTCGAGGCCTTCTTCATCATCTTCGCCATCTGGGTATGCTGCTTGAGCAGGCGGTTGACGTCCTGCACGCGGGTCCCCGAGCCGTTGGCGATGCGCCGCTTGCGCGAACCATTGATACTGTCGGGCCGGCGCCGTTCCGTGGGCGTCATGGAGTCGATGATCGCGATCATGTGGGTCGTCTGGCCGGCCGCGCCGGCAGCCTGCTGCATCTGCGCCTGCGACACGCCGCCCATGCCGGGCAGTTTGTCCATCATGGCGCCGATACCACCCATCTGGTTCATCTGGTCGAGCTGCTCGCGCAGGTCCGACAGATCGAATCCCTTGCCCTTCTTCAGCTTCTTCGCGAGCTTGTCGGCTTTGTCGGTATCGACATTCTGCTGCGCCTCCTCGACCAGGCTGACCACATCGCCCTTGCCGAGGATGCGCGAGGCCACGCGATCCGGGTGGAATACCTCCAGGGCATCGGTCTTCTCACCGGCCCCGAGGAACTTGATCGGCTTGCCGGTCACCATGCGCACCGACAGCGCGGCACCACCCCGGGCGTCGCCATCCGTCTTGGTCAGGACAACGCCCGTCAAGGGCAACGCCTCGTCGAACGCCTTCGCGGTCTGGGCCGCGTCCTGGCCACTGAGGCTGTCGACCACGAACAGGGTTTCCGCGGGCTCGAGCGCCGCGTGGACATCGCGGACTTCGGCCATCATCGCCTCGTCGATCGCGAGGCGCCCGGCCGTATCCACGATCAGGACATCGTGCGCGGACCGGCGTGCCTCTTCGAGCGCACCACGCGCGATACCGACGGCATCGCTCGCGCCCTCCACGCCCAAATACTGTACGCCGACCTCTCCCGCCAGTGTCTCGAGCTGATCGCGCGCGGCCGGGCGGTGAATGTCCGCGCTCACGACGGCGACCCGTTTCCGGTCGCGCTCGCTCAGGCGCCGGGCGAGTTTGGCGACGGTGGTGGTCTTGCCGGCGCCCTGCAGGCCCGCCACGAGAATGACGGCCGGCGGGCGTGTGCGCAGATCGAGTTCGGTCTGCTCGCCGCCCATGACCGCCACGAGCTCGTCGTTGACGACCTTGATCAGAGCCTGGCCGGGCGACACGCTGCGCACGACCTCGCGCCCCAGCGCCCGCTGCCGGGCCCGCTCGACGAACTGTTTGACGACGGGCAGCGCGACGTCCGCTTCGAGCAGGGCCATGCGGATCTCACGCATGGTGTCGCGGATATTGTCCTCGGTCAGACGACCCTGACCGCGGACGTTCTTGAGGGTTTTTCCGAGGCGTTCGGTGAGACTGTCAAACAAAGCGGTATCCTGCCCGATCACGGGGCTTGTTCGGAGAACGCGGGATTATAGCGTGAACGCGTCGTCGCCCTGAAGCCGGTGGATGTCATAGCCGGGCAA
>Ga0075106_1001017_pt1 | contig 13044 bp, 13 predicted proteins | sample AntDeeMetag02WF4_FD_69796 | JGI IMG/M metagenome (GOLD analysis project Ga0075106, IMG submission 69796) | Saline lake microbial communities from Deep Lake, Antarctica - Antarctic Deep Lake Metagenome 02WF4 | ecosystem: Environmental > Aquatic > Non-marine Saline and Alkaline > Saline | place... | reverse complement strand
TACGTTTCTAACAAGCGTGGCAACAGAACCCATCATCAATAGTTTGATATAGATGCCGTGACCGTTTGTCATATAATGATCGAAGGAAATAATATACTTTTAACAGGGGGAGCAGGTTCAGTTGGGAGTACATTAGCTCCAAAATTACTTGAGCTTGATCCAGCAGTTCTTCGAATATTGGATAACAATGAGCCCGGACTCGCAAAGGTCAAATCAACGCTTGATGATGACCGGTGTCGGTTCCTCGCTGGCGATGTGCGTGATAAGGATCGGCTTTCGCGGGCTATGGAAGACATTGACATCGTGATTCACACTGCTGCGATGAAACACGTCGACGTCTGTGAGTACAACCCGTTTGAGGCTGTGAAAACGAATACACTCGGACTCCAGAACGTCGTCGACACAGCTATCGATGCGGATGTGCAACGAGTTGTCTTCACGAGTAGTGACAAGGCCGTCGATCCAGCGAATACGATGGGAACGACAAAACTACTTGGTGAAAAACTGATGACAGCGGGGAATAACCATAGCGGAAGCCCAGATCTCCATTTTGCCTCGGTTCGGTTCGGTAATATTATCAACTCATCACAATCGGTCATTCCACTGTTCGCTGATCAGATTCAGGATGGGGGCCCAGTAACATTGACTGACAAACGGATGACGCGGTTTTTCCTCACGCAGGATGACGTCTTTGACCTCGTCACACAGGCAATCGAGAAGACAAGAGGTGGTGAAGTGTTCGTCTACAAAATGCCTGCCATCAAGATCGAAGATCTTGCTCACGCAATGGTTGAGACACTTGCACCAGCATTTGGGCATGATCCGGACGATATCGAAATCGAAGTGATCGGTCCCCGACCTGGGGAAACCTTCCACGAAGAGATTATGACAAAACGAGAGGCACTACGAACCAAAGAAAACGAATCGTTGTACGCAATCCCACCAGAAATGACCGAAATGCGAGCTGATGGTGGTAATGACGGATTCAACGAGACCGACGAAATCATCCTTTCGTCTGAAAACGCGCCTAAACTGTCGACCGACGAGATCGTTTCACTCCTCAAAGAAAGTGGTGCTATTGCCGGCACCCAAGTAGCCGAAGAGCCGGACCCATCGAAAGAACAAAACGTCGACCCTAACAAGCCAAACGCGCTATAGAATATACATGAGTCAAGAAATTATTGTTACTGGCGCAGCAGGATTTATTGGTCGATGGGTCGTTCGTGAACTGTTAGACCGAGACTACACTGTTCGGGGACTCGATAACCTCTCGAACGGATCACACCGTAATGTTTCTGAGTTCGAATCAGTCGACGAGTTCGAACTTGTGGAAGGTGACGTCTGCAACAAGGAGACGGTCACATCACTTTTTGATGACGACGTAGAGGCGTGCATTCATCTTGCAGCCGAGATTGATGTCCAAGAGAGTCTCGACGACCCACAGTCACACTTCGACTCGAACGTTGTTGGGACCCAAAACGTTCTCGAGGCGTGTCGACAGACGGATACGCGGCTTGGTCTGGTCGGTACCTGTATGGTCTACGATATGGCAGAGTCCGAATCTGGAATTAGCGAGACACACCCTGTCAAACCCGCTTCACCATACGCTGGGTCAAAGCTTGCCGCAGAGAATCTCGCCGAAAGTTACTACCACGGTTATGATCTTTCAGTCGTGATCCTTCGACCATTCAATACCTACGGCCCCTTCCAAAAGACTGGGATGGCTGGAGGAGTTGTGTCAATCTTCACAAGCCGAGATATAGATGGAGAGCCACTGAAGATATTCGGTGACGGAACACAGAGTCGAGATTTGCTGTATGCGACTGACTGTGCGCATTTCATCGTAGAAGGAACCTTCTGTGAGGAAGCAACCGGTGAAGTTCTCAATGCAGGAACGGGGTCGGATATCTCGGTCAATGACTTGGCTGAGTTGATCGCAACTGGTGGGACAGAGATAACTCACGTCGAGCACCATCACCCTCAAAGCGAAGTCCAAACGCTTCGGTGTGATCCCAGTAAAGCCAAAGCAATGCTCAACTGGGAACCTGAAGTCTCGCTGGAGGAGGGCGTCGGTCGACTTCGGACGTGGCTCCAAGAAGAGGCTTCCAATGAGTAGGTTGTCTAAGGACCTACCAGCTCATTACGGTGGAAAGCCGATTCGAGAGGACGTTCTCGGCTACGGCAGTCAGAGCATCACTGAGAACGAAAAAAAGGCTGTAGCTGAGGCGCTTGATGGGGATTATATTACCCGAGGGCCGACTGTCAACGCATTCGAAGAGCGTGTTGCCGACATGGTTGGTGTCGACCACGCGATTGCGACAACGTCTGGGACAACCGCACTACATCTGGCCGGTGATGCAGCAGGGTTCGGTGCTGGTGACGAGGTCATTACGACGCCACTGACGTTTGCCTCAACAGCGTATGCGGCGACGCATAATGATGCAACGCCGGTGTTCGCAGACATTGATCCGCATCGACGTACACTCGATCCGGATGCCGTTCGCGAGCAGATCACCGACGATACTGTGGGGATCATCCCGATGCATTATGCAGGCCATCCCGCAGATATCGAGGGATTGCTGGAAGTTGCAGATGAGCACGATTTGACGGTGATCTGGGATGCCTGCCATGCCTTTGGTGGCACATGGCGCGACGAAGCTATCGGTGCACAGCGTGATATGGCGATGTTCAGTTTCCATCCCGTGAAGAATATCACGACTGGAGAGGGTGGGATGGTTGTTACTGATGACGACGAGCTCGCTGAGAGACTTCGTCGACTGCGCTCGTTCGATATGGAGTATAACCCTGCTGGGCATACGGACGAACCGTGGTATCAGGTGACTGAAGGGCTTGGTTATAACTACAACGTTACCGATCTCCAGGCTGGCCTTGGTCTGGCGCAGTTAGATCGGTTTAAGGTGTTCAAACAGCGACGTAACGAGATCACCGATCGATATAATGAGGTCTTTTCGGATATTGAGGGGATTCGAACGCCGCCGGAGCCTGTCAAGTCGGATCCAATGTACCATCTGTATGCTATCGAAGTCAACGAGGCCTTCGGTTGTGATCGCACGGAGTTCGTCAATGCGATGCACACCGAAAATATCGGTGTGCAGGTCCACTACGTTCCGCTGCATTACCATCCGTACTTCCAAGACGAGTTCGGCTACGAGCCAGGACAGTTCCCAGAGACGGAGGCAGTGTATGATGGACTCGTAAGCCTCCCACTGCACGCAGAGATGGATGGTAGGGATGTGGCCGACGTGATAACTGCAGTACGACGGCTGTCGACCCACTACCAGTAGGAGAGTTTATTTTCTTTCTGTCGTGTAACTGTGGTTTAGATATGTCCCAACTGGTTGTGTATAATTACAGAGTTTATCAGTAGGAAGACAATAAACCATCATTCTTCGTTTCGGATTCATCAGCCGCTTTCCGTATCTCGATATCAACGTAGTACCGCTCCCCGTCGATATCGAGATACGCATTGTCGAATGGTGGAAAAGTGAGTGCCCGAAGGCGATCCAACAATTTTTTAACGCTGAGTTCCTCGTCTGGCTCGAGTTCACACAGCTCAGCAAAGTCGGCTTTCGAGTGGTAGCGTCCTGCCGTGTCGTCTTGGGGCGTCTCCTTGACCTCGCCGGACTCAATCTCCGGCCAGGTGTCGGTGAACAGCTCGAACTGAGCGTCTTTGAGGCGCTTGTGAAGCTCCCTTCCAGTATCCGAAAAATTTGTTTCGACCGTACGCTGGGCGATAATTGCGCCTGTGTCGAATTCCGCATCCATTCTGTGGAGCGTCACACCAGCGGGTGTGTCCTCAACGAGTGGCCAGACGTTCGGGCTCTTGCCACGGTTATGTGGGAGATACGAGGGGTGGAGATTGACTGCACCCGCCGACGGCACCTCGAGGACCTCTGGTGGGACGAGATGGTCGAAACCGACAGAGACAATGAGGTCTGGGACCGTCTCCTTGATGATCCCAAGCTGGTCAGGCTCGGTCAGTAAGGCAGCCACGTTGACGCTGTCGCGCTGACAGAGCCACTCGTAGATCCGCATACCGATATCGTTCACTCCTATAAAGACGATATCCATGTTATAGAACCGGACGCCACTCAGCATCATAATAATAGCGAATCGGTACGTTCTATGTGATTGGGTGCCTGCTGTCAGTTATGTCTGTACTTTGTATTGTCGCTCACCCCGACGACGAAGTCCTTGGGGTCGGTGGCACGCTCGCCCGACACGCGGCTGACGGCGATGAGGTCCACATCTGTATTCTCTCGGACGGTGTGACCTCACGCTACGATGATACTGACGCTGCCGACACAGAGATTCAACAGCGCCGCCAGCGAGCCAAACAGGCGGCCGATACACTTGGTGCAACTGTTAGTCTCCATGGGTTCCCCGACAACTGTTTTGACACGGTGCCTTTACTCGATATCGTCCAGACCATCGAAGCTGAGGTCGCCGAGAATAACCCCGATATCATCTATACACATCATTACGGCGATCTCAACATTGATCATGAACTCACCTGTCGAGCAGTGACAACTGCGGCGCGACCGCTCAAAGACAGCGGTGTAGAACGCGTGTTTGCCTTTGAGACGCTATCGGCAACCGAGTGGTCGGTTCCTTCCCCCGACAATAGCTTTCACCCCCAACACTTCGTTACAATTACTGATCAGTTAGAGACGAAACTCGATTCCCTACGAATTTACGAAGAAGAACTTAGAGAACCACCCCACCCCCGAAATGTAGAAACGGTTCGTCAAAACACGCGAGTTTGGGGTGCTAAAGTAGGTTCTTATGCTGCAGAAGCATTTGAACTGATCAGAGAAGTACGATAGACAATATATGTGTGAAGTTTCTCGCATGTAAGTCTCACATATAAGCATAATCATTTAGATACTGAAACTATCAACTAAAATGACTTACATGTAAGTGAGCTAACCTACGTTGGGTTTAAGCAATCAAACAGTCAATAATCAATATGTCCCAATCGGACCCGTTTGCTGACTCGCTTTCTGTTGGTAGCAAGACTGTCAGTCCAAACGACCCAACATACATAATTGCTGAAATTGGTTCTAATCATGATCAAGATCTTTCACAAGCAAAGAAACTAATCGATGTCGCTGCATCCGCGGGGTCTGACGCTGTGAAGTTCCAGACACTTGATTACGATGAACTATTTCACGATCCAACGATAGATAATGAAATCATGGAACTCTATGATGACATTCAGTTACCGACTGAATGGTACCCGATACTCAATGACTATGCTGCTGAAAAGGGAGTGACGTTTTTATCTTCGCCAACGTATCCAGCTGCAATTGAATTATTAGAAAGTGTCGACGTTCCTGCTTATAAAATCGCATCTGCCCAAGTCGTCTCTGATCAGCCAGTTATCCGACAGGCAGCCATGACCGGTAAACCACTGTTCCTTTCAACGGGACTTGGAGGTATGAGTCACATCGAACGGTCACTTCAAACTTGTCTTGAGGCAAGAAACAATAGTGTAGCAGTCCTTCACTGTGTCTCGGAATATCCAACAGAGCCAGCAGATGCACAGCTTCACCGAATCAATCGTCTATTATCTGCGTTTGGGACTATATGTGGTTTTTCTGACCATACGATGAGTGTACATATTCCGGTTGCTGCCGTTTCGATGGGGGCACAGATCATCGAGAAACATATAACTCTTGATCGAACACTCTCAGGGCCGGATCATAAGACTGCACTCGAGCCGGATGAGTTCGGGCGCATGGTTAACGGGATCCGAGAGGTAGACGCTGCTGTTGGTCATGGTGTCAAACTTGGTGCAACTACTGACGAAACATGGTTACGGGATCATGTTCAAATGAAACTTGTTATGTCAACTGATGTTACTAGTGGAACATCGTTGGCTAACCATCTTGTCACGTCCCGCCGATCGCCGAATGGAATCCCACGCGAACGGTTAGATGAGCTGGTCGACGCTGGTGTAACAATCAAAACGGACTTATCAGAAGGTTCATTACTAACTTGGAGAGATCTGACGGGAGATGAGTGAAATGATTGAGTTATCCGGGCAGACAGTATATATAATGCGAGGCCTCTGGGAGCAACGACCGCTTATCAAGGCCGCAAATCGGTATGGTGCTGAGGTGGTTGTAGTTGATGAAGAAGACGACGCCGAGGGATTCGATATATCTGATTCGCATGAAAACATTACATCTCTCAGAGATCTCGATAGTTGTCTGACTGCTGCGCAAGAACACGATGTTGATGCAGTGGTCTCTGATGAATGTGATTACTCTCTTTTTGCCTGCTCTTATCTGGGAGAGCGACTTGACCTTCCAGCTGTTGACCTTGCGACTGCACAGGTGACAACAAATAAGAAACGCATGCGTCGGCAAGTGGGTGATTCGGTTTCCCAACCCGACTTCCGAGTCTGTAGTACCTTGGCGGAGACAAAATCTGCTGTCGATGATATTTCACTACCTTGTGTGATAAAACCAACTGATAACCGTGGTGGATTTGGAGTGACGCGCGTGACAGAGAGAGATGAAATTGCTGTTGGATTCTACAACGCACTTGCGAACGCTCACTCACGTGATGTTCTCGTTGAGGAATTTATTGATGGTGTCCCGCTCAGTATCGATGGCTATCAGTTCGGCGAAACTCACCAATCACTCGCTGTTGGTTCGAAGAATACAGCGATGGGGAGCCTACACCCAAACCTCCACATCCAGTATCCTGCTGAAATTGATCAGGAAGCTATGGAAACTGTAAAACAGACCAATGATACAGTTGCAGATGCACTTGATGTTCAGATGGGTGCCACACACGCCGAATACATTTACACCGACGACGACATATATCTCTTGGAGTTCCAGAATCGTGGTGGTGGTGTTCATACGTCTGCAAAGATTGTGCCGGAATTGACCGGGTTTGATGTGTCGACACAGCTACTTGCGGACGCAACTGAACAAGAAACTGGACAGGAGTCGTCGCAGTACCGGATGGATGGAGCCTGCATAATGAAGTTTCTCGATTTTGATCCGGGTTATGTGACCAACATTTCCGATCAGGATGCGGTTCGAAACCGAGACGACGTACTGACATTCAGACTGTACATCGATGAGGAACAAGAAATCAAAGACTTCAGCACATTCACCGACTCTCACGGCGTTATTATTACTACTGGTGAAACGCTGGCTGACGCACAGCGTAGTATTGACGAGGCGCTTTCAGAATTCCAAATAACCTATAAGTTGTAGTTACTAGTTATACCACGCAGCTACTCTTGACGCAGCCTCCTGAATTTGTTCAGTGTCTAACGCGAGCGATGCACGAAGAAATCCACTCGCGGCTGAACCATATGTTCGTCCAGGTGTGAGCGCGACGTCCGTCTCTCTGAGGAGTTGTTTCGCAAGCTCTCCTTCGTCATCAGTGTATTCACGTACATCTACTAAACAGTAGAACGCACCTTCCGGAATAACCGCGGGGAACGGAATCGTTTCAACAAATGCATTTCTGTTCCGTTCGTATGTTTCTACAACATCTGGTAGATGATCGGTGGCATCAAATGCTTCGACTGCGGCATGTTGAACAAACGCCGTTGTACAGGTGTTTAAGTGTTGATTAATTCGGAGTATGACGTTTTGGACCTCTGGAGTAGTATGGAGATAGCCGAGACGCCATCCAGTCATTGCATGACTCTTTGAAAGGCCATTGACTGTGATTGCTCGGTCGCTCATTCCATCAAAGGACCCAATTGAGAGATGAGTTCGGTCATCGAATGTATAATGCTCGTATACTTCGTCAGAAATAACAAATAGATCGTGTTCGTTGGCTAAAGCTGCGATTGACTCGAGTTCTGCCCTGTTGAGAACTGCCCCCGTAGGATTCCCTGGAGTATTAACTATAATGGCTTTTGTATCAGCTGTAATTGCAGCACGGAGCTGCTGCTCCGTTGGAACGAACCGATTTTGGGGAGTTCCAGGAATAGAAACCGGATTTGCCCCGGCAAGTTCTACCATCTTCGCGTAGCTCGTCCAGGCGGGGCTCGGAATAAGTATTTCGTCACCAGGGTCAACGACAGCCCTAATACTCAAAAAAATAGCCTGCTTTGCACCGGGTGTTACAATGATCTCTTCTGATGCTGCAGTGAGATGATTGTCAGCTTCGAGTTTTTGGGCAATTCGCTCTCGCAATGGCTCGATTCCTGCACTCTCTGTATAATTTGTATGTCCTGCGTCAACCGATGTATGGAGGGCGTCGATTACTGACTGCGGCGTCGTAAAATGTGGTTCTCCCCATCCTAGATTGAGTACATCATGTCCTTTATTATCCCGTTTAATTGCCATTTGGGAAATCTGTATAGACTCCGGCGGATCAATACTAGAGGCAGTCACGGATAGTTGATTCATAATCTTTGTACTAATCACGCATATATAAAATCGCGGTGGTAGGAATAATTATAAGATATTATTTCAGGTCAAGACTTTTGACAAATTCTTCGAACTCATCTCCCAATTCATTTGGAAGAATCTCTGAATTCATGTAGTCTTTTTCACAAACTGTTCGGTATGTACTCCAGTTCTTTGTATCTACACAGTATGACCAGATGTCCTCCTGTAGCTCAATGAAATCAAGCTTTTCGAGGAATTCGTTTGTGAGTTCTTTTTCTGGGATTACTACAACCCCACCATCGTCACAAACTGCCACGGCACCCTCGTACCGTTCACGCCACTCAGTAATGATTTCTTCATTCAGTGGCTCATCATTCGGTTTGTTGAAACAACCAATTGGTGTGACTCCCTTGGCCCATATTGGATAATCTTCTTTGTAAATAATAGAGGCATCACGCATCTTTCCGTTAACAGCCACGCCATTCACTCCTTGATATAATACTATATATTTCGTCACAATCTCCCCGAACAGGGCTTTGTCCCCACACCCGTGGTTCTCAACGACAAGGATAGAATTTTCAGAGATATCTTCAATTTGCTTGTGAAGCCCCCAGTTTGATTCATTATATGCATATACAAATTCAACTTCTCCTACTTTGTGGTGGCCCCTGTTCAATGGAAGAACCCCAGTTAAAACACCTGTTTTCCCGAGACAATCGGCAACTTCTGTAGTTGAAATACGGTTTTTCCGTATCTTGTTGATAACTTTGGATCGTATCTCATCACGCTCATTCTGATTCATCTTATTTTATCTATGTCGTGGTAGCTTATATGAATACGGGTTTTATATTGTGTAGAACGGGATTGCATTTTTTATTTATAGCATATAAAAAAATTAACCAGTATTATTCATATAAAAACAGATGTGACTTCAGTTGAGAATAATAATAAATAATTTGAAACTATCAATACGTTCTTAGGTAAAAGAATGTTGGTCAGTTCTCAACAGTAGCTGAAAGTCATAGCGTGCAAGGGTGACACAAACGTATCACCTGACAAACTATTTTTCCAATCAAGACGTTTGTCTCGGAGCGTCGGGTCGCGAACTTGCTACAACAGGTTCGCTAGCGGGACGGCGTCTATTGCCCACGCTGCCGTGCCGAACCCGTGATTCGATACGACAGCTATTAACTGTTCCAGAGACACCCTCTAAAAATTTCGATCGAACGTTCAACTATCAGACAGCCACTGTTTTTGAACACTCAGCGGTTGCTCTCAAAAATGGTCTTTCGCTGTCTACACTTACATCCGTTTCAATGCGCGTCTCAGACAGCTCAACGTGAAGATCAATTTCCTATAAGACGATCTACTGGCGCGTCCTAGCGCTTTCTGCGGGCGCTGGACGCGTCTTAGGTATATCCAAGCGCCCCATTGAGTTCGACGAACTGTACGTGATAGCCGCACTCAAAAGCCGTGAGAGCGACCAGCCGTTGCGCTCGCGTGGCCAATCTGCACGCGGGCGTGGAACGTATGACAAAGACAAGCTACCTGTATTTATCCTCGCAGATCGCGGCACCGGTGAGCGGTACGTGATCCCAGCGAACGCCGCCGATGAATTGATGATCCGACTCCTGCTGGCTGATCGCCTCCAAGAGTCGCTGACTATCTAAACCGATGGCTTTCCGGCGTATGAACCGCTTGACGAGGACGATGTATTCACTCATAATACGTCGTCCATGGCGACAGTGAGTAAGCTGATCGAGACGTTCACGTCAATACCTGCGAGAGCCAGAATCACACTAGCGATCCTGGCTCTCGCCGCACCGAGGTGTCTCGAAAGACGAACTCATGCCGTACCTCAGAGCGTTTCAGCTTCGTCGTCGCGTCTATCGAAAACTGGGAAAGGAAGCTCTGAATACAATCCTTGACGCTGCATTATGACTCACCAACAATCATTGTCACAAGATCGGTATAGTTAACATACTGCCGGAACAAAAAATAATAATACCGAATAAAATTTCGTAGTAACTAGATTAACAAATGACTGTAGTAGACGTTCATACACATCTCTATCCTCACCCAGAGTTAGATGTTGAAGCCTCTTTGTCAAGCCACGATGTTGAATCGATTACAAACAATTACGTGAATCGAATTCGGTCAGGTCCTGCAGATTATGCTGTGGCAATCGTTATGGATGATGCATTTCTGCACGATACTAGTGCTATAACGGAGTTGCTCAATATTCGTGATGACTCGGATGTCTTTTCACTCTCATTTCTTATTGATCCATTAGCCGATGATGCGCCTGAATACGTTGATATGGTTGCTGAGACTGGTGCTGTTGCAGTGAAGATTCATCCTTATCTTCAGAAGCTCACACCAGAAACATACCCGTCAATCGCTCGGACGCTTCGTGCTGTTGAGACACACGACCTTCTTACTATTATTGATTGTAGCTACGGTGGAGAGCATATGAACCGTGCTAATGGTGTCCACCTCGGACATAATCTCGCACAAATCATTGACTCTCCAATACTACTTGCCCACGGAGGTGGTCCACGTATTCTCGATGCTGTCGCGTCTGCTGACACGTTTTCTAATGTATATTTAGATACTTCTCTTTCGCTTGACTATTGGGATCAAAGTAGTATCATTGCTGATTATGCCTTTGGCTATCAAAAACTCGGAGCTGACCGCTGGCTATGGGGATCAGATATGCCGTATGTAGATCAGTCGACTTCATTTACTCGAGCCTCGGAATTTGTCGATGAGTATGATCTCACTGATCAAGAGGCATATTTCGGCGAAACAGCTATGGATATATTTCCTTTTTGAAATTACTATTCTAAAATCTGACTATGTGTGTCAAAAAATGTATTAATTTCCACGCCGAATAACGTAACTATTTATAGCACTTCTCCGTGTGAATTTATATGAGTATGTCAGTTGTTGTTTTTGCAAACGCTGGCCCCGATGTTGGACTAGGTCATTTAGTACGGTGCCTCGCACTGGTCCGTCAACTCCGTGAGCAAGACGTCACCGTAGACCTTTGGACACCACCATCTGGAACATCCAACGAATTTTTTGACAAATATGATATTGCTCCCTCCCTGTGTCCTCATAGTGATCTTACATCACAAGTACAACAAGAGGATCCACAGGTAGTCGTAATCGATTCATACGAGCTTACTTCCACTGATGTGGAGATGGTCAATGATCTTACAACAACAGTCGTAATTGACGAGTTAGGAGACCGATATTTACCTGTCGATATGGTAGTCAACAATAATATCTATGCAGATCAAATTGGTTATCCAGACGCAGATATCGTTCTTCGCGGTCCAAGTTACAGTATGCTCCGTTCAGAGTTTCGAGACCTTACAAATCTAACATTTGAGTCTGGCTTTGAGGGACTTCATCTACTTCTCACGATAGGGGGGACTGACTTGAGAGACAGTTTCGGATTGATCCTAAAAACGACAACAGAAGCGGTCCCCGAGGGTACTACGGTCCACGCCATTGTCGGACCATACTTTGATGACGATATTAAAACAGAACGTGTTAGATACCATCGAATTCCGTCAAACCTACCATCTTTGATGTCTTGCTGTGATTTTGCTGTAACCGGTGGTGGTCAAACATTATACGAGCTTGCGGCTTGTGGGACACCTGCGGTTGCAGTGCGACTGGGAGACGATCAAATTAGAAACATCGTTCGTTTTGAACAGGAGGGTTTCTGTATTGATGCAGGTTGGCCAAACGACGCTATGTTCAAAACACGTCTTAGAGATGGCATTAGCAAAATGGCACAACCGGAGCATCGAACGTCTGCCGCTCAGATTGGACAAAATCTTGTTGATGGGGAAGGTGCGATTCGAGTTGCCGATCAAATCCGTAAGATTTCTATTCAGTAAGCCGTGTTATCGGGTTTGTGAGCTCGCCAACACCTTCAATTCTACACGTAACTTCTTCAGCATTGTCAATGTAACCGCTTGGTGACCCAGGGTCACCAAGTGCAACAAGATCGTTTTCTTTGAGAGGTGTGATTTTGCTTGCATGCGAGATTAATTCGCCTACTGAGAAGCTCATCGCATCGGTTGATCCCTCTACTACGATTTCCCCATCTACGGTTGCAGAGACTGCACGCCCTTGGACATCGTCTGCAGATATCTCTACATATTCATTAAGAACTGGTCGGAATGTTGGAAATATTTTATATCCTACACCAGTAACGAACTCATGATTTTCGTATGAGTACCCCGGCCATTCTCCTTTCGCTGTCACATCGTTCGTAATTGTAAATCCCTTGACGGCCGCAGCGGCCTCTGATTCGGATGTACGCCACAGAGTATCTCCGATTACGGCCGTAATCTCCGGACCAGGGGTTACGTTTTTGACCTCGGGCGGCAGTTTAATTTGCTCTTCAGGCCCAATTTGTGTTTCGTCAGTGGTCACCCACACGTCCGGCCACTTCGTGGGTCGTTCGTCAGCTGCATGTGTTGAGAATGCACTCCCCAGTGCTACCACCTTTCCAATATCTTGCAGCGATATATTAGGCATCAAATAATATAAAGCGACCAAAGGCTATTAGGCTTATCCCTTTTATTCATTGTCAGTGTACAGGGGGCGGTGTTAAAATAAGGATTGCAAA
>Ga0075106_1001016_pt1 | contig 13045 bp, 8 predicted proteins | sample AntDeeMetag02WF4_FD_69796 | JGI IMG/M metagenome (GOLD analysis project Ga0075106, IMG submission 69796) | Saline lake microbial communities from Deep Lake, Antarctica - Antarctic Deep Lake Metagenome 02WF4 | ecosystem: Environmental > Aquatic > Non-marine Saline and Alkaline > Saline | place... | reverse complement strand
CCTCTTTCCAGAGCACGTCGTCGATATTGCGGAAGGTTGGTTCGAACATTCAGAGTCCTGGATTCAGTTTCTTGGATTATGCCAAAGGCTGGGCGATATGGGCTAACAGGTATTAGCAGGCGATCGTGCGTGATCAAACGCGGCGCATCGCCGCCTATCACGCGGGACCGAAACGCCGCTTAATCGGGATATATGGAAGGTAATCACGGAGAACTGCCCGTGTGACGGGAACCTGAATCGCGCCGGCCTCGCTCCATGCTGGATCCCTCCATTTCGCCCGGCTGTCGAAAGACGGCGTTGCGCCGTCTATCCCGCACCTGCGAGCAAAAACTATCAGCAGTGCCCCGGGGTGTACAGCATCCGGGGCGCGACGCCTGAGGCGGGCAGGCGCGGAACCGCTTACCCGGCTCGCGCCCCCTGCGGCGGGTTCCCTTCCCGCTCCAACACGTAATCCAGCCACATCGAAGTGATGCGATCCGGCAGACGGTTCTGCTGCTGTCTCGCCTGCAGGTTATCCAGATCGATCCAAGCCAACGGCTGGTCCTGTTCGGAACAGGAGAAGACAGGCCTCGTGCGTTCACCGGTCTTGGGGTCTTTCTGCCATTGCAGGCACTGGGCGCAGACGCCTTTTAGCATGCACTGCATGGGGCTGCCGGCGGTGCCCATGACATGTATGTCGGAGCGGAAGGAATCCGTTAATGTGCCTTCGGTGAGTGCGCCCTGGAATCCTCGCAGCAGGCCCGTCCCCCCCATGACGAGGATGCGGTCGACCTGCTGGAGGTCGATGGTGTGCTCGCCGGCGATTTCACCGTCACCGTATCTGCGGACGAGGTCGACCATGTCGGTGGCCACGACGCTGTGGTCCTGGTCCCTTCCGGTCTCGATGATCGGTTCCTTGGCCGTGGCCCAGACGACCTGATCGGCGCCGGCCTCGAGTTCGGGCTGGAGGTCGACGTCGCCGGCGCTGCCGAAGGCGGCGATGTAGAGCACGCGGTTGCCGGCCTCCCGGAGCGCGGGGCCGATGTCGAGCATGGCGGCGGCGCCCCAGCGGCCGGCGACGACCATGACGGTCTCGTTCTCCGGGATCTCGGTGGGCTTGCCGGTGGGGCCCATGAGCACGATCGGGTCGCCGGGCTGCAGACGGCCGACGAGGCGCGGGCCGGCGCCGAACTGCAGGACCATGAGGCGGATCATGTCGTCCTTCACGCCGGTGCCGGAGACAGTCAGCAGCGGCACCTGCAGGCGCGTGCCTTCGACCACGGGCGACAGGGACTCGAAGGTCTGCAGGCGGTAGAACTGGCCGGGGCGGAAATTCCGCGCGGCCATGGGGGCGCGCACCCAGACCTCGGCCATGGCGGTGTCGCTGGTGTTGACCGAGACGATCGTTGCCTGGAACAGGTCGGCGACTTCGTTGAGGAACTCCTCGCTGTCGCGTTGATCTTCCCCGGCGCGGGGCGCGCTGCCGAGCGCGTCGAGAATCTCCGGGTACGTGCGCATCGAGGAGGCGATCGCCTTGACCACGCTGCCGTGGAACGCGGGGTGCGTGTCGCCGATGAAGCTGACCTTGTGGCCGCCCTTGTTGTACGAGGTAAACGGACCGAACTCGTGCGATTTCGCGTGCTCGGCCTGGGCGACCGGCTGCAGGCGGTCGTGGTGCTCGACGTGCGATTCGAAGAAGTCGCCATTGAGCGCGAAGGTGCCGGGGTATTCGCGTTCGTAGATGGTGTTGGGCACGGTCCCGGCCGCCACGAACACGGCCCGCGCGGGCAGGCGTACCTCCTCGCGGCTGGCCAGCCAGCGCCCGCCGTGACTCGCCATGCGCCGGCAGATGAGCGTGCGCACGTGGTCGTAGTCGTCGAGTTCGCAGTGGATGGGGTCGAGGCCCTCGGCGTAGCGGATGCCCTCCTCCGTGGCCTTGGCGACTTCCTCGTGGTTGCGCGTGTACGCGGGCGAGTCGTTGAGGCCCTTGCGGTAGGCGATGGTCACCCCGCCCCACGCGCGCAGCAGGGGCGCGAAGTCGGGCGTCTCGCCGACCGTCGCCGCGCGGGCGCGCTCGTCGCGCACGGCGCGGCCGTGTTCGAGGAATTCCGCGAGGATCTCGCGGTCCTCGTCGCCCAGGGCGGCCAGCACGGCATCCTCGCCGCGTTCGGCGACCAGGGTCTCGTAGCGCCAGAGCGTCTTCTCGACCTGCTTGATGTAGTAGGCCTGGACCTCGGTGGCGGTATCGACGCCGGTGAGGCCGCCGCCGACGACGACCGCCGGCAGGCGTACCTGCAGGTTCGCGATGCTGCTCTCCTTGCCGGCGCCGGTGAGCTGCAGCGCCATCAGGAAGTCGCTCGCCTGACGCATGCCGCGCGCGAGGCTGTTGCCGATGGAGACCACGCGCGGCAGACCGGTGCCGGTGGCGACGCTGACGTGGTCGAAGCCGAGCTGCCAGGCGTCCTCGATGGTGACGGTGCCACCGAGGCGCACGCCGCCGCGCACGGCGAAGCTGTGGCGGCGGGCGAGCGTCAGGTAGATCAGCTTCAGGAAGTTCTTGTCCCAGCGAACGGTGATGCCGTACTCGGCGACGCCGCCGAAGCCGAGCAGGATGCGCTCGTCCAGCGGCTCCTCGAGCGCGTCCCAGTCGCGGACCGGTGCGTTGAGCAGTTGCTCGGGCAGCGGCTCGATCTTCAGGCCGTCGACGCCGAGCACGGCGCAGCCGGACATGGTCAGGTGGTGCGCCATGGTGAAGCCGGACGGGCCCATGCCCGCGACCAGCACGCGGCGGCCGTTGTCTTCCTGCTGGACGTACTGCTCGCGGCGCAGCGGGTTCCAGCGCGCGAGCAGGTGGTAGACCTCGACGCCCCACGGCAGCCGCAGGACATCCGTGAGCGTGCCGGTCTCGATCTGCGGGATGTCAACCGGGTCCTGCTTCTGATAGATGCAGGCCTTCATGCAGTCGTTGCAGATGCGGTGGCCGGTGGCCGGGATCATCGGGTTGTCGATCATCGCCATCGCCAGCGCCGCGACGGGCATGGCGTCGCGCCGGCACACGTGCATCTCGGAGATCTTCTCCTCGAGCGGGCAGCCGGTAAGCCGGTTGCCGAGCGGGTCGACCTTGAGGCCGAGTTCCGGCTGCTTCTTCTTCTCCGGGAAGCCCTTGGAGCAGAAGTCGCCATTGTGTTCGTGGCAGTAGATGCAGTAGTTGACCTCGCCCTGCACGTGGCGGGTGTCCATGCGCCGGTCGGTGAGCGTGAAGCCGTCGCGGCGGCGCCAGCGGGCGGGGTCGGCCTGGCGCGCGTGGTCGGCGCCGTCGGCAGCCGCGACCAGCGGCACCAGCGCGGCGTGATCGACCTTGCGGGGCAGCTTGAAAGCGGTCCAGCCGGCGACGGCGTCTGCGCCGGCCTCCGTGCGCTGTGCGAGCGCGCACCACAGCGCGACACGGTCGATCGTGTCCGCGTTGCGCTCGGGATCGATCAGCAGGCTATTGGCGAAGGCGGAGACGGCCGCCTCGCGGTCGCTGTAGTCGGCGCCGAGCTGCCGCTCCAGCCAGCTATCGACGCTGTCGAAATCCTCGTCCGGCAGCTCGCGGATCTTGCGAGTGCGGCGCAGGACGTACTCGTTCTTGAAGCGCAGGACCGGATCCTGGTCGGCAATCTCCGCTCGCAGGGCCTCGACGCTCGCGTCGATACCGAACAGTTCGGTGACGAAGGCTTCCAAGTGTGGCGCGAGTTCGAGCAGCAGCGCGGAGTGATCGCGCGGGCCGAGTTCGTCACCATTCCGCAGGGCGTCGAGGCGACCAGCCAGTGCCGGGTCGGCCGCGGTCAGGCGTTCGCGGAAAGATGCGTCGAGCCGGGCCAGGCCGGCGGGGGTCTGCAGTTCGTCGAAGCTGAAGCCGTTGAACGCGGTCACGAGTGGGCTCACTCACAGGATCGATTCGCGGCCGGGTGGCCAAAGCCGGGCATTATCGCCGAGCGCACGCCGGGCGTCGACGGCAGCCGCTTCAACGGTTGGTTCCAAGTGCCCGTGTCCAAAGGAGAAAGGGGGTTATCCCCAGAACCTGTGGATAACAATGTGGACAGAGTGGGGGAACACGCCGCCACGCGGCCTCCCGCTGCGACTTCGGCCGCTTTGGTCATTTTCTGTTCATCTATTTTTTTATCGATGAAACAATTAGTTACGTAACCCGCCATGTTATTGCTCGCAGTTCGCCCCAGACCCGATAAATTGACCAATGCATTGTGCATAACTTGAGTCAAGGGCTTGACAGGCAATCCGCGCGAGAAATATTTCGGGCCTCGATTTCCAGTGAAACCGGGACACGGCTCCCCGGGCGCCATCGGAATCCTCTCGGTGACCGTGACACAAACGCTAACTCTTTGTTACAGCGGGAGTTACGGTGGTTATCCCCAGAACCTGTGGATAAGTCTGTGAATAATCTGGGGGCGGTGGCCGCAAGCGGGCCATCAGCGGCCACCCCGTGGGGGTTGGCCAAACTCTGAACACTTGTTTATATGCCCGCAAAACAGCACGTTACATAACTGCGATTCAAACCTCGCAGCCTTGCCCGCCTTCCAGTCCAGAGCACCTGATCATGTTGATAAATCGGATATCCGGGTTGACAGAGAGCGCGTCTATCGGGGGCGATATCGATTGCATACGGCAACCCGACGGCAAATCGCCCAGCTCCGGCTGGGTGTCGTACCTACGCACCCGGCTTCCAGGCTCCTGAGAATTCGTAAGTGACTGTCACGACGCGGGTAAGACCGGTTATCCCCAGAAGCTGTGGATAACCATGTGGAAAGTTCGGGTGCTGTTGCCGTATCCCGGCGTCTGGCGGCGCCCAAGTGGGCCCTGGTTACATTTTGGCCATTTGATTACATGCCCGAAAAACAGTGACTTAAGAAACGGCGCGCGAACTGTCGCGGCCTGCGCGCGATCAGGCGCCGCCAACACGCGCCGTGTGCATAAGTCAACAGTTCAAGGCCGGGAAAGTAGCCGGATCAGGCTCGATGTATCGTCGCGGCCGCCATCGCGCGCCTGCACCTTTCCGTAGAACTGATCCACCAGCGCGGTCACCGGCAGCGTCGCGCCGTTGCGCCGGGCTTCCGCCATGCAGATTTCCAGATCCTTGCGCATCCAGTCGACGGCGAAACCGAAGTCGAATTCGCCGGCGGCCATGGTCCGGGCCCGGTTGTCCATCTGCCAGGACTGCGCGGCACCGCCACCGATGGCCTCCAGTACGCGCTCGATATCGAGGCCGGCACGGCCGGCGAAGTCGACGCCCTCGGACAGGGACTGCACGAGCCCCGCGATACAGATCTGGTTGACCATCTTCGTGAGCTGGCCGGCCCCGGCCTCACCGATGTGGACGACACGGGCGGCATAGGCCTGGATCACGGGTTCCGCGGTGGCGAAGTCCGCCTCGCTGCCACCCGCCATGACGGCGAGTTTGCCCTGCTCGGCCCCGGCCTGGCCGCCCGACACAGGCGCATCGACGAAGCCGGCGTCGCGCTCGCGGGCCGCAGCCGCCAATTCGCGCGCGATCTCCGCGGAGACGGTCGTGTGATCGACGAACACGGCGCCGGAACCGAGCGTCTCGAAGGCCCCGCCGGCCTCCAGCGTCACGGCACGCAGGTCCTCGTCCCGGCCGACGCAGGCGAAGACCAGCTCGGCGTCGCGCGCGGCCTCGGCCGGTGTCTCGGCGAGGCGCCCACCGTGCGTGTCGCACCAGGCCTCGGCGGTGGCGCGTGTGCGGTTGTAGACCGTCACGTCGTGGCCGGCGGCGGCGAGGTGGCCGGCCATCGGGCCGCCCATGACACCGAGGCCAATAAAGGCGACGCGCCGGGGGGTCGGTTCGCTGGATGTCGTCATCGGGTTCTCCTGAGGTTGTCCGGAAATCGGGGACGAGTGTACTTGCGTGGGGGGTGGCGGGACGAGTCGGTACCGGAGAGTGTGTGTCGCGATAACCGCTGCAGATGATCGCCGGAGGGCAATGTGCGTGCCGTTGGACTCCGTGCAGCGTGGTACAAGCCGGATCTCCATCCAGGCACTGGATTGCCGCGCTTCGCTCGCAATGACGGGCTCACGTACCGATCGGCACGGACGGGCGCGCGTAATCCTTGCTACGCTCGCGCGCATGACGTTGACCGAGTTCCGTTACATCGTGGCTGTCGCGCGCGAGCGCCATTTCGGGCGCGCCGCGTCGGCCTGCAACGTGAGTCAGCCGACGCTGTCGGTGGCCGTGCGCAAACTGGAAAATGAACTCGGCGTGACGCTGTTCGAGCGCGGCCGCAGCGAGATCGGCATCACGCCGATCGGCCAGCAGATCGTCGAACAGGCGCGGCGCGTACTGGCGGAGACCACATCGCTGCGCCAGATCGCCGAGCAGTCGCAGGATCCGTTGAGCGGGCCGCTGCGCGTCGGTGCGATCCATACCATCGGCCCCTACCTTTTCCCGCACCTGATCCCGCTGCTGCGCGAGTCCGCGCCCCGCATGCCGCTCGTCGTCGAGGAGAATTTCACCGCCACGCTGGCGGATCGCCTGCGCCAGGGCGAGCTCGACGCCATCATCGTGGCACTGCCGTTCGATCAACCGTCGATCCAGACACAGCCACTGTATGACGAGCCGTTTCGCGTGGTGTTGCCGGCTCACCATCCATGGACCGGATACGACCGCATCCCGGCGGCCGATCTGTCGCGGGAGCAGGTTCTGCTGCTGGGCGCCGGCCACTGCTTCCGCGATCAGGTGCTGACGGCCTGCCCCGACTGCGGCGGTCACGTCGAGTCGCCGGGTGGTGACCGCCAGCTCGAGGGGTCGTCGCTGGAGACGATCCGCCACATGGTGGCGAGTGGCATGGGCGTGACCGTGCTGCCATGCACCGCGGCGCGCGAGGACTACGAACGCGGCCTGCTGGCGGTGCGCCCGTTCGACGATCCGGTTCCGCGCCGCCGCGTGGCGCTGGCGTGGCGGCGCAGCTTCCCGCGCCCTGATGCACTGGCGGCACTGGAGACGGCCATCCGCGCCTGCGAGCTTGGCTGTGTCGAGCCAATCGCCGGTGAGGTCAGTGCCGGCCAGTAAGCAGTAACACCGCCGAAGACCAACCAACCCCGTTATAATAGCGAGTCGCTCGACCACCCCGTCGTCGCGATGATCGTGCGCTCAACCGGAGGATTTTCATCGATGGCGTTCACGCCCGCCCACCGCTTCTGCCCCGACTGCGGCTCCGGCCGCCTCGCCTGGCGGGTGCCCGATGAGGACGACCGCGAGCGCCAGATCTGCGACGACTGCGGTTCGATCCATTACCACAACCCCCGCAACGTCGCCGGCTGCATCTGCGAATACGAGGGGCGGATCCTGCTGTGCCGACGCGCCATCGAACCGCGCCATGGTTTCTGGACCGTGCCGGCCGGTTTCATGGAAAACGGCGAGAGTCTCGCCAATGCCGCCACGCGTGAAACGCGCGAGGAAGCCAACGCGATCGCCGAAGGCGTCCAGCTCTACGCGCTATTCAATCTGCCGCACATCAACCAGGTCTATGTGCTGTTCCGCGGCGGTATCGCCGGCGGCCATGCCAGCGCCGGCCCGGAGAGCCTCGAGACCGCCTGGTTCGAACCGCATGAACTGCCATGGGATGAACTCGCGTTCCCGGTCATCCACGAAGGGTTGCGGCTCTATCTTGCCGACCGGGAAGCCGGTCATTTCCCGGTGCATATGGGCGATATCGAGCGGGCCGAGAGCGGCACGCTCGTGGTGCGCCACCATGACGGCACCGAGCGCGAGGCGCGGCTGGACTGGCGGCGTAGCGGCTGAAGTGTCCGCCGGCGTTTTCGCATTTTCCGGTGTGCATGACACGGATACGATCGCGAGCAAGCTCGCTCCCACAGGGGGGGCCGCGCATTCTTGTGGGAGCGAGCTTGCTCGCGATGAATTCGGCGAAAGCGCACAACTGCGCTCACGCTCAGCCCAGAGCGGCGAGCAGGGCGAGGTAGACGCCGAGTTCGGCGATCTGGTTGGCGGCGCCGAGGGTGTCGCCGGTGATGCCGCCGAGGCGGGCTTGGCTCCAGGCGAGGATGAGGCCGGCGCCGATGGCGCCGCCGATCCAGGCGATGGGCGCGGCGGCGCCGAACAGCGCAATGGTGAGCACGGCGGTAGCGCCCAGCGCGGTGAGCAGGCCATCTGACGAGATGCCCCCGGCGAAGGGTTTGCCGGTGCCGCCGTCGCTGCGGGCGTAGGCCAGCCAGCGGATGGGCGGCAGACTGGAGCAACGGGCCAGTGCATGGGCGCCGATGAGTGCGGCCGGGGCGAGACCGCCCAGCGCGGTGAGTGCCGCGACGCGCCCCGCGAGCACGAGGACCAGCGCGACGGCCCCGTAGGTCCCGACGCGGCTGTCTTTCATGATGTCGAGCGCCTCCTCGCGTTCCGGGCTGCCGCCGAGGCCGTCGAAGGTGTCCGCGAGTCCGTCTTCGTGGAACGCGCCGGTCACGAGGGCGGTAGCGGCCACCGCTGCCAGTGCGGCGAGCATCGGCGGCCAGACCAGCGCCGCCAGCCACCACACAAACGCGCCGATGCCGCCCACGAGTACACCCACGGCCGGGAACCAGGGTGTGCAGCGATGGATACGATCGGTCACGCCGGGCACGATCCACGGCACCGGCAACCGCGTCAGGAAGATGACCGCGGTGGCGGCGTCATGGGCCCATGTCGGCATGCGCTCAACCATCGGCGGGATTCCCACAGGCCGGGAGATCGGCCAGCAGGCGCGCGCGCCAGGCGGCCAGTTCCATGTGCATGGCTTCGTCGAGGCGGCCGCTCTTCCGGTCGTCGGCCAGCGCGGCGTCGAATTCCGCCAGGCTACGCGGGCTGCCGGCTTCACCACGGCAAAGCCGCTGCCAGCGCAGCTCCTGCCAGCGTGCCTGCTCGTCGGCATCGAGCGTATCCGGCCAGTTGCGCGCCCGGTAGCGGAAATAGAGTTCACGCAGGCGCGGGTCGGTAAAGCCCGGGTCGAACCCCGCGAGGCTCGACGGCGCCTGACGATGGACGCCATCCATGCGGGCCCGATCGTCATCGCCGATGAAGCCGTCGTAGAGCGCGGTATCGGGGTCGCCCGGTTCGGGCGCGGCCCGGTCGAAGGCGGCACGCAGGCGGCCGGCCAGGCCGGCATCGCCGCGCAGGCGCGTCAGGGTCGCACGGGCGGCCGCGAGATCGATCCCGAGGCGTTGCGCCGCCTCCGGGGCGAGCGTGCCCGCCGGCGCGAGCACCGGGGCGGCGTTGAGTTTGACCGTCTTCACGGGCACCGGCGGCTCGCCGTCCGCGCGCTCGCTGGCCGGGCGGAACAGGCGTTCGGCGAGCGCGTCGGCGTCGAGTTCCAGCAGTGGCGCGGGGTCGCTGGCGAGATCGACCACGAGCACCTGATTGCCGATCCAAGGGTGCGGCGCCAGCGCGGCGACCGGGGCGATGGCGCCGCGCGCGGCCGGGTACTTGTCGGAGACGTGCAGGACCGGTTCGCTCGCATCCAGCCGCAGCAGATCGCCGGCACTGCGCTTGTCGCGGTGACTGAATGCGTAATCGAACAGCTTCGGCTGGGCGCTGCGCAGGCGCCGGGTCAGTTCGAGCGTGGCGTAGACATCGGCCAGCGCATCGTGGGCGTCGTGCTCGATGCCGTTGGCGGCCGCCAGATCCTCGAGCCGGAAACTCGGGACCCCGGGTTCGCGTTCGGGCCATTCCAGGCCATCCGGGCGCAGCGCGTGCGCCAGCCGGAAGACGTCGATCATGTCCCAGCGCGAGTTCCCGTTACGCCATTCGCGTCCATAGGGCTCGTAGAGGTTGCGCCAAAGCAGATGGCGGGTGACCTCGTCGTCGAATCGCAGCGTGTTGTAACCGAGGGCGCAGGTCCCCGCGCGACCCAATTCTTCAAGCACCGCCGCGGCGAACTCGGCCTCGTTCACGCCCCGCTCGGACGCGGTGACCGGGCCAATGCCCGTGATGGCGCAGGCCGCCGGCGCCGGCAGCGCGTCGGCCGGTGGACGGCAGTACAGCACGGTCGGCTCCTCGACCGGCTGCAGATCCATGTCGGTGCGCAGCCCCGCGAACTGCAGCGGCCGGTCGCGGCGGGCGTCGACGCCGGTAGTCTCGAAGTCGAACCAGTAGAAGGTCGGCGTGCGCGTGCTCATACCGATGAACTCCGCAGTGCGGGGCGCTTCAATCGAAACCCTTGCGCCGCAGCGTGACCAGCGGCGCGAAGAACAGACGCACGGCCTCGAACGCGACAATCACGAGCACTCCGATCAGCACCAGCGACCAGGTGAAGCCGATGAACAATCGGATCACGATCAGCGTGACCAGCAGCGCCTCGACGGAACGCCAGAGGCTCGAGTGGCGGCTGCTGACGTAGACGGCGGCGCGACACGAGGGACAGGTAACCGGCGTCAGCGAGGTCGCCCCCCATTTGCGGCGCGCGCGGATGGTCGGTTCATCGCAACTCGGACAATGGAATGGCTGCATGCGCGGGGTTCCGGCGTAATCAAAGCGCACAGTCTAGCCCGAATGGCGCGGTTTGGGTCGCGGACGTCCCGAATCACATCGCCGCGGACTCCGTGAAACGGTTGTGTCACCGAAACGCCGCACCGGCACTGGATTGCTTCACTTCGTTCGCAATGACGCCCCGGGCGTTACCAACCCGCACGACCGATGGGCCCGGCGCGCGATCATGCCATGCCGCGTTGCGGTCGATGGTATGCTCCGCGCCCCATGGATAAACCGCTGCTGATCGACGACCCCGCGACCCTCGAAGAGGCCCTCAACCGGCTCGCGCGGACCGAATGGTTCGCCATCGATACCGAGTTCATCCGCGAGGAGACCTACTGGCCCCGACTGTGCCTGGTGCAGATCGCGACCCCCGACTTCCTCGCCTGCATCGATCCGCTCGCGCTGGACGATCTCGACGGCCTGTTTGCGCTCATGCAGGACCCGGGGATCACCAAGGTATTCCATGCGGCCGGCCAGGATCTCGAGATCTTCCACCACCTGACCGGCAAGGTGCCCGCGCCGGTGTTCGATACCCAGGTGGCCGCGCCCCTGCTGGGGCATCCCGAGCAGGCGGGGTTCGCCAAGCTTGTGTCCGGCCTGCTGGGCGTCGAGCTCGAGAAAGGCCATCAGCGCACCGACTGGTCACGGCGGCCGCTGCCGGCGGATGCCCTCGCCTACGCGGCCGACGACGTGCGCTACCTCGTGCCCCTGTATCAGCAGATCCACGCCGAGCTGGCCGAGCGCGGGCGGCTCGAGTGGCTGGAGCCGGAGTTCGCGCGGCTGACGGATCCGGCCCGCTACGATCCGCCGGCGGCCAATGCGTGGCAGCGCGTGAAGGGCGGCGATCGGCTGCCGGATCGCGGCCGGGCGACCCTGCAGGTGCTGGCCGAATGGCGTGAAAACACCGCGCGCGAACAGGATGTGCCGCGCGGGCGCATCGCGCGCGACGACGTGCTGGTCGATATCGCGCGGTCGCAGCCGAAGTCACGCGGACAGCTCGGGCAGATGCGGTCGGTCCGCGGCCCGCTGATCGATCGCCACGGCGATCGGCTGCTGGAGCTGGTCGCGGAGTCGCGGCAGACGAAACCGCCGCTGCCGGCGAAACGCGGGCGTCAGGTCACGCTGGATGCCGCCGGCGAAGCGCTGGCCGACGCGCTCTCGGCGGTCATCCGTCTGCGTGCGAAGGAAGTCGACCTGAACCCGGCGAGCCTGGCATCACGCAAGGATCTCGCGCGCATCGCCTCGGGCGAGGCCGCGCATGAGGTGCTCGCCGGCTGGCGGGCCGGGCTGGTGGCGGATCAGCTCGATGCGCTCGCGAGCGGGCGTTCTGCATTGCGGGTGAAACGGGGCAATCTGGCCGTTCTCGACGATTGAGCGGAAATCCGGGCGAGCCACGGCCATGCTACCGCTGCAGTGGAGCCGTTGCGTCGTTCGGGGACGATCGCGAGCAAGCTCGCTCCCACAATGACTCCGTGAACCCGCGTAGGCGCATGTTCGCCGAAGGCGAACGCGCGCGGTCGGCAGTCCGCCCGGGTCCAACTCTTCGGACAGGCTGCCTATAACCGCTGTTGCCTCGTAGTGCGTAGGCCGGCTTTGCGCGGTCCGCGACGGATCAATACGCACGCGGGCATGTCACCGCGCAATGCCGGCATTCCCCGGCGGCTTACGGTGATGCATGTCGGAGATGTAACGGGCGCCGGGGAAAACCGGCCTACGTACTCCGTGACCCGGCGTAGGCGCGTTTTCGCCGAAGGCGAACGCGCGCGGCGGGCCGTCCGCCCGGATCCAGCACTCGGGACTGATCGCGCGCATTCGACCGGTGCGGTAGCGCCGGTCGAAGACGCGCCTACGATATCTCCCGCCGTGTGCGGTGGAGTGGTTGCGTCGCGCCTGGTGCTGGCAGTACCTTCGCCAGACTGAGCGTTCTACTTTCGCTCCCGACAACGGAGAAACGCCGATGAAGACACGTGCCGCGGTGGCCTGGGAACCGAACAAGCCGCTCGAAATCGAGGAGATCGACCTCGAGGGACCGAAGCAGGGCGAAGTCCTGATCCGCAATGTGGCGACCGGTGTATGCCACACCGACGCCTACACCCTCTCGGGCATCGATCCGTCCGGCGTATTCCCGTCCGTGCTTGGGCACGAAGGCGGCGCCATCGTCGAGGAAGTCGGTCCCGGCGTGAAGACCCTGAAGCCGGGCGACCACGTTATCCCGCTCTATATCGCCGATTGCGGCGAGTGCAAGCTCTGCCTGTCGGGCAAGACCAACCTCTGCATGGCGCCGCGCGCCACGCAGCCCAAGGGCCTGATGCTCGACGGCACCAGCCGCTTCTCGAAGAACGGCACGCCGATCCACCACTACATGGGCACCTCGACCTTCTCCGAGTTCGGCGTCGTCAATGAGATCTCGCTGGCGAAGGTCAATCCGGATGCGCCGCTCGACAAGGTCTGCCTGCTGGGCTGCGGCATCACCACCGGCATCGGCGCCGTGCGCAATACGGCCAAGGTCGAGGAAGGCGCGACTGTCGCCGTGTT
>Ga0075106_1001013_pt1 | contig 13060 bp, 12 predicted proteins | sample AntDeeMetag02WF4_FD_69796 | JGI IMG/M metagenome (GOLD analysis project Ga0075106, IMG submission 69796) | Saline lake microbial communities from Deep Lake, Antarctica - Antarctic Deep Lake Metagenome 02WF4 | ecosystem: Environmental > Aquatic > Non-marine Saline and Alkaline > Saline | place... | reverse complement strand
GGCAGGCAGGCGTAGGACATAAGACAAAAAATTTGAATTAAACCATAAGCCCTAATTCCTTTTATCCAAAATCAAGTTGAAATTTTCAACTACAAAAACCTGGCTGCACACAGGCCTGCCTTTGCCGGCTGGGCAGGCAAGATAATGATAGACCCTATTTTTTTAAAAGGCTTATTTACAGAATCTTATAAAAAAATAAGAGTACAGGGTTTCAGAAACAAGACAGGAGGAAAACCTAAAAAATTATTACTGTCAATCCGTGCACTAAAGTTTTGGGATCGGGGCGGGCTCTGTATTTAGAATTTAATAGTCACCAAAATTATCCCTTTAGCATATTATCAAGAAAATTCCCGAATGAACACCCGGGATTTGCTTCTTTAAATTCGCTAACTGAATATCCTTATTTTTTAATAACCCGTTTAACTTGGTTATTCCCTTCTTGATCGGTTATTTTAATAAAAAAACATCCAGCTGAAAGGTTTTGCAAATTCAAGCTTTTCGTGTTTTTTAAATTCATTACTTTTTTGCCCGTTAAATCAAAGACTTCAACCGAAACCGGATTGATATTACCAGTAATTTTCAGCTTTCCCGACGTTGGATTTGGATAAACCTGAAGGTTTGTCATTTGTTTTTCTTCTATAGCCAAGGTTGCGCAATCATCGGTTACAATGAAATCAAAAGAACCCAAAACTGGTTCGTCATATAAAGTTGATGTAAATGTATCGGCATTGTCAACGCACACTTTTTCGAGATTTGGCATATCTTCAAATAAAATCCCACCAAAAAGGCTATTATTCCCTAAATTTTCATTGTTCCCATTTTTCAAATTAGCATAGGTCATTACGGGAAGTGAACTCAACGATAGTTGATGAATTTCAGGATTACTGGAAATATCCAAGCTATCTAAAGGGTTGTCATAAATATTCACTATCTCTAAATTTGTATTATCCTGTAAATTTAAATTCTCAATTGAATTATTACTTACGTCCAAAAACCTCAATTCTGTTAAACCTGATAAATCAATATTTTCGATTGCAGAGTGACCCAATAATAAGGTAATCACATTGTCCAAGTCTGAAAGATTTAAATTAAAAGAAGAATCGGTATCATAACTAAAATAGGTTCTCAAATATTCTAAGTTATTTAAACCTGTTAAATTTAAAGATTCTATAGGATCAAAGCTACCCAAATCAAGTCGTGTTAGATTTGATAAATTTGAAACATCAAGTGAAACTAAAGGCGTATCATAAATGTTAAGTATTTCCAATTCATTTAGGAAGGTTAGATCAACCTCGCTCAAATTATAACTTCCGTAAAGACTGAGTTCTTCCAAGCTTGCAGAAAATTCCTATAACCCATCGACGTCTGAAATATTCGTTTCTACTATATCGAGTTTTCTGAGGGAGGGAAGTGAATTGATTTCAGCTGGAAAACCATCGGAAAAATCGTCGTGAGTGAGATTTAAATATTCTAAATTTGATAAGTTAGAAACTTTAAACACAGCATTCCCATTTTCAGACAAGTCTAATTTTTGCAAATTTTGATTATCCAGAACCTTTAAAGTGTCCAATACCACATCAACGTGCCTTAATTTTAAGGAATCTAAACTTTCAAGATTTGAAAAATCGATCAACTCAAAAGGATCATTGTAATTTAAATTCAAATAATTAACATTCTCAAAATATTCCAATCCTTCTAAATTTTCAATTTTTTCATAAGGGGTTGAAGAATAATCAACTTGTAAATCCAAACCACCGGTGTAAGCCTGCGCTTCGGAAACCTGAATTTCACTGTCATTATTTATGTCAATGTTTGGGGTGTAATTAACTAATTTTGATTTCAAAGTTTCATCGGGAAAGTTGATGGTTTGGGCAAAAACCGAGAAGCTGAGCAAAATTAAAGCAAGCGTAAAGAGATATTTCATTTGAATAAAGTTAGGTCTATGTTAAAACGCAAGAATAGTTATTTTTTGGCTTTATTACAAGTTTAGATCAAAAATCACTTGTTTTCAGATGTCCCTAAAGCTAATTTTAGAAGAAAAATTACATTTCAACGCTAATAAAATTTTGGTTTTAGGTGGTAAAATAATATTTCTAATATTACGTAAAGCCAATACCTTTGGTCAGTTCGAGTGAAATTTATGTAGTGATAGCACAAGAAATTTTATATCGAGAACCTTCGAGTAAACGATGCTTCTCGATACAAACCACAACGAAAATCTACGAAATTAAGATTTCTGGTTTGCTAATGTGTTTCCCCTTCATTGACGTTATTGGGTAATTCGCTATAATCAAATGACTTCAAAGAAATAAAATTCATCTCACTATTATGAATTTATGCTTCGACAAGCCGGCCTGCCGACAAAGGCAGGCTCAGCAAGATTTCAAGTTTGGCTTCCATTATTGTTCTTGTTTTTTAAAATTTTAACGTTCATAAAGCCCATTTTTCCCTCACAAACCGGTTTCGCGATAAAAATAAAATTTGCACCTTTGCCGAAAATTTTAGCCGATGCCTTCAATTTCTCAAAAGGGGAAAAATATGCCCCAATCGCCCATTCGCAAACTCGTGCCTTTTGCCGAAACTGCGAGAAAAAATGGAAAGGATATTTTCCATTTGAATATTGGTCAGCCCGATATTGAATCGCCAAAAGTTGCCCTGGACGCCGTTAAAAACAATGATCTCAAAGTTGTTTCTTATAGTCACTCTGCAGGTTTTGAAAGCTATCGCGAAAAGCTGGCCGGCTATTATCAAAAATTTGATATTCCCGTAAACTTCGAGGATATCCTGGTGACCACGGGCGGTTCTGAAGCCTTGAATTTCGCAATGGGAAGCATCGCCGATAATGGCGACGAAGTCATTATCCCAGAGCCTTTTTATGCCAATTATAACGGCTTTGCAAGTATGAACGGCATTGTGGTAAAATCGGTCCCTGGAAGTATGGATGACAATTTTGCCTTGCCGCCCGTTAAGGAATTTGAAAAATTGATTACATCAAAGACAAAAGCCATTGTTTTTTCAAATCCAGCAAACCCAACTGGATATTTATACCGAAAAGAAGAATTGGAACAACTGGCAAAACTGGTTAAAAAATATGACCTGTTCCTTATTGCCGATGAAGTTTACCGCGAGTTTGCTTATGACGGTGCTGAGCATTTTTCAGTTTTGCAAGAAGAAGGAATTGAAGAAAACGCGGTGATGATCGATTCGGTTTCAAAACGTTACAGTATGTGTGGTGCGCGGATCGGTTGTTTGATTACAAAAAACCAGGACTTGTTGAAAACTGTGATGAAATTTGCCCAGGCGCGTTTGAGTCCGCCGACATTTGCACAAATCGCCAGCGAAGCCGCTATTGAAACGCCTCAATCTTATTTTGACAATGTAATTGAGGAATATGTGGGTCGCCGGGATGCATTGGTCAAAGCGCTGAGTAAAATTGACGGCGTTCGGGTGGCGAAACCCCGCGGTGCATTTTATTGCATTGTGGAATTGCCCGTTGAAGATGCCGAGGATTTTGCCAAATGGATGCTCGAGTCTTTTGATTTAGATGGTGAAACCGTTATGGTCGCCCCGGCCGCTGGGTTCTACTCTACACCAAATACCGGGATGAACCAGGTGCGCATTGCTTATGTGCTCAAAAAAGAAAATCTATTGCGCGCCGTTGACATTTTAAAAGCTGGCCTAAAAAAATACCGCTCATAATTTATGAAGTCTTTTTCCAATTGTTCGTTGAAAAACTTCAACACGTTTGGTATTGACGTGCAGGCCAAGACCTTGATTGAAATTGAGGATCAAACCGATTTAGTCAACTTAATGCGTCGCGGATATGCCTCGGAATTTTTTGTGATCGGCGGCGGAAGCAATATGTTGCTCACTGAAGATATTGACAAAACAGTACTTCACATCAACAATAAAGGAATTAAAATTGTTGAAGAAACTGAAGATCACGTCAAAATCCAATGTCAGGCGGGTGAAAATTGGCATCAGTTTGTTCACTATTGCGTGAATCAAAATTATGGCGGTTTCGAAAACCTGGCGCTCATTCCCGGTAATGTTGGCACGGCGCCCATTCAAAATATTGGCGCTTATGGCACTGAACTCAAGGACTGTTTTGTGGAATGCAGTGCAGTAAACTTAGAAACTTCTGAACTTCAGGTTTTTTCAAAGGAAGAATGCCAATTTGGTTATCGCGATTCCATTTTTAAACGCGAGTTGAAAGACCAGGTTATCATTGATTCGGTGACCTTTAAATTGACCAAAAAAGAGCACAGCCTCAATTTAGATTATGGCAGTATCTCTGAAGAATTAAGCACTAAAAATATCACAAACCCCGGTATCAAAGATGTTTTTGAAGTTGTTCAGCAAATCCGTCAAGCAAAACTACCTGACCCGGCAAAAATTGGAAACTGCGGAAGCTTTTTCAAAAACCCAGTGCTCAGTTCAGATAAGTTTGAACAAATCAAAACGGAACATCCCAATATCAGACATTTTGAGCTGGAAAATGGCCAAGTAAAAATCCCCGCGGGCTGGATGATTGACCAAGCCGGTTTTAAAGGGTATAAAAAAGGAAATGTGGGCGTTCATAAAAACCAAGCTTTGGTGTTGATTAATTTGGGCCAAGCTACTGGAAAAGAAGTCATTGAACTGGCAGTTCAAATCCAGAAACATATCCAACAGCAATTTGGAATTAAATTGCAGCCCGAAGTGAATATTTTTCCCAAAAGGGAACAGGCTTTATTATCTTAAAGTTTTCTCACAATTTTGCGAATACCCGTTTTTTAGTTACTTTTGTATTATGTTAGTTACACTTCTTACAATCGGACTTATGGCGCTCTGCTTTGCAGGGATCGCGATAAAAATCTTAGCCAAAAAAGATGGCGAATTTGCAGGCACTTGTTCTACCCAAAATGCAAAATGGGATGACAGCGATGAACCCTGCAGTTTCTGCGGAAAAATGCCGGAACAACAGGACTGTCAAAAGGATGACAAGCCGAGCACAGCTGCTTGATTATTCTGTCATTCTAAATTTGCATTTACTCGCACTCAAGGGTCATTTAGGGTTTTATTACTATCCTATTACCAACTAACTTCCAGATATTTTTTTATTTGAAAGGAATTGCTAGTTTTATACCAAATAGGCAAAACTCAAATAGTGATGAAGCTACTTTTAGAAATTAACGATGAGAAATTTAATTTTTTATAGAACTTTTAAAAAATTTCTCTTTTGTGAAGAAAGCATATCCTATCCCTGATTCAAAAAATGTCCAAATTAAAAATATCAAAAAAGCCGTTGACGAAGTAAAGAGTATAAAAGCTGGGCAACTAAAATCGCAACCTTTAAGCGATTTTCTCAATGAGTTATAAAGTTGAAGTTGTTAAGCCTTTTAAAAAGGACGCTAAAAAGCTCATTAAAAAATATCCATCTTTAAAAAAAGAACTTTCTCAACTGGGTAATTAACTTTCCCAAAAGCCCACTAAAGGTATTTCTTCGGGTAGCAATTATTATAAAATTAGACTGGCTATTGCCTCCAAAAGTAGAGGAAAATCTGGGGGCGCGAGAATAATCACTTATTTTTATGTAAATAGAGGTACAGTTTTCCTGCTTTCAATTTTTGATAAATCAGATCAAGAAAACATTTCCGGTAAACAAATTAAAGCTTTACTCCAAAATCTTGATTGATAACTTAAATCAAAGATTAATTGTCTGAAGAATGATTTCAATTCGCTTTTTTGAACGGGATTTCTTTTTCTTTTATCCGTTTTGGGCAAAAATATTTTAATTTTATCCAAAATTAAATCTATGCTTATCATTGGAATCGCCGGCGGCACCGGAAGTGGGAAAACAACAGTTGTGGACACCTTGATTGATCAATTGCAACACAATTAAGTTGAAGTTATTTCCCAGGATTCTTATTATCGCGACAACAGTCATTTGAGCTATGAAGAACGTGTCAACTTAAATTTTGACCATCCGCAATCCATCGATTTTGATTTGCTCTGTGAGCATTTAACACAATTGCGCGCTGGAAAAGCTATTCCTCAACCCATTTATTCCTTTAAAACCCACAACCGCACTGGCGAAACCCTTGAAACCGTTCCCAAAAAAGTAGTTCTGGTGGAAGGGATCTTAATTTTCACCCATCCCGAACTGCGCGATCTTTTTGATATAAAACTTTATGTTCACGCTGATAGCGATGAGCGCTTGATCAGAAGGCTGCGGCGTGATATTCACGAGCGCGGGCGCGATTTGGACGAGGTTCTAAACCGGTATCAAAATACGTTGAAACCAATGCACAATCAATTTATCGAACCCACGAAAGAATTTGCTGATTTGATTATCCCTAATAACAATTACAACTCAGTAGCGATTGACCTTGTGCAGACAATTATTCAAAATCGCTTGGTAACTTAAAACTTAATTCCACTACTGTCCACTTTAAGAAACCTAAATACTTTACAAGTAATTCAATTGCGTGAGAATTTGAATGACTATTTTTATCTACTTTTTGATAACCGAAGTTCGTTTGGATTCATCTTTTATGGTACTATAACAAATGTTATGGAATTTAGCCTTCGGATATTAAGATATAAGACTTTTTGACCTGCCTTTGCCGGCAGGCAGGCGTAGGAAATAAGACAAAAAATTTCAATTAAACTACCTCGGAACAAGCGCGCGAGGTATTCATAAGGAAGAATTTTTTACAAAAAACTACCCTTTTTCATACTTTTCCTTTTCTACAACCCGAGGTGAACCTCGGGGAATTCTTTAGATTAATAAAATCGTGATTACCTAAAAAATATGATTATCTGTTTTTAAACTGTTAAATCATATGTTCTATGTCCTTTTGTCCTAAGTCAAGTTGAAATTTTTAATCAAAAAAAACTTTCTGCCCACAGGCAAGATAGTGGATGAACCTTTTTTATAAAAGACTTAAAGACAAAACCTTATGAAAGTCTTATGTCTTATGTCTTTTAGCGAAGCGGTCTTTTGTCATTTTAGTGGACACTCAGAGCTTATTTCAAAAACTCAAAAATTCCAGCGGCGCCCTGCCCTGTCCCGACACACATCGTGACCAGTCCATATTTATTGTTGAGCTCGCGCTTGCGCATTTCATCAAAAATCTGAACAGAGAGTTTTGCACCGGTGCAGCCCAACGGATGACCCATCGCAATAGCGCCGCCATTAACATTGACGATTTCAGGATTAAAATCCAACTCACGGATAACAGCAAGGGATTGCGAGGCAAAGGCTTCGTTGAGTTCAATTAAATCTAAATCATTTTGCTTGATCCCGGTTTGTTTCAACACCTTTGGAACCGCTTTTACCGGACCGATTCCCATTATTTTCGGATCGACTCCCACTTGCGAATACCCAACAAGCCTTGCAATGGGTTCCACATTGAGCTCTTTTAGCATTTTTTCATTCACGATTAAAGTGAACGCCGCGCCATCGCTGGTTTGTGAAGAATTTCCCGCGGTAACGCTTCCTTTATGGGCAAAGACTGGTTTTAAATTTTTCAAAGCTTCAACCGAAGTGTTTTTTCGTGGCCCTTCATCTTTTTTGATTTCAACGGTTTTGGATTGCTTTATTCCGGCTTCATCTAAATAAACGTGTTCGACATTTATCGGGACAATTTGATTTTGGAATCGGTTTTCGGCTTGTGCTTTTAACGCCTTTTGGTGGGATTGAAAAGCAAACTCATCTTGATCGGTTCGGCTAACGGAAAATTGTTTGGCCACTTCTTCCGCCGTAAGGCCCATTCCCCAGTAATAACTTTCTTTTCCGTTTTTTGCAAGTTCATAATCCGGAATGGGTTTATAGCCGCCCATCGGAACCAAACTCATACTTTCAACACCTCCGGCAATAATGCAATCGGCCATTCCAGATTGGATTTTTGCAGACGCCATCGCGATGGTTTCAAGTCCAGAAGCGCAATAACGATTGACTGTAACGCCAGGAACATCCACGGTATTGAGTCCCATCAGCGAAATCATCCGGCCCAGGTTGAGACCTTGTTCAGCTTCGGGCATCGCATTGCCAACCATCACATCGTCAATTCGCGAGCGGTCAAAGTCCGGCAGCTGTTTCAACATATAATCAATGGTTTCCGCCGCCATTTCATCCGGCCGTTTAAACCGAAATCCTCCCTTCTTTGCTTTTCCCACCGCCGTGCGGTTTGCTTTGATGATGTATGCGGTGTTTTTCATTTGAGGTGTTTTGTATTGTGTATTGTGTATTGTGTATTGTGTATGATGTATGTTGTATTTTGTAGTAATGCTGATGTATAATATAGTCAGGTATTTCACGATTTGTAATGTTACATTATACACTATACAGATTTTATTTAAACAAAAACTTATAAAGTACGCTGCAACTTGATAATCATATTCTGGATGTGATGCAGTTGAATTTCAATCTCCTTAAACTCATCATCATTGATAAAGTTCTGGTTTGAAGCAATAATTAATTGAGTTTCCAGCTCAAATGACGAGCCGAGGGCGTAACCTAAAAATTTTGCAAAATCTTTGTCTGTATGCCGTCCACAGCCTTCAGCTATATTTGACGGTATAGAAACTGCAGAACGTCTAATCTGTGAAGTTAAACCGTAAATTTCCTCTTTAGGAAATGATCCTGTTTCTGCATAAATCTGATTAACCAAGGCAATCGACTTCTGCCATACTTTTAGTTCTTTGAAATAATTCATTCTGTTTGATTTTAAATTGGAATTATAATTTTTTATTGTATAGTGTGTTATTGTATAATGTATACTGCTTAAATTTTAATATTAAAAAAGCAGAATTTTCAGTTTACATTCTACAACTTTACATTGTACATTTTTTCAGCATACAACCCTACGTTTTACAATTTTACATTATACAACCCTACATTATACATTTTTTTTTACCATACAACACGACAATATTCAATTTTACATAACACAATATTTTCAAGCTGTGTATTGTAATACCGTATAATGTATACTGCTTAAATTTTAATATTAAAAAAGCAGAATTTTCAGTTTACATTCTACAACTTTACATTATACATTTTTTCAACATACAACCCTACGTTTTACAATTTTACATTATACAACCCTACATTATACATTTTTTTACCATACAACACGACAATATTCAATTTTACATAACACAATATTTTCAAGCTGTGTATTGTAATACCGTATAATGTATATTGTTTCATTTCTAATATTGAAAATCAGAATCTTCAGTTTACATTCTACAACTTTACATTATACATTTTTTCAACATACAACCCTACATTATACAACCCTACATTATACAACCCTACATTATACACAATACAGACTCACCTAATTCCTCAACGCCTTCCCTGTGGTCAACATCGCTTTCATCCGGTCTAAGGTTTTTTGTTCCCCGGCGAGGGATAAAAAGGCTTCGCGTTCCAAATCCAATAAATAATTTTCACTGACGTACCTGGGTTCAGAAAGATCACCGCCTGCGATGACATAAGCCAGTTGATTGGCAATTTTATGGTCGTGATCGCTGATGTAATTCCCGGCGCGCATTTGATTGGTGCCAACATAAAATGCACCCAAAGCTTGACGCCCTAAAACCTTGATATTCTTGTGTTTAATTGGTGGTAAATATCCATTTTTAGCTAATAGCAAAGCTTGTTTTTTAGCAATTGTCAGTTGATTGTCACGCTGAATGCAAATTGTGTTTTTAGAACTCAGAAGTTCGTTTTGTTTGGCTTCATAAGCGGAAGTTGAAACTTTGGCCATGGCAATTTCCAGAAATTTTTCCCTTAAACGGTTCAGCTCGACATCTCCTTTTCTAAATGAGGCTGAAGTGCGCAAAGCCAGTTCTTTTGTACCGCCGCCACCGGGAATCAAGCCGATGCCAAATTCCACCAAACCCATATACAATTCAGCGTGGGCCACAACTTGATCGGCGTGCAGGCAAAGCTCGCAACCACCGCCCAGTGTCATTTGGTGCGGCGCCGCTACTGTTGGGATGGTGGAATAACGCAACCGCATCATCGTTTGTTGAAAATAACGGACCGCTTCATCGAGTTTTTCAAAATCTTTAGAGGCGGCGAGTTCATAGATGGCTTTTAAATCGGCGCCAACGGAAAAGTTTTTACCGCGGTTATAAAAAGTCATTCCTTGGAATCTTTCTTCCGCCAAATCAAAAATTTCGTTCATTCCATTGAGAACGTTTTCATTGAAAATATTCATTTTTGATTTGAACTCAACATTTAAAATGCCATCACCCAGATCAACAGCTTCAATATCCGGGTTTTTATAGACCGAATTACTTTTGCCGAAAGCATTTAAATTTAAGGTTTTTTCCTGACCGGGAATTGGTTTAAACTTGTTTTCAACGGGAACAAAATAATTGATTTTTTGATGCTCAACTTTATAAAAACTGGGGCAATCTTGTTTTTTTAGCTTAAAAATCCAATCCGCCGGTTTGACGTTTTCTCTTTTCATCAAGCGCAGGCCTTCTTGAAAACCGATTGCATCCCACAATTCAAAAGGCCCGTGTTGCCAGGCAAAACCCGCTTTTAACGCCTCGTCAATTTGATAAATATCGTCGACAATTTCAGGAAGGCAATGGCTGGAATACCCCAATAAATTAGCAATCATTTTTCGTAAAAAATCATTGGCTTGGCTCTCGCCTTGTAGCAAAAATTGAATGCGTTGCTTTAAATCTGTAATTTTTTTAGCTTCCGCCAAAACTTCAAAATCAGCTTTTTTAAAATCCCGATATTCTAAAGTGTTTAAGTCTAAAGTAAAAATTGAACTCTTTCCTTTTTGATCTTTTACTTTCTTGTAAAATCCTTTATAATTCGTTTTTTGGCCTAATAATTTGTGTTGCAACATTTTTTTCAAAAAACCTGGTAGCTGAAAATAAGTGTGAAAATCATTTTCTGGAAGCTGCTCTTTTAAATAAGCTGAAACACTTGTCAAAGTGTCTAGTCCCACTAAATCTGCCGTTCGGAAAGTCGCTGATTTTGGCCGACCGATCAATTCCCCTGTCAATTCATCCACTTGTTCAATGCTCAAATCCAGCTGTTCCAAAAGGTGGGCGATATTCATAAAACTAAAGGTCGCGATGCGGTTGCCGATAAAAGCCGGCGTGTTTTTAGCAATGACCGCTTTTTTACCCAAGTATTTTTCCAGAAAATTTTTAAAAAATATAGGCCATTTTTTATTTGTTTTTGAATGAGGGACAATTTCCACCAATCGCAAATAGCGCGGTGGATTAAAAAAATGAGTTCCGAAAAAACACTCTTGAAAGCCTTTGGATTCACCTTTTGCCAATTCATCAATTGAAAAACCTGAAGTATTTGTGGTAATGGGCGTTTCTGGGGTCCTGAATTTCTCGATTTGCCTGAAAACCTCTTTTTTCACAGAAAGCTTTTCATTCACAACTTCCAAAATCCAATCAAAATTCTCAATTAAATGAAGGTGATCATCCAAGTTACCGGTTTGAATGCGTTCTTGAAATTCCTGTAAATAAAGTGGTGAAGGCTTGGAACCGACGACTTTTTTTAAAGAAGTGTTGACAATCCTGTTTTTGACTTCGGTATCACTAAGGGTTTTATTTGCATGCTTTTCCTTTTCGGTCAAAGATTTTGGCGCAATATCGAGCAAAAGTACTTCTAAACCGGCATTGGCGAAAAGGCAAGCAATGGAAGATCCCATTTGACCGGCACCGATAATGGCCACTTTTTGAATTTTTTTCAAGTTTTCCATAAAATTTTAGATGTTAGACCGATTAAGCTTTATAATGCCGTAATAGAATTTCTGCAAAGGTATCAAGCGGAGGTAGATTTTTAGAAGCATTTTTGCGACATTACAAATTACATTTAATATCAAATTCGGTATAAAAAATTAAAAACAGATCTGCATATCAACTCAAATCCTGTTTGATGATTTCTGCCAGTTCTTCAAAGGAATCATAGTCGATGAATGTGCCATTTTTGATATATGATGTTTTTCCGGTTTCTTCACTGGTAACCAGAGCTAGGGCATCGGTTTTTTCACTTATTGAAATTGCAGCACGATGGCGCAAACCGTAACGAAGCGGAATCCGGCGATCATTTGAAACAGGCAAAATAACACGTGTTGCCGTGATGATGTTGTCTTCAATTAAAAGGGCACCATCGTGCAGGGTACTGTTTTTATAAAAAATCGATCGGATAATGGGTTTATTGACCGTGATATTCATTTGATCGCCAGTACTTTTGACGAAATCCAGCTCAGTTTCACGTTTGATCACGATCAAAGCACCGGTTTTGGTTTTGCCCATACTTTTGCACGCCTCTAAAATTGACTTGATATCAGTTGATATTTCGTCATCTTGATTTTCGCGTATAAATCTCCACTGTTTCCAGAAACTGCGTCTATTTCCAAATTTAGCCGAACCGACCATCAGTAAAAACTTTCTGATTTCTTGTTGAAAAACCACGACCAGCGCAATGATCCCTGCTTCGATAAATTCACCAAAAATGCTGCTGAGCATTTCCATTTTCAATAATTGCGTAAACTTGAAGAAGAGGTAAATAAAAATAATACCCACAATAATCCGCGTTGCCGAGCTACCTTTCACGAGACGGTATATATAATACAGCAACAGCGCGACGAGCACGATGTCCAGAATATCAAAAAAACGCAGATCAATAAATTTCACGCAGAAGGTTTTTTCGTAAAAATATAAAAAATAAATGGTATTAAACCCTAAACTCAAATTTGAGGGCAAACATCTGATTTCAATTAGTGTTGAATTAAAAAAATTTCAAACCCAAAACACTTTAAACCCGCCGTAGCGCAGCGAAGGAGGAAAACCCGAAATTGAAGTACGAAGTACGAAGGACGATTTACGAAGTACGATTTTAGAATATTGAATAACAAAATAAATTTATTTTTTTAAACCCGAAACCCGAAACATTTTAAACCCGAAACATTTCAAACCCGAAACCCGAAACATTTTAAACCCGAAACCCAAAACATTTCAAACCCGAAACCCGAAACATTTCAAACCCGAAACCCAAAACATTTCAAACCCGAAACCC
>Ga0075106_1001004_pt1 | contig 13125 bp, 14 predicted proteins | sample AntDeeMetag02WF4_FD_69796 | JGI IMG/M metagenome (GOLD analysis project Ga0075106, IMG submission 69796) | Saline lake microbial communities from Deep Lake, Antarctica - Antarctic Deep Lake Metagenome 02WF4 | ecosystem: Environmental > Aquatic > Non-marine Saline and Alkaline > Saline | place... | reverse complement strand
GCTGTGGTTGATGTCAAAACAGGCCATCATATTATCATTGAGTGAAAAATATGAAAATTACACGGAAAAAGTTTTAGCTTCATTAAAAAATTACGAAATTCGCGCTCAATTAGATAACCGGAGTGAAACCGTCGGTAAAAAAATCAGGGAAGCTGAAGTTGAAAAGATCCCTTATATGCTGATTGTCGGCGAGAAAGAACGCGATAACGGCACGGTTTCTGTTCGTAAACATGGTGGTGAAGACCTTGGCGAAATGACCCTTGAGCAATTCAATGGTGAAATTCAAAAAGCCATTGAGTCCTCCCAAATGAAAGACAAAAATTAAATTTAAATTAAAAACCTTTAAGCAATTAGAAGAAGAAAGAAAAAAACTCCTTATAGACGTCAGCAAAAGGAGCAGCACCGAATCAATGATAAGATCAACGCGGAGAATGTGCGCTTAGTGGGTGATAATGTCGAAATGTCCGTAATTCCTTTAGAAGAGGCTTTCAAAAAAGCCGACGAGCTGGAATTGGACCTGGTCGAAATTTCACCAAAGGCCGATCCTCCTGTCGTCAAAGTGATGGATTATAAGAAATTTCTTTATGAGCAGAAGAAACGCCAAAAGGCGATGAAGCAGAAAGCTCAAAAAGTAGTTGTCAAAGAGATTCGTTTCGGCCCAAACACTGAAGAACACGATTATGAATTCAAGAAAAATCACGCTCAGAAATTTCTAGCAGACGGTGCTAAACTGAAAGCCTATGTTTTCTTTAAAGGTCGTTCAATTGTGTTTAAAGATAAGGGAAAAATATTGCTCTTGCGCCTTGCCCGCGATCTTGAAGATGTTGGAAAGGTAGAGCAAATGCCAAAAATGGAAGGAAAGCGAATGAATATGTTCCTCGCCCCGACCAAGACCGGTAAATAAATTTAGAGTACAGATTAGAAGAAAGGATAATTAAAAAAGAATATTTATGCCGAAAATGAAAACAAAATCCAGTGCAAAAAAGCGTTTTAAGCTCACTGGAAAAGGAAAAATAAAGCGTAAGCACGCTTTTAAAAGCCATATTTTGACCAAAAAATCAAAAAAACGTAAGCTCAAGCTCACGCATGATGGTTTGGTGCACAAAGCTGATGAAGATAACATCAAACAGCAGTTGCGCCTTAAATAATCTGAAAATCAGATTTGGTAATTAATCAAAATTAACCCTGGAACGGGCCCGAGAAGTGTTGAACAACTCAACCGCCTGTTACAAAAACAACAAATTATGCCTAGATCAACAAACTCAGTAGCCTCAAGGGCCCGAAGAAAAAAAATAATGAAACACGCGCGTGGTTATTACGGCCGCCGCAAGAATGTTTGGACAGTTGCCAAAAACGCCGTTGAACGCGCTTGGCAATTTGCTTATCGCGATAGAAAAACCAAAAAGCGCAATTTTCGTTCGCTTTGGATTATGCGGATAAATGCTGCAGCGCGTCAAAATGGAATGTCCTATTCCCAATTTATGGGAAAAGCCAAGAAAAATGAAATCGGATTGAACAGAAAAGTTCTGGCCGATCTTGCAATGAACCATCCAGATGCATTTAAAGCAATTGTCGATAAAGTAAAATAAATAGAAATCATCCTTTCTTTTAAAAATCCGGTCAAAAATTGACCGGATTTTTTTGTTTTCATTAATTTACAAACCATGGATTTATCTAAAATAAAACTTGTTGTGAGTGATATGGACGGCACTTTGCTCAATTCTAAAAACGAGGTCAGTCGTGAATTTTTTGAGCTTTTTAAAAAACTCAAAGAACACAATATTCATTTTGCGGCAGCAAGTGGACGGCAGTATTTTAGCATTGTCGATAAACTGAATCCCATCAAAAATGACATCAGCATCATTGCCGAAAATGGCGGCATCACAAAATCTGGTGAGCTCGAACTGGGCAGTGCATTTTTATCCAATGAGAGTGTCGGGGAGGTAATCTCCAGCCTTAGAAAACTCGACAAAACTGAGATGGTCCTCTGCGGTAAAAACCGGGCTTATGTTGAAAGCCAAAATGAGCGTTTTCTAAATTTCTTTACTAATTTTTATAAATCATACCAGCGAGTGGATAATTTGATGACAGTCGATGATGATATTTGTAAAGTGGCCTGCTATTACCCTTATGATTCCGAAGAATATATCCAGGAGGCTTTGAAGGATTTAGCTGAAGAGATACACTGGAAAATATCTGGTGAATACTGGATTGATATTGCACACCGTGATTCACATAAAGGAAATGCTGTTCATCAATTGCAAGAACATCTTAAGGTTTCACCAGAAGAAACTTTGGTCTTTGGTGATTATGAAAACGATTTGGAAATGATGCAACAGGCCGGGTTGAGCATTGCGATGGAAAATGCACATCCCAGCATTCTAAAAATAGCCCATCACCGAACGAAAAGTAACGATGATTTAGGTGTGGAAACCATCCTCCAAGAATTAATCCAGCAACGCAAAGTTTTCTGAAATCGAAATTGAAACTGAAATCGAAGTTGAGAAGCACATCAGCAAATCCGCATCAGCGCGTTAACTCATCATCACATCGCCACATTAACACATCAATTCCCCATCGCAGTAAGCACTAATTTTCTAGCACCCCCAGAGTTGCGGTGTTCACAGAGATAAATCCCTTGCCAAGTTCCCAAGTTCAGTTTTCCATCGGTAATTGGGGTTTGCACACTGGCGCCAAATAAAGAAGCTTTAATATGGGCGGGCATATCATCTGGACCTTCCAATGTGTGACGATAATAATCCCGATTTTCAGGAACCATTTCATTTATGTGCCGCTCAAAATCACCTCGAACTGTGGAATCTGCATTCTCATTGATGGTCAAGCCTGCGGAAGTATGTTTAATAAAAACGTGCAACAGCCCGTTTTTCACGTTTTTTAAATCAGAAAATTGAGAAATAATTTCATCGGTAATTAAATGAAAGCCTCGTTTTTTGGGCTTGAGCTGAATTTCTTTTTGAATATAATTCATTGAAATATAATTTTTGTTAAATTTACAGGTCGATGAAAAACAAGTTACACATAAAAAAGCCTGATAAAAGCAAATCCGCAGTCAAAATATATTTATTTTGTGCCTGCTGTCTTTTGATGAATCCATTATTCAGTCAAATCAATTATGACAGTCTAAAATTTCATCAAGTTTACAAAGTCCCGAATAGAAAGGCTATTCTGCTTCCGCTTGGCGAACTCTCTTTTGCCGATGAAGTGATCGAATTCAAAGTGGGAAGTCCTGGACCTTCAGAGAAATATGGAACGGTAAATGATGCGCTCGGCCCACCCGATTATGAGCGTTATCCCGACGACACTTACCTTTCCCTTGGATGCGCTGGCCAGTTGACCGTCGCTTTTCGCGACAATGGTTTTATCGATATTCAAGGCCCAGACCTTTATTTTTTTGAGATCGGCCCTTCGGTAGAAAAGTTTAAAGTGGAAATTTCCACTAATGGAAAACAGTGGCGACAAGTGGGAACGGTTGACGGCGGTTCATCCAGCGTAGATATTGCCCCTGACCGCGATCCAGAGGATCGTGAACGTGAAATTTATTTCTATGTTCGCGTGACCGATATGAAAGATTTTTGTGATGGTCCCACCGCTGGATCCGATATTGATGCCATCGGAACAATTGGCGGGGTTTTGCGGGTAAATATCGATGCCAATTTACTTTTCAAAACCGACAAGTATTATTTAAAACCAGGGGCAAAAGAACGCCTCGATCATTTCATCTTGGGGCTTTCAAAAATCCCTGCTGGTGAAATCAGGATTGAAGGCCACACCGATAGCCGTGCTACCGATGATTACAATATTGATCTATCACAAAACAGGGCTAAGTCAGTGAAAAACTATTTGGCCGAAAACATCCAAAACCCCCAAAATTACAAGTTTGATTTAAAATTCTTTGGGGAGAAAAAACCGGTCGCTTCAAATGAAGACGAAGAAGGACGTCAAAAAAACAGGCGCGTCGAAATTATAGTCATCCCCGATGCTTCGTTCTACAAAGCCCCAGAACCTAAAAAGAAATAATTATTAGGTTTTCTGCTTTTTTTTACGCGCAGCGGGAAACAAAACATTGTTCAAAATCAAGCGATATCCCGGTGAATTGGGATGTAGCGAAAGTTCGGTTTTTGGGTCTCCCACTTTGTGTTGATAGTCTTCGGGATCGTGGCCGCCGTAAAAGGTAAAAAAACCTTTTCCCTTGGTTCCGTGAATATAGCGCGCTTCACCATTGCGTTTATTTTTCCCCATAATCAAGACAGAGGGCTTGATTTCATCAGCATCAAAAGAAGTGGTCTGCCCCATAAAACCTTTGACAAGCGAGGTGTGGTTTTGGCACAGCATCGTGGGCACGGGATCCCATTTTGCAGAATAATTCCTCAAACTAAAATAATCATTTTCTTTTTCAATACGTCTTTTTCGCGTCATATCGATTGTTGAAAATTCATAGACCATTGGGCTGCGTTCCAGTGTAAAATCAGTGAACGCAAAGGTTTTATCATAATCAATTTTCTTTTGATAACCTGGCGCGCTGGCGTCGCCATCAAACATCGGTTCGCAAATATCCACGCCTTCTGCAGACAAGGCAATATCAAAACTATCTGTCGCACTGCACATCGCAAACATAAATCCGCCGCCGATAACATAATCCCTGATTTTTTTGGCCACTGCCAGTTTTTCTTTGGAAACCTTTTGATAGCCTAGTTCCTTGGCCAGTTTTTCAGCACTTTTCTTTTCTTTTATATACCAAGGTGTTGCGCGGTAAGCCCGATAAAATTTTCCATACTGCCCAGTAAAATCCTCGTGGTGCAAGTGCAACCAGTCATAAAGCAGCAATTTGTCATCGAGAACGTCTTTGTCATATACTTTATCGTAAGGGATTTCAGCATATTCGAGGACCATTGTCACGGCATCATCCCAAGGTGCCGCATTGCTGGGCGTATAAACCGCAATTTTTGGTGCCTTTTCCAAGACTACGGCTTTTTTATTTTGTGAAGGGCTACCGATCATTTCAAGAATGGATTGAGTTTCAGAATCTGATTTTATTTCGAAAGAAACCCCACGGATTTTACATTCCTGCCGCAATTTTTCTGAGTTGGGCATTAAAAAAGATCCGCCGCGGTAATTGAGCAGCCACTTGACCTTTTGATTTTTTTTTAGTGTCCAGTAGGTGATTCCATATGCTTTCAAGTGGTCATTTTGAGATTCTGCATCCATCGGGATCAACAGATAAGAAGCAAAAATTTGCACTGGAAAGAGCACAATAAAAAGTAGTAAGATTATTTTTTTCATACTTCAAAAATAGCAATTTACATTCCAAAGACTGGTTGATTTTGAGGTAATTCTGGATACATCAATTTAAAAGATACTTGAATCAAAAACTGCAGCATACAATTTATACCGAATATAATTTGCGAAGCCCCGAAAATATTTCTTGTACCAACAACTCTGAACTTATTCAGAAATTATTGGTCTTATGCCGAAAGACTATAGAAGAGTTTGATTGCTACACCTTATAAAACTATGCAGTACTGTTCTGAAATTTACAGTAAAAACCCATTTAAAATATTCTCAATAATGCCGAGTATTATTTTTATCAATTCTCTGTAAAAGTGTATTTTCGCGTTCGAAACCCATTAGCTTTATGAGTGATAAAAAAACCATGAAATCTGCACTGATTTCTGTATTTCACAAAGAAGGGCTCGATCCCATTGTCCAGAAATTGAAGGATTTAGATATTAAAATCTTTTCCACTGGCGGCACTTCCCGCTACATTCAAAACCTCGGTGCACAAGTTACTGAAATTGAAGACCTCACCGGTTTTCCCGCTGTCCTGGGCGGACGCGTAAAAACCTTGCACCCAAAAATTTTTGGTGGGATCCTCAACCGCCGCGGAAATCCTGAAGATCAGAAGGAAATTGAGCAGCACGGATTCCCGGAAATCGACCTCGTGATCTGTGACCTCTATCCTTTTGGGAATACAGTCGCCGAGACAAAAGACGAATCAGAAATCATCGAGAAAATTGATATTGGTGGAATTTCATTGATCCGCGCCGGGGCAAAAAATTTCCGTGATGTGCTATGTATTTCGCAGCGCAGCGATTATCAAAATTTAATGGAAATATTGAAAAAAAACGAAGGTGCCTCTTCCCTATCTGAACGCCGTCATTTTGCTGCAAAATCCTTTCAGGTTTCATCTCATTATGATACCGCAATTTTTAATTATTTCAACCGGGTGGAAGAAATCCCTGTTTTTCGTCAAAGTTTTGATAAATCAAAGAAATTGCGCTATGGTGAAAACCCACATCAAAAAGGTCTTTTTCACGGTGATTTTTCAGCGCTTTTCGATCAAATCCATGGCAAGGAACTCTCATACAACAATTTGCTCGATGTCGATGCAGCCGTCAATTTAATGGCTGAATTTAAAAATGAAACGCCCACTTTTGCTATTTTAAAACACAACAATGCCTGTGGGCTTGCCCAGCGTGAAACGCTTCATCAAGCTTATATCGATGCTTTGGCAGGCGACCCAAAATCTGCTTTTGGGGGGATTTTAATTGCCAACAAAACCTTGGATCACGAAACCGCTTCAGAAATCAATAATCTATTTTGTGAAGTGGTCATTGCACCGGCTTACGAAGAAAAAGCTTTAAAAACCCTTCAAAAAAAGAAAAAAAGGATTATCTTGATCCAAAAAGAACAAAAATTACCTGAAAACTCTGTGCGAACTTGTTTAAACGGCCTTTTGGAACAAGAAAAAGATTTAAAAACCGATGCCCCGAGCGATTTGAATAACGCGACCAAAAAAGAAGCGTCGGCAGAAGAAATTGAAGATTTGCTATTTGCCTCAAAAATTTGCAAACACACCAAATCAAATTGTATCGTTTTAACAAAAAACCGACAGCTTATCGCCAGTGGGACAGGACAGACTTCACGGGTAGATGCTTTAGAGCAGGGCATTGATAAAGCTCGTCGTTTTGGTTTCGACCTGAATGGCGCCGTGATGGCCAGCGATGCATTTTTCCCTTTTCCAGATTGCGTGGAAATTGCCAATGAACAAGGTATCAAAGCCGTTATTCAACCAGGTGGTTCTATAAAAGATCAGGACAGCATCGATTTTTGCGATAAAAATAATATGACGATGGTGATGACTGGCAACCGTCATTTCAAACATTAATTTAGGATTTTAAAGTATGGGATTTTTTGATTTTTTAACTGAAGAAATAGCCATTGACCTCGGTACGGCAAACACCTTGATCGTCCATAAAGATAAAGTGGTAGTGGACAGTCCTTCAATCGTCGCCCGCGACCGGCACAGTGGAAAAATTATTGCCGCTGGAAAAGAAGCCGCAATGATGCAGGGGAAAACCCACGAAAATATAAAAATTATAAGGCCGCTAAAAGACGGCGTAATTGCCGATTTTGATGGAAGTGAGCAAATGCTCACGCGTTTTATCAAGGAAATCCCGGCCTTAAAGAAAAAAATGTTCACCCCCGCCCTGAAAATGGTTATTTGCATTCCTTCGGGAATTACAGAGGTGGAAATGCGCGCAGTGAAGGAAAGTGCCGAACGCGTCAACGGTAAGGAAGTTTATTTGATCCATGAGCCCATGGCTGCTGCAATCGGAATTGGCGTGGATATTATGCAGCCCAAAGGAAACATGATTGTCGATATTGGTGGTGGGACCACTGAAATTGCTGTGATTGCGTTGGGCGGGATTGTTTGCGATAAATCGGTTAAAGTTGCCGGGGATGTTTTCACGAGCGACATTGTTTATTTCATGCGAACGCAGCACAACCTTTATATTGGCGATCGAACGGCAGAAAAAATCAAAATCCAAATTGGTGCCGCAACAGAAGATATCGATTCGCCACCAGAAGAAATGCACGTTCAAGGCCGAGACTTGTTGACGGGAAAACCTAAACAGGTCAATATTTCCTATCGTGAAATGGCAAAAGCCCTCGATAAATCCATCTTGCGCATCGAGGATGCCTTGATGGAAACACTTTCACAAACCCCGCCAGAGCTGGCTGCCGATATTTATAACACCGGGATTTATCTCGCCGGTGGTGGCTCCATGCTGCGCGGTCTCGATAAACGGCTTTCCCAGAAAACAGATTTACCGGTTTACATTGCCGAAGACCCTTTGCGCGCAGTCGTCCGCGGGACTGGAATTGTACTCAAAACACTTGATAAATATAAAAGCGTCCTCAAACGATAAAATTAGATTATGCAGCAGCTGATCAATTTTTTCATCAAAAACAAAAACTTTATTTTGTTTTTACTGCTGTTTGCCACTGCTTTTTTTTTAACCGTTCAGTCGCATTCTTACCAAAAGAGCAAATTTATCAGTTCTACAAATTTTGTCTCGGGAACGCTTTATAGCTGGACGCATGATATCGATCAATATTTTAGTTTAGAAGACCGCAACGATCGTCTGAAACAAGAAAATGGAAAGTTGAGGGACAGCTTGGAACGCTTTAAAAGCCAAAGCAAAAAAAAGGTCTTAATTGATAGTTCAAATTTTGACCAACCTTACACCTTTCGCTCGGCGGAAATTATTGCTAACCGCTATTCGCACAAAGACAATTATTTATTGCTCAATGCCGGGAATTCAGATAGCATTAACACCGATCAGGGCGTCATTACAGACCGCGGGATTGTGGGCATTGTGGAAAGCAGCAGCTCAAATTATTCGCGTGTGATTTCCATTTTGAACAGTCAATCAAGCATCAGCGCAAGGTTAAAAAACTCAAATCATTTTGGAAGCTTGACCTGGAACGCGAAAGACCCTAATGTGGTTCAACTAATTGATATTCCGCGTTTAGCACCCATTAAAAAAGGTGATTCCATTGTTACAAACGGACGCTCGTTTATTTTTCCAGCCGGCATACCTATTGGGAAAATACAGGATTTTAAATTGGATGAAGGCCAAAGTTATTACCACATTGATGTGAAACTGTTCAACGATATGACAGACATCGGTTTTGTATATGTAATTGAAAACAAAAACCGGGAAGAATTAGAAGAAATCGATCGGGAAGATGGAAAATAGGCCCGCAAGACATATCATCCGCTTTGTGTTCTTAGTGCTTTTGCAAGTCTTGATCTTGAACAACATCAACTTCATGGGTTTGATCAACCCCTATCCTTATATCTGGTTTATTTTGTTATTGCCCATTGATCTATCAAAATGGAAAACCCTCATTTACAGTTTTTTTATCGGTTTGGCAATCGATATTTTTGAAGATACCGGGGGGATGCACGCCGCGGCAAGCCTTGTTGTGGGCTTTTTTCGTGGTACTATGCTTCGGTTTTCCTTTGGGATCAGCTATGACTTTCAAAATTTAAAATTTAGCAAAACCCCATTCCTTCAGCGGCTTTCCTACATTTTTATTTCGGTGCTGATCCATCATTTCATTTTCTTTATGATGGAATATTTCAGTTTTAGCCACATTCTTTTGGTGCTCAAAGACACCTTGTTCCACGGGATTTTTACTTTGGTAATCCTCGGAATTTTCAATTTATTTTTGGGGAACCAGAAGCGGGGTTAGTACCACTTCCACCTTAAAATGTCGCATATTATTACACAAATTTTCACATTTACGGCTTTAAAAATACTCGCTATAGCTAAGGCTATTTCTGCGCCTGCCTGCCGGTAGGCAGGTTTTTTGCCTTGTAATTGCAAAAATTTCTATGTAAATCCAATACGTAATTTTAAAGTAGAAATGGTATAAGCTGAAAAATCTATTTTCACATTCAATTTTCAAATATCGATTGAATCCCATACATTTGTTCAAAATCGATTTATGGCCGGAAACACCTTTGGCAAAGCTTTTAAACTCACGACTTATGGCGAATCCCACGGCAAGGCAATTGGTGGGATTATCGATGGCTGTCCAGCGGGACTGGAAATCGACTTTGAGTTTATCCAGCACGATATGGACCGGCGAAAACCCGGTCAGTCCAAAATCACGACCCAGCGCAAAGAAAGTGATGAAGCCGAATTCTTTTCAGGAATTTTTAAAGGAAAGGCCACTGGCACACCAATCAGTTTTCAGATTCAGAACAAAGATCACAAATCCCGGGATTATGACCACATAAAATCCATTTACCGGCCCAATCACGCCGATTTCACTTACGACAAAAAATATGGGAACCGCGATTACCGCGGCGGCGGGCGCTCAAGTGCTCGAGAAACCGCTTGCCGTGTGGTTGCCGGAAATATTGCCAAGCAATTGCTATCACCGGTTCAGGTTTCCGCTTATGTTTCGGCTGTTGGTAAATTAGAATTGACTAAAAGTTATTCTGAACTCGACCTTTCGCAAACCGAAAAAAATTTAGTGCGTTGTCCAGATGGGGCTATGGCCGAAAAAATGGAGGCCCTTATCAAAAAAACACGTAAGAAAGGGGACACCGTGGGCGGCAAAATTACCTGCGTTATGAAAAACGTGCCTGTTGGACTTGGCGAACCGGTTTTTGATAAATTACACGCACAACTTGGCAAAGCCATGCTCTCGATCAACGCTGTCAAAGGCTTTGAATATGGCAGTGGTTTTGCCGGGACAAAAATGAACGGTAGCGCGCATAACGATCTTTTTAAAGAAGACGGCACGACAGAGAGCAATCATAGCGGTGGTATTCAAGGTGGGATTTCAAATGGAATGGATATTTATTTCACCGTCGCCTTTAAGCCCGTGGCCACTTTGATGCAAAAACAAAAAACCATAAATGATAAAGGCGAAACCGTTGAAATGCAAGGTAAAGGCCGCCACGATCCTTGTGTCGTTCCGCGGGCAGTGCCGATTGTTGAAGCGATGGCCGCCCTGGTTCTGGCCGACTTCAGTTTATTAAAAAAAACCGACCGCATTTGATTATCTAAAAACACTCTATGAAAAAGTTAGCATTACACTGGCAAATATTAATCGGAATGGCATTGGGCGTTATTTTTGCCTTGGTTCTCAACCAATTTGACTGGGGCGCCGGTTTCATTGAAGATTGGATCAAACCTTTTGGCACGATTTTCATCAACGCCTTGAAACTCATTGCCGTTCCCTTGATTCTCGCATCGCTTATCAAAGGAATTTCGGATTTAAAGGACATTTCAAAAATTTCAAAAATGGGTTTGCGGACCATCGGGACTTATATCGTCACCACGGTGATCGCCGTTTCCATTGGATTAGTGATCGTGAACATTGTTAAACCGGGTTCGACCATAGATGAAGAAACAAAAAACAGCTTGATTGAGAGCTATAGCGCAGATACAGAAATTGCCCAGCAAAATGCGCAGGCGCAAAAAGATGCCGGCCCGCTGGATGCTTTGGTCAATTTAGTTCCCGACAACATTTTTGGTGCGGCTTCAGAAAATGCAAATATGTTGCAAGTGATTTTCTTCGCTATTTTCTTTGGCGTTTGCTTGATTTTAATTCCCGAAAAAACAGCGAAACCCGTCAAAGATTTTTTTGATGGTTTCAATGAGATTATCCTCAAAATGATAGACATTATTATGCTCACCGCACCTTTTGGCGTTTTTGCCTTATTGGCTGCACTGGTCGTTGAAGCACCCAGCCCAGATTTATTTGCCGCTTTGGGAATGTATGCACTTTGCGTTGTCGGCGGTCTTTTTCTGATGATTGTTGTCTATACCTTGCTGGTTTTTCTTTTTACTGGACGTTCGCCATCATTTTTTATCAACGGGATTTCCCCGGCTCAGTTGCTGGCTTTTTCCACGAGTTCAAGTGCTGCGACACTTCCCGTAACAATGGAACGCGTCGAAGATCACCTGGGTGTCAAAAGGGAAGTCAGCAGTTTTGTACTTCCCATTGGCGCCACGATCAATATGGATGGCACCAGTTTATATCAGGCTGTTGCAGCGGTTTTTATCGCACAGGTTTTTCTTCCTGGAGACCTCGACCTTTCCACACAACTTGGTATAATTGCGACCGCAACCTTGGCTTCAATTGGTTCAGCCGCCGTTCCCGGTGCAGGAATTGTGATGTTGGTTATTGTGTTAGCTCAAGCCGGAATTCCCGAAGCTGGCCTCGCCTTGATTTTTGCCGTTGACCGCCCGCTTGATATGTGCCGCACGACCGTGAATGTCACTGGTGATGCCGCAGTTTCTATGGTCGTCGGTAAGTCTGTCGATGGATTAAAAACAGAAGAACAAGTGGCTGAAGAATTGAGAGCGGAAGAAGAAATTTGACCCCGACCCTGAAGCAAGCCCGCTTGCCGAGCGCTCAGGTTCAGACTGATAAGGACCGGATATTCAATCACAGCCACACAATTTATCGCTGTTGGCTTTTTCAAAACATTCTTTTCCTTCACTGAAGGCAAAATAAGAGAGTGCAAGTGTGCCGATGCTATCGACATAAGGAATTTGAAAGAGTTCATAAATCCCGCTGCTCACTAAAACGATAACCGACATATACACGCAAACCATTGTGCAATTGGCATCGGCGAGAATAGGAGCTGAATCCAGTTTCTTGCCGACTTTTCGTTTCCAAGCCACTAAAATCGACATAATGACAATGGAAAGAATTGCAATGATGATTCCTGGGAAAGTGGTTTCAGGTGTGTGACCAATCCATAAGTTATAAATACTACTAAAAAGCAGTCCGGCTACCAAAATATAGAACGCCACGCCGGTTATTTTAAGCGCAAGCCGTTCAAATTTATCACGCGAGCTATCGGGGTTTTTCTGAATCCTGGTAATCATATGGATAATCCCCAAACCGGAAATCACTTCAATAAAACTATCTGAACCAAAACCAAACAGCGCCAAGCTTTCGCCTTCAAAACCGAGATAAGTCGATACTAATCCTTCCGCGATGTTGTAGATGATCGTAAACAGGGCCAATCCGAAAGCGGTCTTGAAAAGTTGATGTTTAGATGTCATAAATATACATTTGAGTTTATAGTTAAAAAGAAACTCAATAATTCAATTTCAAATCAACTATTACTTATCCCACCTTTGAAGCCGGTTGAGATATAAATAACTTTCGACAAATTTTTTGTGTTCTGGACTGGTCATTTTTTGCATTAGATTTAAGGCAGAAACATAACTGGTTAAATTTTCGTTGGACGAGCTAAATTTACCATCTTCCACATAAGTTATT
>Ga0075106_1001003_pt1 | contig 13126 bp, 10 predicted proteins | sample AntDeeMetag02WF4_FD_69796 | JGI IMG/M metagenome (GOLD analysis project Ga0075106, IMG submission 69796) | Saline lake microbial communities from Deep Lake, Antarctica - Antarctic Deep Lake Metagenome 02WF4 | ecosystem: Environmental > Aquatic > Non-marine Saline and Alkaline > Saline | place... | reverse complement strand
GTAGTTGCGTATGGACGACCTTGGGTTCCTTTCGGACGACGACGCAACCCTCCTCGCCGGGGTAATGGATGCCCACGGATTTGATTCGCTGAAAAAGACCCAACAGCTGGCGTTCCAAGATGGTGTCCTCAGCCCGGGGAATCATCTGCTCGTCGCTGAGACAGGAAACGGCAAGACACTCTGTGCGGAGGCAGTCACGAAGAAGACACTCCAAGGCGGGGGTCGCGTTGCATACCTTGTCCCCTCGCGACAGCTCGTGCGAGCGAAAGCAGAGACGATCTCGACGTGGGCCCGAGAGCAGTACGATATCGGATACTGGGAGGGCGCATACCACAACTCCGACGTCATCGTCGCGACCTTCGACTCGTTCTATCGAGCGATCCTCAACAACACAGGGCGAGCCCGAAACTTAGATCTCGTCGTCCTCGACGACTTTCACGAAATATACGGCGGATTTCGGGGCCCGGAGATTGAGAAGTCCATCGGAGCCGCGATGTACGAGGGAATAGAGGTGTTCGCGATGAGTGCGACGGTCGGGAATCCCGAAGAACTCGCGAGTTGGATGGATGCCGACTGTACGGTAAGCCCGGAAGGACGACAGATCGAAATCGAGGAACGCGCCATCGACGTTGCCGGTCGCGAAAAGAAAGAGGCTATCGTCGACGTGCTACGCCGAGAGGAGGACAAGGCTCCGTTCCTCGTGTTCAATTACGCGAAGCCGTGGACGGAATCGAGAGCGAAACAGGTGGCACAGACGCGAATATTCGAGACTGACTCCGACCGTGACTATCGGCGCGAGATGCGTCAGAAAGTCAACGGTGAGGTAACAGAGACGCTGGAAGACCTCGGAGCGATGATGAACGCTGGCGTTGCGTTCCACCACGCTGATCTTCCCCGCGACATCCAGGAGTGGATCATCGACCTCTACAAGGAGGGAGAAATCCAGTGTCTGTTCGCGACAACAACTATCGCCTACGGGTTCGACGCGCCCGTCCAGAGCGTCCTCGTTGCGGATATCACCCGCGGTCCGCAAGATGTCGGTGTCTGGGAGTACGTTCAGTGGATCGGGCGGGCAGCCCGTCCCGGTTACGGCTATGATGTTGGCTACGCGTACACGTTGACAGACGAACCACAGGAGACAACAGAACGGTACTTCGAGCCTCATCGCGAGCTCGAACCCGTGGGAACACACTTCGAGAACCAGGAGCAGTTCCGCTGGCTACTGTTACAGCTGGTAGTCACCGGTTGGGACACTCCTCACGAGATCGAGGCGTTCGTCAAGGAGCTCCTGTACTGGGAGCAGATGAAACAGATCGGGGCGTGGGGACGGCAACACGAGGCGCGGGATGAGCGACTCAACGAGCGGCTCCGGGGAACCGCCGATTGGCTCGATGCTGAGAACTTCGTCGATGAGAAGCAGACGACGCGCCAGTTCATGCCCACTGCACTCGGAGAGGGAGCCGTCTCGTTCGCGTTCAACTCTTTCGTGAGTGCGCCGCTACCCGCAGTGAAGACATTCTACCTCTGGGTCGAAGAAACGCCCCATGACAACGTCACGCCGCTCACATTAACCGAGACGACCGCGAGGATATTCGACCGGACGCTCAACGCCACGAGCGCATCGAGCGAACTCACAGGCCATCTTCAGCAGCACGACCTTCAGCCCGAAAAGCCCGCCATCACGGCAGGTGTCATCTGCTGGTACTGGATGCAAAACATGGACACGCGGGAGATCGAAAACCGGACCGGGGTCGACGCCGCATACATCTCGAGCACTGCACGGAAGCTCTCCGACGCGGTGGATGCGACGAAACACCTCACCGAAGCGGCACCGAACGCCAGGCAGCCGGAGTGGTTCGATACACACGTGTTCCGCGTCGAACGGGGAGTCCGTCGCGATGAGGTCCCGCTCGTCGAGAACGTTCAGGGTCTCGGTCGGTATCGAGTTCGAATGCTTCGGCGGTACTTGGAACGGTCAGACATCGCCGGGATCGACGGGAAACTCGAGGGGTCGCTCTGGGAGATGCTCGTTCAGTTCCGAGATCGAGTTGGGTCGGCAGAGTTCTTCGAAGACACACTACGAGGGAACGTCAACGGTATTGGCGATAAGACGGCTGAGCGTCTTCGGGAGTTCGTCGAGACCGGGAGTATCGATGCGGACTTCGCCGAACTAGGTAGTGGGCCGATTACGCCGAGAAGCGGTGATGACGAGGACGCGGGCTTTACCCGGGGAACACGACTTGACGAGTTCTGATCAGTTTGCCGATAGAACGAACGAGGCGGTGATGAGCTCGGGTTCCTCGGGTGTAACATGCTGTTCCTCGTCTAGGCGCTCAAGTTCGGTCTTCTGTTCACGCCGAAGGATATCCAGTTGGCGCTTCGCGTTCCCGATTGGTGCGGACATGTCTTCACCCTGCTCGTCACGTGCTTGGTACGCCTCGAGTCGTTCTTCCCACCGGCTGATCTCCTCCTTGAAGTGCCGTTCTGCGTGTTGGCGTTTAATGTCGGTCTCGCGTTCGCGCTCTTCGCGGGCCTCCTGAGCGAACGATTCGACCTGGTCCCAGGCTTCCATCTCCGCCTGCTGATGCAGGTCATCAGCCATCGACGCCAGCCGGTCGAGTCCATCGATAGCACTCGCTTCCGAGGGCGGTAGGGTATCGACGACCTCGGGCGACGACGTGGTGACCGCTCCATCCGTAGTAACGTACAGGCTGACGAGCTTCTCAGTAACCACATCTCCAGCTCCAGAGATGTATCCCAGGCGGTACGTGAAGCGGATGCCGGGGGCCGTGTCGTCTTCCGTAGTCTTGACTGCGATTTCTCCTTTGACGCGCTCAGAGTCGAGGCAGAAGTCGATGAGTGATTGAACAAGCGGATGATCGAGCGCGATGAAGTCGACGTCATCGTGATCTATCGCGACCTGACGGGTGAACGTCGCCATCGGATATCGCTGCTTGACCTGGTCGCCGGAGAGCACGTTGGGAACATCCAGCTGATAGACGTCGCCACCGGAGCGAGCAGGTCCGGGGCGGACACCTTTGATATCGCCCTCAAAGGCGTCGAAGAACTCGCGGACGAGGATCTCGATGTCGTCTTCGCTCACCTCGCCGTGTTGACTCCGTTCGATGACGTCGAGTATCTCTTTATCCTCGTCGGAAAGGTCGAACCGGTCACGGATGAGGAACTGCTCTTCGACCGTCTCCAGGGCCTCCTTGCGCTCCTCTATCGTCGCCTCGATGTTCGCGACGACTTCGTCAGTGGGCGTGTCGTTCGCGATAGCGGCCATGATCGTCTCGTCGAGGTCAACGTCTTCGAGGACGCGACCCATCACGTCAGAGCGCATCCCGAGGTCGGCTTCGATCTGGTCCGTCTTCTCGAGGAGGAGTGAGAGAATCTCGCTCTCGCGGGTGTCCTTGAAGAAGAGGTTGCGGATTTCGACGGTATGTTCCTGGCCGTACCGGTGGAGACGACCCATCCGCTGGTCGATGCGAATCGGGTTCCACGGGAGGTCGTAGTTCACCATGATGTGGGCGAACTGGAGATTGGGTTCTATCTCGATCCGGTTGTTCGTCAGCGAGAGAAATCGGTCGTAGCGGTAGGCGAGGTCGAGGCGGGTCGCACGGTCTCGGAGATCGTAATGAACCGGATCATCAACCCGCTTGGCTGTAAGTCGGTCGACAATAGAGTCGATCTTCTCGATATGAGGCAAGCCGCTGGGTAGTTTGCGGAGTTGGCCTTCCGTGGTGTAAACGTGGAGCAGATGGCTCCCATTCGGGCGCTCCTCGATCTTGGTAATCTCTCCCTGTCCGCCGGCAAATGTGACGTGGTTGCCGACCGCGTAGTCAGTCATCTGCGACTGCGGATTCGACAATCTCGATTTCCTCGTCCGTCAGGTCGTAGAGGTCGTAGACGATCTCGTCGATGAGGCGGTCGGTCTCTTCGATCTTCGCGTCGAGTTCGTCGGCGCGCTCTTTCGTCTCGATGTAGCGCCCGAGGTCGTCGGCCACGTCGTCGGGGTCGGGCAGCGTGATCCCCTTCAGGCGGTCGACGAGCGAGTTCGTCTTGGTGGCGTTCGCGCGGAAGCCCGCAATCTCGTCGTCGACGGCGACCGGGACGAACGCCGCGACGAGTGCGGCCTCGCGCTCGGAGCAGTCGACGAGCGTGAACGCCTCGACGAACGCCGTCTCGGTGTAGCCGTAGGTGTAGGTCTCGTGGGCGTCCTCGTCTTCGGGTTTGTATCGCGCTGTCGCGGAAATCGTGACGCTGGTGCCGTCGCGCTCGGCGCGCACGTCGCCCACACGGAGTTTCTCGTACTCCTCGGTCGTCGCGTCGAGGACGTTCGACTCGCTCGGTTGGAAGAGACCCACGTCGGGGAGGGTCGGGCCCTCCTCGTAGTTGCCGAGGTAGTCGAAGAGATCGAGGTTGAGCTTTTGGCTCTGACTTTGTAATTCAATTATTGTGGACACTTTCTGTTCTATTTTATCGTAAGCCGCTTCGTCGTATCTAACTGGAAGTGATCTGACATGCTCTGGGAATACATTCAGTTGACCGCTGATCGCATTGGCGTAGTAATAGTGAATCAACCGCGAATTTACGATACCAAGAAGTGACTGTAGGGAGATCTTCTGAGACAACTCTAAATCATCGGCATAAATGACTGTGTCTCTATCGTAAGTCTTCTTTGAGCCATCTTCTGCTACAGGTCGGGTTTTCTCAACCACTTCGACGCCCCGAGCATCAAGTACGTCTTGATCTGCTGCGATCAAATCCGCTTTACGAATTACATTAATGACTGAATCTTCTGTATAATAATGATCGCTGTCAAATGCCCCGACAAGACCTCGCTTGCCGGCAACTTTTTTGAAGCACAGTTTCTCATTCTCAAACAGTTCCGGGAACGCAGGCCTATGTAGTTCGTTTTGATCATACCACAGATATCGATCACGGTACTCAACTGCGTACCTCTCGATATCTCTCCCTTTTATTAATGGCTGAATATCTTTTTTATCCTTTGGACGTTCATCAAAAACAAATCGGCTCGCGTTTCCTGGTTGTGCCCCCCAGCTACCATACGCAATCCGAGAGAGGGGGAACGTATCAGATCGTATTTTTTGTAACAGCTTTTCAGTGTCTTCAGTCCAGTCTATCCGAATCTGGCTTCCCGGTGTTTCGATGAATCCACTAATTGGGAGTTCTGTACGTAGATATGTATCTGTTCCTGACCACTCTTTGATACGCACTGACTCTGTTGGTGTATTGATTTCTGCGACATATATTATAGGAGAATTTGTCGCATCATCGAAAACATTCTCATCTCGGAGATCAAGAATTTGCTGTAGTCCGTGTGTCTCCAGCGTCATTTTGCGCCATTCTGTTCCATACGACTCTGTCAGGAGTTTGTCCGGGACAATGTATGCTTGTCGCGCACCGTCAGTTCCGATATCGTATGCCAGTTCGGAGAACAGTACGTACAGGTCGAACCGACGGAAGGCAGTACTCCATTCCTCTTTCAGATAGTCTACGTGCCCATCGGGAACGAGCATTATGTTGATGTACGGCGGATTCCCGATCACCGCGTCGAATCCGGCGTCAGCCTTCCGTTCACCATCCTCGTCGTAGAACGCCACCGGAAACTCCAACTCCCAGTGGAAGAAGCGCTCGTCGTCCGCCATCGCCTGCGCACTTTTAAACCAACCTTGCCCCTCGATGTCGCTCCACGAGTTGGCGCGCAGGGCCTCGGCCATGCGCTTGTCGGCGTCGCTCGGCACGTCGAGGCCGAAGCGCTCAGCGGTGTGGACGTTCGCCATCGCCAGCAGGTGCTGATAGAGGGGGTCGTCGCGGACCGCGTCGTACACGTCCTCCATCTCCTTCGCGTCTTCGAGCGTCTCGTTGTCGATGGCGAGCAGGTCCTGAAACCGGTCCATCACGTGTTCGAGGGCCTGCTGGCGGGTGTGCGCGAACGACTGCTCTAAGGTCAACTGTCCGTCGCCCGTCTCCGCGTCGTCGCCGTTGGCGAGTACGTCTTCAATGTCGCTGCCGACCAGTGAGTTTCCGGTCTTCAGGTGGTGGTCGAGGAACGCGAGCGGCTGCTCCGCGGCGAGCGTCCGCAGCCACAGCGACACCTTCGCGAGTTCGGTTGCGAGCGGATTCAGGTCCACGCCGTAGATACACCGCTGGGCCACCTTCCGCCGCGCCCAGTTGATGTCGTGGTCCTCCTCGACCGTTTCGATTCCTTGCTGGGCCGCTTGTCGCTCTTGTGCATCGATTATCTCGCGAGCGAGATAGTCAACCGCGCTTGTCAGGAAGTGGCCGCTTCCCATCGCCGGATCGAGAATTTTCAACTCGAATATCCGCTCCGCGAATTCCTCCGCGAACCCGCCCTCACTGTATGAGTCGTATCCGACCAAGTCCTCACGGATGTCGTCGACCAGCGGTCCGAGCGTCTCGTCGACGATGTACTCGACGACGTACTCAGGAGTGTAGTACGAGCCCGTCGCCTTGCGCTCACCGCTTCCCGTCGTAAGGTAGACTTCTCCTTCCTCAACGGCGACCTCGTCATCCTCCTCCGCCTCTACGTACTCGTCGTCGTCGAGCGCTAACGGTCCGTCAGCGACGTGTAGCTGGTACTCAAGCAGGCCCTCGTAGATGCTGCCGAGGTGGCGGACGTCCAGCGACGAGTAGTCCACGAAGATCTTCCCGCCACCGTTCTCCTGCTTGCTCCGTGTGAGCAGCTCGATGACACGGGAAAGGTAGGCGTCTCCCACCGTGTGCTCCGCGAGGAACCGGGCTTCAGGGTCGTCGTCCTCATCCGGGTCAGTCCGGAATAGGCCACCGTTGTACGCCGGGATGTGCAGGTCGTCCTTAGGAATCCCGCGCGACTTGCTCCCTTGGTCAATCAGCTCGAATAGCTCGTCGAGCCGCGAGCTCAGGTCGTCCTGCCAGTCGCGATATTTCGGATCATCGCTATCGAGCTCCTCGGCGACCTCCTGCTTGAGGGAGTTCAGGCTGTAGGACTGCTCGTAGATCTCGTTGTCCGTGTCCAGCAGATCCCGCCCCTCAGCTTCCGCGTACAGGACGAAGATGAGCCGGTAGAGGTAGATCAGTGAGGAGTCGTGGACGAGGTCTAGGTCATCCTTGTCGAGGTCGTTGTCGGGGTATTGGAGATACCCCTCCGAAAGGATCTTGATCGCCTCATAAATGTTATCCTGAAGATCCTTTCCGAGGTCCTGTGCGAAAACGTTGGATTCGTCGTAGACGTCGTCGAGGAAGCAGTCGCCTCCAGCGTCTTCGAGAAACGCGCCGTGGCGGAAAAAGAGGTAGAAATACTTGAAGTCCTCTATATCGCCCTTCTCGAGGACGGTGGGAAGATCGACCTCGTAGTACGAGTCAAGCCGATGGCTCGTCGGCCCGTAGTAGAGCCGCCACTTCTTCCCGTCCGTCAGCACCGCCCATCGGGCGGGCGTCTCCTGTAAGTAGACGTGGATCTGGTAGCTCGGGTTCTCGAAGTCACGCTCGTGCTCGCCGCTGCCCCGCGTGTCAAGCGGGCGTCCCCAGCGCTTAGCGTCGGCGACAGCGACCGCGTTCTCGTAGAAGTCACCTCCCCCTTCGCGGCGCTTGAAGGCGTCACGCGCGGCATCCTCGGTCTCGAAGAAGCCATAGTCCGGTCGGCGCTGCGTCCGGCTCGTGCTCTCCTCGACCTCGAAGGGAATTCCCAACTTCCGGAACATCGGCCGGATGAACTTCTCCTCCAGCTGGGACTCATTCCGTTTCGGGGCTGTGCTCTTCTCCCGGTCGTAGAGATCGACGATCTCGTCGTACGCGGCTTCTAGTTCGTCGTCGTCAACTTCGTCCCACTCCTCCGTCTCGGGGAGATGCTCGTCGAGGTAGTAGTTAGAGAATAGGTCACGATTCGTGCGATAGGTGAGTGAACCTTGCATCAGTTAGGCAGGAGTTACAATGAGAAATTCGTCCGAGTCCTTGCTGTCGATGAGGGCATGCGCGACGGCCGTCGCATCGGCGACTTCGACGTCGACCGCGTCACCGATCTCGAGACCGAGTTTGTCGAGTTCGGAACCAGAGACATTGATCCGCCCCGAGTTCCCGGCGTTTCGCCCGACTTGTTTGCGGGTCATCACGTATGAGACGGTCGAATACGGGCAGCCGTATATACTTTTCTTCGACTAACCACCTTACCGCTTACTCAGATCAACTATTTGAGAGCGGAGAGAAATTATCAATATAACATGACTGGGATCGTGATTCTCCCCGCTGGTCGCGACGACGCTTTCGAGGACTACAAGCGGTTCGTCCGAGACGGACATCCGATTGACGACATCGAGTCCTATCTCGATGAGGATGACCTCGAACTGTTTCGGACCACATCTGACGAGGATCTCGTCCACGTTTGGGGGACCTCGGTAGACGGTGCGTGGCGGAACGTCGAGCGCAACGACATCGTCCTCGTCTACCATGATGGAGAGTTCGTCGCGAGGGGTCAAGTCCTTCAACTGCGGCACGACCCTAACCTTGCGGAGTACCTCTGGAAGGACAACGTCGACCACGGCCGGTGGGACGAAGAGAGCCCTTGGGAGTACATGACCTTCCTCACTGATGTCGAGGAGGTCGACGTCGACATCGAGGAATTCAACGAGCTCGTCGGCTACGACGAGACCTACCGTCCCCAGGGGTTTACCCGAGTCGCCGACAAGCGCCTCGACCAACTCGCCGGGGAGGAGTCGGTCGAGACCGCCATCGCCGACCTGACCGATGCCGGCGAGCGTGTCCACCCCGTCGACGACGAAGACGACGAAGACGACGGACCAACTCCCGACCTCGCTGACCAACTCCGTGCGGCCAGCACAGACGGAACTGCTCACGAGGAGTTCGAGAAACTTGTCGCGAAGGCCTTCTCCCAGCTGGGGTGTACCGCCGACTGGATCGAGGGAGGGGGTGACACCGACGTGGAGATCCGATCCCCGGAACACGTCGTTGTCGAAGTGAAAGCTCGGGGTAACGGGCGAGTCAACTCCCTTGAGGTCACCAATGTGGACAAGCATCGCCGCCAACGAGGGGCCGACCATGCCATCGTGGTTGCCCCGGGATTCGCCCCGAAGGTCATCGACAACGCCGAGACGACCGACCTGACTACCCTCGCCGTCGACGACCTCGTCGAGCTCCTCGACCGCCGGGACCGATACGCCGTTCCCCCGGAGGAAACCCTTGCTCTCCTGACTCGCTCCGGGGCTTTCCAGGACGACAGGCTCGACCTCCTCGACGAATCCATCCAGGACCGTACCGACGCCGGGGAGACCCTCCTCGCAGTCATTCGGGCCCTCGAACGGGCAGATGGCCCCGTGGAGACGGCGGAGGACGTCCGGTGGATCGTTGTAGGGATGGAGGACTCTGACGACGTCCCGACTACTGAAGAGGTCCGCTCCGCCCTCCAACTCCTCGCACACCCCACTGTGGGGGTCGTCGAACAGGACGAAGAGGGGTATCGGGCCACCACCGACTACGAGAACGGGGTACAATTGGTCCGGTCCCTTGGAGAGGTCGTACAATCACCAAGGGAGAAAGAATAGGTCGGAGCTTCCGGCCTGTTCTGTTTGTAACAGTCTGTTACGTCGATATCTCGGACGCACCGGTTGCTGACGACTCCCATACCGATCCCCGAACAACATGGCCGACCCGGGACGTTGGGATGCGTTCTTCGAACCGAATTCGGACGTTTCGCCCGGCGAAAAAGACCGTTTACCCGATGAATTCGGTACCACGAGTCCGTGTTCAACTGATATCCAATTACCCCGACCAACCGCACCCGGCTTAATAGGTGACGAGCCGGGCCCTTGTATAATCCAGATACGGTCGTTTCGCCCGGCGAAGATAGAGGTTTAGCCGATAGAATGATCCCAACGTTTGAAACCGAAGACGATCTCCGTCGTCATCGGGGAGCCCCGGGCGATTACCGGACTCGATGGGTTGGTCTTCAGCCATCTCACCCCGGCTCGATAGGGGATAGTCTCGCCTTTCCCGAAAAACGAATACGGCTGTTTCGCCCGGCGAGAAAGGCGATTCTCCCGACAGAAAGAGGTTATTCGCTGACCCGTTCATGGGTTGTTCACTGAAGCCTGCTAGCTTTCGGCATTACCCGACCAATTTATTCCGATAATCCGGGGACGCTACCCCTCGAGTCTCCCAACGGCAGTACCCGTATCTCCCAATCCGAATTTCGACGTTCCGCCCGACCGAGATTCCGTTTCTACGGCTCTGTTGAAATCCTCAGCGACTGATAGCTTCTCACCCCAATCGCTCAGTATAGACCAAGTAGATGACAAGCCGGTAGAGAATTAGCTTATTTGTTTATCACGGTTCGTTTGTATCTTGGATACATCCAAACCCAGATGGCCACGATAAATACACAGTTGAATAGCCAGCCAAGGTCAGTAAATTTGTCACGGAGAAACACAGAGGGCGTCTGTCCGAGTATAAACGCCCCAAGAGCGCCGACAGCTACGAGGCCTGTCACAAATACACTAATAAAAATAACCGTGTCGCGTCTAAATGACGGCTTCATACTTTCCGAATAGTCTCTGCGAATATACACTTTCGGTACATTCGCACTCTTCAGCGACCGGCTGTTTCAGACGATAATATATCTGATGAATAGGATTTCAACAGAGCCGTTTCTACGGATAGATCGAATTTACCGTCACCGGGGATCTTCCTCACCGTCGATCTCCTCCTCTCTCCCCCGGCTCCCCCGGCCCTCAGTGGCGGCCGTATCTACTCGTGGAGTGTCAATCACCCCCGACAAAGACACTCGTGTGATACCCGAGTCATATCGACGAGGTGCCGGTGGATGTCGTCGGCGAGCCGGTACATCGCCTCGGCCTGTTCCTTTGTCGCGATACCGAGCCTGTAATACGTCTTCGTTCGGTTCCGATTCCACAGCTCGGCGATATCCTCCCCGAACGCGTCGTCGTAGAGGCCAATCTCGGCACCGCGTTGGTAGAGCCGTCGGTGGCTGCTGATGACCTCCGCGGCGGACATGGCTCCATCGTGGATCAACCGGAACTGGATAGTGCGCTCGATGGCGACGAACGCCGACTCGATCACGACCGTGTAGTACCCTTGATCGAGGAGGTTCGAGCCGACCTCCAATAGCCGGCAGGCACGGCGAAGTTGGACCAACTCTGCGTCGTCGACGTCCAATCCCTCCTCGATCGTTCCGGGACTGCCCTCGAAGGTCCGCTCGGCCTCCACCAATTGGTCTCGGATATCGTCATTCATCGGCGTACACCTCGGTCCGGAGCTCGGAGAGTTGGTCGGAGCCCACCAAGGTAATCCCGCCGTCGAACTGGGGGCGGAGTTGGTCACCAATTCGTTGGACGCTGTCCGTCGATTCGACGAGCGGCTGGTACGTGTATCGGTTCCCGTCGAACCGTTGGTCTTCGAGGTCACTGACGACCGACTGGACGGTCCGACGAGCTGCTGTCCTATCTTCGTCGACGATCACCAATAGGTCGATGTCGCTGGTCCTATCTGCTTCCCCCCGGGCGACGCTTCCGAACAGGACGACCCCGACTAATTCGTCCAACTTGTCCTGAAGTCGTTGCAGGAATACTCGGACTGGTTGGTGGAACTCGGCCTGCGGGATAGAGAGAACCGGATCCGATTTCGTGAGTCGTTCTCGGTTGATCCGGACCTGCTGGGTTCGCCCGTCCTGTACAGTCTCGATGACATCGAGCTCGGAAAGCAGCTTGACCGCCTTCGAGATTGTTCCTTGATTTGCTCCCGTGAGGTTCGCGAGCTCGCTCATCGAGTACGTCGCATACGGCTGGTCGATGAGAACGTCGAGAACATCCTGCATCGCCTGGTATCGGAATACTCGATCCTCCGGAAACGGATACTGTAACTCTATCGAGATCGACTCTTTCCTATTAGGCATACTATTCCTATTAGGAAACAATATAAAAACTCTGGCGGTGAACTGGTCCAATTACGACGTGCTGGATTGCGGCCCTCCTAGTTCGGCCTCTATGCCCGCATGGCCTCTCCGATTCGTGCCTCGGTCGGCTCTGCAAGGTAGGGCTCGATGGCAGAGTAGTCAGACCATCCACCGACGCTCATCATAGTCCGGACGTCGACCTGGCGCTCGACGAGATGGTAGGTCGCCCATGATCGGCGTAGATCGTGCGATGATACTGACTGCCAGCGCGGGTCGTCAGTTTGCTCTGCGACGGCGTGAGCGGCTTCCTTGACCCACCGACGAACGGAGGGGGTACTGGCGTCGATCCACTGGTCGGAGAGGCTGAGCCCCCGTTCACGGCTGTATTTATGCATGTCCTCGGCAACGTCGTCGGGCATCCACGCGTCACGTGTCGTCTTTGACCCGCCTTTCGTATTCTTTCCCTGGACCTCAAAGAGCCAGATGTCGCCATCGTCGGAGTACCGGAGGTTGCTATCGTCCGGATAGCTCACCTCCGATGCCCGGACTCCGCACCGCCCCATCAGTTGAATCGCTATCTCACGCTCCCAACCGTCCTCCCCTGCCGTTCGCTCGAGTCGGTCCAGTTCGTCAGGTGAGAGCCAGCACTTCGTCACGTCATCGCTGTCGTCGATGCGGACCATAAGCGGATATAACAGTAAATCCGGTTATAGATTTGTTTTCCTGAGGCCAACTTCACCGATTAGTACCGTCTAATGACTAGTTCGTAATCGGGTTATGGAATAACTCGATTAAACATACTACCATCCATCCGGCTCTCTTGAAATCCTCCGTAGCTAATAGGAATTGCGTGCTAGATATAGAGGGTGCATCCATCGAAGAGCATTCGTTTATTTCTCACCTTACTCTTCTGAAACGGCTGTTAGAACGAGCGTGCTTACTGAACAAGACATTTAAGCAGTTGATATGACATGGAGATATGGAAAGTTTGGGTAAATCAGATAAACAAATTATCTTGCTTACCGGAGCTATGGTCATCGCCGGAGGAGGCATGCTAGTGAGGATTATACAGGGTGATGGTGGTACTTCGGCCGTTATCGCTACAGTCTGTTTTTTTGGGGTAGCAGTAGTAGGAGTAACTCAGTTGATCTTCCGGCATCTGTGATCAGGAGCAGTATG
>Ga0075106_1000995_pt1 | contig 13207 bp, 10 predicted proteins | sample AntDeeMetag02WF4_FD_69796 | JGI IMG/M metagenome (GOLD analysis project Ga0075106, IMG submission 69796) | Saline lake microbial communities from Deep Lake, Antarctica - Antarctic Deep Lake Metagenome 02WF4 | ecosystem: Environmental > Aquatic > Non-marine Saline and Alkaline > Saline | place... | reverse complement strand
GTCTCGACATGACGTCCGTACGGCATTTCCGTCCGGGAGGTCCGAGCTTCCGTACCTGGTACCCCGCTACCTGGATTGCATGGGCATTCGGGTACGCTCTTTGGAGACCAACGGCTGGGCCAGGGACCTACTTCCTGTGATCACGAAATGGGCTCAGAACGCGGGTTTTGGCACTGGACTGTGATCAAACACTGCTATAATCCGCAGGACCCGCCAGCCTCACAGGGGCCAGACATGTCCGAGCGCACGCCCCCCGTATTCGCGGAAGAAGCGCCCAACTCGCAGATTGAAGACCGCGTCACGGTCCAGGAGTGGGTCTACCTACAGCTCAAGGAACGGATTCTCACCGGGCAGTTTGTGCCGGGACACAGCGTGACCCTGCGTGGCATCGCCAGCCTCCTTGGCGTCAGTCCAATGCCGGTGCGGGAGGCGCTGCGCCGCCTGGTGTCCGAGCGTGCGCTCGAGATTCACGGCAAGGGGCGCGTGAGCGTGCCTCGCATGAACCGCGAGAGGCTGGACGCCTTATGTTCCGCGCGCGTGGCGCTGGAGAGCCTGGCGGCGGAGAAAGCCATGCTTCAGATCGATGCGGAACAGCTCGAAGCGCTGCGGCGCCTCGATCACGAGATCAACGCGGCCGTCGACGCGGGCGATATCGAGACCTATCTCCAGAAGCACTGCGAATTCCATTTCGGTATCTACCGGGCCGGGTCCGGCGAGATCCTGATGCCGCTGATCGAGAGCGTCTGGTTGCAGTTCAGTCCGTTCCTGCGCGTGGTTATCCGTTACATCGGCACGGATCATGTGGTCGATCTCCAACGTCACGCCCTTGTCCTTGATGCCATTGAGCGGCGGGACTTCAGCACCCTGAGCTTCGCGATCGAGGCGGATGTGCGCGAGGGCCTGGGGTCGCTTGCGCAGATTGACTGGCAATCCTTTGAAGCATCCCAGCGCGATGCGGACAGACCACCGGGTTGACGGGGGTAGCGCGCGGTTGCGTCCGGTCGTCGGCGGGGGTACTGTGATCACAACTGAAACCGGTTTGTGATCGCAAATCCACGCAGTGGGGTGTGACCACGACGAAAGGTGGTCACAACGACCCGGGAGCACGCCGATGGAACTGCCAGAGACACGCAACGGCTGGCAAGCGCCGGCCGCTTCACCCGCCTTCCGCAATCGACCCCGCGTCGATGGGTCCCTGCTCGGCCCGTCCCCGGACCGGGAGTTCAATCGCACCGAGCCCGCTACTGGCGAAGCCATCACCCGGATCGGTGACGGCGATGCCGACGATGTGGACAGCGCCGGATCAAGGTGGGTGTACCCGTGAATATCGAGCAGCGGTTCAGCAGTTTTTTCAGCGAGCACGGTACCGAAGACGTCGAGGCGCAAGTGCCGGACATGGCGGGCGCTGCGCGTGGGAAGGTTCTTCCCGCGCGCAAATTCGGTAGCGGCGAGATGAAAATGCCGGAAGGTATCTTCGCCCAGATCATTTCGGGCGATTACGTGCCCAACAAGGAGAATGTAGAGGACCGGGACATGTTCCTTGTCCCGGATCCGGACACGTTGCGTCCCGTGCCGTGGGCCATCGAGCCCGCCGCTTCGATATTCCTCGACTGCCTCAGACCAAACGGCGAGCCGGTTCACTCATCTCCCCGACAGGTGCTTCAGGACGTTGTGAACCTGTACCGGGAAAACGGCTGGAATCCCGTCGTCGCGCCCGAAGTCGAATTTTACCTTCTCGCTCCGCATTCGGACCCGAGCGCGGAGGTCGAGCCACCCGAGGGGAGACTGGGGCGAACCGAAGCGACCAAACAGCCGTACAGCATTGACATGATGAACGACTTCGAGCCGTTCATTAATGATGTATATCGATTCTGCGAAGAGCAGGGGATATACATCGATACGCTGTTGCAGGAAATGGGGCCGGCGCAATTCGAGATCAATTTCCTTCATGGGAAGCCATTGACGCTCGCCGACCAGGTGTTTCTGTTCAAACGCACCGTACGCGAAGCGGCCATCAAGCATGAAATGCATGCCACATTTCTTGCGAAACCCATGACGGAAGAGGCGGGCAGTTCGCTCCATATCCATCAGAGCGTCGTTGACGATAAAGGCGAGAACATCTTTTCAGACGCGAACGGAGAAAGGAGTGAGTACTTTTACGGATTCCTGGGAGGCCTGCAGAAGTACCTTCCGGAGGCGTTTCTGGTTTTCGCCCCATACCCCAATTCCTATCGACGTTTCCTGAGTAACTGGGCGCAGCCGGTGAATCTCGAATGGGCAGTTGATAATCGGACCGTGGGATTGCGCGTGCCCGATTCCACTCCCGAGGCCCGGCGGATCGAGAATCGCGTCGGCGGGGCCGATCTGAATCCTTATCTCGGAATCGCGGCAACGCTGGCATGCGGGTACCTCGGCATGAAGGAAGGCCTGCGGCCGAGCGAGGAACTCACGGGCAGCGCCTACGATACGCCCTTCAAATTGCATCGGGATCTTTATTCGGCGATTCAGGCGTTTGAGTCGAGTACGGCGATGAAGAGCACGCTTGGGAATGAATTCGTGGATCTCTACAGCGCGGTCAAACGTACCGAAAACGACGAGTTCCAGGAGATCGTTACGCCTTGGGAGCGCGAGATCCTGATGTTCAATGTCTAGTAAAAATGTGCCGCCTTCGAACGCAGCACCAGTTGACTGCACAACCCGGGTGAACGGCGATACAGAACCGTTCGGTCAGGCCAATCCCGCATAGCATCGGGATTCCCAAAGAGGTAATCCGAATATGGAGAACATGAAGAATCGTACCAGCGCCGAGTGGCAGGATCTCGATATCCAGCACTACCTTCACCCGTTTACCGATTACCGGGAGCTGGGCGAAAAGAAGAGCCGCATTATCGAGCGCGCGGATGGTGCGTACATTTATGACGTCGATGGAAACGAGATCCTGGATGGGATGTCGGGGCTTTGGTGCGTGAATGCCGGATATGGCCGCGAGGAGTTGGTGGACGCGGCCACGCGGCAGCTACGCGTATTGCCGTATTACAACAGTTTCTTCCAGTGCGCACATCCGCCTTCGATTGAATTGGCGCGACTGCTCGACGAGGTTACCCAGCCACAATTCAGTCGTGCGTTCTTCACGGGATCCGGGTCCGAGTCCATCGATACGATGATCCGGATCGTGAGGAGATACTGGGAGCTGCAAGGGCAGAAGGACCGCTACCACATCATCGGACGGGTCAATGGATATCACGGTTCAACGATCGGCGGGGTGAGCCTCGGCGGAATGAAACCGATGCATGCCCAGGGGGGACCGTTCGTCCCCGGGATATCGCACATCGAGCAGCCGTACTGGTTCGGCAGTGACCGCACTCTCTCTCCAGAGGAGTTCGGCCTGCAGGTGGCGCGGCGGCTCGAGGAAGAAATCCTCGAGATCGGTCCGGAACGGGTGGCTGCCTTCGTCGGCGAGCCGATACAGGGCGCGGGAGGCGTCGTTATTCCGCCGTCGACGTACTGGCCGGAAATCCAGCGTATCTGCAGGGAGTACGGAATTCTGCTGGTTACCGACGAGGTGATCTGCGGCTTCGGACGCCTGGGCGAGTGGTTCGGCGCGGATTATTTCGGTGTGGAACCGGATCTCATGACCTTTGCGAAGGGCGTGACATCCGGATATCTGCCGTTGGGCGGTGTCATGGTCTCGGATCGGGTTGCGGAGGTGTTGATCCAGGAGGGCGGCGAGTTCTTCCACGGATACACCTACTCTGGCCACCCGGCCGCGTGCGCCGTAGCAATCGAGAACATCCATATCCTTCAGCGCGAGAAGCTGATCGAGCGTGTCCGGGATGACATCGGTCCTTATCTCAAAGAGCGTTGGCTCCGCCTCGAGGATCACCCGCTGGTGGGAGAAGCCCGCATGGCCGGGCTCATCGGTGCAATCGAACTTGTAGCGGACAAGGATTCCATGCGGCGCTTCGACAAGGAGGCCGGCGCGGGGTCCGTGTGCCGTGACATGTCTATCGAGTCCGGGCTCGTCATGCGCCCGGTCAGCGACACGATGGTGCTCTCGCCGCCGCTCACCCTTTCGCACGAGCAGGCGGATGAACTCGTTGAAAAGGCTTGGCGCGCCCTCGATCTCACGCAGAAAACGCTGAGTGGATGACCCCACGCGTGCCCGAGCGACTCTCGCTTGCCGGCCGTAGCTGGCGCGAATCATGTGAAAGGTTGGATGGAGTCATAGTATGACGGTAGCGGAGTACCGCCAGCAGCATACCGGCTCGTATTACGCCGCCAGCGCGAATGCGCAGACGGATTATCCTCACCTTGAGGGGGATACGCGATGTGATGTCGTTGTGGTTGGCGCCGGCTTCACTGGAGTGTCCGCCGCGATCGCGCTGGCCGACCACGGGTTCGATGTGCGCCTGCTGGAAGCGAATCGGGTTGGCTGGGGTGCCTCCGGGCGTAACGGCGGACAGCTGATCGACGGCTTCGTTGATGTCGAGCGCATCGAGAAGCGGCTCGGGCGTTCCGCGGGAGATGTGGCCTGGCAAATGGGGGTTGAATGCCGGGATCTTGTTGTCGAACGTATTCGACGATTCGGCATCGAATGTGACCTGAAATTCGGCTACATCGATCTCGCGCTCAAGGCGAGTGACATGAGGGAGTTCCGTGAACGCGTCGAGAGTCATAAGCGACGTAACTATCCGCATGAAATGCGGATCGTCGGGAAGGCGGATATCCGGGACTACATCGGCTCGGACCGTTACACGGGCGGTCTGGTCAATGAAGGAAACGGTCATCTGCACCCGTTGAATCTGTGCATCGGTGAAGCTCGCGGCGCCGCGGAACTGGGCGTACGGATTCACGAGCAGACGCCGGTGACCCGGATTGAACACGGGGCGGAACCCCGGGTCGTAACGCCGTTCGGAACGGTCCGGGCGGACAAGGTGGTGCTTGCCGGCAACGCCTATCTCAATGGCGCCGAGCCACGGATCGAGGGCAAGGTGATCCCGGCCGGAAGCTATGTGATCGCGACCGAACCGCTGGAGGAAGAGCTGGCTTCCCGGGTGATGCCCCGGGACATGGCGGCATGCGATCAGCGCGTCGCGCTGGACTATTTCCGGATGTCAGCGGATCGACGCATGCTGTGGGGCGGACTGTGCAACTATTCCGGGCGTACGCCACGTGACATCACCGCTGCGTTACGTCCGGGCATGTTGAGGACGTTTCCGGAGCTCCGGGACAAGCGTGTCGAGTATGAATGGGGCGGTCACATCGCGATCAGTATCAATCGGATCCCGCAGTTTGGACGGATTCAGGGCAATACCTGGTATGTTCAGGGGTATTCCGGACACGGTGTGGCCCCGACCCACATTGCGGGAAAGGTCGTGGCCGATGCCGTTGCCGGAGACATGGAGCGCTTCGACGTCTTCGAACGCGTAGGGCATCTGCGGCTCCCTGGCGGGAGTTGGGTCCGGAACCAGGCCCTTGCCCTGGGAATGCTGTATCACCGGCTGAAAGAGATCCTGTGAATGGACCAGCGGGCGGGAATCCGGTCGCTGTTCACAGGCCTCGGCGGGATGCCGGGCAAACGTCCGTGACACTTGCCCGGTGGAGGAGGGGACAGTGACAGAGAGGGCCACGAAACGACCGGATCGAAACCATGTTGCCGCGCTTATGCGTCGGGAACAGGCACGGTTCCATGAGCAGTACCCGACCTCGAGACGGCACTCGACCGCCGCGCAGGACCACCTGCTGTGTGGTGCCCCCCTGCCATGGATGCGGGAATGGCAGAGCCCGTTCACGATCTACGTGCAAAGTGCGGCTGGTGCGGAAATCACGGATGTCGACGGCAATGTGTTCGCCGATTTCTGCCTCGGCGACACGGGCGCGATGTTCGGACACTCGCCGCCGGCACTGCTCGAGGCGGCGGCGAGGGAGCTGCCCCGGGGGATCACCCAGATGCTTCCGACCGAGGATTGTCTGTGGCTTGGCGAGGAGCTGGCGCGGCGATTCGGGCTCAAGTACTGGAGCTTCGCCCTTACGGCCACCGACGCCAACCGATTCGCGTGTCGATTCGCGCGGCAGCTCACGGGACGGCCGAAGATCCTCGTGTTCAACGGCTGCTATCACGGCAGCCTGGGGGAGGCGTCGGTCGACCTGAGAGATGGGCGCGTAGTGCGTCGAGACGGAAGTGTCGGGATCGTCGAACCACCGGAGAGCACTACCCGCGTGGTGGAATTCAATGATCTCGAGCAGCTGGATCGTGCACTTGCCGAAGGGGACGTGGCTTGCGTGCTGGCCGAGCCGGCGCTCACGAACTGCAGCATGGTATTGCCCGCCGACGGTTTTCACGATGGGCTTCGCGAACTGACCCGAGAACACAGGACGCTCCTGATTATCGACGAAACACATACCATCTCCACGAGCGAATCGGGCTACACGGGCGCGTATGGACTGGAACCGGATATTCTGACACTCGGCAAACCCATCGGAGGGGGAATCCCGGCGGCCGTGTACGGCTTCAGTGCGGAGGTCGGAGAACGCGCGCAGGACTTGCTCGAAAGGAACAACGACTTCAGTACGGGAATCGGCGGGACGCTCTCGGGCAATGCCTTTTCGCTGCGGGCGATGCGGGCGATGTTCGAGAGCGTGATCACCGAGCAGTCCTACGATCACATGTCCTCCATGGCTGCGGCCCTTGAGGAGGGGATCGGGGCCAGTATCGAACGTCACGGGATGCCATGGCATGTGTCCCGGCTCGGGGCGCGCGTGGAATATGGCACCAGCCCGGAACCCTGGAAGACGGGCAGCGAGGTGCACGCGGGCGCGGACCACGAAGTGGAACGGCTGATACACCTGTACTGCCTTAACCGGGGTGTTCTCGTCACGCCCTTCCACAACATGCTTTTGACATCACCGGCCACCGAGGAGCGCCACGTCCATAGACACAACGAGGCGTTCGACGAAGTCGTTGGTGAACTCGCCGCGGGAGCAGTGGCCTGATGCAGGCCCTGTGCACGAATGTGTACAGGGGCGGGGCGGCAAGCATTTGCGGGTTGGTTCCGGATGAATAGATACGACGCCATCGTTATCGGTGCAGGACACAATGGCCTGACCAACGCGGCCTTCCTGGCAAAGGCCGGCCTCCGGGTCCTGGTGGTCGAGAAGAACGAACACATCGGCGGGGCCGCGGTCAGCCGCGAACTGCATGAGGGGTGGATTTATTCCAACTGCTCTTACGTGTGCAGTCTTTTCCGGCCGGAAATCTACAATGCTCTCGATCTTGGGCGCCATGGACTCAAGGTGATTCCGCTGGTGGGCAGCACCACGTTCAAGCAGGACGGCGACTTCTTCGGCAGCTATGCCAATCCGAACGTACGCCGCCGCGAAATGATGCGGCACAGTCTGCGCGATGCGGACGCCGATGTGCGTTTTGAAGCGGATGTGATGCGCTGGTGCAAGATGATCCGCCAGTTCCTGCTCAGGACCCCACCCGACCCGGGCTCATTCCGGCCGCGCGACATCTTCGAGTTCGCCTGGCTCTTCAGAAAATTCCATGATCTGAGCGAGACACAGATCTACGAATTCATTCGATTTTTTACCATGCCGATTGCCGAGTTCCTCGAAAACTATTTCGAGAACGACACGATACTGGCCCACAACTCGGGCGGGAGCATTATCGGTACGGGCCTTGGCGTGTATTCGCCGGGAACCGCATATGTACTCCTGCACCACGCGATGGGCGATGTGGATGGCAATGTCGGTGCGTGGGGCTTCGCCCGAGGGGGAATGGGTGCAGTCTCCGGTGCCCTGGCGTCCGCATTGCGCTCGCATGGCGGTGAAATACGCACGGATGCGGAAGTCGCCAGGATCACGGTGAGCAACAACCATGCGACCGGCGTGGAGCTCGCGTCGGGGGAGATGATTTCGGCCGATGTCGTGGTTTCGAATCTCGATGCGAAGCGAACCTATCTCGGCATCATGGATGAGTCGGATTTGCCCGAAAAGGTCGTCGATCGCGCAAGGAAGTTCAAGATTCGGGGATCATCGGGGAAGCTGAATATCGCCCTCGATGGGATGCCGTCATTTCCGGCCTTGCCGGAGGGATCTCCGTTGACCCTGGGCCACATGCATTTCACCGACAACCTGACGCGGCTGGAGAGGGCCTATGACGACTGGAAGGATGGTCGGTGGTCACGGGATCCGTATTGCGATGCCCTGATTCCCTCCCAGTACGATCCGACACTGGCCCCACCGGGCAAGCACATGATGACGGTCTTCGTGCAGTACTGCCCGGTAGAGCCCGAAGGGGGATGGACCAGCGAGAAGCGCGACCAGTTCGGACAAACCGTGATCGACCAGATCGCGCAACACAGTCCCGATTTCAAGGATTTGCTTCTGCATGTCGAAACTCGCACCCCCAACGAACTCGAAAACGAGGTCGGTCTGACCGAGGGGAACATCTTCCAGGGGGAGCTCACGTTCGATCAATTGCTTTTCAACCGTCCCTTCCCGGGATACGCACAATATCGGGGACCGGTCAAAGGCATGTACATGTCCGGTTCATCGACGCATCCCGGTGGTGGCGTGATGGGGGCGCCGGGTGCGAACGCAGCGAGGGAAATCCTGCGGGATCTCAAGAGGACGGATACCACACCCCGTGAGTTCAGCGATGACTGATCGATTCGATGTCGTGGTAATCGGGGCCGGGCACAATGGACTTGTCTGCGCCACCTACCTCGCGCGCGCCGGGCGGAAAGTCGCTTGCGTGGAGGCGCGGGAGGTGCCGGGTGGCATGGCGGCGCCACGGACGCTGGCGGACCGTTATCGCTTTCCCGGACTGGCTCACGCGGCATTCCCCGTGAACGCCGACATCCGCCGGGATCTGAAGCTGGACCAATTCGGGTATTCGCCGGGACCGGAACTCGACACCGTTTCCCTTGACGGTGATCGCGGTCACGTGGTGCTCGGTGCGGACAGCGTGAGCGGGGAGGGCATACCGGACGAGGATAAGCTGGCGTATCCGCGCTTCCAGCGCGACTTCCGCGAGTTCGCCGGGGCATTGCGCCCCCTGTTCGGGAATCCGCCACCACGCCTGAAGGACATGTCGTCGCGCGAGAAGGCGAATCTGGCGAAGCTGGGGTGGAGTCTCCGGTTCGGGCTCGGGCGGGAATCGATGTACGAGTTCCTGCGCGTCGCCGGCAGCAACATGCAGGATATCCTCGACGAGGTCTTCGTGGATGAGCGCCTCAAGGGCGCTATGGGGGCCGATGCGGTGCTGGGTAGTGCCATGGGGCCGCGTACGCCCGGCACGGTTCTGACCTGGCTGCAGCGGCTCTATGGAGCCCTGAATGGTCGGATGACGCTTCACGGACACGCACAGGGCAGCTTCACGGAGGCCCTGAAACGATCAGCGGAAGCCGCCGGTGTGTCGATCCGTTGCGGTTCACGCGTCGAACGGATCGTTACCGACGACGGTCGAGCCACGGGTGTGTCGCTGTCCACTGGCGAAACCCTGGAGGCGCGGATCGTGGTGTCCAACCTGGATCCACGAGCCACGTTCCTCGATCTCGTTGGTGCGCCGAATCTGGATGCGATGTTCGCAAACCGCGTACGGCAGATCCGGGGTTCGGGGACGGTGGGGAAGCTGCACCTGGCCCTCGCCGGCGAGCCACGGCTCACGGGCCTGGACCGGTCCCTGCTCGGGAACCGCCTCGTTCTGGCACCCTCCCTGAAATCTGTCGAACAAGCGTTCAACCACTCGAAGTATGGCGAATTCTCCGAGAATCCGGTGCTGGAGATTACGATACCGAGTCTGCACGAAAGCGATCTCGCACCGCCCGGCCATCATGTGATGTCCGTGAACGTCGCCTATGTGCCCTATCGGGAGACGGGGGAAGACGACCAATACAGGAATGAGCTGGCCGAGCGGACCCTCTCCGGCCTCGAATATCACGCACCCGGGCTGCGTTCATTGATCGTGGACCAGGAGTTCCTGACCCCCAGGGACGTCGAGAGCGAGTATGGCGCGGTTCAGGGGCATTGGCACCACGGCGAGCTCAGCATGCACCAGTCGTTCATGATGCGTCCTGTCTACGGCTCGGCGCAGTACGAAACGCCCATCGAGAACCTCTTCATCTGTGGCGCTGGATGCCATCCGGGGGGTGGGTTGACGGGAATACCCGGGAAGAACGCTGCGAGGCGCGTGCTCGAAGGGGTGAGAAAGACATGATTATCGAGCCCGGTCATTTCCGCACGGCCATGCAGCATACGCCGTTTCATCCGCGGGTTGCGGCGGCTACGACGACCGAGGAGTGGGCCAACTGGAACGGCTACATGGTCCCGAGAGAAGTGGACAACCTGTCGGCTGAGTATTTCGCCGTGCGCAGCGGGTGTTCGGTGATGGATCTCACGCCCATGGAGAAATACCGGATCTCGGGCAGCGACGCTCGCGCATTTGTGGATCGACTCGTGACGCGGGACCTGTCGAAACTCGAACCGGGCCGGGTGTGCTATGTCGTGTGGTGCAATGACGAAGGGAAAGTGATCGACGATGGCACGCTGTTCCAGTTCGGTGAGAATGACTATCGCCTGTGTGCTCAGCATCACCAGTTGGACTGGCTCGAAATTTCGTCGCTGGGATTCGACGTGGAGATCGAGCTGGAGACGCATGACGTCGCCGCGCTGGCCGTCCAGGGGCCCACTTCGTGTTCCGTCCTCGCGTGTGCGGGGATCGGGGGCATCGAGACACTGAAACCGTTCGATGTGGTGGATACATGGCTTGGAGGCTGCCGGCTAACGGTTTCCCGGACTGGCTATACCGGTGATCTGGGATACGAGTTATGGGTGAATCCGGATGACGCGCTCGCGCTCTGGGATGCAATTTTCGGGGTCAGGGACAAGTTCAACGTGCGCGTCATCGGGTTGTCGGCCCTAGAAATGGTTCGAATCGAGGCCGGTTTGATCATGCCCGGATTCGACTTCAATACCGCGGAAGACACGATTCGCAACGGCTTTGATCGTTCCCCCTGGGAAGTCGGTCTCGGCTGGGCGGTACATCTGGACAAGGGACGTTTCACCGGGCGCCGAGCGCTCATGGTCGAGAAGAAACGTCCGCTGGGCAGATATCTGGCAAAACTCGTCGTGGAAGGGAACAAACCGGTGGGGCCGGCCTTCGTCCACGAGGGGAAGAACGGCCGGCAGGTCGGCGAGATCAAATGCGCTACGTGGTCTCCGGTGCTCAAGGCGAACGTTGCGCTGGCGGACCTGGAGTGCCATAAGGGGCGCATGCCCGCCCATCCATGGGCGCGCGTAGAATATGAGAGAGAGCTGAAATGGATGTCCGAATGGGCGCAATGCAGGATCGTGAAAGGCCCGTTCTACAACCCGGAGCATCGCAATGCGACGCCACCAACCAGCTTCTAGCCTCGAGCGATCCCTTCCGCTGGCACTCGCCATCCGGTCCTGCTGTTGCCCGCGGACCGACGAGACTTCGCTTGATCCGACAGTGTCGGAGCTCATGACAATGAACATACATCGGTGCGAGGCGCCGGGCGCGCCCGGTCCCGACGCACCGAGCACTCGATCGACGCCGAGGGAACGGGTCGTGCCCGGGGCGGGTGGGTCGCACACTGGCTTGCACTGCTGGGCGCGTCGAACGCGATCCAGCAGTCGAGTCGGAAACAAGACTCGCTCGGTCCCAACCAGCTGGTCCCGGCCTGCGGGGTCGGGCCCGGTTTTTTCTCCACTTCAGAGATCTCCTCGTTTCGAGATCTCGAGGAGCAGCAGCCATGAAGGTACGCGACAAGAATACGAAGTCCGAACTGGACACATCCGTCAAGGACCTCTTTGAAAATCGAATCTCGCGACGCGAGTTTCTCCGCAGGACGGTAGTGCTGGGCGTTTCCGCCGCGTTCGTTGGCGATATCCTGACACTGCACAGTAATGAGGCGCATGCGGCGTACAAGCCTTCTGGAGATACACTGGAAAAGATCAGGAAGGAGGGCGGTGAGCTCGCTATTTATAACTGGGAAGGCTACATCCATCCGGACGTCGTTCCGGGATTCGAGAAAGAGTACGGTGTCAAGGTAACGTACGACACGTTCGCCGGTAATGAAGCGCTGCTCGCAAAGATGCAGGGCGGCGGTGCAAGGTACGACGTGGTCTTCCCCACGCACAACTTCCTCCCGATTCATGCCGCACAGAATCTGCTGGCACCGCTCAACCACGATAATATCCCACTGATGAAGAACGTCGTGCCCAAGTTTCTGGACACGGAGTTCGATCGGGGCAATCAGTACTCGCTCCCATACCTCTGGGGCATGACCGCGTTGGGTCACAATACGAAGTACACGGAAGGTGACCCGAATATGGGAAGTTGGGCACTGATGTTCGAGAGTGGACCCGAGCGCTACTCTGGACAACTCGCGTTCACCAATGAGCGCGAAGAAGTCATCGCAACGGCGCTGTCCTACCTCGGGTACTCGGTGAATTCACGCAGCGAGCAGGAACTGCGGGAGGCGGGCAAGGTGCTTGCCGAGGTCAAGCCGCATGTCAAGGCGTTCTACCCCGGGGCCGAGGAGACGAAGGCGTTGATCCAGGAGGATGTGGTCATCGGTCACGCCTGGAACGGCGAGGTCGTCAAGGCGCGCCGCGAGAATCCAGCGGTGGAATGGCTTCTGCCGAAAGAGGGAGGAACGGCCTGGTTCGACACCATGGCGATCCCGAAGGTTGCACCGCACAAGGCGACGGCGGAGGCCTTCATCAACTACATGCTCCGACCCGATGTCGCGGCCAAGAATTCCGATTTTGGCGGCTACGCGACGCCCAACCAGGCGGCCGTGAAAGAGGTAGTTCCGAAGGAACTCGCAAACGATCCGGCGATCTATCCGACCGACGAGCAGCTCGAGCGGCTCGAGTTCCTGGGCGTGATACCGGACGACATACTGCCGATCTACAGCGATATCTGGACGCGTTTGATGGCGTCCTGACCGATCGGTGCGTGACGACGGTCGCGAGCTGGCGAGAGGGCTCGCATTGCAGTTGATGTCCAGCGGTGATAGCCGCTGTTATACACGGCAACGCCCGGACCGACCCCCGAAAGTGGGGCGGTCCGGGCCAATGCCGTGCAATCAGGAGCATGGGCGCTTGTGCTGGTCAGGCGCCGCGGGACTGGTGGGCTCCCGCTGGCGTGCGCAGCATGCCTGTACGGGCGTAC
>Ga0075106_1000992_pt1 | contig 13254 bp, 8 predicted proteins | sample AntDeeMetag02WF4_FD_69796 | JGI IMG/M metagenome (GOLD analysis project Ga0075106, IMG submission 69796) | Saline lake microbial communities from Deep Lake, Antarctica - Antarctic Deep Lake Metagenome 02WF4 | ecosystem: Environmental > Aquatic > Non-marine Saline and Alkaline > Saline | place... | reverse complement strand
CTTTTTCAGGACATCCTGAAATAGTTCCTGTCTCAATGGATAGTGACTGCTCCCACGGTGCCGCAACGTCTTCCAAAACATTCTGCACAGGCTCATTTCCGACCAATTCGTGGACTTGTTCTGGCGTAACCGTTTTCTGAGCGCGCAGCACCGTCCACTGATCCGGATACGGGCTCAAATTGTCATCAACGAATACCGTACAACCTCTAGTTCGCGCCTGGTTCTGAAGGGGCAGTGCAATCAAATTTCCGAAACCACCTTCCGGCATCATGTCCTGATTGGGGAATAGCCGGTCGTAGGAATCAAAAGAAAGGCTTGGATGGAGTTCCATCGCATCATCCAGCAGCTTGGACCCCAAAGCCCTGGCAGCCCACGCAGAAACGGCTTCCGAAAAGAAGATCCACAGATGAGCGCCGGAACCAGACTGAGAGATCTCAACAAGATATGTAATACCACGATTCCGACAGGCCCTGGCCAGTGCCTGAACTTCGGCTCTCCAGTCGTCTTTGTCAAAATCAACGGCAAGCAGATAACAGTGGTTATCAGGTAGCAGGGGGTAAAGCCCAGCTATGTGCTTGCCCGCCAGGTGATCATAGACCGCATGGAAGTCCAAAGGCTTAAATTGCCGGTGCTGACAACCTCCGCACTTTATCTTGGGTTTATGGCAGATTCCCGGTACCCATTCGTTTTCGCAAGCGACCGCGTAACCAGACCGACCGTTTGCACCCTGCCATCGAGTGGCATACACATCCGAGCGACCACGGAAGAGGCTCCGGAAAAGTTCAACTTTTTGGTCGGGCGGGAGCTGTGCCGAAACCGGGATGTTGCGCGCCTGCTGCAGCTTCGATTTACGCGCAAGTAAATCGGCTTTCTCCTGCTCAATTTCGGCCAGTCTCTGATCGATGTCAGCGAGTTCATTCGTCACGCAGTGCAACTACCTCATTGGTCTCGAAAAGGACTTTTGTGAGACTCCACGAGTTTATACATCGGTTTCAGGCTCTTAACAGTCTTTTCTGAGACCTTCTGGCGCAAAAATGCGCCCCCTAATGTGATTGTCTCAACCCATAGCCTCAAAACAGTCTACTAAGAGACCCTAACAAGCACACATGCTCAGGATTCGGTCCGACCAGAGCTTCGCTGGTAATGGAAAAATCCCGTAGTGGCCACCACTGCGGAACAATGAAAAAACTGTTCTGTTTTCCAAAATTTGTGGAGAACTACTACCTGGAAACCACCCCAGAATCACGCTGTGTAGCATGTGAAGAATCGTGAGGGGTTCTCCACAAATAGTGGAAAACGGTGACGAGGTTTTTCGGGCAAATTTTGGGAGTTTCAACACGGTCTGCTATTTGTGGAGAATTCCCGGGAATTCTCCACATAGATAGTAGTGTGGAGAAGTCTGGGCAGTTTTTTCTGGCAGTAACCCAGCCCGTGAGATCATCAACAGCTTCAAAAGAATCCCCGCGAACCTTTTCAGCAATCGCGAAAAAACCACACCTGATTCTTCACTATTTGTGAAAAATTGATCGCGCTCGCAAGCAGGCTGAACCGCTGCACGTGGCAAACGAAAATAGGAAGCAAATTTTCACAAATAGTGAAAAACCCCAAGAAGTTTTTAATCAGGACATCTGGGCAGGATCGGTCCTTGTTCCTATTTGTGAAAAATCCCGACTCTTTTTTCACATAGATAGTTATGTGAAAAGAGCCTGGCTGTTTTTTCTGGCCGTGGTTCACCGCTAGAACGCATTGAAACCGGTGCAACAAACCTACCGATTGCTGAGCTGCACAACGCTGACTAATTTTTAGTCAAAATCCAGCTTTCGCATGACAAAAGGTGCGTTCCTCGTTCGCCGTACTGCCCTATTGATAATCCCATGAGCCAAAACCGGTGCAATAAACCTACCGAACCGGTGCAGCAGACCTACCGATTGCACCGGTAACCACTGCAGCAAACCTACCGATCCGTTCTCCTGACACCATTCCTCTCCATAAAGTCATCGAGCGACTCACCAGGCTCTGCCGGCCCGCTATCACCTTCAAACTTCGACATGCCCTCCGATATGAATCGGCGAATGAGCTGCTCGGGGGCAATACCCAGATCTGAGGCATACTGCTCAAGCCGGTCGGGCATTGTGTCACTGTCTCGGTAACGAACGTAGAACTTTCTCAAAGCTCATGTCTCTTGGTTACGGGAAATGGCAATAGATCCTTTTGGGCGACCCCACAGTAATTATCACCACGATTTCAGCGCTGTAAAACTGCACTGATAGTACACTAGCTCAACTTTGTTACGTCAGAACAAACTATTGATTTTTATATGAAAATCATTTTACCAGGACTTGCATTTTCACCTTTTCATGCGATGATTTTGTTAGAACCTGAATGGGCGTCATGACTCAAGACTGACTTGCGGCTATGCCCACGATTGACCCACTAAAACCGAAGCGGTGTGGATGGAATGAGTATTTTGCATGAAGAATTGGAGATCGCACTCTGGCCTTTGGAGGATCAGCCTCTGGGCAGTGCAGGACTGACATTCGCCATCAGCAATTTGTTGTCACGCGTGGAGGTGTATCACCAATGCCGTGTGGGGTATGTGAAAGACCGGCGAACCCAAATGGAAACAATGCCGCACTGCTGGATCGAATTACCGGATGGCTGGTGTATCGACCTCACGCTCCGCCCCTGGCTGGATGATGACGACGCTATACCCCATGGCGTTTTCCGGTTTTCAGACCATCCACGAGTCTGCTACCACGGATCGCCACTGCAGGTACCTGATCTCGATAATGAAACGCTTGAGGCCATGACTGATGGCATACATACATCGATCAGACTTCCACCAATGATCGATCGTGCAGCGTAAGCCGGTTTCGCTGGTTCCTTTAAGGTACACATCAACGGAACCAGGTGACCAGCTCCGCAGATAACCAAAAGAACCATCTAAAACAGACCGGCCTCACGGAACCATCTAAAGCAGACTGAGAAAGTGAAATGTTCATTCGAGCCTATCTGAGAGCATCAACCCAGGAACAGAACGCGGATCGGGCCAAAGAGTCGTTGATTCAATTTGCCGAACAGCACGGCCACCGGATCGCAGCTTTCTATACTGAGAATGTGTCCGGGGCCACATTGCACCGGCCGGAACTGATGAGATTGATTGCTGAGTCCGGTGAAGGCGATATTGTTCTTGTGGAACAGATTGACCGGCTTGCCCGTCTGAAACAGAAAGATTGGGATATCCTGAAGCAGAAGTTGAGCGCCAAACGGCTTTCAATTGTTTCGCCGGAACTTCCCACAAGCTGGCTGGCTCTGGATCGCAAAGATGAAACCGGCTTTACGGACTCCATCCTGCAAGCGGTGAACGCAATGATGCTGGATATGCTTGCCGCCGTGGCCCGGAAGGACTACGAGGATCGCCGCCGGCGTCAGTCCCAGGGGATAGGTAAAGCCAGGGCCGAAGGAAAATACCGTGGGCGGCAACCAGACATCAAGCGCCGTCAGCATGTGGCCAGCCTATTGCGCACTGGCCACAGCTATAGCGAGATTCAGGAAATACTGGGATGCTCCAGGCACCTGATTGCCTCAGTCGCAAAAGCACAAAGACAATCCGAGGCTGCCTGAGGGAAGCTTTGTTCCAACCGCACAACAGAAGGAGATCTCTCTGTGATTGATCTATCTGCAACACTGATCGGCCTCACCAGCTTTGTTCTGGTCGTCTTAACCATCTGCGGCATCAGCTACTACAAAGCAGACTCCTTACAAACTTGGGCCGAAAAAACCCTTCGACCAAAGCGTGATCACCGGCGTCAAAATATGACTCTTTTTGATGATGACCCGGTTTCAAAAGAAGTCGGATATGGCACAATGGAGACCTAACCCCAGGTTCAAGCCTGACTTTGACATGGACGAAAAATGCCGAGTAATCGACTGGAAAACGTCAGCCAAACCCAAAGAGAGCGGCTGTTTCACATCGACTTTAAGCTCAGATTCCTGGGGGAAGTTTCTCGTGCAGACCTGGTTAACCGATTCGGCATCAAAGCAGCCGCAGCTACCCGCGATCTATCGCTCTACAAAGAAGCAGCGCCCGGCAATCTCGAATATGACACTAAGGCCAAAATATATCACCCTACAATCAGCTTCAGGCCATTATTCGATTGCTCAAAAAACCAGGCTCTGTCAGCCCTGAGCCAAGGGTTGGGCGATGACTACATTGGCACTCACCAAGCTCTAATCACAACCGAACAGCCAGCAGAACTTAATCTTCCAAAACTGGACAGAATTGCCGGTGTAAGTCGTGCGATCTACCGTGGAACACCATTACACGTTCAATACCGCTCACTGAGCAGCGGTTTAACAGCTAGAGAAATCGTCCCCCATGCTCTCGTCGATAACGGTTTGCGTTGGCACGTTAGGGCCTATGATCGCGTTCGCAAAAAGTTCAGTGATTTTGTGATCAATCGAATTGCTGAGATACAGGTATTACCAAGCGAGAAGGTTCGTTCTGAGGAAACAAAGGAAGCTGACATCCAGTGGAATCGCATTGTGGAAATGCATTTGGTTCCACACCCACAATTGGAGCACCCAGAAACTGTTGAATACGAATACGGGATGCAAGGTGGCAGACTAAAAGTTCAGGTCCGTGCTGCTGTTGCTGGATATGTATTACGCCGATGGAACGTAGACTGCTCAGCGAATCACTGGTTAAAAGGGCCGGAATATCACCTGTGGCTTAGTAATCAACAGACATTGTATGGTGTCGAAAATTTGGCCCTGGCACCCGGTTACACCCCCTCTGAGTCAGACCCAACTGCAGAATTACCAGGAAACACGGCTACCAAAAACACCAGGGAATGGGGAGATAGTGAATGATCAAACTGGAAGACATCAAGAAAGATGCCCAAATACGGGGCATTCAAGCTGATGAAGTTGTTCGTATCGTACAAACCGAAGAGATCGGTGAGCACGCCTTAACGGTGTACTACAAAGACTCTCAAGGCCGTTTAAATGAACAAATGTTGTTCCGTTCAGACGAAGCTCGCCTGGAGTTGGCGGAAGCCGGCCGGCCTTGGGCATTCGATGCCCCTGGAACAGATTTCAAACTAGGATTAGAGGCCTACCGCATCACTCAAGCAGCTCTGTTTGATCCCATGATGGCCGTACATACCTCCACCGTAGAGCCGCTTCCCCATCAGATCTCCGCCGTCTATGAAGCTATGCTGCCTCGCCAACCTCTTCGTTTCGTGCTGGCCGATGATCCCGGTGCCGGTAAAACCATCATGGCCGGGTTGTTGATACAAGAACTGTTGATGCGCGCAGACGCCAAACGGATCCTCATCGTTTCGCCCGGTGGCCTGACAGAGCAATGGCAGGACGAACTCCTCGAAAAATTTGGCGTTCAGTTTGAGATATTTAGCCGTGAGAAGCAGGAACAAAGTGCGTCGGGTAATTTTTTCGATGAAGCCAACCTGTTGATCTGTCGCCTTGACCAGTTATCTCGCAACGAAGATTTCCAGGAAAAGCTCAAAAACACCGAGTGGGATCTGATCATCGTCGATGAAGCCCATAAGCTTTCGGCCAACTATTTCGGTAAGAAGGTCAACAAAACCCGTCGCTTCCAGCTTGGTGAACTCTTAGGCTCGATCACCCGTCACTTCCTGCTAATGACAGCTACTCCTCACAACGGAAAGGAAGAAGATTTTCAGATATGGCTTTCTCTTCTGGATGGCGATCGCTTCTATGGCAAGTTCCGAGAAGGCGTCCACAAAGTCGATGTGTCCGACATGATGCGTCGAATGGTAAAAGAGGAGCTATTGAAGTTTGATGGCACCCCACTCTTTCCTGAACGTCGCGCCTATACGGCAAACTACGAGTTATCTGAAGCCGAAGCAGATCTTTATAGCGAAGTAACAAACTACGTTCGCAACGAGATGAACCGAGCAGATAATCTGGACGGTAAGCGCAAAGGCACCGTGGGCTTCGCCCTGACACAGCTTCAGCGGCGCCTGGCATCCAGCCCAGAAGCCATTTATCAGTCCCTCAAACGTCGTCGCAAACGATTAGAGTCGCGCCTTGAAGAAATGAAACTGGTTGCACGGGGGCAAGCAGTAAGGCAATCCGGCAAACACGATGTCGCCGAAACTCTTGGCGAGTATCAGGTCACTAAAAAACTCGACATTCCAGATAACATCGATGAACTGGATGACGAGGAACTCAGCGCCGAAGAGTACGAGCTGTTTGCTGAACAGGTCGTTGACCAGGCCACCGCAGCAGAAACCATCCCTGAGCTCGATGCCGAAATCCATATCCTCAAGGATCTGGAAGGCCAAGCATTAAGTGTCGTGCAGTCTGGCAACGACAAAAAATGGGAAGAACTGTCCCACCTGCTGCAAGACCAGCCCGAGATGTATGCGGAAAGTGGCAATCGCCGCAAACTCATCATCTTCACCGAACACAAAGACACTCTTAAATATCTCGTTCACCGGATCTCCGGGCTTCTTGGAAATCCAGACGCTGTGCTGACGATACATGGTGGCACAAACCGAGACGAACGTAGAAAAGCCCAAGAGGAATTCCGGAATAATCCGGAAGTGCTTGTGCTGGTTGCCACCGACGCAGCCGGGGAAGGTGTGAACCTTCAAAACGCCAACCTCATGGTTAATTATGACCTTCCATGGAATCCAAACCGTTTGGAGCAACGATTTGGCCGTATTCACCGGATAGGCCAAACCGAGGTGTGTCATCTATGGAATCTGGTCGCCAAAGAAACCCGAGAAGGCGAAGTCTTCCAAAAGCTATTCGATAAGCTTGAGATCGAAAGCCAGGCGCTCAAGGGCAAAGTGTTCGACATTCTGGGTGAAGCCTTTGAAAACCAGTCTCTGAAAGATTTATTGGTTGAAGCCATTCGTTACGGTGAATCACCAGAAGTTAAAGACAGACTCAATCAGGTGATTGAAGGTGCTTTGGATACAGAACACCTGAAAGACATCCTCAAACGCAATGCTTTGGTAGACCAGCATATGTCTCTGGAAGAGCTTTATGCTGTCAAAGAAGAAATGGAAAAGGCTGAAGCCCGCAAGCTGCAGCCCTACTTCATCCGTGCCTTCTTTACCGAGGCCTTCCAAACCCTAAACGGGGAAATGCGTTCCCGTGAATCTGGCCGCTATGAAGTACGCCATGTGCCTGCTGCTATTCGGGAGCGAGATCGCATTATTGGCGAAAGTCGCACGCCGGTACTGAAAAAATACGAGCGGATTTGCTTTGAAAAAGAGCTTATCCGTGTGCCCGGCAAGCCAATGGCTGATTTGATCCATCCCAACCATCCATTGATGGCATCAACCACGGACCTTGTTCTGTCAGCGCATCGCAACAAACTCAAACAAGGTGCCGTATTAGTTGACCCTAATGATGATGGCATTGAGCCCAAGATCTTGTTCATGGTCGACCACAGCATTCGGGAAAGCGAGAACGCTGACAGCTCAGGTAAACCGATTGTTGCTTCTCGTCGACTGCAGTTCGTCGAGATCGACCAACATGGCAAAACGTTCCATGCTGGTTGGGCCCCTCATCTGGACCTACAGCCCATCAAGGACAACGACCACAAAATGATTCAGGACGTGCTCAGCGCTTCCTGGATTACCGGCAATCTGGAAGGCCTGGCACTGAACCACGCTTCACAACACTTAGTGCCTGAACACTACGACGAAGTAAAAAGTCGGCGGGAGCGGCAAGCCGGTAAAGTACTGTCCGCTGTTCATGAGCGCCTAGTCAAAGAAATCAGCTATTGGTCAGATCGCTACATGAAACTGAGCGATGATCTTGCAGCTGGCAAACAACCGCGCATGCAGCCTGAAATGGCCCGTCGCCGCGTAGACGAACTCACGGAACGCTTGGCGCAACGCAAACGCGAACTGGAGGCAATGAAGAACGTAGTTTCCAGCACTCCAGTTGTGATTGGTGGAGCACTAGTTATTCCACAAGGTTTACTGGCTATGCGTAAGGGCGAAACCAACTTCACGGCTGATGCCCAGGCTCGTGCCCGCATAGAACAAGTGGCCATGAGCGCAGTAACAGCCTATGAAGAGTCTCTGGGCCATAGTGTAAAAGACGTTTCTACAGAGAAATGTGGTTGGGATATCACTGCTCGACCGCCAACCAAACCGGACGGTTCCTTGCCACAAGATCGGCACATTGAGGTGAAAGGCCGCGCCAAAGGCCAGGATGTGATCACCGTTAGTCGGAATGAGATCCTGTATGCCCTCAACCAGGCCGACAAATTCTGGTTGGCCATTGTGTTGGTGGATGGCGATGATTACGAAGGCCCATTCTACGTCAAGAATCCGTTTACCACGGAACCAGACTTCGGGGTACCCTCGGTGAACTATGAACTGAAGTACTTATTATCGAAGGCAGAGCCCCAGGAGCCAGCCAAATGAAGCTCAATACGCTGACACTCAATAACTTCCGGCGCTTCAAAAACCTGGAAGTTACTTTCCACCCAGAGCTGACCGTTTTAGCAGCCAGGAATGGTCAGGGTAAGACCAGCGTACTGGATGCAGCTACCGTGGCTTTGGGTACGTTTGTGGGTGCATTTGACCTTGGTAAGTCCAAGTCCATCGAATATCGCGATGCAAGATATCAGCGCCTGCCGGGCCAATCAGACAACGAACAGGTATATCCCGTTCGCATTGAAGCGACCCTGGACGGTCTAAGCGCCCCTGTTAGTCGTGAACTCAACAGCGCAAAAGGTCGAACGACTGCTAAACACGCTGCCGAGCTGGCGAATACAGGCAAAGCTCTCATGGCTCGTGTGCGCGAACTGGAGCCTGTCGATTTACCGCTCTTGGCATACTACGGCTCGGGCCGCCTGTGGAATGCCCACAAAAATATTGGCCGAAAAGCAGTACTCAGTGCCAGTCGTACCATGGGCTATGAGGATTGTTTCAGCTCCGCTTCAAGTTTTACTCAAGTGCAACAGTGGATGACCAAAGCCACCTTCGCCGTGTTGCAACAAAAAAACATGGACGCCTATGAAGGCTATACCCTGGCCGATCAGATTGAAGGCATTCAGAACACTGTGGATAAAGTTCTGCAGAATGAGGGCTGGAGCGGCTTCCATTACAGTGTTCAACACGAAGAATTGGCCATGACCCATTCCGACATGGGTGTGTTACCCGTTTCGCAACTCAGCGACGGTGTACGAGCCATGGTTTCTCTGGTTGCCGATATGGCGTGGCGCTGTGCAAAACTAAACCCAAAAATGGGTGCTCATGCACAGCAACAGACTCAAGGTATTGTCTTCATTGATGAAGTAGACATGCACCTGCATCCTGAGTGGCAACAAACCGTTATCCAAACTCTGCGCGAAGCATTCCCGCTCATCCAGTTTGTGGTAACCACACACAGCCCACAGGTGTTGAGCACCATTCGACGGGACAATATTCGCGTTATACAGAGCCACGCTAGCGGCGACGCCACTGCAGAACCACCACTGGCAAGAACCTATGGTGAGCCCAGCAATACCGTTCTTCAGGGCGTCATGTTCGTGGATCCTCAGCCCCCTGTTGCTGAGAAAAAAGATCTTCAACGCCTAACCGAGCTGGTTGACCAAGGCCTTTATGAAAGTTCTGAAGCAACAGACTTGATGGCTAGATTGGTCAAGACATTGGGTGAAGAACACCCCCAACTGACACGCTTGCAGCGAAGCATCGAAAGGCAAAAGGCACTTCAGGGATGAGGCACATCACCAAACAGGGCAACGGTGGCTTTCAACTGGACCGGGCCAACCAAAGCCCTCCACAAATCAGTGAAGAAGCCACAAGCCGTTGGAGCAGCTTTAACCATAAGTCAGCGGTATTGCAGAGCCTGCTGGATGAACAGTACCAATTGTGCTGTTACAGCGAACTGAACGCTGCTGCCTATGGCTTCGGGTTCCATATCGAGCATATTAAAAACAAAAACCAACAGCCAGAGAGAGCATTTGATTACGCCAACCTGGCAGCCAGTGCATTGGAAGCTCAGGGCATTCACGCACTCAGGAACCAGCAACAGGCAGCCGATGTACCCACGGATCTTTTCGGCGGACATGCTCCGGGCAAACAACAATCTGTGGATATGCAACGGTTTATCTCGCCACACCAGCCAGATTGCTCCCGGTTCTTCTCATACCTGTCTGATGGGCGAATTGTCCCCTCAGAAATCTTGAGTGCTTCAGACAAAGAACGGGCTCAATACACGATCGATTTACTCAACCTAAACAGTCCGTTCTTACAGGTTGAACGCCGGAAATGGTGGGATGAGCTCAGCGAATTGCTGGACGAGCATCTCGATAAGGAAATGGACCTGCATAGCCTGGCAAACGTGGATCTTGTACCGGTTTCCTCAACACTGAAACCCTTCTTCAGCCTGACACGCCAGTTCTTCGGCCGCATTGCCGAAGACGTTTTGCAACAGAACGCACCGGAATTGTTATGACAACACCGATTAAAACGCCCAGAAAGCTCATTGAGGTGGCCTTGCCTCTGGATGACATTAACGCTGCATGCGCACATGAAAAGCAACCAGGCATTGGTGCTCACCCACGTGGATTGCACTTATGGTGGGCCCGCCGCCCTTTACCTGCGGCACGAGCAGTTTGGTTTGCTCAATTGGTAAACGACCCCGGGTATCAGCGCGAGCTGGGCTATGGGGTGAACAAGAAAGAGGCGGAAATCAAGCGTGAGAAGCTGTTCCAGATTATCCGCGATCTAGTGAAATGGGAAAACACCAACAACGAAGCTGTGTTAGGCCGCGCCCGCGAAGCCATCTGGGAAAGCTGGCGTGAAACCTGCCATCTCAACCGTAATCATCCTCAAGCGGCAGAACTGTTCAACTCAGAAAAACTGCCAGCCTCTCACGATCCTTTTGCCGGCGGCGGAGCTATACCTCTGGAAGCCCAGCGCCTCGGCCTAGAGAGCTACGCCAGTGACCTTAACCCGGTGGCAGTCATGATCAACAAGGCGATGATCGAAATTCCACCCAAGTTTGCCGGGCAACCACCAGTAGGTCCGCTGCCGGATGGTGAAAAACAGCAAAACATGATGGAAGACTGGGCCGGTGCCAAGGGCTTGGCTGAAGACGTGCGACGTTATGGTAAGTGGGTGCGCGAGGAAGCCTTTAAACGGATTGGCCACCTCTATCCTAAGGTCAAGATCACCCCGGAGATGGCCGCTGAGCGCCCAGACTTGAAGGCCTATGAAGGCGAAGAACTGACCGTGATTGCCTGGCTATGGGCTAGAACCGTCAAAAGCCCCAACCCGGCATTTGGCGACGTGGATGTGCCTTTGGTGCGCTCGTTTGTGCTGTCCTCCAAGAAGGGCAAGGAGGCTTGGGTAGAGCCAGTTATCGAAGGCGACAACTACCGCTTTGAAGTCAGGATGGGGCAGCAACCTGAAGGAGCAATTGAAGGCACGGTGAAGCGCACAGGTGCTACTTGCATCATGTCGCAAACAGCTATGCCCTTTAAGTACGTCAGGGAAGAAGGTAAAGCTGGTCGCATGGGCGAACGCTTGATGGCCATTGTGGCTGAGGGAACTCGGGGGCGGGTTTATTTGTCGCCTACTGACGAGATGATTCAGATCGCGCGCTCAGCCCAGCCTGACTGGAAACCAGAACACAATTTGCCGGTAAACCCACGGGATTTCAAAACACCCAACTACGGACTCAACACCTTTGGCGACCTCTTCACCCCCCGCCAACTAGTAGCCTTAACCACCTTCTCCGATTTGGTGCAAGAAGCACGCGAAAAAGCCATTGCCGACGCCAAAGCCGCCGGCCTGCCCTACGACTGCCGAGGCCTAGCCAAATACGGCGCTGGGGCTACGGCTTATGGAGAAGCGATTGCCGTATATCTAAGCTTTGCAGTTGACAGGCTTGCGGATTACAACAGTTCTATTGCGACCTGGAAAGCCTCAGGCGAGCAAGTGATGCAGACCTACAAGCGTCAAGCGATACCGATGACTTGGGATTTTCCTGAATCAAACGTGCTGGGCGATAAAGCGATTTGCTGGCTAAAAGCCGTTAAATACAGCGCTGATAATCTCGATGCATCATTCAGATTAAACGGCCTCAGCTCGGGACACGCACTACAGGCTGATGCTTCGGCGCAGTGCCTGTCCGAGAATAAAGTTATCTCCACCGATCCACCCTATTATGACAATATTGGCTACGCAGACCTTTCCGATTTCTTTTACGTCTGGATGCGTCGATCTTTAAGGCACATTTATCCGTCTTTGTTCGGCACCATGGCAGTGCCAAAGGCAGAAGAACTGGTCGCAACGCCCTATCGTCACGGTAGCAAAGAGAAGGCAGAAACCTTCTTTATGGATGGTATGACTCGTGCCATCCACAATCTGGCCCTGCAGGGACATCCTGCGTTCCCGGTTTCTATCTATTACGCCTTTAAACAATCCGAAACTAAAGAAGGCAGCACGGCTAGCACCGGTTGGGTAACCTTCCTAGAAGCAGTTATTCAGGCTGGCTTTTCCATAGACGGAACCTGGCCAATGCGTACAGAGCTGGCTAATCGAATGATTGCATCAGGCACTAATGCACTGGCCTCATCAATTGTGCTCATCTGTCGTAAAAGAGCAACCAACGCCGAATCAGTCTCCCGGCGCGATTTCCAGCGCCAACTGCGCGAAGAAATGCCCGAAGCTCTGGAAACCATGATTGGCGGCCAGACCGGCCAAACGCCTATTGCCCCTGTGGATCTGGCTCAGGCCGCCATCGGCCCAGGTATGGCCATCTACTCAAAATATGAAGCGGTTTTGAACCAGGACGGCACTCGCATGAGCGTACACGATGCTCTGGTGCTGATTAACCGCGCCATTACCGAGTACCTGAGCCCAGACTCCGGCAGCTTCGATGCCGACACCCAATTCTGTTCCAGCTGGTTCGAACAATATGGCTGGAGTGCGAGCCTATTTGGCGAAGCCGATACCTTAGCTCGAGCCAAGGGCACCAGCGTGGATGGCGTCAAGGCCGCCGGCGTAGCCGAATCCGGTAGCGGTAAAGTACGCCTACTCAAGTGGTCTGAGTACGAATCCGACTGGGATCCAAGCAAAGACGACCGTACCCCAGTTTGGGAAGCCTGCCACCAAATGATTCGTCGCCTGAACAACAGTGGTGACTCCGCAGCCGGGCCGGTGAGCTACTTGCAAAAATGCCCGAGAAAGGTGAAGCCATCCGGCAACTGGCCTACCACTTGTACACACT
>Ga0075106_1000989_pt1 | contig 13277 bp, 14 predicted proteins | sample AntDeeMetag02WF4_FD_69796 | JGI IMG/M metagenome (GOLD analysis project Ga0075106, IMG submission 69796) | Saline lake microbial communities from Deep Lake, Antarctica - Antarctic Deep Lake Metagenome 02WF4 | ecosystem: Environmental > Aquatic > Non-marine Saline and Alkaline > Saline | place... | reverse complement strand
CAATACAACGGTGATTATCCAAGGTAAAAAACGTTTTCACTTGGATTCAATTGAATCGGCCGAGCCCTATATGATGGGAAAAATCCACGAAATTGAAGAACTGCAGCCTTCTGACGACTCGAATGAGGAATTCCTGACCATCTTGGATTCCATCAAAGATTTGGCGCTTCAAATCATTAAAGACAGCCCGAATATTCCTTCAGAGGCTTCCTTTGCGATTAAAAACATCGAAAGTGCTTCTTTCCTGATGAATTTTGTCGCTTCTAATATGAACCTGGAAGTCGATGATAAACAGGCACTTTTGGAAATGATGGATGTAAAGGAACGCGCCCTGAAAACTTTAGAATATATGAACGTTGAGCTCCAAAAACTCGAGCTCAGGAACGATATTCAATCTAAGGTTCAGAGCGATATGAACCAACAGCAGCGCGAATATTTCCTTCACCAGCAAATGAAGACCATACAGGATGAACTCGGCGGTGTTTCAAGCGAAGGAGAAGTCGAAGAAATGCGGGAGCGGGCAAAACAAAAAAAATGGAGTGAGAGGATCGCCAAGCATTTCAAAAAGGAACTGTCTAAAATGCAGCGGATGAACCCGCAGGTGGCCGAATATTCCATTCAACGCAATTACCTCGACTTGTTCTTGGACTTACCATGGGATGAGTTCAGTGAAGATAAATTTGATCTGGAACGTGCCAGAAAAATCATGGACCGTGACCATTATGGGCTGGAAGAAGTCAAACGCCGCATCATTGAATATTTGGCCGTGTTGAAACTTCGCCAGGACATGAAATCGCCCATTTTGTGTTTTTATGGCCCTCCGGGAGTTGGGAAAACATCGCTCGGAAAATCAGTTGCCGAAGCACTCGGTCGTGAATATGTGCGGATGTCGCTGGGCGGAATGCGCGATGAATCTGAAATCCGTGGCCACCGAAAAACATACATTGGCGCAATGCCCGGAAGGATTGTGCAAAGTTTGAAAAAAGCCGGAACCAGCAATCCTGTTTTTGTGCTCGATGAAATCGACAAGCTTTCCAGCGGCGTTCAGGGCGATCCCTCTTCGGCGATGTTGGAAGTTCTGGATCCTGAACAAAATAGTGAATTTCATGATAACTTTTTGGAAATGGGCTATGATCTGTCCAAAGTGATGTTCATTGCCACGGCAAACAGTTTGAACACGATTCAACCGGCTTTACGCGATCGGATGGAAATGATCAGGATGTCGGGTTATACTGTAGAAGAAAAAATTGAAATCGCTAAAAAATACTTGGTTCCAAAACAAATTGAGGAACACGGACTGAAAAAGAAAGACGTGTCCATCGGTAAAAAGCAATTGCAGAAAATTGTTGACGGCTATACCCGGGAATCTGGAGTGCGTGGTCTTGAAAAACAACTTGCAAAGGTGGTGCGAAATATCGCCAAGCACATTGCGATGAAAGAAGATTATGAAAAAAAAGTGAGCAATGAAGCTGTTGAAGATATCCTGGGCCCGGCAAAACTGGAACAAAATCAATATGAAAACAACGATGTCGCCGGCGTGGTTACAGGACTTGCTTGGACCAGCGTGGGTGGCGATATTTTGTTTATAGAATCCATCCTTTCAAAAGGAAAAGGAAAATTGAGCATCACGGGGAACCTCGGAAAAGTAATGAAGGAATCGGCCACCATTGCTTTGGAATACATAAAATCCAATGCTGAAGAGTTTGGAATCGATTCAGGTGTTTTTGACAATTACAACATTCACATTCACGTCCCCGAAGGTGCGACACCAAAAGATGGGCCGAGTGCCGGGATCACCATGTTGACTTCCTTGGTTTCTTTGTTTACGCAGAGAAAGGTCAAGAAAAACCTGGCGATGACCGGTGAAATTACACTGCGGGGAAAAGTCCTGCCCGTGGGTGGGATCAAAGAAAAGATTTTAGCAGCCAAACGCGCTAAAATCAAAGAACTCGTGCTTTGTGAAGAAAATAAAAAAGATGTCGAGGAAATTAAAGACCACTATATAAAAGGCCTGACTTTTCATTATGTAAAAGATATGAGCGAAGTCCTTGACAAAGCCCTGACTGACCAAAAGGTCAAAAATCCGAAGAAATTAGAAGTTTCTTCAAATGAAACGAAGAAGGAGGCTGAGCCAATAAATTAAAATTTAGCATTGAGAGATGAATTTTAACAGGCCTTCGTTCTGCTGAACACTCGGGATGTTATGCAATTATTTTATAATCCAAATCTAAGCTCAGAATCTTCAACTTGTGATTTTGACAAAACCGAAAGCGGGCATTTGCATAAAGTCCTGCGTAAAAAAGAAGGTGATAAACTTCAGGTGACCAATGGGGAGGGAAAGTTGTTTCAAGTAGAATTAACTGAAGTCAGCAAGTATAAGTCGGTGGGGAAAGTCCTTGATTTTCAGCAACAAAAGCCAAAAGACCATTATTTGCACCTTGCAGTAGCACCGACTAAAAATAATTCACGTTTTGAGAATTTTTTAGAAAAAGCCACAGAAATCGGTGTTGATGAAATAACACCGGTTTTCTGTGAAAACAGTGAGCGGAAAACCATCAAATACGATCGTTTTTTGCGCATACTGGAAGCCGCGATGAAACAGAGCCTGCGCTGGACTTTACCAAAATTAAATGGAGCCTGCGACATAAAACCTTTTCTTGAAAACAGTAAAGCAGATCAAAAATTCATTGCCCATTGCGAAAAACGGGACAGGAAATCCCTGAAGAAATTGATAGGACCACAAAAAGAAACCCTGATTTTAATCGGCCCGGAAGGTGATTTTTCAACTGAAGAAATCGATAGCGCTTTAAACTTGGATTTTATACCTGTGACTTTGGGTGAGCACCGTTTGCGCACAGAAACCGCCGCGATTGTAAGCTGTTATACTGCAGCTTTGGTAAATGAAGATTAAGAAAAAAATTCTGTTTACCTTTACCCAAAATGGATATATGAAATTCTACCTGCTTTTCATTCTTTTTGGGATCAGCTTGTCTTTTCAAGCCCAGGATATTGCCGTGATGAAATATGAAGGCGGCGGCGACTGGTATGGCAATCCCACTTCGGTGCCAAATTTGATCCGGTTTTGCAATCAAAATATAGCCACAAATATTGACCCTAAAGTCAAAACAGTTGAACCGGACAGTCCCGAACTGTTCAGTTATCCATTTGTACATTTGACCGGTCACGGCAATGTTGATTTTTCGCCAAAAGCACTGAAAAACCTGCGGGCATACTTGAAGAGCGGTGGTTTTTTGCACATCGATGACAATTATGGAATGAGCAAATACATCCGTCGCGAAATCAAAAAGCTCTTTCCCGATAAAAAACTTCAGGAACTTCCCGCTGATCACCCTCTTTTTTCAGCGGCTTACGATTTTCCAAATGGCCTGCCAAAAATCCACGAACACGATGGAAAACGGCCTCAAGCTTTTGGCATTTTCCAAAAAAACCGCTTATTATTGCTTTTTACTTTTCAAAGTGATCTGGGTGACGGTTGGGAAAACGAAGAGGTGCACCACGATCCACTGGCCGTGCGAAAAAAAGCCTTGAAAATGGGAGCCAATATTGTAAAATATGCCTTTGAACATTAACTTTAACTGACCAAAATTACGTGAATTCAAAAACAATAGCCTTAGGGATTTTAAAAGCGATAGGCATCACCATCGGTATCGTTTTATTAATTTATTTTTTATGGGAAATCCAGCAAGTCCTGCTGTATATCGGGATAGCTGCCGTTATTGCCTTGATTGGAAGGCCCGTGGTGAATTTCTTGACTAAAACCCTGCACTTCCCAAACCGCCTTGCCGTTGTTACCGTTTTAATTCTTGTGATGGCTATTATTATAAGCGTGGTTTCCTTGTTCTTTCCCATTTTGATCAATCAAACGGAAAATATAAGACAGCTTGACTTCGCTGATTTTAGGGGCGACCTTCAGGATTTAAATGTGCAGGTCAAACAATATCTCGGTTATGAAGAGCTCGACCTGGTCCAAGGTATCAAGCAGACAGGTTTTATTAAAAACCTGGATTCTGATTTATTGTCGCAGTTGATGAGCACTGTTTTTAGCGGTCTTGGAACGGCCATCATTGGGATATTTTCAGTGGTTTTTATTTCATTTTTTCTGTTGAAAGATTCAAAACTGATGCTCAACAGTGTTTTGGCGTTTTCTAATCGCGGTCAGGAAGAAGGTTTTCAGCACGCTTTCGCAAAAATAAAAAACCTGCTTTCGCGTTATTTTGTTGGTCTCTTTTTTCAGATATTACTTTTATTTATTGTTTACACCATGATTTTGATGGTTTTTGAGGTTGATAATCCCATCGCTGCGGCTTTTATCTGTGCTTTTCTCAATATTATTCCCTATCTCGGTCCGACCATTGCCGGGGTTTTGATGATGCTCTTTGTGATTTCCACAAATCTGGGCAGTGATTTTTCCACGGTAATCCTGCCTAAAATAATTTATGTAATGAGCGGATATGCCATAGCGCAATTGATCGACAATTTGATCAGTCAGCCATTGATTTTTAGCCGAAGCGTAAAATCGCACCCCCTTGAAATTTTCTTGATAATTTTAATCGCAGGCTTGTTGTTCAATGTGCTGGGAATGATTTTGGCCATACCTTTTTACACTGCTTTAAAGGTAATTGCCAAAGAAGCCTTTAGCGAATATAAAATAGTGAAGAAATTGACCCGCAACATGTGATGCTCAATAAAAATTTACTAAAAAGGGAAGCACAGGATTTTATCAATTCTAATTTGAAAAGCAATCTGACAAGGTTGATTTTAAAGGGAAGCCCATTTCAAGACATCAGCATTCAAGAATTGGTCGGACAAATAAAATCAAAGAACAAGGCAGAACTAAAATTACCGATCTGGTTCAAGACATCAAATTTGATTTTCCCCCCGGAAATCAACCTTTCTCAATCGTCTTCTGAAATCACGGCGGATCATAAAGCCAAACTTGTTTCAGGGGAAAACCTTCTGGACTTGACCGGCGGGATGGGTGTGGATACTTTGGCTTTCGCCGAAAAATTGAAAGTGGTGAACTGTGAGCTGAACGAAGGGCTTTCAGCTTTGACACAGCATAACCTGAATCAATTTCATCCCCAAAACCCCATTGATTTTCATTGTGGTGATGGACTGGGTTTTTTACGTAAAAGAGAAGGTAAATTTGATTGGATTTATGCCGACCCTTCGCGTCGGGACAATTCTGGAAACCGTGTATTTCGACTTAAAGAATGCCAACCAAATATCCTGGAAAATCTCGATTTGATCTTTAGTAAAACTAAGAATATCCTTTTAAAAACATCGCCTTTATTGGATATTTCACAAGGTCTTCAAGAATTGCAAAATTGCACGGAACTTCATATCGTGGCGGTCAAAGGCGAAGTTAAAGAATTGCTTTGGCTGCTAAAAAAAGATTTTAGCGACGATAAATTCCCAATAAAAACAACGCATTACAACACATATTCCACCGACTTTTTTGAAGCTGATTTTTTTGGCGAAAGCCAAAAGCAAATTAAATTCAGTGAAGTTCAAAAATATCTTTATGAACCTAATCCAGCGATAATGAAAAGCGGATTGTTCAATTCCTTAAGCCAAAGCTTTGGGCTCAAAAAATTAGCCCAAAACACGCACTTGTTTACATCTGAAAAACTGGTGGAATTTCCCGGCCGGCGTTTTCAGGTCAAGTCTGTTGAAAATTATCAAAAGAAAAAATTTAAAAAGTCAGGGCTTACAAAGGCCAATATTTCCACCCGAAATTTTCCGATGACCGTTCAACAACTCAGAAAACTCTCAAAATTGAAAGACGGCGGCGGGGATTATCTGTTTTTTATAACTGATGCCAGTAGAAAGCGCTTGATGCTGATAACAGAAAAAGTGTGAATTTCCATTGAAATTATTTCACTAAATTTCAAAAAAAACCTGCAAAATCTGAAAGACATTGCAGGTTAAATTAGGTTTTGAATTGTCAAATGAACTCATTTAGTTCATTTTAAATTATTGATTCAATTGCTGTTGTTGCTCATATTTTTCTGTAAATTCTTTTATTGCCTCGCGCATACTTTCGAGATCAAAGCCATAATATGCAAGGGTTCCAACTATAATGGCGATAACAATAGCACTCAGCACCAGTGCAATAATAGAGATGATCCGGGCAGTTTTGACCAGCCCATAGTTCGTGTACATTTCAGGGTTCTCACGGTATTTTTTTCGGTCCATATTGGCGAGCACCAGTGCGATGATCGCCAGGATCAATCCCGGCAGGCCATAGAAACAGCAGCCAATAATTGATAAAATGGCGAGGACCAGTGCGATAACCGCATTGGGTAATTTTTGTTGTTCATTGAAATCTTGTTCCATAATTAAAAGGTTTAGTTAAGGTTCAAATATACATTAAAGAAAGATTTGATAAAGCTTTATGAAGTAATTTATAAAAATCACTACTGCTGTTAAAACAGCGAAAAAATGAGTAAAATGAGCCAAAACCCGCTTTTTTAAGAAAAGGTTTAGGCTAAAAAACATTCCAAAAATCAAAAGCGGAAAAAGGCCGGGATACATCAAAAACGATTTCCAGATCTCGCCGTGAAACAATAATATTGCTGCCCGCTGCCCACCACAACCTGGACAGGGGAAACCAAAATAGCTTTTGCTAAAACAGGAAAACATTAAATCCTTCATTAGCTCTCAAATTTTAATAATACCGAATGTGATTTGTAATGTCGCATAAATGCTCTTTAAAATCTACCTCGGGATTATACCTTTAAAGAAATTTTATTACCCGATTATAAAAACTTAATTGGTATAAGATCCTTTCAAAAATAGTATTTTTGTGCGAACCCTTGAAATTAAATTTAAAAATAGCTGATATGCAATCCAAAAAACAACTCATCAACACACTGCTGATTGTTCTGGGCGCCGGGATGCTCCTGTATTCTTTTATTGCCCAGGGTGAGTTTGTATATCTCAAAATCGGCGGACTCATCATCTTGATGTATGGACTTTACACGGCGACCAATATTTGGGTTAAAGATAATGAAACAGATAAAGAAAAAGACAATGAAGATCGGGGACAAGGTTGAAGTGATCGACGAGGCGCTTTCAGGAATTGTAATGGAAATCGACGGTGAAAAAATCACTTTTGAAACTTTGGACGGTTTCCCAGTGGGTTATCAAAAATCTGAACTGGTTTTAGCCGAGCAAAATTTTGATGTCGATTATGATGAGCTTCAAGAAACCCGCGAAAGGGAAGAGCGGCAATTGAGAAAACAAAAGCAGGTCAAAAGCACTAAAAAAGATGATAGCAAACCGATGGAAGTGGATTTGCACATTCATCATTTGCGCAATAATGTAAAAAACCTCAGCAATTTTGAAATGCTCAACATTCAGCTTGACGCCGCCCGCGGGCAATTGGAATTTGCCATCAAGAAAAGAATTCAGCGCGTGGTCTTTATCCACGGAAAAGGGAAGGGGGTGCTCAGGGCAGAACTGGAAACGATGCTGAGCCGTTATGATAATTTAAAATTTTATGATGCTAATTTACAGGAATATGGAATTGGTGCAACTGAAGTTTATATTTTTCAGAACACCTGACTTTTTTCATTTATTAAGGAATACCACTTATCCCTTTAAAGTGTTACCTAAAATTAGACAAGGACCTAAATAAGAAATTTTCGCTAAATTTCTAGTTTCCCCGCGGCTTGTAAATGACCATTATCTGAATGAGAATTGCAAGGAAAATTAATATGTATATTTCGAGTTGAGTAAATAGTTCAACTGAATCAATTGCTTTTCTACTAATTGATGTTTGTCTTTTACCTTCGTTCAACTGAATTTTAGACAAATCATAAAGGTTATCTTTCACATTGGAAATTTGATCGGCCAAGGCGGCTTTTTGAGTGAATTCTGACTGAATAAAAGCAGTTTCAGAATTTCTTAATGAACCTAAATTGTCCTTGAGGTCTTTAAATATCCTTTCTTCTTTAGTTGTGAGTTTTGTTTTCTCAAACCTCGACACTAAATCTCGTATATTAGTATTGACCTGTTTATTTCTCTCTAGAAAGAAAGCTGAATCTGATGCAGCAACTGCAATTTCTTTTTCCTGGAACGAATTAGACATTTCAAAAATCAAATCATTTGCCACAAGCCTATCTTCATAAATTGTGATTACTGAATCTTTGACCCTTGTAAAGTTGTTTCTGTCAATTAAATTTGTTGCAATTATTAGCACAAAAACCATTAGAATCCCAAGAACCTATTTCGCTTTATTATATAGCCCCATCGTTTTCTATTTTGTTGTAAGTTTTTAAATATAGGGGAAAATATCCATAATGCAACGGTGGTAAAATAATCAAATATTTTCAATTATACAGAATGTGATTTGCAATATCGCATAAATGCTTCCTATATCATTTCAACTCTGGCATTGTGTAAAACCTGTAGTTATAGTGCCGAGAGACGGTTTATGGCTAATGGTAAATATGCCCGGTAAAACAAAAAAATATAAATTAAAACTAAATCGTTCGTTTAAACTAATTAAATAGTTTATATTTGTACTGTAAAACGACAAACTTAGTTCAAAATATAATTATGAAAACACTCACTAAAGCCGAAGAAGAAATTATGCAATTGCTCTGGAAAATGGAAGAAGCCAATGTTTCGGAATTGATAGCAGAAATTGATTCCCCAAAACCGGCATATAATACTGTATCCACAATCGTAAGGATTTTGGTTAATAAAAATTTCGTGGATTATAAGAAAAAGGGCAGGGGCCATATTTATTTCCCACTGGTCAATAAAGAGACTTATAGCAAGTTTACCCTCGCCAAGTTAAAGGACAATTACTTCAACGGTTCATTGAAAGATATGGTATCATTTTTTGTGCAAAAGAACGATATGAGCACTAAAGACCTGGAAGAGGTTCTAACTGAAATCAATAAAAATCAAGAGAAATGACAATTTACGCTTTAAATATTATACTGTTTTCTGCCTTGTTTTGGGTGGTTTATAAACTTCTGCTTCAAAAAGAAACTTTTTTTACCGCAAACAGGGTTTATCTATTGGCCGCACCGGTTTTGGCAATGGCCTTGCCACTTTTGTCTTTTGAATTCTTGGATTTTTCTGGGCCAGAGAATTTGATGTTGCAGTCACCGGAAATCTTTATTAGTAAATTGACACAACCGCAAAGCGCTCAAATATTAAATGAAGCAAGTGCAACGGCTTCATCTTCTATTTCAATTTTTCAAATTTTGGTCTCAGTCTATGGCTTAGGCATTTTGGTCAGTTTGGCTTTACTTTTTTCAAAACTCAGAAAACTGCAAAATCTAAAATATATAGGAAAAACAACTTTTCTCAAAGGCCAAAAATTTATCAGCGTTCCCAAATCTTCGGTAGCCTTTACGTTTTTCGGACGAATTTTTCTGGGCGAAAATTTTTCAGGAACCGAGAAACAACAGATCCTGCAGCACGAACTGGTTCACGTTCGGCAAAAACACAGCTGGGATCTGCTTTATTTTGAAGCCCTGCGGGTTCTATTGTGGTTCAACCCATTTATATACCTGCTCCAAAAAGACAGTTCAGAAGTCCACGAGTTTCTGGCAGACAGAAAGGTATCTAAAATTGCTTCAAAAAAATCTTATACCCAAAGTTTATTGAACGCCAGTTTTGGCACGCAGCAGCTTTCTTTTACAAACTCTTTTTTCACTGAACATTCACTTAAAACCCGTATTCTTATGTTACACAAATCAAAATCATCCCGCATTTCCACGCTAAAATTTTTAGCTGTCATTCCGCTTGTTTTCTTTATGCTGACTTATGTTTCCTGTTCGCAAGATGATAGCGCAATTGAAGAAACTATGCCTCAAGAAATGGCACCTTCACCGCCACCACCACCTTTAGCACCTGCGCCGCCACCGCCACCGCCAAAACCAGATCCAAGTGATTTTCAAGAAGACGGGGTTCCTTTTTCGATGTTGGACAAAACCCCTGAATTTCAAGTCAGCTCAAAGTATAAAGTTGAAGGTGAACGGAAAAAAGCCTTTAATACTGGTTTGCGAAAATTTATACTGGATAACTTTGATACTGAAAAAGTTCAAAAGAATACAGAACCCGGCTCGCACCGAATTGATTCCCAGTTTACTATTGATAAATATGGTGAGATTCGCAATGTGAAGGTTCACGCTTCAAACCAGGTTTCAGAAAATGAAACCAAACGCGTCATCAATTCCCTTCCAACAATGATCCCTGGGGAAAGAGATGGTGAAGCCGTAAACGTTATTTATGGAATCCCCATTAGGTTTAACGTGCGTTAATCCCATAAGTCAAAGATTATGAAAAACGCAAAGCTCTTTTTTCTAACTGGTTTGTTGTTTTCACAAACTGTTTTGGCTCAATCTGTAAATGCTGATAGTTTATATGCCATTGGGAATTACAACCAGGCGATTGCGGTTTATCGTCAAATCGATACCAAAGCCCCAAAGATTTACACTAAAATCGCTGGGGCTTATCGTGCGACGGGCAATTATAAAATGGCCCTAAAAAATTATAGGATTGCGACCCGTCGCGACAGCACTTTGGTGCTTGCAGCGTCGCAATATGCAAATTTGCTGCGTCAAACGAAACACTATAAAAAAGCCGATAGTGTTTTTACAGCCTTGATAAAACGCTTTCCGGAAAACCCGGCATTTCACTATCAATTAGGTTTGGTGCGCGAGCGGGAAACCGATTCCACAGGGATATCGCAATTCCAGAAAACGCTGAGGTTAAACCCAAATCATCAAAAAGCGCTTTACCGGTGTGCGTTTTACAATTTCCAGCGGCACAAATTTAAAAATGCTGAGGTTTTGTGTCAAAAAGCCTTGAAAAGCTATCCTGAAAATAGACCGGTTCAACGCTTATTGGCGCGAAATTCTTATGCTTCAAAGAATTATAAAACCGCTGCCAAACGCTTTGAAAATCTTGTCAATGACACTAAAGGCCGAAAAAATGACTATAAAAAATTGGGCTATGCTTATTACCGGCTGCAGAAAATCGATAAGGCAATTGATGCTTTTAAAATGATGAAAAACTTTGATAAATCAAGTGTTGAAGCAGTTTATAACCTTGGCTTACTTTACAATCTAAAGGGTGATTATGAGCAGGCCAAAAAATTTCTACAGCTTTCAATTTTAATGAAAAAACAGGGCTTAGGAAAACAATATCAAACACTGGGTTTAGCCTTTAAAGGCGAAAAAAATTACCGCAAAGCGATCGTTTATTTTCGCAAAGCTTTGGATGAAAATTCTGAATTATACCGCGCGCAATATGAACTGGCCGTTTGCGCAGACAATTACTATAAGGATTTGAAAACTAAGCTAAATTATTATGAAAAAGTGGTCAGAAAATTTAAAACAAAGCCGGAAGCTGAGGAACTCATCGTTTTAGCTCAACACCGCATAAACGGCCTAAAACGCGAAATTCATTTAAAATAGCCGTGTTTATTAATTCAGGTCCATTGGTAGGATTTCATTATTGCTGCTTAAACTGAATTGGCCAAAAGTCAAGGTTTCGACGGTGATTTCCTCGTCAGTTGCTGTGTTTTTTAGAGTGATATTTTGTCCGGTTACATCAGTTTTAAAAGTGCGCGATATGATGTTGTCGCGATAAAAATTTACTTCCAGGCTATCTGAAATAGCAGCATTCCTATAATTTGGAACACCTTCAGCATTTTGATCGTCCACGGGATTTAAGTTTGCCTGTTCTTCAGTCATTCCATTTTCAAAAGCATTGAGGTCTTCATAACGCGTGATGGTGCCATCGCCATCGTCATCTTCATCCAGATAATCGGGCGTACCATCTTCATCGGTGTCGGGATAGCCATCGGCATTGATCGGGGCGTTGGGCAAGTTTATTTCAATTGCGGTCGGCACATTATCATTGTCATCATCAGTATCGAGAAAATTTGGGATCCCATCCCCGTCAGTATCATAATCAAAATCAGGAACACTTCCGTTGAGGCTTTCTTCTTCCCTCGGGACGCCATCATCGTCATCCTGATCGGTGATGGTTGTGTTCAAAAATAGGGTTCCACCATTGGTACTCATATATTCTTCATTAACGCTTGGTTGGCTTGGCGGCACTGGACTGCAGAAATAAGTATTGCCCACAGCGCCGTTGAAAGTGCGGTAAGTGATTTGGTTTGAATTATTGACGCTCAATCTCAACGAATCCTGGGATCCAATCCCACTGAACTTCCCATTAAAGCTGCTGTTGGCAAGACTGATGGAAATACTTTCGTCGGGATCTTGATTTATGGTATAAAACACTTCAATGGGCGGTAGTTGATTTGCCTCAGGATCCACAATGGCATCTTTGCGGCAAACTTTGAGTTCTGAATCGGCGTCAAAATCAAAGGTCGTCACAATAATGTCACCATCGTCGCAAGATGAGAAGAGAAAAATTGTCAGGGTAAAAAAACTTAAAGCAATTAAATTCCGGAGCATTGAAGAAATTTTTTAGGGGTAAAGATCGTAATTTAATGAGTCTATTTCAAATATAGTGGGTAAATAACTTTTATCAAAAATGGCCTGCTCGTTTAGAGTGAAAAAAATGATAATTAAGGAATAATAAAAAACAATAGATTATTCTAATTACAGCCCTTCCGTCATTCCAATTCCTATCCCGAGTATTCGTGATCGGAATTGGAATGCCACCTTCCCCCTAAGCCCGCTTGGGGGGAAGGAACCGTAATCTTAATCTAAAAAAAGCTTTAATTAACCCTTTAAAATGGAATAGAGCCAATTTAATTTCCGCAAATTCAAAATCTGACTTTGCGAAAATGTTTTTGAAAAGAGTACAAAGACGGCTAAATCAAAATTTAAGGTACTACCACGAATGTTGTGGATTTTAGCCTTCGGATATTCAGACATAAGACTTTTTGACCTGCCTGCCGGTAGGCAGGCGTAGGACATAAGACAAAAAATTTGAGTTAAATCATAAGTCCTACTTCCCTTTATCCAAAATCAAATTAAAATTTTTAACCACAAAAACTTGTCTGCAAACAGGCCTGCCTTTGCCGGCTAGATAGACAAGATAATCATAGACCCTATTTTTTAAAACGCTAACTCACAGAATTTTAAAAAAAAATGAGAGTACAGGGTTTCAGATACAAGACAGGAGTAAAACATAAGATCAAAAAATACAAACCGTCAAAGTCATAATTATATAGAAAAATGAATATCAATTTTTTATAAAAAGTCTTAAGTCCTACGTCCTTTTGTCCTATGTCACATTAGAAATTTTAT
>Ga0075106_1000978_pt1 | contig 13388 bp, 10 predicted proteins | sample AntDeeMetag02WF4_FD_69796 | JGI IMG/M metagenome (GOLD analysis project Ga0075106, IMG submission 69796) | Saline lake microbial communities from Deep Lake, Antarctica - Antarctic Deep Lake Metagenome 02WF4 | ecosystem: Environmental > Aquatic > Non-marine Saline and Alkaline > Saline | place... | reverse complement strand
ATATTGTTTATCGGTTTAAAACAGCAGTACAATTACCCTAAAGCTTCAATGCAAGGTTAAAATTAAAATTTCAACTTCAACTTCAATTTTCCAATGAACCTGTATTCATCATCCGCGGCGGGGACTTTCATTTCCGATATATTCTCAAAATTTAGACTGCCAACTCCCCCTTTAGGGGGCCGGGGGGTTAATGGCAAACCGAAAATTGCGACTCCATAATAAAATCCCCAAATTTAAATATCTATTTTATAGACTACCAAATATATTGTTTATCGGTTTAAAACAGCAGTACAATTACCCTAAAGCTTCAATGCAAGGTTAAAATTAAAATTTCAACTTCAACTTCAATTTTCCAATGAACCTGTATTCATCACCCGCGGCATGGACTTTCACTTCCCATATATTCTTAAAATTTAGACTGCCAACTCCCCCTTTAGGGGGCCGGGGGGTTAGTCGCAAACCAAAAACTGAGACACCAGAGTAAAATTTTCAAATTTAAATTCCAACATAAATTTCAATTTCGACTTCAATTTCTCAATTAACCAGTTACTCTGAACCAGTATTCATCATCCGCGGCATTAAAAAGACGGCTAAAAAAGTGAGTACCGCTATAATTGCCATCCCATAATAGATGTGACTATAAGATGTGTTGATGGCTTGATGTAAAAAATTTTCTGCTTTTTGGGATAGGTTAGGGGATTCCAGCATTTTTAAGACATTGCCGTCATTTTCCGGAAAGTCAAGATTGGATTGAGCCAATTGATGAGAGAAAGACGTATTAAAAATAGCGCCAACAATGGCGGCGCCTAAACTTTGACCCAGGTTTCGGCCAAAAATACTGGCGCTGGTGACCACTCCGCGTTCTTCCCAATTGACGACTGATTGCACACCTACTAAAACCGGAGTGGATATTAAACCAAAGCCAGCGCCGAGCAGAACTTGATCGGCGAGCAAAAGATAAATGGGTTGCGGATAAGGGATCAATAAAAACCCGACCGACGCAAGAATCACCAAAACGGTCCCGATCAAGGCGGTGTTCCTGAAACCGATTTTCAAATAAAGTCTGCCAGATAGGGCAGAGGCGGTGGGCCAGCCGATGCTCACGGCAGCCAGGATGAGTCCCGATAAGGTCACGCTGATGCCCAAAGAAGCCTGGGCAAAAGTTGGTAAAAAAGTCTCTGGCCCCATCATGATCATCCCCATTCCCATGACGGTTAGAATGGATCCTAAAAAAGTCCTGTGCGTCCACAACCACAGCGGCATAATGGGTGATTCAGCTTTTTGCTCCACTTTTATGGTGAGAAATGTCAAAATAGCGACTATAAAAAAGAGCCCAATACTCCAGCCCGACGTCCATTCCCAGGTTTCGCCGCCATTTAAAATAAAAGTAATAAATAACGTTAGGGTCGAAAAAATGAGGAAAGCCCCCAGATAATCGATGTTCTGTTTTTGTTTCTCAAAATTTTCTTTTAAAAATATAACGAGCAATGCGCCAGCGATAATCCCAACGGGCAGATTGATCAAGAAAATCCATCGCCAGTTGACAAATTCAACCATCGCGCCGCCCAGCGTAGGCCCCACCACAGCAGAAACCCCCCAAATGCTCGAGAGCCAACCCTGGATTTTTGAACGTTCTTTGATGGTGTAAATATCACCTGCAATGGTATTGACCGTCGCCATTATTGAACCGGCGCCAAGACCTTGCAGACCGCGGAATGCAATGAGGGATTCGATGTTCCAGGACGCGGCACAGGCCACTGATCCCAGCAAAAAAACAATGATGCCGATGAGCAAAATTAATTTTCGGCCGTAAATATCAGCCATTTTTCCATAAAGTGGGATGCTGGCCGTTTGCGTTAGCAAGTAAATTGAAAATACCCAGGAAAATTTTTTAAATCCACCCAGATCGCCGACAATTTGCGGGATCACGGTCGAGACTATCGCCACGTCCATAGCCGCCAAAAACATTGTCATCATCAAGGCCGCGAGGATCCAGTTTCTCTTTAATGGCGCTGAAGAATCGGTCATTGGTCGCGAAGTTAATTATTTCCTGCGGTGGGAATCGTGATAACAAACTTGAAATTGAAAGCTGCACTCGAAGCAGCGGGCTGAGGTTCTCGAAGCCCAGCTAATTTAAATTGAAGCTGAAAATTTGAACACAAAACGCAGCACTGAATTTCGAAAGCCTTAAATATCTGTTTTTCGAAATCGAAATCGTAATTGAGGCTGAAACTGAAGATTTAAAATCATCAAAGTCCCCCGTTTTAAAATTTGAGATTATAAATTTGCAATGACAAATTTGAAATGAACGACTCTATTCAACCCGTTCAAAATCCAAATCCTGATAGTCATAACTAAAATCGGTCAGCGGTGAAAGCGGTTTCATCGTGAAGCCTTTGGCCTTTCCTTCAGTATCGAGGGAAAAGTTTACAAAAGCATCAGCCTTTAAAGATTCATCATCCCAGCGCACGACATAAGTGCTGCCTTTGTAAAACTGCATATTGCCAACAAGGTCCAAGGCTTTAGTAGCTTTAAAGCGCAATTTTCCGTTTTTGGCTTTTGTGATGTTTACTTTTCCAAACCACGGGTCTTTAAATGTGCCCGTGAAATTTGAAACATCTGGTTTTGGGGCGCCGCTTTTCAATTGCTTTTGTAAAGAAGCTTCGACAGAATTTGTGATACTATCAGCGCGTTTTTCACCTTTCAAACGGGCGTCGTTATACTGTTTGATGCGGTTTTTATCGTCAATGCCAAAATAGCTGTCTTTAATGGAATTAGTGATGGCAGTAAAGGCCGACCCAGATTGCTGATTGGTGAGCACAATGATGCCGAGATCGAGTTCTGGAATCATCGTGACTTGACTGACAATACCTAACAAACCGCCGGTATGCGTCACTTCAAAATAGCCGTTGACGTCACTCAAAAACCAGCCCAGTCCATAAGCTTTGAAATGTGTGTTATAGGCGCCTTTACCAGTTTTTATAAGTGTTTGTGGTGTCCACATTTCTTTGTCTGATTTTTTACTGAACAAGCTATTTTGCCCGTTTTTGCCATACTTGCCGTGGTTCAAGCGCACTTGAACCCATTTTGTCATGGCGTCGATTGAGGCATAAATTCCGGCGGCGGGTTTTCCCACGTCGGTAAAGGTTTTTCGTGTGATTTTTAACTCGCCATCAACTGGGGCGTGGCCATCGATTACATTATTGTCATTTGCAATTTCTTTCCTGTCCATTGTCATCCGTTTCAAGTTCAAGGGCTTAAAGAAATTGTTTTCAATATAACTTTCATAGGATTTATCAGATACCCGGGAAACGATTTCGCCCGCCACGATGTAGAGCAAATTGTCATAATCAAATTTTGACCGGAAAGACGACACTGGCTTTAAATAGCGCAAGTTGTGGATCATTTCATCTCGAGAGGTTGTGTTAGACGCTGGAAAAACCATCAAGTCACCGGCGCCAAGACCCAAACCGCTGCGATGTGTGAGCAGGTCACGCACCGTGAATTCACTGGTTACATAAGGATTGTAAAGTTGAAATTCGGGAATAATAGTGGTGACTTTAGTATCCCACTTCAATTTTCCATCATCAATTAATTGAGCCAAAGCGGCCGAAGTAAAAGCCTTGGTATTTGACGCTACCCCAAAAAGAGTCTTGGTGTTAACGGGTTTTTCGGTATTGACAGATCGGATTCCGTAGCCTTTTTTTGAAACGATTTTCCCATCTTTTATTACGGCGACAGCCATCCCCGGAACATTAAAGGTTTTCATGGATTTTTTTACCAAACTGTCAATCTGAGTGGAGGACAGTCCCTGGGAAAATCCTGAAAGAGAGGTTAAGAGAAAGAGTAATAAGACAAGGTACTTTTTTGAGAAAAGACTTTTCATGATATGGATTTTTTGAACACACGAATTTAATAAAGATAAGGCAATCGTGAAGATAGCATTTCGGATTTATTTTTGACTTTCAAATTCAAGAATAACTGGTGAAAGCAAATTTTACTCAGCATTATCTCAATAACTTTTTTGCGTGGTCAATGGCGAGACAACAAATATTGCCATAAGATTCTTCACCACTTTCAAACAACTCATAGGCATTGACAAAATTGAAATAAGCCCGAACGGCTTTCTTACTGTTTTTTGCTTCGCGTAAAATATGGAAGGAGCTCGTGCGCAAGTCTTTTCGGATGATATCATCAATATACTTCCTCAATGTTTGATCGGAAACATAATTTTCTTTATCCAATTTCGAGTTTTCTTCTTTGCGTTCTTGTTTCGACCGGTTGTCATTGAGTAAATTGCGCAATTCCCCAGATTTATAAGCCTCCAAATCCTCTTTATTTCTTGCCGGTGAAGCCATTAGCGAGCCGCCCGTTTTTTCATCAGACGGATAAAGCCAAAGACCTTTCTTTAGTTTCTTCTTGAGTTTCCGGGGAATTTTGAAAGCTTTCATAGGAAGGATTTTTGGTAGCTTAATAAAGGCGATAAATTGAATACCGAATACAGAATATCCATTTATACACTATACATTATACAACACTACAGCTTTACAAAAATACATTATACAGATTTACACTATACAAAATACTACACTATACACCAATATAGTTTTACTGCAGCCCCGCAAAAATCAAATATCCATAAATTGCAAAGCGCACCAAGCGCAGTAATCCGTACAAAAGATAATTTTTAAAGCGAAAATTAATGATCCCTGCGGCTAGACTGGAAACAGCAAATGGCAAGGGAAGTAAAGCCCCAACTATGATCAAAAAACCGCCCCATTTTCGCATATTCTTGATATGTTTTTTCATTTTACCTTCCATATAATTATAAACGCGGGGAAGGTTGGCGATTCCGCGCCCAGTGAAATAACTGAACACCCCGCCCAGATATGAAAGCATTGCGAGAATTGATAAATAGAGGATCGACGAGACTGAATGTCCTGCCCAGGCAATAAATATTTCTGGGGGAATCAACCCGAGAACGGCTTCCGAGGCAAAGAACACGGCAAAAACACCAACGGGGGGATAATTGTCAGTGATATATTCCAGCATCGTGTTAATATCCATTACAAAAAAATGAACGCACAGAAGCGCTGCCACAAAAAAACCAATGGGGATAGCTGCCTTTAAACAACTCTTTCCCACGAACCTGTAAAATCCAGTATAACTATAATACTGATGTAAAAGCTGCCATTTAGGCTTGCGGTTTTTCTGATTTGCTTTATCTTTTCCCATAGTAAAATTTCGAAGCGGCAAAATTAATTGCTTCTGCATTAAAAGCAAATACTATGCTCAAATTTAACACCCATTAATTATCTTTTGGTTTTTCAGGACGAAAACTGTTCTGAATGTCTTTGCCCGAAGGATATTCATAACATTCCAAATTAAAATAAGGAATGGCCGAAAGCAAATGGTCAAAAATATCGGCCATAACGCGTTCATAATTTTTCCAAACCTTGTCCTGGCTAAAAGCATAAATTTCAAGGGGAATCCCTTGTGCTGTGGGCTGCAACTGCCTGCTCATCACCATCATTTCTTGATTGAGTTGCGGGTGGTTTTCCAGATAAATATCAATATACCTTCTAAAAACCCCCAGGTTTGTCAAGTTCCGGCCATTTAAAGCAAGTTCTTTATCAGCTTCAGATTTTTGATTAAATTTCTGGATGTCTTGCTGACGTTCTGACAGATAGTCCTTCACCCGTTGGATTTTTTTAAAGCTTTCAATCTCATCCTCATCCACAAAGTGCACGCTGGCCGATTTTATGAGCAGTGAACGCTTGATGCGCCGGCCACCGGAAACACTCATTCCACGCCAGTTTTTAAAGGAGTCTGAAATCAAAAAATATGTAGGAATAGAAGTAATGGTATAATCAAAATTGCGCACTTTCACTGATGATAAATTAATTTCAACCACATCGCCGTCAGCTGAATATTTTTCCATCGTGATCCAGTCACCAATGCGCACAGTGTCGTTTACAGAAACCTGGATACTGGCGACAAAACCCATAATTGTGTCTTTAAAAACGAGCAAAATAACAGCTGAAACAGCACCCAAAGCCGTTAAAAAATCAATAATGGATTGTCCGGTCAACAAGGAAAAAATGATGACAAGACCAATAAGCCAGGCAAAAATCATAAATACCTGAATGTAACTTTCAATGGGTTTATCCTTGAAATTATCCAGTGTGTTCAAATAATCCTTAAACGTGCGCATAATGCTTCTGAACAGGATGATTATAAAAATAATGATCGCAATATTCAAGGCAATACCGACTTCTTTCTTTAGATAACTGAAATCGGCCAGGATTTCCGGCAAGGCCCAGCGCATTAAAATCACGGTGAGCAAGTGCGTAAAATTTGCAATGGTTTTATTTTTATAAAGAAAATCGTCAAATTCAGTTTTGGTTTTTCGCGTGAGCCGGTGAAAAAATCGATCAGATAAATAGTGGAAAATTTTATTGACGATATAGCTCACGATGCACAACACAACGAGATTAATAATTAAATTCAGGATTTGGGCCCAGTGTTCAGTCATTCCGCCTTCGATCAAAAGCCGGTAAAAAAAGCGGGTGGCATCTTTCATTTCCATAAAATTTTGAGATTTTTAGTCCAATGTTTCAAGTCAAAAATTATCGGTTGAGATATTAATGTTTAAATCAATGAGAAATTATTACCGAACGATAATTAAGCAATACTTTTGCAAAATAAATTAAGCGTAAATCAATTGACTTTCAACAGGGCAAAAATATCATTTTTCCGTTACATAAAAGGCACTGGCTTTTCAAAAGGTCTAATTATGACCTTTTGTGCCGTTTCTGCAGTGGCTGGTTTGTCTTATTTTGGATTTAAAGCCTTGGGGATGGCTATGGCGATCGGGGCTTTACTCTGCGCGCCCAGCGACCTTCCGGGGAATTTAAGGCACCGCTATAAAGGAATGTTGCTGGCCATTATTTTAAGTGTTTTGGCCACTTTGATCAGCCGTTATACTGCTGGATATTTTTATGTGCATACACTTTTGGTCACTTTTCTCGCCTTTGGGATATCATATTTTGCCGTTTATGGCTTCCGCGCTTCCTTAGTTGCATTTTCAGGTTTACTGGCTTTGACCTTAAGTTTTGCCAGCTTTCCAGCCGATTCCATTTGGCAACACGCGCTTTTTATTCTCATTGGGGGACTTTATTATTTACTCATAAGCTCAGTATTTTTCTACTTCCACAATAAAACCCAAGTGGATTTTCAGCTCGGGGAGACTGCGCGTTTAACGGCAGATTTTCTCAATTGCCGTTTAGAATTGATCCAGAATAAAAATAACCGTGAAAAAACGCAGCAAAAGCAAATTGAACTGCAACAGGCTTTAAATGAAAAGCACGAGGATTTGCGCGACAGTCTGTTAACATCCCGGCGCAAGTCTGGATTGAGCAACTCGACACGTCGAAAGCTGTTGGTATTTATCACTTTAGTCGATATTTTAGAACTGGCTTTAAGCCATCCCGTGGATTTTGATCATGCCGAACGCTTACGCAAAAAACACCCCGCTATTTTTGTCGAGCTCGATGAACTGCTCAATTTGCTGAACAGCTTTTTAAATCAAGGTGCGGATTTCTTTATAGATGGAAAAAAGCCGGAAGAATTGACCGCCCTCAAACAACAATTGACAAATACCGAAAATCAACTGAAAGGGGTAGAAGGTGAGATTGAAAACTTGGATTTTATCCGCCTGAAAAACTTTTTGGGAATTGAAAAGAAACACGTCTCTAAAATGAAATCACTTTTTAGGGTCATCGGGGCTATTCAAACAAAAAATTCAGTTTCGCTTAAAACCAATAAATACCGAAAATTTATCACCCCGGTTGATTACAGCTGGAAAATTTTTACTGAAAACCTTAATTTTTCTTCTATTATTTTCCGGCATTCCCTGAGGCTCTCGCTGTTGTTTTTGGTCAGTTTGGCGATCGGTCATTTTTTTGAATTCCAAAAATCATACTGGATTTTAATCACTTTGATTGTGATTATGCGCCCCAATTATGGACTTACCAAAGAACGCACAAAAATGCGTATTAAAGGAACGATTATCGGCGCAGCAGCCGCAGTGTTGATTGTGATTTTATTCAGCAGTCCGTCCGTTTTTGCTGTTCTCGCCATTATTTCCATAATTTTGGGCTTCTCAATGCTGCAGGAAAATTATGTCGGAGCCGCTGCATTTATTACGGTCACTGTCATTATGGTTTATGCCCTGCTTTCGCCGGAAGCCTATTCAATTATTCAATACCGCGTTGTCGATACTTTTATCGGAGCTGGACTGGTCATTATCGGAAATTATTTTCTTTGGCCAGCTTGGGAATACCGGAATATTGCAAATATCAAACGCGAAAGTATTTTGGCCAATCGCGATTTTCTAAGGGAAATCGATTGGTTTTACCATAAAAAAGGAAAATTGCCGCTGAGCTATAAGCTGGCGCGTAAAAATGCCTTTTTAAAACTCGGCGAACTCAGCGCCGCTTGCCAAAGAATGTCGCAGGAACCCAAATCAAAACAGGACTATTTTGAAGAACTTTATAATTTCACGACGCTCAGCCACACAATGCTGAGCAGTCTGGCGGGCTTGGGAACTTTTATTAGAAATAACCCAACGACCGAAGCTTCTGAAATATTTGATAAATTCACGGCCGAAATCTGTCGTGAACTGCAGCAAGCTGTGAACTTGGAAAAGGAAGTTGAAAATCACGGTTCTTTTGAAGAATCCATCACAAGCCTTGAAAATAGACACGCTGAGCTGAAAAATGGGCAAACAAATGAAGCCTTGCTCAATGAAGCCCAACTCATTTATGACCAACTCACGTGGTTATACCGGCTTGCTGTTCAGATAAAGGCTAAATCAAAAATTTTGAAGAATAAAGACTAAGAAAAAAGGCTAGCAAAATTTAAAATTGTGCTAGCCTTTATTCTTAGTGGAAGTCTCTAAACATTTGATGAAATCTATTTTAAGAATTCCCCTTGTTATAATCGGCGAGGAATTTTTCTAAACCGCTATCGGTCAATGGATGCTTGAGTAAACCTTCAATCGCGCTGAGTTTTCCGGTCATCACATCGGCGCCGATTTTTGCGCAATCGATCACGTGCATTGTGTGCCGGATAGAAGCCGCCAAAATTTGCGTTTGAAAACCATAATTGTCATAAATTTCACGGATTTCCTCGACCACACCCAGGCCATCGCTGGAAATATCATCGATCCGTCCAATAAATGGCGAAACATAAGTTGCCCCGGCTTTAGCGGCAAGCAAGGCCTGCCCGGCAGAAAAGACCAAGGTGCAATTTGTTTTGATACCTTTATCGCTAAAATATTTTAAGGCTTTCACACCTTCTTTGATCATCGGCACTTTGACGACAATCTGGTCGTGAAGTCCGGCGAGTTCCTCGCCTTCCTTGACGATGTTGTCAAAATCTGTGGCGATAACTTCAGCGCTCACATCGCCATCGACGATTTCACAGATTTTTTTATAGTGGTTTAAAATATTTTCGCGGCCGGTGATGCCTTCTTTTGCCATCAAAGACGGATTTGTGGTCACACCGTCCAAAACGCCAAGATCCTGCGCTTCTTTGATTTCATCTAAATTTGCAGTATCGATAAAAAATTTCATAAATTTAATTTTAAAGGAATTTCAAAGTTAAAGTTTATAATGCTTCATCAGCATTTTTTCATAAACTTTATCGGGAAGAATGTGTTTGAGTGCAATGGAAAATTTTTGGATAAATTCACCTACTTTATAATGAATCGTCGGATTTTTAGACTGCATCACTTCGTGCACTTTTTTGGCCATTATGATGGGGTCTTTTCCGCTGTCCACGTGTTTGTCCATCAAGCGCAAGGTTTCACCATATTTTTCTTCGTAAGGCGAGCCGTCTAAAACCGGTGCGTGATAACGGCCATCGGCAATATTTGTGTGGAAATCACCAGGCGCGATATTGGTCATTTTAATATTAAAGGGTTTCAATTCCATCCGGTAAGTTTCGGTGGTCATTTCCAAAGCTGCTTTGGTTGCTGAATAAATCCCGCGAAAAGGCAGGCCTTGATAACCGGCAATTGAGGTGATATTAATGATGAACCCACCTTTGTTTTTTCGCATTAGCGGAAGCACCGTTTGAATTACGCGGAGCACACCAAAATAATTCACATCAAACACCCGCTGGGTTTGTTCATCTGGGGTTTCTTCAAGCGGACCGGTAATTCCCATCCCCGCATTGTTGACCAAATAATCCAGACGCCCTTCATTTTTTTCAATATGCTGAACGGCTTGAGTGATGGATTCTTGATCGGTAACATCGAGTTTTAAAAAATGAATACCGTTTTTCTCGTTGAGCTTCGGATTTCGGCTGGTGCCATAAACGCGATAACCTTTTTGATAAAGGTATTCACCAATGGATTGCCCGATTCCCGAAGAAGCGCCGGTAATTAAAACAACGGAATGTTTTTCTTGCATAAGGCTAAAGGTAAAAATAATGCGCGAAAATAAGAAGAAAATAGCTGAAGCCAGCGCATAAAAAATGGCAAGCGACCCACATCACACCGCTACGACCATCTACCCTTGCTGCGTTCCCGCCCTGGGGGAATTCGACAGGAGCTGGTTGTGTGGGACTTGCCGGGGCAAATATACAATCAATTTTGGATTGCACAAAGTATTTTTTCCAATGAAATAATTAACTTTGCGCTGCGTTTTCAAAATGAGCTTTTTACGATGAAAAATTTTTATTTCACATTCTTTTTTACCTGCTTTTTTCTGTGTTCCTGTGGTGGGAATTTGGAAAATCAATTCATTTTAAAGGTGAATACTAAAGCTAAAGTGCAAAAGGGAAAAGAATTTAGTCTAAGTGTAAAGTCAAAAAAGAATATCCAGATTGATTCGGTACATTATTTTTATGCCGGAAGGCGTCTGAGCTTAAACAAAAATTCCGAAAAAGTAAAAATTTCATCACCCCTTGGAAAAAATAAATTAAAGGCTGAAGTATTTACTTCAGAAGGAAAAGCGTCAATTTCAAAAAAATTAGTGGTTCATAATAATGTCGCACCAGAAATTTACACCTTTAAAGTCATCAACACGTTTCCGCACGATTCAAAATCCTTCACTCAGGGATTGGAATTTTATCGGGACACGCTTTATGAGAGTGCCGGACATTATGGGAAATCAAATATTCGGAAAGTGGATTTGAAAAGTGGAAAAATCCTGAAACAACATAAATTAAAGGACAATTATTTTGCTGAAGGCTTAAGTATAATGAACGACCAACTTTATGTGCTCACGTGGCGTTCCGGTGATGGATTTGTGTTTAACCCTAAAAATTTAAAGCGAAAGAAGACCTTTAATTACAATAAAAGTAAAGAAGGCTGGGGCTTGTGCAATGATGGTGAAAAACTTTATAAAAGCGACGGCACTGCAAAAATTTGGATTTTAAACCCTGAAACTTTGAAAGAAGAACGCTATATTCAGCCGGTAACGCACAAATCACTTTCCACTAAACTCAACGAACTCGAGTGGGTGAATGGAAAAATTTATGCCAATACCTGGAATAAAGACGGCGTGGCCATTATCAATCCCAAAAGCGGGGCGATTGAGGGTTTAATAGATTTTCGGGGTTTAAAAAAACAGCTCGGAAACCCAAAAAAAGCAAATGTCCTGAATGGAATTGCTTATGATGCGAAACGCGATAAACTCTATGTCACCGGAAAAAACTGGGATAAACTCTTTGAAGTAAAAATTATTAAAAAATGACGAAATCACTTTTTAGAACAGCATTTTTTTGTATTGCCTTAATAGGAATTATAGCTGTTCAATCTTGCCGCGAAAATTTTGAAACCGATCCGAGTTCAGGCGAGCTTCAGTTTTCTCAGGATACGGTTTATTTAGATACAGTATTCACTGAGATTTCTTCCAGTACTTATCAATTTACCGTTTACAATTCCAGCGACCGCGATATCAATATACCAAACATTCGATTAGAACGCGGTCAAAGCAGTAATTTTAGGCTGAATGTCGATGGCGTGCCCGGAAAAGAGTTTGAAAATGTAGAGCTTTTGGCGGAAGACAGTTTATTTGTTTTTATCGAAAACACTACTGATACCGAGGGTTTTGACCCCCAAAACAATCAATTTCTCTACACCGATAAAATCCTGTTTGACAACGGAAGCAATCAGCAAAGTGTCGATTTGGTAACATTAATTCAAGACGCAAAATTTCTCTATCCACAGCGCTTTCAAGATGGCACCACTGAAAAATTGTCTTTTGGGACCAATGCCAATGGTGAAGAAGTTTTTATTTCCGGGTTTTTCTTGGACGAAATTGAACTGAATTTCAACAACGATAAACCTTATGTAATTTATGGCTATGCCGCCGTTCCCTCTGGAAAAACCTTGAATATCCAGGCCGGTGCACGTGTTCATTTTCACGACAACAGCGGGATCCTGGTTGCTCAGAATGCTTCGCTTCACGTCAACGGCGAGCTGAGTTCTGATCCTGAACTGATGGAAAACGAAGTGATTTTTGAAGGCGACCGCTTGGAACCCGGTTTCAGCGACACGCCGGGGCAGTGGGGCACAATTTGGCTCACCGATGGCGCGACCGATAATCAGATCAGTCACGCCACAATTAAAAATGCCACCATTGGTTTGCGTGTTGATAATAATGACGGTTCTGGCCAGCCGAGTTTAGAAATCGACAATACGCAGATTTACAATTCGAGCAACGTGGGGCTTTTAGCGCGAACAGGTTTTATCAAAGGCGAAAACCTCGTGATCAACAATTCTGGTCAAGCCTCTTTAAATCTGGCGCTTGGCGGAAATTATGAGTTTAATAACTCTTCCTTTGTCAACTATTGGGATGACAGTTTTCGTGATTTTCCTTCGGTATTGATTGAAAATGTGTTGCAAACGCCCGATAATTTATTTGTCGCCGACCTCGCCCAGGCGAAATTCACTAATTGCATAATTTATGGAAATGAAGACATTGAACTGCTTTTTAACCAATCTGAAGAAGCGGCTTTCAATTATCAATTCGATAATTGCTTGATTAGATTCAATGATTTTAATGGTCAGTTTGACGGCAATCCCAATTATGATTTTGAAAATCCCCAAAATTATTCAAACAGCATTTTCAACGAAGGGCCGGTTTTTAAAGCGCCTTTTGAAAATAATTTATTAATCAGCAATGAGTCGGCGGCAAACGCTTTGGCCGATCCGCAAAATGCGACATCCATTGACATTCTTGGCAATCCCCGCGGTTCAAATCCAGACGCCGGTGCTTATGAAAGTCTAGAATTTATGGAATAAATTAATGATTGGGGCGTGCCCCCTTTTTCCGAAAAAGAAAAAGGGGTCGGGCTGTCGGCAGTCGCTTTTT
>Ga0075106_1000976_pt1 | contig 13425 bp, 7 predicted proteins | sample AntDeeMetag02WF4_FD_69796 | JGI IMG/M metagenome (GOLD analysis project Ga0075106, IMG submission 69796) | Saline lake microbial communities from Deep Lake, Antarctica - Antarctic Deep Lake Metagenome 02WF4 | ecosystem: Environmental > Aquatic > Non-marine Saline and Alkaline > Saline | place... | reverse complement strand
GCCACCGCCGTAAGGGTGTCGGGCGCGGCCCAGGAAACCCAGTCCACCGCCATGCACCTGGCCGACGCTTCCGAGCACCAGGCCCAGGAAATTGCCGGCGCTTCTGCCGCGGTTAACGAGATGGCGGTGTCCATCGATCAGGTATCCTCGAACGCGGCCGAATCCTCAGCGGTTGCGGAACGGTCGGTTGCGATCGCCAAGAAAGGCGCGGAAGTGGTACAGAACACCATCCGCGGCATGGACAACATTCGCGAGCAGATCCAGGAAACCTCCAAACGGATCAAGCGTCTGGGTGAGTCTTCCCAGGAAATCGGTGACATCGTATCGCTGATCAACGACATCGCCGACCAGACCAACATTCTGTCCCTGAACGCCGCCATCCAGGCCTCCATGGCCGGTGATGCGGGCCGGGGCTTCGCGGTGGTTGCCGACGAAGTACAGCGCCTGGCAGAACGTTCTTCGGCTGCTACCAAGCAGATCGAGGCACTGGTTAAAACCATCCAGTCAGACACCAACGAAGCGGTTATCTCCATGGAACATACCACCGCCGAGGTGGTCCGTGGTGCTCGTCTGGCACAGGATGCGGGTATCGCTCTGGAAGAAATTGAGAACGTATCCACCAGTCTGGCCGAACTGATCCAGAACATTTCCAACGCAGCACGTCAGCAGTCATCGTCTGCATCACACATTTCCAACACGATGAACGTCATCCAGGAAATCACCTCGCAGACATCCTCCGGTACCAACGCGACCGCCAAGTCGATCGGTAACCTGGCAGAGATGGCTTCCGAACTGCGGTCTTCCGTGGCTGGCTTCAAACTGCCGGACGAAGAGCTTTCCAGTCAGGATCAGAACAGCGACGTTCCGGTGGTCGGTTGACCGCCGGCCGGGGCAGATGACGGGCCATGGTGCATACGCATAAGCAACAGTCACCCGCCAACAGCCTCTGGTCAATGCGCCGTCTTCCGGATATGGATGCCGCGCAGCTCCAGCAGTGGCAAAAACTGCTGGAGCACCGAACCGGAATAACCCTGAGCGATGAACGCCGCTCCTTTCTGGAAACCAACCTGGGTATCCGGATGCGGGAGATCGGCTTCAACAGCTATCAGGAGTATTACGAGCACATCGTGGCCGGGCCGGCCGCCATCCGGGAATGGACCATCCTGGTAGACCGCCTGACGGTTCAGGAAACCCGGTTCTTCCGGGATGCCGACGCCTTCCGGCTGGTGGCCGATTACGTGCTGACGCGACCCCGGAACCAGTTCTGGAAGGGCGCGCTTGAAGCCTGGAGTGTTGGCTGTTCCACCGGAGAGGAACCCTACACTCTGGCGATGGTGCTAAACGATTGCATGACCCAGCTCGGACTGCAGCCACTGTTCGGCGTTACCGGCTCGGACATCAGCCTGCCGGCCCTGGCGAAAGCCCGAAAAGGACAGTTCAGTGCACGCAGCCTGCAGGGCATGGATGAAGATACCCGGGCCCGGTATTTCCGGCCGGCGGAACGAAACGCAGTAGAAATTGCAGACAGCCTGCGCGATCGGGTGTGCTTCGCCAGGCTCAATGTCCTGAATCTGGACAACATCCCGATGCAGGGCATGAACATCATCTTTTGTCAGAACCTGCTGATCTATTTCCGCCGTTGGCGCCGGCGCGAAATCGTCAAAAAGCTTGCAGGCTATCTGGCACCGGGTGGACTACTGGTGCTCGGCCAGGGAGAGTTGACCGACTGGCAACCTCCGGGCCTGCAACGGGTACCCTCGGAACATGTGCTGGCGTGGACCAAACGCCAGACCGACGAAGAATAACCGGAGTGGTTATGGGCAATCACCATGACAGTATCGCCCTCGACTGGGTTCGGGGAGAAATACAGGACACGCTGACCGAAAGTCAGCATGCGCTTGAAGCATACGTCGAAAACCGTGACGACACCGCGCGCCTGCGCTTCTGCCTGAACTACCTTCACCAGGTGCATGGCACCTTGCAAATGGTGGAGCTGTCCGGTGCGGCCCTGCTCACCGAGGAGATGGAGGCGCTCACTCAGGCGCTCCTGGATGACAGAGTCACCAACGCCGACGAAGCCATTGAAGTGCTCATGCAGGGCGTTCTTCAACTGCCCCAGTATCTGGAACACCTGGGCAGCAGCGGTGACGATTTCCCACTGGTTCTGCTGCCGTTGCTGAACGACCTGCGTGCCGCGCGGGGAGAGGCCCTGTTGTCTGACACCGCCCTGTTCAAGCCAGACCTCTCACCGGCACAACTGACCGTCAACGCCAGCGTTTCCGAACGGCTTGAAGACCCGAAAGTGGCCGGACACCTGCGCAAATTGCGCCAGATGTACCAGTTTGCCCTGGCCGGAGTAGTGCGCGAAGCTGACCTGGCCACCCATTTCGATTATATGCAGAAGGTCATTGAGCGGCTTGCCCGCCTGTGCCGGAAAACTCCCAGAGGCGAGCTCTGGAAAGCCGCCGGCGCCTTTGTGGAAACCCTGCAGGCCCATGCCAACCCGGTCAACAGCGCCGTCAAATCCCTGCTCAGAGAGCTCGACGCGGAAATCCGGCTGCTCAGCGCAGAAAAGTCCGACATCCTGCAGAAACCGGTTCCCGAGGCCCTGTTCAAGCACCTTCTTTACTACGTGGCACGGGCGCGGGATCTGGATCTCCCGCGGGTCAAGGCGCTGCGTGACGTCTACCAACTCGACACCGCCCTGCCCTCCGACGACGATGTCGACTCCGCTCGCACCCGGGTGTCCGGCCCCGGACGGGATGCCATCCATTCTGTGGTCACGGCACTGGACGAAGAGCTCGCACGCCTGAAAGACCAGCTGGACCTCTTCGTTCGCGCGGAAGACCGCCAGAACAACGAACTGGAAGAGCTGCTTCCCGGGCTGCGCCAGGTAGCCAACACCCTCGCGGTTATTGGCCTGGGCACGCCCCGGAAAGTCATCAGCGAGCAAGTCGAGCTGCTGGAAAGCCTGTCCGCTCAGGCAGAAACGGTGGACGACGGCACCCTGATGGACATCGCCGGCGCCCTGCTCTACGTTGAAGCCAGTCTGGCCGGCCTGGACAAGGACCGCCATCCCGAACAGACAGCATCCGAAACCGGAGACGGCACCGTCAACCTTGGCGCCCAGGAACTGACGGACGCCAGCGAAGCACTCATCCGCGAATCCCGGAACACCCTGGAGCAGGTGAAGTCTTCAATCGTCAACTTCATTGCCTCCCAGTGGGACACCCGGGAAATTGACCACGTGCCGGGATTGCTCTACAGCATTCGCGGCGGGCTCGGCCTGGCACCTCTGGACCGGGTAGCAGACATGCTGGCCTCGGCCGAACGCTACGTGACCGATGTGTTGCTGGGCAGCAAACAGGTACCGGACTGGAAGCAGCTTGATACCCTGGCCGATGCCATTACCAGTATCGAGTATTATCTGGAACGCCTGGCCGAGGGCATCAGTAACAACGACGCCATTCTGCACGTGGCTGAAGACAGCCTGCAGACTCTTGGCTTCCCGGTCGGCCAGGAACCCACCTGGATCAATGCTGCCGAAGCCCAGGCGCCGGAAGCTGAAACACCGGCGGTGCCCGAGCCGGCTCCGGAAACGACCGGCTCGGACGAAGAACTGCTGGATGACGAAATACTGGGCATCTTCGTGGAAGAAGCCGGTGAAGTGCTGGAAACCATCAATCAGTATTACCCCCGGCTGCGCCAGAACCACGACGACAACCAGGCCCTGACCGAAGTCCGCCGGGCGTTCCATACTCTCAAAGGCAGTGGCCGACTGGTTGGCGCTACCAGCATTGGCGAACTGGCCTGGTCTGTGGAAAACCTGCTTAACAGAATCATCGATCAGACCATCAAGCCTACCGATGCCGTCTTTACCCTGATCGACGAGGTAAATGAGCGCGTTCCGTCACTGATCCGGGATTTCCGGCACGGGCACGCCAACGGCGATGTTGATGACCTGATCACCCGGGCAGAAGCGCTGGCCACTACGCGCAAGACTGAAACCACGGAAGCGTCCGACACTGACGTCGAGCAATCATCCGCAGAAGCAGAGACAGAAACAGAAGAACCATTCGTCGAAACCACTGCAGAAGAAGCTCCGCAACCGGCGTCTGCCACTGACAGTTCGGACAGCGACGATCTGATTGACGACGACATTCTGGAAATCTTCATCGAAGAAGCCGGTGAAGTACTGGAAACCATTCGCGAATACCTGCCCATGCTGCTGCGTCACCATGACGACCGCAGCGCCCTGACCGAAGTCCGCCGGGCGTTCCACACGCTTAAGGGCAGTGGTCGCATGGTCGGCGCCAACGTTATTGGCGAACTGGCCTGGTCCATTGAAAACATGCTGAACCGGGTGATCGACGGCAGCGTGTTTATGAATGACGACATTGCCCGGTTGCTTGAAGAAGTCACCGAGGCCACCCCGGGCCTGGTGGAAGACTTCGAAAACAGGAGACCCGCCCGCCAGGACACATCCAACCTGGAAGCCCGGGCCAATGCCCTGGCAAATGGCGAAATTCCCGACGCTACCCTCATGCCAGAGGCCGAGGCCGACGCCGTCAAACCGGACGAATCCACGGCAGGCGGCGCGGGTGACAGCCCTGAAGCACCAGAGACTGAAGACGAAGAAGATATCGATCCAGTTCTGCTGGAGATTTTCGAGACCGAAACCGAAACCCACCTGCAGACCATTGAGGAATACCTCGAAGACGCCGCTGACCACAGCACTGCTGCTTACACTGACGGCCTGTCGCGTGCCCTGCATACCCTGAAGGGCAGCGCCAATACTGCCGGTATCGTGCCGATTGCCACGGTTATCACACCGCTGGAGCACTTCGTCAAAGAAGCCCGGGCTCAGAACAAGCGGGCAGACAAACAGGTTCTGCAACTGATTGCCGAGGGGCGCGACTTCCTGACCCGTGGCCTGGCGCAACTGCACGACGACCCACAGGCCCCGCTGGACGGTACCGAAGACTTCCTGGCACGGCTTGACCGGATCACCGAACAAACCCTGCGCAGCCGACCGCAAACCGAAGACGAGCCGCTGCCGAACCAGGATTCCGCGCGTCTGGTCCAGCTGTTCCTGGGCGAAGGTCTGGACATCGTTCTGGATGCAGAAAGCATCCTGGAAGACTGGTCCCGGAATCCCGAACAGCGAGACTCCGTTAATACGCTGCACCGGGAACTGGAACAGCTCCATCAGGGTGCCGCTGACGCCGGCCTCACCGATGTCGCCAACCTGGCCTCGGCACTCGACCGTGCCTACGCTGCCGTTGCTGACAACCACGTGACGCCGGACACGGCTTTCTTTGAAACCGTTCATGACGCTCACGAGCAACTGATCAACCTGATGGATCAGGTCGCCGCCGGCCTTGCCACCGACTCCAACGACGAACTGATCCTGCAACTCGACAATCTGACAACCATCGTCTCAGAGCCAGAAACTGTCGAGCCGGAATTGCCGGAGACAGGTGAAGAACCTGCGACAGCTGACAGCCAGCAGCCGCCACTGCCGGAAACTGACGAAGACCAGGAAATGGATGACGAACTCATTGCCATTTTCCTGGAAGAAGCCCGGGAGCTGATCGACAGCACCGCCGAGGCGCTGCAGAACTGGAGTGAAAACACCGCAGATCTGGATATCCTGCGCCTGCTTCAGCGCGATCTGCACACCCTCAAAGGTGGCGCCCGTCTGGCCGATATTCCGGCCCTCGGCGATCTTTCCCACGAACTCGAAAACCTGTTCGAGGGGCTGACCGAGCACCGGTTTACCATCACAGATGCTCTGTCAGATCTTCTGTTCCGCTGCCATGACCGCCTCGCCAGCATGGTTGATGCTCTGGAAGCCGGCGAACCGCCACGGCCCGCGCCGGATCTTATTGCTGACATTCATGCCTATATCGACGGTACGGTCGACGCCAAACCGTCGCAAACTGAAGCAGCCCCGGCATCGGAGCAGGCACCAGAACCGAAGCCGGATCAGGAAGGAGAGCAGGCAGAAGGACAGGAAAGCCACATCGCGGATCTTTCCCACCTCGATCCGGAACTGGTTGGCATCTTCCTGGAAGAAGCCTACGACCTGGTCAACTCTACCGGCAGTGCCCTGCATGCCTGGAGCGAAGATCCTTCCGACCGTCAGGTGGCTGCGGAGTTGCAGCGCGAGGTGCATACACTGAAGGGCAGTGCCCGCATGGCCGGCGTTGAGGCCATTGGCGAGCTGTCCCACGAGCTGGAAGACCTGTTCGAGAAAGTCGCCACCGGCCAGCTCGAAGCCAGTGACGACATGATCGACCTACTGTTCGCCTGCCATGACCGGCTGGCCGAAATGGTTGAGCAGGTGGCCACCCAGAAACCCTGCCCGCCAGCCGACTCACTGGTCAGACAGGTTGAAGCGATTGTCAGAGGCAAGCCGGCTCCAGAACCAGAAACCGGACCAGAGCCGACCGAGGAAGTTTCAGCGCCAGCCTCCGAAGATCAGTGGGAAGCAGTTACCCCGCCGGATTCTCCACCCGACTTCGGCAGCGAAGATGAGCTGTCCGAAATGTTCCTGGACGAAGGCCGGGAAATCTATGACGCCATCGCCGAATTTCTGGAGCATTGGCGCGAAGAGCCGCAGGCGTTGTCTGCTGTAACGCAATTGCTGCAGGAACTGCAGACCCTGAAGAGCGGCGCCCGCCTCTCCGATGTAGACGCTATTGCCGATCTGGCCCAGGCCTGGGCCGACGCCCTGGATCAGCTGGTAGACAGTGACCAGGACCGCAAACCGATGCTGGCCCTGAGCGAACAGGCTGAAAACAGCCTGAAAGACATGCTCGACGCCCTGGAAAACGGCACCAAACCAGCGCCGGCGACGGACCTGATTGCGGCCCTGAAGCGCGGCCACGGAACCGAACCGGAAGCACCGGCGCTACAAAAAGCACCGGCACAGCCGGCGTCGACTCCGGCCAAAGCCGAGCCGAAACCAAAGCCGTCGAAATCAGCGGCCGGCAATGGCAAGAAACCCGCCAAGAGCCAGAATGCCGCCCAGGAAACCATACGGGTCTCCGCGCCTTTGCTGGATGAACTGGTTAACCTCGCCGGCGAAACCAGTATTACCCGGGGCCGTCTGGAACAACAGAGTAGTGATTTCAGTTATACCCTCGATGAAATGGCCTCGACCATCGAACGTCTGCGCGAACAGCTGCGCCGGATGGACATCGAAACCGAAGCACAGATCCTGTTCCGGGCCGAACAGGAACATGGCCCTGACTACGGGGATGACTTCGACCCGCTGGAAATGGATCGCTATTCCTCCATCCAGCAGTTGTCCCGGGCCCTGACCGAGTCCACCTCGGATCTTGCCGATCTGCGCGAGACCCTGTCCGACAGCGTGCGGGACACCGAAACCCTGCTGGTGCAGCAGTCACGCATCAACACGGAACTTCAGGAAGGTCTGATGAAGACCCGGATGATTCCGTTCACCTCAATGGTCCCCAGGCTGCGCCGTATCGTGCGCCAGATCAGCGGCGAGCTGCACAAGAAAGTGCATTTCGATATCCGCAACGCCGAAGGCGAAATGGACCGGAATATTCTCGAACGCATGGTGGCACCGCTGGAGCACATGCTGCGCAATGCCATTGACCATGGCATCGAGAGTCCGGAAGAGCGCAAAAATGCCGGTAAGCCGGAGTCCGGCGAGGTAGTCCTGTCGCTGTCCCGGGAGGGGGGCGACGTTGTTCTGCGCATGGCCGATGACGGTAAAGGCATACCCGCTGACGTCATCCGCGAAAAAGCCATCCGCCAGGGCCTGATGGATGCGAACGATGACCTGTCCAGGCGCGAAATCCTGCAGTTCATCCTGCATGCCGGCTTCTCAACTGCCAAACAGGTCACCCAGATTTCCGGCCGGGGCGTCGGCCTCGATGTGGTCGCCAGCGAACTCAAGCAGCTCGGCGGCAGTCTGGATATCGATTCCAGGGAAGGCAAAGGCACCACGTTCACCGTGCGCCTGCCGTTCACCGTGTCGGTAAACCGGGCGCTGATGGTTGCCACCGGCGAGGATTTCTACGCCATTCCGCTCAATACCATTGAAGGCATCGTGCGGGTCAGCACCTATGAGCTGGAAGAGTATTACAAGCCGGACGCCCCCATGTACGAATACGCCGGCCAGCAGTACCGCCTGCAGTATCTGGGCGCACTGCTCGACAGCGACCACCAGCCCAAACTCCAGGGCCAGGCGCTGCCATTACCGGTAATTCTGGTACGCGGTGCCGAACAACCCATTGCCCTGCAGGTTGACCACCTGATGGGTAGCCGGGAAATCGTGGTGAAATCCCTCGGCCCGCAGTTCAACTCAGTACGCGGCGTGTCTGGCGCCACCATTCTCGGTGACGGCAGTGTCGTTGTCATTCTCGACCTGCCGGCCATGCTACGCTCGGATGCGCTGACAGAGAGCCAGCGCCTGGCCAGTCTGGAGAAAGCCAGGGAAAGCAGCCGCTACCGGGAACAGGTCACCACCGTGATGGTTGTGGACGACTCGGTCACCGTGCGCAAGGTCACCTCCCGGTTACTGGAACGCAACGGGATGGAAGTGTTTACCGCCAAAGACGGTGTGGATGCGGTCGCACAGCTGCAGGACCATCGTCCGGACGTTATCCTGCTGGATATTGAGATGCCGCGCATGGACGGTTTCGAAGTGGCCAGCTTTATCCGTCACGACGAAAAACTGCACGACACGCCCATCTGCATGATCACCTCCCGAACCGGGGAAAAGCACCGCGAACGGGCACTGGCCATTGGCGTCAACGAGTATCTCGGCAAACCGTTCCAGGAAACCGAGCTGCTTGAGACCATCAAGCGCCTCTCCGGGAGCGAGTGATGGCCGGTCAGCCGGGTGTCGGCATCGTTGCCGACGTGGTTCTGCAGCGCCACCGCCTGCAGGAAGCCACCGGTAAATTCGGCCTGAGTGTGTGCTTTTCCGGTGACCCCGACCGGCTGATCGGTTACCCGGAGTTTCCGGACGCCTCGTTGTGGCTGGTGACCCTGAAGGATGAGGCCGATCACCCGGCACTGTTCGATCACCTTCTGGAAAACACAGAGGCACCGGTACTCTTCGGAGTTGATCCGGCGCCTGCACCGGGCAATACCGACTATTTCCGCTGGGAACGCCGGTTACTGAACAAACTGGAACAGCAGCTCGGCCAGCTCGAGCAGCTCGACACTGCCAACGACATGGAAGCGCTGGCACAGGCCTCAGCTGATTCAAAAGACGCCCCGGCGCTGTCGAACTGGATCACCCCGGCAAAACCGGATTCGCCGGCCAGCGAGATCTGGATTCTCGGTGCGTCTCTGGGTGGGCCGGCGGCGGTAAAAACCTTTCTCGACAGCTTGCCACCGGGGCTACCCGTGGGGTTTGTGTACGCTCAGCACATTGATGACAACTTCACCGGCGTACTGACGCGTATACTCGGACGCCATGCTCACTACCAACTGAAACCGGCGGAAAGCGGCTACCGGATACGCAACGGTGATGTCATCCTGATGCCGGTGGAGCAGGAGTGGTCATTCGCCACCGACGGCACCCTGACCGCAGCCGGTCGACCATGGCCGGGCCCCTACGGCCCCTCAATCGATCAGGTATTGCTGAACGTAGCGGACCATTTCGGCAGCCGCTGCAACGCCATCATGTTTTCCGGCATGGGAAACGATGGCGCTATCGCCGCACCCATGCTCAAAGCCTATGGCAGCCGGGTCTGGGTGCAGGAAAACAGCAGTTGCGGTAACAGCTCAATGCCTGATTCCGTGGCCGCCACCGGATGCTCCAGCTTTTGCGGCACACCGGAGGAGTTGGCTGCGGAACTGGTCAGAACCATCGAAAACCAATGCCTGCTCAAGAACAGGCAACAACGGGATTCCGTCTGAGGTAACCGACAATGAACGAAAACAGCCAATCCCTGCAATGTGTCATGATCCCGGTCAGCGACCGACAGTTGTTGCTGCCTAACGTTTCGATTGCCGAAGTGGTAGATTTCGACAGTACCGAAGCCGGCACCAACACGCCGGACTGGCTGATCGGCTTTCTTGACTGGCGGGGCCTGAAGCTTCCGGTCATTTCCTATGACGCCGCCAATGGTGGGGAGCTGATCGTGCCGGGCGACAATCGCGGCCGGATCATCGTATTGAACACCATCGGGCCGGCCCATCAGACATCACCGTTCATGGCCATGATTACCCAGGGCATACCCAGCCAGGCTCATCTGGAGGAAGACCAGTTGCACAAGCTGGATGCAGAAACCGGCCCGGCCGATCTGATGCAGGTGGAAGTGGATGGAGAAATCGCCTGGATCCCCGATCTGGAGTATCTGGAATCCATGGCGGCCAAAGTCATGGTCTGATCAGGTGCCAGTCTGGCAGCAACATCTATAAATGTTATAATGTTGCACATTTTGCCGGGACCAGATTCATGCCTGAACGCGCTTTGCCCTATCGCCTCCACAATCACGATGCCTGTGTCAGCCAGGCCCTGGCTGACGCCCGGGCCATCTGCCGACAGCAAAACGCCCGTCTGACAGCGATTCGGGAACGAGTGTTGGAGCTTATCTGGCAATCCCACAAACCGCTCGGTGCCTACGACATACTGGCCCAGCTGGGTACCGAAGGGCACAATGCAGCACCGCCCACCGTCTACCGTGCGCTGGATTTTCTGCTTCAATACGGACTGGTCCATCGCATTGCCTCCCTCAACGCCTTTACTGGCTGCACCCACGCCGGAGAAAACCATCAGGGTATGTTTCTTATCTGCAAACAGTGCAGCAACGTGCTGGAACTGGAGGCTCCGCGGGTAAGCAGCGCCATTGATGATGCAGCCCGGAGCGAAGCGTTCTGCCCGGAAGATGTCACTCTGGAAGTTACCGGCCTGTGCCCCCTCTGCCGGGGCGAATCAGCAACGGATGCGGATCACCATGGCTGAACCACTGGTCCGACTGGAACAGGTAACCGTGCAGTTTGATGATCGGCCGGTGGTCGACCGTGTCAGCCTGGTGGCCAATCGCGGCGATATCATCACCATTATTGGCCCCAACGGCGCGGGCAAGACCACGTTGATCAAAGCCATTCTGGGCATCCAGAAAACCGATCGGGGCCAGGTCAAGCTGGCACCCGGACTGGTGATTGGCTATGTGCCCCAGCAGTTATTACTGGAAGCCACACTGCCACTGAGTGTCCGCCGCTTCATGCTGCTCAGCGGTCGCGCTCTGACCGAATGCGAAGCTGCCTTAAAGCGCACCGGCGTGCACCACCTGCTGGATGCCTCGGTGCATCACCTCTCCGGAGGTGAAAAGCAACGCCTGCTGCTGGCACGGGCACTGGCCCGAAAGCCGGACTTGCTGGTGCTGGACGAGCCGGCCCAGGGCGTGGACATCAACGGCCAGGCGGCGCTCTATGAGCTGATCCGTGAACTGCGCGACGATCTGCATTGTGGCGTGATCATGATCTCCCACGACCTGCACCTCGTTATGGCTGCCACCGACAAGGTCATCTGCCTGAACCAGCACGTCTGTTGCAGCGGCTATCCGGCGGATATTTCCCACGACCCGGCCTTTATCGAAACCTTTGGCCATCAGGTAGCGGAATCTCTGGCGGTGTATCATCACCACCACAACCATCGCCACGACCTGCACGGTGATGTGGTTAACAGCGCCAGAACTGACGGAGCCTGTAACCATGAGCATCATTGACGCAATACTGGACGACTTTTTCTGGCGCGCCCTGCTGGGCGGCCTGGGCGTAGCGCTCGTGGCCGGACCGCTCGGTTGTTTCGTTGTCTGGCGCCGGCTGGCGTATTTCGGCGACACCCTCGCCCATTCGGCATTGCTGGGCATTGCCCTGAGCTTTCTGATCAGCGTACCGCTGAACCTGGCGGTTATTATTACCTGTGTGGTGATTGCCCTGGCGCTGGTCTTGCTCTCCCGTACCCGGGTGCTGGCGACCGACACCTTGCTGGGCATTCTGGCCCACAGCGCCCTCGCCATCGGTCTGGTGACCCTGAGTTTCATGCCCGATGTGCGCGTGGATCTGACCGGTCTGCTGTTCGGCGATCTTCTGGCCATGAACCGGCAGGATCTGCTGTGGATCTATGGTGGCGCGGCGTTTGTGCTGGTTTTACTGGCTGTTCTCTGGCGCGGTCTGCTGATGAGCACCATCCACGAAGAGCTCGCGCGGGTGGAAGGCGTGCCGGTGGAACGCCTGCGCCTGGCACTGATGCTGATGTTTTCCCTGGTGATCGCGGTAGCCATGAAAATCGTGGGGGTGCTGCTGATTACCGCATTGCTGGTGATTCCGGCAGCGACGGCCCGGCGCCTGGCCCGTAACCCGGAGCACATGGTGGTACTGGCGATCGTCTTCGGTTTTCTTGCCGTCGGGGGCGGCCTGAGCCTGTCCTGGCATCTGGACACCCCTGCCGGGCCCTCCGTGGTCGTTACCGCCTTTTTCAGCTTTCTGCTGGTATACAGCCTCGCCCGCAAGCCGGCCTGATATCTGGTTCTGCCTCTGGACCGGTGTTAAAGCGGTTGCACCCGGTCCAGCAGGCGGCCGGTTTCCACCAGTTCCAGAAACTCATCGCCCAGGCGATCACTCTCGGCAATCGCCCTTCGCCAGCTGTTCTCCCGGCCATTATCGTCGCCGGCGTATTTCTCGAAATCCTTCCTGTCGGGCAACTTGCGGTCTGGCAGGGTGGCCAGGTACTCCGGTGACGGCGCCACCAGCAGTACATCCTGCAAATGGGTGCCATTACCCCGGCGCCAGGGCAGCGTTTTATCAAACCAGCCAGGTACAATTTTATCGGTGAAGTGCGGGTATAAAATGATACCGGGTTGTTGCCAGGGCAGGTCCAGCTGGTAATCCAGCAGGCCACCATCCCGATACACACCGGCAGGCCCGCCCGGAAGATCCTGAACACCGGACATGATCATCGGGATGGAGCCGGACGCCAACAACGACGGCATCAGGTTCTCCCGGCTCAGTGCGATGTGATGGCTGGTGAAGTCCACCAGATCCGACAACGGCGTGTTGCCCCGGGGATCCCGAACAATGCCTCTCTCCATGAACTGCCGGAGGTGCCGGCGACCAAGCATGTTGGCGCTGATCGCGCCCATTAACCCCAACCCGAGCCGCCCCCGGGTGTCATGGGCGAGCAGCCCCAGGCTTCGCACCACCATCACATTCAGGCGATACCAGGGATGTTCGAGGATGTAATCTTCCCGGCCACCGATCAACTCTTCCAGAAACAGCCGGCTTCTGCGGGTCACTTCCTGAGCCGTCACGCCTTTGTCGAACCTCTGGCTGGTATAGAGCTCAGCCAGTTTCTTCAGCTGTGCCACCGGGTTATCAGACGACGCAATGGCCGCAAAACGCCAACTGCCTACAGAGGCACCAATCAAT
>Ga0075106_1000969_pt1 | contig 13479 bp, 11 predicted proteins | sample AntDeeMetag02WF4_FD_69796 | JGI IMG/M metagenome (GOLD analysis project Ga0075106, IMG submission 69796) | Saline lake microbial communities from Deep Lake, Antarctica - Antarctic Deep Lake Metagenome 02WF4 | ecosystem: Environmental > Aquatic > Non-marine Saline and Alkaline > Saline | place... | reverse complement strand
GGTCGGATCGCGGCGGTGGCGGCACACGTGACGAGGACAGTCTCGACTGGCGCGATGCACTGTTCATCGGTCTGTTTCAGGCCGTCGCCCTGATTCCGGGGACCTCGCGCTCCGGCATCACGATGACCGCGGCCCTGCTGTTGCGCCTCGATCGCGTCGCCGCCGCCCGGTTTTCGTTCCTGCTCTCGATCCCCGTGATCGTGCTGTCCGGACTCCTGCAGGTCTACGAACTCATCGCCGCCGGCAACGCGGTCGCCTGGGGTGTGCTTGCAAGCGGGACACTGTGCTCGGGTCTGGCGGCCTGGGCGTGCATCCATCTGTTCCTGCGTTTTATCGAACGCCTGGGCATGGCGCCATTCGTCGTCTACCGGGTGGCGCTCGGGGCGGTACTGATCCTCGTGTTCGCGTTCTAGGCGGCAGCCGGCGATCCGGTTGGACGTAGGCCGGCCTTGCGCGGTCCGCGTGGCGATGGATACCGGCTTGGGCATGTCACCGCGCAATGCCGGCATTCCCCGGCGCGATACGGCGGCGCATGGAAGAAATGCAACGGCCGCCGGGAAAGGCCGGCCTACGAGGCTTTCCTCAAGCACGCGTCGATTTACAATCCTGCCGCCTGCCGCCTGCCGCCTGCCGCCTGCCGTTTGCGGTCTCGGTGAGTTCTCCGTCGCACTGGGACAAGTCCTGCTTGGACGCGCTGATGGGCGGTCTCTATACTCTTTCGGTTTGTCCGCCGATCCGCAGGGAAGACTCATCATGATGACCGCGCAATCGTTCCGCCCGCCCGTCCGCACCCTGATGGGCCCCGGCCCGTCCGATGTCCATCCGCGCCAGCTCGAGGCCTTGGGGCGGCCGACCGTCGGCCATCTGGATCCAACGTTCATCGAGTTGATGGACGAGATCAAGGGGATGCTGCAGTACGCGTTCCGGACGGAGAATCGGCTGACGATGCCGATCTCGGCGCCGGGTTCCGCTGGCATGGAGGCCGCGTTCGTGAACCTCGTCGAGCCGGGCGACACCGTGGTCGTATGCCGCAATGGCGTGTTCGGCGCCCGCATGAAAGAGAACGTCGAACGCTGCGGCGCGACCGCGGTGATGGTCGAGGATGACTGGGGTTGCCCGGTCGATCCGGGAAAACTCGAGGAGGCGCTCAAGCGCCATCCCGAGGCGAAGATCGTCGCCTTCGTCCATGCCGAGACCTCCACCGGCGCCCGTTCCGATGCCGAAACGCTGTGTCGCCTCGCCCGCGACCACGGTTGCCTGACCATCGTCGACGCGGTCACGTCCCTCGGGGGAATCCCTCTCGAAGTAGACGGGTGGGGCATCGATGCGATCTATTCCGGCACGCAGAAGTGCCTGTCCTGCACGCCGGGCCTGTCGCCCGTGAGTTATTCCGAACGCGCGATCGAGACGATCCAGAATCGTTCGACGAAGGTGCAGAGCTGGTTCCTCGATCTCAATCTGATCATGGGATATTGGGGCGATGGTGGCGGATCGTCGAAGCGCGCGTATCATCACACCGCACCGGTCAATGCACTTTATGCACTGCACGAGGCGCTGGTGATGCTGACCGAAGAAGGGCTCGAGAACGCCTGGGCGCGGCATCGGCACATGCACGAGGCGCTCAAGGCCGGACTGGAGGCGATGGGATTGTCGTTCGTGGTCGACGAAGCGTACCGGCTGCCGGAGCTCAACTCCGTGTGGACACCCGCCGGCATCGACGAGGCCGCCGTGCGCGCGCGCCTGCTGCAGGAGTTCAATCTCGAGATCGGTGCCGGCCTCGGCGCATTCGCCGGCAAGGTGTGGCGCATCGGCCTGATGGGCTATAGCGCCCGCGCGGAGAACGTGATGCTCTGCCTCAGCGCCCTGGAAGCGATCCTCGGAGAGATGGACGCCCCGATCGAGCGCGGCGCTGCGCTCGGCGCTGCCCAGCGCGTGCTTTCCGCATGATTTCGCTGGCGTGCGAGCGGTGATGGAGCGCCTGCACTTCCGGCCGCTCTGGCTCGCGATCGGCTATGCGCTGGTCGCCGCCACGGTCTGGGGGTCCTTGACCCCCGTGCCACCGGAGTGGGCATTCGCGCTCGGTGACAAGCTGCTCCACGGGGCCACCTACGCGCTGCTCACCTTCTGGTTCGGTCAGATCTACCGGGGTGCGGGGGCGCAACTGCTGCTGGTTTTCGCGTTCAGCTTGTTCGGTGTGCTGCTGGAGGTGGGGCAGGCGTACAGCAGCGCATACCGCCATTTTGATCTGGCCGATGCGGCGGCGAGCGCACTCGGCGCGGTGCTGGCGTGGGGCCTGTTGCGGACTGTCATCGGTAACGCGCTGACGCGTCTGGATAACCGGCTCGCGGCGCGTGGCCGCTGACCGCGACGACAAACGGTCACTGCATGGATGCCCGCCAAAGGGGGATGCCCGTTATTACTCCCGCGATCACTTCCCCGGGGCGCTATTGCTGATTGGCCGCGATCGATAGCAGACGCTCGCGTGACATCACGCTGCCGCTTCTCGATAGCACCGTCCCGTTTGCGCCCAGCACCAGCACCCGAAAGGCCTCGGGATTCGGCATCAGCTCGGCTGCGGTATTCGGGGCGAGGCTGAAACCGCGGCTGTAGGTCTCGGATGGCGTGCCGATGGCGAACAGGATGCCGTGTTCCTCGGGGTCGATCGCGGCGGCGATCTTTTCCTGTTCGCGGACGCGCTCATCGGCGAGTGTCGGCCCCAGGATAATGACCATGGTGGGGTCGAAAGAGATGTTGTAGATGGAGGCGAGGCGGGCGCCGATATTCACGCTCTGGTAGGACTGCCCGAACGCATCGTAGATCTTGATGTCGAGGACTTCAGCGCTCGCGGCAGTTGCCCAGAGCGCCATCAGCAAAATCCAAAGTCGTTTCATATTTTTCCCCCGCAGGGTTGGCCATTCTGAACCACCCGCATGCAGCCGGCTACCCCCCGTCAACGCTGACCAGGCGCGCGATGGCCGCCTTGCGCCGCCGCTCCAGTTCCTGTCCCAGTGCCTCCCCGCGCCAGCCTTCCGCCGCGAGTGTCGAGCCGTTCAGTGCCTGGATCGCGGCCAGTGCTCGTTCAAGCAGGTCGCGCCGCTGGCGCCAGTCGCCACGATCGTCACGTGCGGCGGCGATCGCGTCGCAGGCGGTCATTACAGCCTCGAAGCGGTCGGGGCGCCGCAGCGCATCGAGGCCCGAAAGCACCTCATGAATCGCCGCGGGATCCGATCGTAATTCAAGGCAACTCATGTGCCATTGACTCGTTGTGCGCGCCAGTTCCTGCCACCGTCGGGGGATCGGGAGCCGTTCGCCGAGTTCAGCGAGTGGGCCGTGCGGACAGAGCGGGAAGCAAAGGCTGGCAAGACGGATCGATGCGTCGGGGGTCGCTGCCGTCGCGCGGTCCAGGGCCGTTGCCGGCGTCGGGTCGGCGTCGGCCGCGAATAGCGGCACGAGTTCCGGCAGCACGCGGGCCAGCGCATCACAGTCCATCAGGACCTCGAAGTACCGCCGCGGCGCTGGATCCGCCAGTGCCCGGGCGGTTTCCTGCCAGGCCCGTTCGGGGACCAGCCAATCGAGCTCGCCGCTCGCGCTCATGGAGCGCATCAGTTCACGGGTTTCGTCGGCGACCTGAAAACCAAGCGGTGCGAAGCGGGCGGCGAAACGGGCTACGCGCAGTACGCGCAGCGGGTCTTCGGTGAAGGCGGGCGAGACGTGGCGCAGGAGTCGCGCTTCGAGATCGGCGCGTCCTCCCCATGGATCGATCAGTCGGCCGTCGTCGGCGCGGGCCATCGCGTTGATCGTCAGATCGCGGCGGCCCAGATCCTCTTCAAGCGTGACGTCGGGGCCCGCATGGACCGTGAAACCATGGTAGCCATGTCCCGACTTGCGTTCCGTGCGGGCGAGGGCGTATTCCTCGGCGGTCTTTGGATGCAGGAACACGGGGAAATCGCGGCCGACCCGCCGGTAACCGGCTGCCTCGAGTTCCTCCGGCGTAGCGCCCACCACGACCCAGTCGCGTTCCACCGGTTCGAGTCCGAGCAATTCGTCGCGGACCGCGCCGCCGACCAGCCAGGTTTGCATCGTCCGCAGGTCCCCCCGTTGGAGCGCGAGCCGGAACGGCCGCCGTGCCGGCGCCCCTCCCTGGCGCAACGTCCGGGCATAGTCGGTGGTGGTCCGCGGGTCGTCAGTGGGCGCTGTCCCGGTGGCCCCGGCGGGCCGCGCGCCGCAGTGTCTGGAAGCGCGTCTGGCGATTCTCATCGCCGATGTAGTGCGGCACGACGGCCTCGATCGGTGTCGGGCAGGTCGCACCCTCGGGGCATACGCTGTCGACCCGGAGCGAAGCGTAGTTGTCGCGCGAGAACGGTTTGCCCGGCACGAATTCCAGCACGTTGGCCTGCCAGCGCGCCAGCCGGTCGGGCAACGGAATCACGAGCCGGTGCCAGCCCTTGAGGCGCTGGATATAGGCGACGATTTCGCGCAGTTTCCAGACCTCCGGTCCGCACAGATTGTAGCGCTGGCCGAAGGTCGCGCGGTCCTCCAGAGCGTCGCCCATCCGTTCGGCCACGTCGCCGACATAGACCGGGGCGAAGCGGGCGTTCGGGCATGCGAGCGGCAGTACCGGCGCGATCTTGAGCAGCGCGGCGAAGCGATTGAACAGGCCGTCGTCGCGGCCGAAGATGACCGACGGCCGGAAACTGGTCACCGCGATCTCCGGTTGCCCGAACGTATGCACGTGGTTCTCCGCTTCACCCTTCGTGCGCAGGTAATGACTCGGCGCGCTGCCCTGGTCGGCGCCGAGTGCGCTCATGTGCAGCAGGCGCTTGACCCCGGTCTTTTTGCAGGCGTCCAGGATCTTCTTGGAGAGGTCGACATGGACGTGGCGGAAGCCTTCGCCGCGGTGGCCTTTCTCGTTGAGGATGCCGACGAGATTCACGACGGCGTCGCGGTCCGCGAAAAGGCGCTCGAGCGTAGCCGGGTCGTGCACGTCCCCCTCGACGACTTCGACGAACGGCAGGACGAGCAGTTGCTTGTGGCGCTCGCGCCGACGGGTGATGACGCGGACGTGCTTGCCCATATTGTTGAGGCGGGTGACGAGGTGCCAGCCGACGAAGCCACCACCGCCGACTACGCAGACGGAATCGATTCGCATGGTTGTTGTTCCCGGTGGCGGGGCGTCGTGCATCGACGCCCGGTCCGTCTCAGGAGGCCGCGCAAGCGCGGCCGTTCATGCGACCCGGGACGGAGGAGGGCCAGGTCGGCCGTAACCGCCGTTACGGGTCGCTCCGCTGTCATGATACGCATCCGGCACTTGTCCGCGAAGGCAGGCCGGAAGACGGGTCAGGAAGAGGTTTCCTTGGTGCCGCTCGGTTTGCTCTGCGGGCGGCGTTTGCGATCGTTCCCGCCGTCGCGCCTGCCGCCACCGCGGGATCGGCCTTTGCCCCGGTCTCCACCCTTGCGCCCGGCGCCGTCCTGGCGGCGGCGCGGTGGCGGTGCCGGCCGGGCCGTTTCAGGCAGCAGATCGCTCGTGACGGCCGCCGTCGGCAGCTTGGTCTCGATGTATTCCTCGATCTCCGGGACGTAGAACGCAGTGTCCTCGCAGGCGAAACTGACGGCGTGGCCGCTCTCGCCGGCGCGCGCCGTACGTCCGATGCGATGGACGTAGTCCTCGCCGCTCTGCGGCAGATCGAAGTTGAATACGTGACTGACTTCGGGGATGTGCAGTCCGCGCGCCGCGACGTCGGTCGCGATCAGGACGTGCAGCCGACCCTCCTGGAAATCGGTGAGCAGACGCTGGCGTTTCTTCTGCGGGACCTCGCCGGAGAGGACCGCGGCCTGGATGCCATTGCCTTCCAGATTGCGCGACACCCACTCGGTGCCCCGGCGGGTATTGACGAATACCAGCGCGCGCGAAGGCTGGAGTTTCCGCATCAATCCGATCAGCAGCGGGATTTTTTCGTCGTTGGCCGGGTGGTACAGCACCTGCTCGACCCGGTCGGCGGTGACCTGTTCCGCGTGCGACTGCACGTGCTCCGGGTGGTTCATGTGCTCGAATGCGAGTTCGGTCACGCGCAGCGAGAGCGTCGCCGAGAACAGCATCGACAGCCGCTCGGCGGGCTCCGGCATGCGCCGGAAGAGGTAGCGGATGTCGCTGATGAAGCCGAGATCGAACATACGGTCGGCCTCGTCGAGCACGGCCACCTGCAGCCGGCGCAGGTCATACACGCCCTGCTTGAGGTAATCGATCAGGCGTCCCGGGGTCCCGATCAGCAGATCGCAGCCGGCGGCGATCGCGTTGCGCTGTTTCTCGTAATCGGTGCCGCCGTACGCCAGTGCGATCCGCTGGCCCGTGTGTGCGCCCAGTGCCTCGGCATCGCGATGGATCTGGATCGCCAGCTCGCGTGTCGGTGCGACCACCAGTGCCCGCGGCTGGGTCGGCTTGCGGTCTTCGGCGGCAGGATGGCGCGCGAGATGCGTGAACAGTGCGACCAGGAATGCTGCGGTCTTGCCGGTGCCGGTCTGCGCCTGGCCGGCAACGTCGCGTCCGGACAGCGCGATCGGCAGGGTCTGGGCCTGGATCGGCGTGCAGCGCGTGAAACCCGCGTCGGTGAGCCCGCGTGCCACATCGGCGGGCAGATCGAACTGATCGAAAGTTACGTCGGAAAGGTGACTGTCAGTTGCCGTCATATGCGCTCGTCGGCCCCGGAATCACGGCACGGGTGTGTCTGGACGCACGGGGCATGGTGGACCGCGACCTCGATTCGCCGGCATGTTGCGCTGTGAATCGACTTTGGCAGGATCGCGGGCGGTAAGGCACAATCGTGGCATACTTCTGTCCCCGCGACAATTTGGAGGCCGCACGTGAGCGATAACATCCAGCAAGTCACCGACCAGAGCTTCGATCAGGACGTACTCCAGTCGGATAAGCCGGTTCTCGTCGACTACTGGGCGGAGTGGTGCGGCCCGTGCAAGGCGATCGCGCCCGTGCTCGAGGAGATCGCGAACGATTATGCCGATCGGCTTCGCGTGGCCCAGCTGAACATTGACGAAAATCCGGACACGCCACCGCGCTACGGTATCCGGGGTATCCCGACGCTGATGCTGTTCAAGGACGGCAACGTCGAGGCCACCAAGGTCGGCGCCGTGTCGAAGTCCCAGTTGACGGCGTTCATCGACAGCAACGTCTGATCGCCCGGTGACCGGCGGACGTCGGTGGTGGTCCCGCCGATGGGCCGCCGCGGGCGCATCCGGACGGCGGGTAGACGACCCGTGGAAACCGTGCTAACGTCAAAACAATAAGACTTCGGTTTTCGTTTTCCCCGTAGCGAAGTCTCTCCGAAATCCTTTCTGCCAGCGAACGTGCGCCCACAGCCGCATCCGTGGCGTGCGTATATGCGATGCGTATCCCTACACAACCCCGGGTAACCCCTGACCGATGAACCTGACCGAACTCAAGTCGAAACCCGCGACGGAACTGATTGAGCTCGCCCAGGAAATGGGCATTGAGAACGTCGCGCGCTCCCGCAAACAGGACGTCATCTTCGCGATTCTCAAGGCACGGGCGAAGAAGAACGAACACATTTATGGCGGCGGTGTCCTCGAGATCCTGCAGGACGGTTTCGGCTTTCTCCGCTCGGCTGACAGTTCCTATCTCGCCGGTCCGGACGATATCTACGTCTCGCCCAGCCAGATTCGGCGCTTCAATCTGCGCACCGGTGACACGATCGCCGGCAAGATCCGCCCCCCGAAGGACGGCGAACGCTATTTCGCCATGCTCAAGGTGGACGAGATCAACTTCGGCCCACCGGAAGCGGCCAAGAACAAGGTCCTGTTCGAGAATCTGACCCCGCTGCACGCGACCTCGCGCTTCATGATGGAGCGCGGCAACGGGTCGACCGAGGATATCACCGCCCGCGTCATCGATATCGTTTCGCCCATCGGCAAGGGGCAGCGTGGGCTGATCGTCTCGCCGCCCAAGGCCGGCAAAACGATGATGCTGCAGAACATCGCCCAGAGCATCGCCGCCAACAACCCCGAGTGCTACCTCATCGTGCTGCTGATCGACGAGCGCCCCGAAGAGGTTACGGAGATGGACCGGATGGTCCAGGGCGAAGTCGTATCGTCGACCTTCGACGAGCCCGCGAGCCGGCACGTCCAGGTGGCCGAAATGGTCATCGAGAAGGCCAAGCGCCTGGTCGAACATAAAAACGACGTGGTCATACTGCTCGACTCGATCACCCGCCTGGCGCGGGCGTACAACACCGTCGTTCCGTCCTCCGGCAAGGTGTTGACCGGCGGTGTCGACGCCAACGCGCTGCACCGCCCGAAGCGCTTTTTCGGTGCGGCCCGGAACATCGAGGAAGGCGGGAGCCTGACGATCCTCGCGACGGCGCTGATCGATACCGGTTCGAAGATGGACGAGGTGATCTACGAGGAGTTCAAGGGCACCGGCAACATGGAGCTCCATCTCGATCGCAAGATCGCCGACAAGCGGATCTACCCGGCCATCAACGTCAACCGTTCGGGTACCCGGCGCGAAGAACTGCTGCTGTCGCAGGAGGAGCTGCAGAAGACCTGGATCCTGCACAAATTCCTGCACTCCATGGAAGACATGGAGGCGATCGAGTTCCTGATCGGACGCATGCAGCAGACGAAGACGAACGAGGAATTCTTCGAATTGATGAAGCGCTGAGGCGCGTGGCGCGCCCCACGGGCTACACTGGGTTCAATATGGCGGGCCGCGGTCGCTTGGCCCGGACCGCGTAACCCTGGCGGAGGGCGCCATGCACGATGCGCTTGACCGGCTCCGATCCCGTCTCGATCACTTCGTCTGGCAGACACCCCTCGCGGGCGAGCCGCGCTGGCGCCGCGAGTTCGTACTGATTCTCCGGCTTGGCCATGCGATCGCCTGCGAGTTTGCCTCCGGCGCGCTCGCGCTGCGCGCCATGAGTCTGGTGTTCACGACCCTGCTGGCGCTGGTGCCGCTGATCGCCGTGAGCTTCTCGGTGCTCAAGGGCTTCGGCGTACATAACCGAATCGAGCCGCTACTGCAGGGATTCCTCGCGGCGCTCGGACCCCGTGCCGACGAAATCACGGCGCGTATCATCGGTTTCGTGGACAACATCGAGGTCGGTGTTCTCGGTGCCGTCGGTATCGGCCTGCTGCTGTATACGGCCGTGTCGCTGGTGCAGAAAGTCGAGGAGGCGTTCAACTACACCTGGAATGTCAGCCGTCGGCGCACGCTCGTACGGCGTTTCTCGGATTATTTCAGTGTCATCGTCATAGGGCCGGTGCTGGTGTTCACGGCCATGGGGATCACGGCGACACTGAGCAGCAATTCCATGGTCCAGGCGCTGGTGGCCATCGAGCCGTTCGGTTCGCTGCTGCGACTGGCCGGGCTGATTGTGCCGTACCTGCTCGTGATCGCGGCGTTCACCTTCCTCTACATGCTGATGCCGAACACGCGCGTGCGCCTGGGGCCGGCGCTGTTCGGTGGTGTCGCCGCGGGCGTGGCCTGGGACAGCGTGGGCCGCCTGTTCGCGGCGTTCGTCGCCACATCGACCAATTACACGGCCATCTATTCGGGCTTCGCCATTCTGCTTCTGTTCATGATCTGGCTGCAGGTGTCATGGCTCATCCTGCTGACCGGGTCCTCAATCGCGTTTTATCGCCAGCATCCCGAACAGCTGTTGGCCGGCGGTCGGGGCGGGGTTCGCCTCTCCGGCGTCCAGACGGAGCGCCTGGCACTGGGCCTGATGCGCTGCATTGTCATGGCCTGGTATGCCGGCGAGGCCGCCCCGACACGCGACGGTCTGGCGCGGCGTCTTGCCGTACCGGGAGATGCCGTCGACGCGATGCTTGAGGCGCTGGCCGATGACGGTCTGCTCGCCTCCAGCGGAGAGGAGCAGGAAGGCTGGTTACCGGCCACACCGCCCGAGCGCACCTCCGCACGGCGCGTCGTCGAAGTCGCGCGCACACGTGGCACGCTGGATCATGTCCTGGGCAGTGAGGACGTGCCCGAAGCGCACGCGATGGCGGCGGTCAACGCGGCGCTGGAACAGGCGCTGGGATCGATTACGGTCGCGGATCTCGCGCGTCGGAATGCAGCAGCCGATCCGGTGCAGGAGAGCGTGGTCGAGCGTGCGACCTCCAGGCATGCGTAGGTTGGGTTGAGCGTCCGCGGTACCCGCGGCGCCAGCCTCAGCGGTCGATCGCGCGGTTACCGATGTCGCGCCGGTAATGGACATCGGGCCAGTCGACAACGGCCACGGCGGCGTAAGCGCGTTCCCGTGCGGCCACCACGTCTCGCCCCAGAGCGGTGACGCAGAGCACGCGGCCGCCCGCCGTACGGACTTCGTCGCCGTCGCGGCTGGTGCCGGCATGGAAGACCTTCACGTCATCGTCCTCGACCCCGTCGATGCCCGTGATGACGTCCCCCTTGCGGTAGCTCTCCGGATAACCTCCTGCCGCCATGACGATGCCGAGGGCCGCGCGTTTGTCCCAGCGCGGTTCGATCGATCCGAGCCGGCCATTGGCCGTGGCCTCGAACAGGTCGACCGCGTCGCTGGTGAGGCGCATCAGGATCGGCTGGGTCTCGGGATCGCCGCCGCGGACGTTGAATTCGAGCACGCGTGGCGCGCCGTCCGGACCGATCATCAGGCCGGCGTACAGGAATCCGTTGACCGGCCGGCCTTCCGCCGCCATGCCCGTGACCGTGGGCCCGACGATCTCGCGCATGATCCGCTCGTGGACGGCATCGGTGACCACCGGGGCCGGCGAGTAGGCCCCCATGCCGCCGGTATTCGGCCCGGTGTCGCCATCGTCACGGGTCTTGTGATCCTGCGATGAGGCGAGCGGGACGACCGTGCGCCCATCGACCAGGCAGATGAAGCTCGCCTCCTCGCCTTCGAGGAAATCCTCGACCACCACGCGTGCGCCGGCGCCACCGAAGGCGCCCCCGAGGATGTCGCGCACGGCGGCCTCGGCGGTGTCCGTGTCGCGCGCGATGATCACACCCTTGCCGGCGGCGAGACCGTCCGCCTTGACGACCAGCGGCGCGCCGCGTTCGCGAATCCAGGCGAGGGCGGGTTCGATCGACTCGAAGGTCCGGTATTCCGCGGTCGGTATGGCATGCCGCGCGAGGAAGTCCTTGGCGAAGGCCTTGGAGCCTTCGAGTTCGGCCGCGGCGGCGGTTGGCCCGACAATGGGCAGGGCAAGCGCGTGGAATCGATCGACGATACCGGCGACCAGCGGGGCTTCGGGGCCGACAACGGTCAGGTCAATGGCGCGATCGCGGGCGAAATCGACCAGGGCGTCGAGGTCGTCGGCGGCGATTGCGACATTCTCGACGCCGGTTTCCGCGGCGGTGCCGGCGTTGCCGGGGGCGACGAACACCCGTTCGCTGCGTTCCGACCGGGCCAGTTTCCACGCCAGTGCGTGTTCACGACCGCCGCCACCGATCACGAGCACCTTCATGTATTGCCCCCGTCCTTCGTCTCCTCCCCGCAATCGTCGATCGTCACGGCTTCGATCCGGATCGTCTCCCGCGGTACGTCCCGGTGGCCGCCCCGGCGGGTCGTTTCCACCGCGGCGATCCGGTCAACCACGTCCATGCCTTCGGTAACGCGGGCAAATACGGTGTAGCCCGGCTGGCCTTTCTGACCATCAAGCCGCGCGTTGTCGGTCAGGTTGATGAAGAACTGGGACGTCGCGCTGTCCGGGTCGCTGGTGCGGGCCATCGCCAGCGTACCGCGGGCGTTCGAAAGCCCGTTGTCGGATTCGTTGGTGATCGGGGCGCGCGTCGATTTGCGCACCATATCCCCGGTCAGGCCACCGCCCTGGATCATGAAACCCGGGATCACCCGATGGAAAACCGTGTCGGCATAGAAGCCGTCGCGCGCGTAGGCCAGGAAATTGTCCACCGTCGCCGGCGCCTTTCCGCGATCGAGCGTGATCCGGATGTTGCCGCGATCGGTCTCGATCGTGGCGGGGACGGTACCTTCGGTGCAGGCGTTATCGCCGGCTGCGTGGGTTGGGCTGGTCATGATGATGACTACTCCGATCGCGGGCAGGATCCATCGCAGGGACATGGGCGTTGGGCTCCGGTTGCGGAAATCAATGGCGGAAGTGACGCATGCCGGTGAAGACCATGATGATGCCCAGTTCCTCGGCGGCGGCGATCACCTCGTCGTCGCGCATCGAACCGCCCGGCTGGATGACGGCCTTGACGCCCGCACCGGCCGCGACATCAAGCACATCGCGGAAGGGGATGAACGCATCCGAGGCGATCACCGAGCCGGCCGTGGGGATGCCGGCATCCGCGGCCTTGTCGATCGCGATGCGCGCGGAATTGACCCGGCTCATCTGGCCGGCGCCGACGCCGACGGTGGCGCCGTCACGGGCATACACGATCGCGTTCGACTTGACCGATTTGCAGACCTGCCATGCGAACAGCAGGTCGCGCTCGGTGGCCGCATCGGGGCCGGTCCGGGTGGCGGCGCGGAGGCCGTCGTTCGCCATCAGCAGGGTATCGCGTTCCTGCACCAGCAGGCCGCCGGCGACGCCGCGGTAGTCGAGACCGCCGGCCATGCCCTCGAGCGTACCGGTCTCCAGCACGCGTACGTTCGGTTTCGCGGCGAACACTTCGAGAGCATCGGCGTCCACGCTCGGCGCCAGCAGGACCTCGATGAACTGCCGCTCGATCAGGGTTTTCGCGAGCGCCGCGTCCAACGCGCGGTTGACGGCGATGATGCCGCCGAACGCGGAGACCGGGTCGGTAGCATAGGCGCCCTCGTACGCGGCCGCCACGTCGGTACCGATCGCGACGCCGCAGGGATTGGCGTGCTTGACGATCACGCAGGCGGGTTCTTCGAACTGCTTGACGCACTCGAGCGCGGTATCCGCATCCGCGATGTTGTTGAACGACAGGGCCTTGCCCTGGCGTACGCGGGCGCGGGTGACCGTGTTCGCCGGCGCATCCGCGGCCGCGTAGAACGCGGCGCGCTGGTGCGGGTTTTCCCCGTAGCGCAGCGCGAGCACCCGCTCGAAGCCCGTTTCGAGCCGTTCCGGCAGGGCGTCACCGTCGTCTCCGGCTTCCGTTTCCTGTTCGGTCAGCCACGCGGCGATCGCGCCATCATAGGCTGCCGTATGCCGGAAGGCCTTGGTGGCCAGGCGCCGCCGGGTTGCCGCGTCGAGCCCACCGGCGGCGACCGCCGCCGCCACCGTCGAGTAATCACCGGGATCGGTTACGACCCCGACATCGGCCTGGTTCTTGGCCGCGGCGCGGACCATGGCCGGTCCGCCGATATCGATGTTTTCGATCGCCTCCGCGCGGGTGACATCCGGGCGCGACACGGTCTCGCGGAACGGATAGAGATTGACGACGACCAGGTCGATCGCATCGATTCCGTGCTCCGTCATCGCCTCGGCGTCTTCGTCACGGCGGCCAAGGATGCCGCCATGGATGCGCGGGTGCAGCGTTTT
>Ga0075106_1000960_pt1 | contig 13579 bp, 15 predicted proteins | sample AntDeeMetag02WF4_FD_69796 | JGI IMG/M metagenome (GOLD analysis project Ga0075106, IMG submission 69796) | Saline lake microbial communities from Deep Lake, Antarctica - Antarctic Deep Lake Metagenome 02WF4 | ecosystem: Environmental > Aquatic > Non-marine Saline and Alkaline > Saline | place... | reverse complement strand
ACCTTTTGCTTCTCATTACTTGATAGGCTTTTGAATAGGCGTAAGATTTCGTTGCGTGGATTCATGATGGTCATTTTCACTAAGATACAAAAACCAATTGTAAGTTAGAATAGAGCCATTTTTTATTGAATCCATCAGTGCCAAGTTGAACCTGCCTTGCCTGCAAAAGCAGGCGTAGTCGAAAACTCATTGAAAATTAAATTAGCTCTCAATTAGATTACTGTTAACTAATCAGTTCACTTGTTAAGATGTGTTTGGCATAAATTTAAAACGCATATTATTCGACCGAATTTAGATTTATCTCTCCTTGCACGACCAAAAAACACCCCGCCCCCCCAAATTAAAAGATTTTATCGGGATCGGGGTGTTTGCTCATTGTTTAACAGGATTATCCGCCGCGGCGGAAAAGGGTGCCAATTTTTTGTTATCCACACAGTTCTAAACTTTAGCCTTTTTTATATAGCGTTCCCGACTTAATATCCTTAACACCAAATTTCCACCACTAAAAATCAAAGCAATTTTCTATTTTTGCCGAGACACTATTTTTTTAAAATCAATGGCCAAACAACTTCTATTCGACCCCGCAAAGGTTAAATCGCTCAAAGTTCCTTTTATGTTTTTTACGACAGTGAAAGCCGGTGAACACAGAATAGAATATCAAGCTTATAACACGTGGAACATAGAAAAGTTTTTTATCGGCCACGATAGCCAGGCAATTGCCATTTTTGCGTTGTTGACTTCTGAAAAACTTACGAAGCAAAAAAACAAATTTGAATACAGTCACCGCAAATTGAAGCTTAAAAAAAACCGGCATGATTACATTGATAAGCATCTGGAAGAGTATTACCACAACTCCCTTCGCAAGGTTTTTGGTCATTTCGATAAACAACAAAGCTTTTACCACAGAATTCAGGTTGGCCCAAAACGCTTCCAGAACTTGCCCTGCAGTTTTGACGCTGCCCAGAATCCAGAACTCTCCTTTAAACTGGAAAAAAAAGGAAAAAAACTTTACATTAATGCATTATTTCGCCTTGACGGAAAAGTTTATCCTGAAACCCAGGTCAAGCGTTTCCGGTTTTTAATTTGCCTTAACAACACCTATTACTTACTTAAAAAAAGCGATTTTAATACCATAAAATCTGTTGCCAGTGCAGGCTGGCTGAGCTACCAGGATTATATTGAAAAATACCATAAAAAACTGGACAAGTACCCGCTGGACCTCAATGGCATTTTTGAGCTGGAAACCCGGAAAGTAAAACCTGAAAACTCAATACAGGTTTCTGAACTGGGCGGCAATATGTTATTGTTTTTACCGCGGTGGGATTACGATGGTGTTCTGGTTGAGGGTAATGAAGACGACTTTAAGGTTTATGAAGGGCAAAAGCAAATCACCTATTTACGGGATAAACAAGAAGAGCAAAAAACCCTCGAATTTTTACAAAGTGCCCATCCAAATTTTAAGGGAAAAACCAATTTCTTTTTAACCTTTAAACAAGCTTCAAAAAAGAACTGGTTTTTTAATTTTTACCACGACCAGCTCAAGGATAATTTTACCATTACCGGGATGGATATGCTGGGATATTTCAGGTATTCAGATTCTCAGGTACACTCAAAATTAAGCATCACAAAAACCCTTGATAATTTAATCACAGCAAAATTTACAACCCATTTTGGAAACGAAAAAATCGATACAAAATCCCTGCAAAAAGCTTTGGCCCAGGACGACCGGTTTGTTCTGTTAAAAGATAATTCCCTGGGTGTTCTCACTGAGGGCTGGTTTGAAGAATATGCCGCCATCGTCAAAAGTGCAAACATAGATGGTGATGAAATCGAGTTTGCCAAGTGGCTGCTGCTCATTTCAAAACCTACCGGTAATCAAAAGGCGTTGGAAATGATTTTGCCCGAAAACTGGTTGGCAAAATGGGAAAGCTGGAACCAATCTGAAGACCGACTTTATGAAAAACCAGAGGGCGTCAAGGCAAAGTTGAGGCCTTACCAGCAGAAAGGTTTTGAATGGTTTAACTTAATGGCCGAAATAAATGCCGGGACGCTGCTCGCTGATGATATGGGGCTGGGCAAAACCTTGCAAGCCATCACTTCAATGGCGCATTGGCTCAAGGAAAACCCAAAATCCAAATTCTTGATCATTGCGCCGGCCTCACTCATTTACAACTGGAAAAGTGAATTTGAAAAATTTGCCCCAGGTTTAAAACTCTTTATTTTTCATGGCGCAGATCGCGATATTCACAATTTTATAAAGAATGACAATCAGGTTTTGATCACCTCTTATGCTTTGGTCAGAAACGATAATTCGATTTTTTGCACTATTCACTGGGAAGCAATCGTGTTAGACGAGAGTCATAATATTAAAAACTACACTTCACAACAAACCCAAGCTGTACTTAAGCTGAACGGAAAAAGAAGGATTATACTCAATGGAACGCCGGTGATGAACAAAATTGATGATCTTTTTCCACAGTTGCATTTTCTCTTGCCCCAGCTTTTTCCGTCCAGAAAACATTTTAAAGATCAGTTTGTAAAACCACTTCAGAAAAAAAGCGGTTCAGGTCAAATGGATGCACTCAAAAAACTGACCAGTCCATTTATTTTGCGCCGCACAAAGGAAACCGCGGCGCCAGATTTACCCCAGAAAACAGAATCAATTTTTTGGTGCGATATGGAAAATGAGCAACGCACCGCTTATGAGGAGATCAAAGCCCAAGTGAAAAAGAACATTATGGTCGATATTTCTGATAAAGGGCTCAACAAAACTAAACTTGGCGTTTTGCAAGGCATCACAAAACTTCGTCAAGTTTGCAGCTCACCCCGGCTTTTAAAAAACGAACCAGATTTTAGCGCGACCCCGTCCATAAAAATAGATAGCTTGATTCAACTCCTCACCTCTGATCTGGCCGATGAAAAAACGGTTGTGTTTTCCCAGTTTTTAGGAACTATGGATTTACTTTCGGACGCCTTTGAAAAAAACGGGATCGATTACCGCAGGTTTTCTGGCAAAACAGCCGCTAAAGAGCGCACACGTTTGGTGTCTGAATTTCAGGACGACAACTCAAACATTCAGGTGTTTCTATTGAGCCTGATGGCCGGAAATTCCGGGATCAACCTGACCAATGCCAGTTATGTTTTTTTAGTAGAACCTTGGTGGAACAAAGCCGTTCAGCAGCAGGCCATCGACCGCTTGCACCGCATTGGGCAAAAGCAAAACGTTTTTGCCTATAATATGATCTGCAAAAATACCATTGAAGAGAAAATATTGGATCTACAACGGAAAAAGCAAATCCTTTCAGACGAAGTGATCGCCGACGATTCCAATTTCCTGAAAAACATGACCGAAGATGATATAAACTTTTTGTTTGAATGATTGAGGCCAGTCTTGTGGGTTTCCCTACTTCGCTGCGCTACGGCGGGCAGGCAGGTTTCGGGTTTGCGCTTCGCTTTTGGTTTCTTGTTTCGGGTTTTAAAAAATAAATTTACTTTCTTATTTGTTATTCTTGAATCGTACTTCGCACTTCGTAAATCGTACTTCAATTACGGTTTGCGGGTTTGTAAAATAGCTAACCTTTACCAAAACCTTCTTGACTCATAATAAACAGATTCTGAATAAGCCTTTTAATCATATCTGTCATTCTGAACCCGTTTGCCCAGCGCAGCGTAACAAACGGGATTCAGAATCTTCCCTTGCTGCGAGGATTGTTTTAAACCAAAACCTTCTTGACTCATAATAAACAGATTCTGAATAAACCTTTTAATCTTACTGTCATGCTGGACAAGTTGAGCGCAGCGGAACGCGATTCAGAATCTTCCCTTATTGCGAGGATTGTTTTAAACCAAACCATTCTGGCCGCGAATAAACAAATTCTGAATAAGCCTTTTAATCTTACTGTCATGCTGGACAAGTTGAGCGCAGCGGAACGCGATTCAGAATCTTCCCTTATTGCGAGGATTGTTTTAAACCAAACCATTCTGGCCGCGAATGAACAGATTCTGAATAAACCTTTTAATCTTACTGTCATGCTGGACAAGTTGAGCGCAGCGGAACGCGATTCAGAATCTTCCCTTATTGCGAAGATTGTTTTAAACCAAACCATTTTGGCCACGAATGAACAGATTCTGAATAAACCTTTTAATCGGACCTGTCATTCTGAACCCGTTTGCCCAGCGCAGCGTAACAAACGGGATTCAGAATCTTCTCTTATTGCGAGGATTGTTTTAACCAAACCATTCTGGCCGCGAATAAACAGATTCTGAATAAACCTTTTAATCGGACCTGTCATTCTGAACCCGTTTGCCCAGCGCAGCGTAACAAACGGGATTCAGAATCTTCCCTTATTGCGAGGATTGTTTTAAACTGAGCACTCTGGCCGCCAATGAACAGATTCTGAATAAGCCTTTTAATCTTACTGTCATGCTGGACAAGTGGAGCGCAGCGGAACGCGATTCAGCATCTCGCCTCGATTTACATGAAGGTTAACGCTTTAAACACCCCCTTTATAAAGATTTTCCCAGTTAGGGTTATCCAGTTCAATTAAATCTATCTTCCATTGGCGACGCCAGTTTTTTAATTGCTTTTCACGGGCTATGGCGTCGTTTACATATTGAAAATCCTCTTGATACACGAGTCTTTTTAAATTATACTTTTTTGCGAATTTGCTGCCTTCGCCTTTGAGGTGACGTTCCATTCGATCATCGATTCCGCCAGTGACACCAATGTAGAGAGCGCCTCGCCGCTTGTTGGTAAGGATATAAACGGAATAGTTATGGTAATCACGTTTTGAAGACATAGTGCAATTTAAACAAAAGGTAAATCAGAAACTGATCTTGGTGTAGGAAAAACAGATTCTGAATAAATCCTTCCCTCTGGTCAGGATTTTTCAGAATGACAGAAATCTCAAAACTTACTGTCATGCTGGACAAGTGGAGCGCAGCGGAACGCGATTCAGAATCTTCCCTTATTGCGAAGATTGTTTTAAACCAAACCATTTTGGCCGCCAATGAACAGATTCTGAATAAATCCTTCCTAACGTCAGGATTTTTCAGAATGACAGGAAGCGTGGGGATTTTTCAGAACCTGGCCGCCGCGGCGGATGACAGGCGCCAAACCTCAGTGTGGCATCTTAAATTTTCCAGCGTCGAACATCCAGTCTTCCGCCTTAAGCCTCCATCCTCAATTTTTGGTATCGATTTCAACTTCAACTTTTTAGCCTCCCGCATCAACGTATTATCACATCACCCAATCAGCAAATCGCCAAATCAAAATCATCGCATTTCACCCTGAACCAAGTCTAAGGGGAGTACATCAACGCATAAGCACATCAGCCGATCACCCCGTTTGCACAAGACCTTCCGCTTGTTTTTTTCGCTGCTGCTCTAACTTTTTTAATTTGTTATATTTCTTTTCAGCCAGATAATAGTAAATCACAAAAAACAAAAAGTACATAACCATGGATTTTTGACGCATAATAATTCCGAGATTGGACATCACAAAAGTCATGGCAAAAGAGGTCAGCAAAAAAATAACCGCACTCATTTTAACGACCACAGAAGATCTTCTTATAAAACCTATAAAATCCTTTTTCAGTATTTTAAAAAAGAGGAATAAATAAATTAAATTTTCTGCAGAAACGACAAGCCCTAAAGCACTGGGTGCGTCAAAGAAAAGAGGCCGGAACCAGAAGGTAAACAACTGGACCGGTAAGGAATAAGACTGCATATCCACCCCTGAGCCCGAAGCGCCTAAGCTTGCTGAACGCTCTTCAGAAAATTGTTGGAAATTTTCCACAACATTTCCAGAGGCATCAAGACCCGCCACACCTAATATTTGGTCTTTAGCTAAAAAAGCCCCCCCGATCATTACGACAAAAACCAGAAATTTTTGAAAGAACGGTATTTTTTCGCGCCCACTCATATAACCGAGCACCACGCCCACGGCAACAAAAAGCATGACGTGCGGTCGGATCATATAAGTTATAAACGCCCCTAAAATAGCAATGGGAATTCTTTTTTTTAATTTGGTCACCGCATAGGTAAACATCATTATGCTCATAAAAATATAGGAACCTTTACCCAGTGAGGCTGTCCAGAAGTGCATATTGGGCAAGAACAAAATGAGCCACAAAAAATCAAAGCGTTTAAAGACGGTGATTTTAACCGGTATATTTTCACGGAAAAATACATAAGCATATAAAAAACCCAGATAGCCAAACCAACCAAACAATACCATCATCATTTCGTAATTAAACCCGAACCAATTTACGAATGGATATGCGGTAAAATCAACAAAGACCGTACTTGTCCCATAGGCTTCAAACCAGGACTTATAATCTAATTGAGCGCCCTGAAAATATGCTTTGGAATCAGATGGATTTAGTAATGCATAAATATAATAGATCACGACAAAGACATAATGATACCAAAATAATTGGTTCATTAGTTTTTTATCAAAAAACCTGAATTTTCGATCGAACCCATTAAGAATAGGCTGGGTGAGTAAAAATAAAACCAGAAGAAGTATAAATCCGCCTATCATAATCTAAAATAATTCAAGTTCGCCGAGCGTGTAGTTCCAAGAACTCAAATCCTGAAAACAATTTTCTTGCCGATCATCTAAATTAATATTTCGCAGGGTCAATACCGGACCAATTTTAGCTAAAAAACCAGATCGCCATACCGTGTTTGGGTGAACACTGATTACCTGTACACCAAATTTCCCGGCCAGGGACCTGAGCTTTTTCTTTAACTTTTTTATACTGGTTTTATTGCTGACCAACAACTCCACAATGCGCAGCTCGCAAAAGTAAGGGTGTTCCTTTACATAAGCGGCCATATAAAAATCTTTTTCCTGAATAATGTGATAATTTTGAAGGGCGTTATCTTCATAGCGCCATTTTAAATAAGTTGCACTTTTAGGGGTGAAAAATTTATTCTGAAGAATTTGGTTTTCATTGTGGTGCGCACACAAATCAGGGATACTTTTTTCTTCCTCAATTTGATGCCCGTAAGTAAAATTACTTTTTCTTTTCCACCGAAAAGGATTGACCGGGGTCAACTGGATATTCAATTTACTGACTTCCTTCCAGCCCATTTTCAAATAACCCGGTTTACTTTGTTCGTTTGGGGTATTAAATACAAAATGCACCCCCTCCTCTTTTCCTATGTCCAAAGCTTTTAGAGTCAGCTTTTTAAAAATGCCTTTACCACGGTGTTTTGGATGGGTGGCTGTATCGACGGCCCGAAAGGCCGAAAATACCTGATTGCCCATCTGCCATTGCCAGCGCATAAATGCCCGCACACCAATGATTTCCCCTTCTTCTTCCGCCAGCAAGACCAAAGATTTACCGAATGGATTGTCCACGTGTTTGAAATTCCAAATTTTTTCCGTTTTCTCAACTTTGGACTCTCCCAAACTATTTTTGAGCAAAGTCACGATTTCTGGCACATCTTCAGGGCTTGCTTTCCGGATTTCCATAATAAGGGATTGTGGCGGCAAATATAAGATATATTTTGAACCCGTTTAATTGAATTTGCTATGCGGTCCAAAAACTATTCCCACAGCGGAAGAACCCTGAAAAACCCTGACGAAATTGTGTACACCAAGTCATTTTTTAAATCGACCACTAACTATGCGTTGCTATTTTTTATGCCATCACATCAAGTCTGGAAATCTTTTGGGCACAATTGGTTTTGTTCCTTCGGTCGGCATTTTTTTGCTTTTGAAATAAAACCTTTTTTTTGGATCCACCGTTTTTCCTATTCTGCCCCTTAAACCGTGGATAGTTCCCCTGAGGAAATAATAAATTTTTTTTGGCTTGTTTTTTTCTTTTAACAAAATCCCCCCAAATATCCTAACCCAGCTTCTCCTGATCTTATGGAGCCGCGAACGACTGGTTTTCCTGACGTATAAGCGTGAAAAGATCATATTACGGATTTCATAGTAATACCTCCAGGCGGCTCTGTAATTTTTAATCCGTTCTGCAAAATGCACCCCTTTAGCTGAAGACACATACATTAACTGGTATTGATGAACATCCTGTATTCTGTGCTGTAAATATTCTGTGTCTTCTACCCAGAAAAACAAATCTTTTAAAGGATAGCCTACTGTGGCGATAATGGATTGGGGAATAAGCACACCCCACCAGCCTGGGGATCTATTTTGCTTGAAGGCTTTATCCCTCATAAAGGGAAAAAGAACTTTTGAATCATCACTTTTCTTGATCAATTCCTCAAGGCAGGTTGTGGCTGGAAAAAAATCATCGTCCATAAGCCACACCTGATCCACATTGCGCTGTTCGTTAAAAAATTTGATGCCTTCATGAAAACCACCGGCAGGTCCCAAGTTCTCTTCTAAAAACAGTTTCTGAATGTCTTTTCTTGAATTCGGGTAATCCCGGCGCCGTCCTCTGAAAAATTATCGACAACCACGATTTCATAATTAGTGTAAGTCTGGTCAAATAATTTGCAGAGCGTAATTTTTAAAAGGGACAACCTATTGAACGTCAATACGACGATCCCGACTTTTGGTTTTTTCTGCATAAGATTTCAGTACTTTTAATTTTTTTGGACATAGATATTCTCCAGGTGATTGACCATTTCCTGTAAACTAAAGGCATCCACGACCCTTTTTCTGGCAGCTTTTTTGAAATGCTCTAACTTAGATTCATTCTTGAACAAATCTGAAACCAAAGGTGCTAAATTTTTCCAGTCTTCCACGGGACAGGTCAAACCATCTTTTTGATCACGGATCACCTCTTCAACACCGCCGGCCTCTGTACTGACGACCGCGCATTTCATACTCATGGCTTCGAGCAACGCAATTGGCAACCCTTCAAAAGAGGACGTCATCATAAATACATCCATGATATTGAAAAATGGTTTTACATCAGTTTATAATCCTGTGAAAAAGACCCTGTCTTGTAAATTTAACTCCTTCCACTTTGCCTTAATTTCTTCTTCTAAAGTTCCGGCGCCGACAATCACGCCATAAACCTTTTCATCAGCTTGACATATTTTATTGAAAACCTCCAGCCATTCTACAATTCGTTTTTGAAACCGGAAGACGGCCACCAAACCAATAACTTTAGCATCCTGGGGAATATTCCACTTCTCTTTTACAGATTGTTTGACCGATAGGTCTTGCTGAAATGCTTTAGTATTCACGCCATTTAAAAGCGTGGTAACAGGAATTTTAGGATTGATATTTTTTTTAATGGATTGAGAGACTTCTTCTGAGACACCTATCGCACGGGATTGCCAATTAAAGGTAAATTTATTGAGTTGCTTTGTGATGGGATGATAGCGCTCCTGCATATTGTGCTCCGTATAGAAGAGGGGCAACCCAGATTTTTTGTGAACACGCCGCGCAACAAAACCCGCCCAGGGAAGGTGGGCATGAATAAGCCCTATCTTATTTTCTTTGCAATAGCGGTTGATTTTTCCGGCTTGCTGGATAAGCTGAATATTTCCCGTGGCATCAAAACGTGTCACTTTCCCCCCAGCATTTTCAAGCGCTTCCACCATTTGATCTTTCCAGGGTAAAAAATAGATATAATGAAACTCAAACTGCTCTTGGTTGTGCAGTTTTAAGGTTTCGGGCAATAGCATTTCAGCCCCGCCGCGACCGAGGGATTTTATAATATGAAGGATTTTTGTTTTGGCCATAAAATTGATTTACCCCTGCAAAACTATCAAATTAATGCAATAGTTTTAGATAATCTGTAAGGGAATTATGGATTTTGGTTTGGGGGCGTCCGAGCAAAGTGTCAGCGCCGTGGTGAAAGCAGACTTTTTTTCAATTCAATTTCTACAAACGGGATTTCGCCATGCTCAACATCAGCAAATTACCGCATTAGCACATCAACACATCAGCAAATCAACACATCAGCAAATTACCAAATCAACTCATCACCGCATCAGCATAACCCCTTTCCGGTTTTATTTTGCCGAAATAGCAAAATAAAACCACCTTTCCCCTAAAAGGGAGAAAGGAACGTTTGTCAAATTCAACACTACATCAAATCAACACATTATCAAATTACCGCATTAGCACATCAACACATCAGCAAATCAACACATCATCGCATCAACACACTATTAGTAGGGTTTTTACAGTTTTTTTCGTTCTTTGTTCATGTAATAATCAATACAAATTGAGGGATAGTTTTCTTTTCGCATTTGGTCGATTACTAAATCAATATCCACTGGGAAAAACTTGAGCTCAATATCGTTTAGGGCCTCATCATAAATGATGTAGTTAGCGATATTGATATGTTTTCTGTTTTGGCCTAAACTTCCTGTGTTTACTATTTTTTTTCCGTTCACATCCCTTTTGAATTGGTGATGGGAATGCCCAATTATATAATTTGTTTTAAAGTTGACCCCTTCTAAATCAGTGTTTTCAAAGATGTATTTATCCAGCACCGTATGTTTGACGGTAAAATTTTTAAGCTCTATTTTATCCTTGTAATCCTGAATAGTTTGTAATTCTGTGAATTTTGAGTAACAAAAATCAAAAAAAGCATTTGCCACGGGATGGCTTCCGCCAAAATGGCCATTGATAAAATATTCCTCGTGATTTCCCATTAAAATTTCAGCATTCGGGACAGATTCCATCAACTGTACGCATTCGTTACTCCACGGGGCATAATTGACTAAATCACCGTGGCAGATAAGAGAATCATAATTTCCTTTTTCTATTTTCAACAGTTTTTCCAAGGCAGGTAAATTCCCGTGAATATCACCACAAATTAAATATCTCACAACATCATTTCTTTTATGCCATTTTCAATTGTTTTCTTCGGATGCCAATCCAGGGTTTTTTGTGTCCAGCTCGCGTCAAAATAAAATGACGGGGCTTTTTCCTCTTGGTCGGGAAGCTCGATTTCCCCGAAACCTTCGATTTCTTCTGAAATTATTTCAGCAACTTTTTTATTTGAGGTGGAATCGCCGGTGGCCCCCAAATAAATGTGGTTGTTTTCAGAAAACAAGGCCTTGACACATAATTCGGCAGCATCCTCAACATGAAGGTAATCTTGTTCCCGTTTTCCCTTTCCAAATAGTTTCATCTTTTTTTCGCTTTTGGCGAAATTGATGATAAATGGAAGAAAGGAACCGTTTTCCAATCCTTTTCCATACAAGTAAACCAACCTGACAATCGTGTGGGATCTCATTTTAGAAGCGATAAACTCACCGCTTAATTTGGATTTCCCATAATCGGTCGGGTTTTCAAAACAACTATCTTCCTTAATAGTCTCAGCGTGATTGCCATAAACATTCGAGCTGGAAATATAAACAAGTTTGCAATGCGAGTATTTTTCTGTGATGGGGTAAAGGACTTCACAGTTTAATTTCACATTATCACTAACGGAATTCCTGAAACTGCCTGCGGCAAAAATGATGTTATCTATTGGCTGATTGCCCCGCAGAAATTCTTGCATGGAAACGGCATCGACATCAGAAGGAATATTTGAATGATTCCTATTAAAAACGGCTAAAACACCTTCGCCCTTTTGCTTTAAATTATGAATGAGCTGTACACCCAGAAATCCATTTGCCCCTATTATCGCTGTCTTCATATTGTTTTCATCTTTTAAAAGGATAATATGTCGATTCCGGGGATTTTACCTCTTGACTTTCCTCAAAACGATGGATTTCAGATTTTGGCACAAAAAGATCTGCCCATACCCTCAGCACTTCCCCCTCCCGAAGTTCTGGTTTTTCAATTGTTTCCTTCTTGCCTGAATAAAAATTGACAGTAGCAGCAACTTCATTAAACCCGAAAAAACCGCGCAAAGGGGTTGTCCCACTAAACCTGGCATTAATCTCAAATATTACTGGCTCACCGTTTCTAATCCTAAATTGAAAATTACAAGGGCCATCAACCCCTAATTTAATAGCAACATCACTTATAAATTTGTCATATTTCCCAAAAAGTTTCTCATAGAAGGCACGGTAAGTATTTCCATCCCTCAAATCCCTTTTTAGAGTTACCACCGCTTTTACTTCCCCGCCTAAAACCAAACAACCTGACGTATATTCTCCCTCTTCATCTGTAATATACTCCTGAATTACCAGATTATTTGGGGAAGCTGTTATATCATTTAGGATATCTTGATTTTCCACCTTAACAATTCCCTTGGAACGCGCCCCATCAACTGGTTTGGCAAAATAAGGAAAAGCATCCTTTTCTTTGAGCTCGTCAACGCCTTTTTTATCACTGGAAAGCACCGAATAAGGATAAGGGAACCCATTGTTTTTCAAAAATTCAGCAGTCTTCCATTTATCATTGGCTATTTCAATTACTTTTTCATTGGCCACCACAATTTTAACCCCAAATTCCTTCTCAATTTTATCTTGCTGCATAGAAATTAATGGAAGTTCGGTATCGGTCCCGACAAACACTATTTTAATATCATTTTTCTGTATAATCTCTTTCAACTTCGATAGATAGTCAGCATGGTTCGCAAAAGGAATATGATGAGCGTGATCGCCTATAAAATGTCCACTTGACCTGAAATTAGGGTCGCAAGTATGGATCTTTAGTTCTAAATCGTTCATTTGATTGAGGGACCTGATTATCCCCTGACCCAATAGCGCCCCGGCACCTGTTACTAATACGTTCATAAAAAATTAATTTTGATTTTTAAATTCATCTGAAAATTTGGGCATGGAAATATGGTTATCAGCCGCAATATCCTCGCTTTTCAGCACCTTCAATACGGTGAGGTAAAGGATTTTAACGTCAAGTGTAATACTGACATTTTCAGTGTACCACACGTCATATTCAAATTTTTTATCCCAGCTGATGGTGTTTCGTCCATTGACCTGCGCCCATCCTGTTATTCCGGGTTTGACATCGTGACGTTTCTTTTGCCGGTCAGAATAGAGCGGTAAATATTCGGGTAACAAAGGCCTGGGGCCGATCAAGCTCATATCGCCCTTGAGCACATTTATAAGTTGGGGGAGTTCGTCAATAGACGTTTTTCTTACTAAAGCACCAACGGCGGTCAAACGCTTTTCATCCGGAAGTAAATTCCCTTGATCATCGCGCTCATCCGTCATGGTTTTAAACTTTATGATATTGAAAATACGCTCATTTTTTTTGGGCCGGTTCTGCAGGAAAAAAACAGAACCTTTATTAGCTATTGCCAAGGCAAGCGTAGCGAAAAAAATAAGGGGGCTTAAAAGAAGCATCGCAAACAAGGCTACAAAAAAATCAGCTACAGGCTTGATGAGATTTAAATACACACTTTTTGGTCAAAATTAAGGTAAAACATATTAACATACCTGAAAAATTATGGTTTTATGGAAAAATTAATTTTATAAATGATGGATCGCTTCAACCCCTTTCCGATTTTACTTTTGCCTAAAAGTGGAAAGGAGCGTTTTTCAATTTCAATAAACGGGATTTCGCCGTGCTCAACATCAGCAAATCAACACATCTTCAAATCAACACATTATCAAATCAACACATCATCAAATCAACACATTATCAAATCAACACATCAGCACATCAACAAATCACCGTATTACCACATCAACTTCAACCCCTTTCCGATTTTACTTTTTG
>Ga0075106_1000955_pt1 | contig 13623 bp, 14 predicted proteins | sample AntDeeMetag02WF4_FD_69796 | JGI IMG/M metagenome (GOLD analysis project Ga0075106, IMG submission 69796) | Saline lake microbial communities from Deep Lake, Antarctica - Antarctic Deep Lake Metagenome 02WF4 | ecosystem: Environmental > Aquatic > Non-marine Saline and Alkaline > Saline | place... | reverse complement strand
TATATAAGAAAAAAGCCAGCATTAGAAACTCTGCTGATGTTCTATTTTTGGTGAATAAATTTTCAGGAAACAATGCGGTCACGCCAAAAGTCAAAATTAGAAGCGCAAATGCAAAATTCTCTAAATTTTTAATAGGCCACATTAACAGTTTTCGCATAGGATGCAAATCGTTGCCCCATTTGTGAACGAGATTATAATAACCATTCCCGATGGGGGCAAAAAGTAAAGGGTCATCGGCATTTTTCAAGCGAAAGGATTTTGAAGGAGCTATAATTTTAAATCCTTGGAGTTTTGTGCCGTGCAGTTTTTGTAGATGCTTGACTTTTTGAATAGCCTCGTAAGGAAGATCATCCTTAAAAAGTTGAGAATCTAAAAAGCGGAGCCGGTATTGAATGCAAATTTTTTCAATTTGATCGATATGAAAGATATTTCCATAGTTCAGTTGATCAATATCAAAATCATTTGTGAGAATTGTATCTGAGCCTGCATTCAATGTTTCCCTAATCTCATCCTCAACGTCATCATCCTTTCTGAGAACATTATAGATATTGTCCAAGAAAGCATCTTCATCAATTGCTTTTTCCCTTTCTTTTTTCAGCTGGTCCTTTAAGTTCGTTCGCTCAATCATACTCAAACCTTTAGATAAAATTGAAAATAAATTTATGCTGTAGATTTCTCATTTTAAAATACTTAATAATTTTGTCGGATTTTCCCCCCTTACATTACTTTGGAAGAAATTGCGCTTAAAACTTGAAATTAATCGCTATTGTCTTAAAATGCCTTGTTTGCCCTTTACTTAAAGGGAATTAAGCACATCAAAATCTTTTATTAGCTGACGTAAACCAGCAAAAATAGCTTTTGACGCCCCCCTTTCTTTCGCAGCAAAATGGCCCACGTGAAGGGCAGGGGATGATGCTCATTCCCGCCAAAACCCTTTTCGCAGTGGCGAAAAGACTTGCAGTACAAATTTAGCTGTGTAATTTCGTAATAGGTTTTCGGCATTAACCCCAGGGGGTTTACGTAATGTCAGAATTCAATATTGCAAGATGCGTTTATGCGATATCGAAATCACTTTTGGTATAGTTGACAGTTTTTTTATAGCCAACTAAATTCAACAAAGACCCAAAATCTCAAAACTGGTTCATTTTTTTAGGCAAGGTCAATTTCTTTAATTCAATAATATATTGTAAATTGCCATTAAAATATTAATTATGAAAAGATTTACTCTATTATTTTTAGCCATAGTAATCGGTGGCTTATCCATGAATGGCCAGTCGGCCCTTCGAAAAAATGATATGAAAAAAACAGGTCAAAAAATGACTAAAGACCTCAGTTCAAACGGTGACCTGAATTGGTTCACTAAAGGACTGGAAGCGACTAAATTAAGTCAAGATATTGGTACAAGTATCAAAACTGTTATTGCCCCTTATAATTCAGTCTTGCAAAACAGCAAGTATGCAAAAAGCTGGGAGGCTAAAGAAATGGGCGATATTAAAACATTTTTGGCCAAGTGTCTAATAAGCAAAAAAGTTGTTCCCGGTAAAATGATGGAAAAACTGAATCAAGCCAGTGGCGGTATAAAATTTCAGTCCGAAAGTGGGAAATCGGTCCGCTTTTATAAAAGAGGGGAGATTATAATGGTTGAAGGAATTACCGAAAAACCCCGAAAATTAGAAATGGTACTTCACTCAGCTGATGGTGTTATTTATGCAATAAAATAAATCGGCATTGTTAATTTAATATAGTTTTCCTGTCTTTGAAAAAAAATGGATTGTCCAAAGTGCAAAAGTTGGAATCACGTCAAGGACGGCATCGTCCAGAAGAGGCGGCGCTACCGCTGTAAGGCTTGCAATTATCGCTACACGGTATTGGCAAAATCCGATGTCAAGCCACAGTTGAAACTAGGCAGATTGCCCTGGAAATGTACCTGGAGGGGCTTGGCTTCGGGTCAATAGGCCGAATATTGAAGATCAGCCACGGAACTATTTTCAATTGGGTAAAAAAATGGGGCGGCGAAGTCGAGCTCCCGGTCAGTGACGGGCCGGTCGAAATTGTAGAACCTGCCTTTGCCGGCAGGCAGGCTTGACGAGATGCACACCTATGTTGGTTAAAAAAAAACTACTGCTGGGTTTGGATTGCTGTTGATAGATTTGGAAAAAGGCATATCGATTTTCTCTGTGGGGACAGGTCAACAAAAACAGGAAGAAAGCTCTGGGAAAAGATTAAAAATATGAAAATCAACGGTTTCTGCTCGGATTACTGGAAGAGCTATTGTGAATTTATTCCCGACCACAAACACATGCAGTCGAAGGCTGAAACGTTTACCGTCGAGGGGTACAACAGCAGGATAAGGCACTATTTGGCGAGGTTCAGGAGAAAGGCAAAATGCTATAGCAAGGCTGAACATATAATAGAAAAATCGTTAAAGCTGCTAATGTTGAAACTGGACAATAGTTTACCTATACTAATTTTACAATGCCTAAAATACAACGAAATAAAAACCTTGTCATATAAAGAACTGAGAATAAAACAAGAGATTTCCTCAAAGGTATTATGCCAAGGTAGATTTTAATACCGAATCGACTATTCTATTAGGTTTATTAGTTTCAACTTTTTGTAGCTCTCGGAATTATAGAAATAATTTTTACGCATTTTTATACTTAAGTGGAATAACAAGAATCCTAAATTATTCATTGTAGCGCTGGCAGAACCCGTGCATTCAGCTTTATAAATTGGTCTGTAAATTTTAAAAATTTTTCAAACCCCCACTGTTAAAAATGCAAAGACCTCAATTAACTAACAAAATAGTTGCATAAATTATTTTATAGTTTTACTTTTGGAGTCAAAATAAAGAAATTTCAAGCCTCTTGCAGAAACCGAGTACCACTATGATTCAACTGCCCTTCCGTTTATTTGATGTCTCTCATAAAAATTGTTGCCCGTTTTTCCTTTCCCTTTTCTTCTGTTTTCTTCCTTTCATTGGTTCAGCTCAGATTGAAATTACAGGAACGGTGAAAGACAGCCTGTCCACAACCCCTTTGGGAAGTGCTTCGGTTGTTTTTTATCAGGCCGGGAAAACAAAAATCCTGGGCTATGGGATTACAGATAGCGAGGGAACTTTTAAAGTCCTTTTGCAGACACGTGCAGATAGTTTGACACTAAAAGTATCGACTTTGGGCTATACCGACTATCAAAAAACCATCGCCTCAAAAAAACAAAACCTGAAGATTCCCTTGACTGAAAAATCTGAAAGCCTGAAAGAAATTTTTATTCGTAAACCCCCGATCCAACAGCGCGGCGATACACTCATTTTTGATCCAGACGCCTTTAAAAGCAATAAAGACCGGAGCATTCAGGATGTTTTGGCCAAAATGCCGGGTGTAGAAATAAAACCTTCCGGCGAAATTTATTACCAGGGAAAACCTATTAACAAATTTTATGTGGAAGGCCTGGACCTTATGGGTGGGCAATATGGAATGGTGAGCAACAATTTGTCGCCCGATGAAGTAGAATCGGTTGAGATTCTGGAAAACCACCAGCCACTTAAAGTCCTCGACAGCATTGTGCCTTCAGAACGGGCCGCCATCAACCTCAAATTAAAAAACAAAGTCACCCTTTCTGGAAATCTCAAAGCCGGTGGCGGCGCGGCACCCGGCTTGTGGTATGGCAAATTAACACCGATGTTCTTTACCAAAAAATTTCAGGCTTTGGTTTCTTACCAGACCAACAATACCGGCGAGGATGTCAATCAAGATTTTTCACGCTTTTCCACAACCAGCTTCCGCTATGGCAGCCGGACCGATGATAAAAAAGATTGGCTTTCCGTTGCCAGCCCTTCCCCACCGCCGTTTTCCTCAAAACGTTGGCTGGACAATGAATCGCACGCGGTTTCTGCCAATGCACTGGTCAAAGGCAAAAAAGATTTTGAATATAAAGTGAATGCTTCTTATATCAACAATTTCACCAAACGGAAAGGCGGCCAAAACACCACTTATCTGCTTCCAGAAGGCGACACGCTCATCAAAAGAACCACTTTACGCCGTGCCCGGGATGAATCTATGGATGTTTCCCTTTCCGTTGAGCGCAATGAGAAATCAAATTTTTTAAAGAACACCTTGAATTTTTCTAAAAAATGGGACAGGGCTTCGACGGTTTTGTCTCAAAATCAACAGCCAAACCGTCAGGATTTAAATGCGCCATTTACCGCTGTCAATAATAATTTTGAAATTATATTTCCTTTTTGGGAAAAGCTGTTCACCTTTAATTCTAACATTGGTTATAATGAATCGCCTCAGGACTTGGCGATCAGCCCTGGGGTGTTCACAGACATTTTATCGCCAGGCGAACCCCTCAACATGGTAAAACAACAGCTGACGCACAAACGCTTTTTTGCCAATCATTCGGTGAGTTTTACGGAAAAACTGGGTAATGTGAGTCTAAGTTTGCGTCCCGGGATCGATTATTCCAATAAAACATTCGATTCGCAATTGTTGCTCGACGGACAGATTAACACTGATCAAAATTTTCAAAACGCGATGCGCTGGCAAGAGCTTTCGACTTATGCAAATGTTGGGGCTTCCTATAAAAGTGATGAATTTAGATTTAGCCTGAAATTGCCTTTTGACGTTACCCATTATCAAATAGAGGATCGCATAAACGGGACAAAAAGAAAGCAAAACCCGTTTACATTTAATCCCTCTTTTTGGACAGAATATAAATTTTTGGATTATTGGAAAGCCAGGGCAAATGCAAGATACAGTAAAAATTTCGGTCCGCTGGATAATATTTATTCCGGCTACTTGCTGACTTATTTCCGAAGTTTGAGACGGCGTGATGTTCCACTAGCGGAAAGCGATTCACAAAACACCTCGGTGAGCCTCAAATACCGGAATCCAATCACGAGTTGGTTTGGAAGGATTGGCTATTCCTATTCCGGATCTCAAAAAAACCAGATCAATAATTTTGAAACACAGCCCGATGGATCTACAGTTCTGCAAACGAGGGAACTGGATAATAAATACAACTCAAATTCAGTATATGCAAATGTCAGCCGGCTGATTCCGTCCATAAAAACAACCTTTAAACTCAGCACGAACTATTCACACACCAATAGGGATTTTCTATTCAACGGCGCACTACTCGAAAACACGACGGAGAGCTGGAACAGCAGTTTAAAACTCACCGGCGATTTCACCGATTGGCTGACTTTAGAATATACGGGAAGCTTAGGCTTAAGCCAGACTGAAAATGCGATTCAGTCTAAAAGGGAAATCAATTCGCAAAACCACAGTTTGGGAATCTATGTTTATTTGTTTGATAATCATACGCTGAACTTTTCAGGGGAATGGCTAAAAAATAAACTCGGAAACCGTAGCAAGGAAAATTTCTTTGGGGATTTTATGTACCGGTTTACGCTTTCGCAGAAAAGAAAAATAGACATCGAATTTTCGGTCATCAATATTTTCAACAAAGAGTTTTACCGTGATGTGTCCGTGAGCAGTTATGCGTTGTCAGAGTCTTTTTTTGTCCTTCGCCCGCGGCAGTTTTTGCTTAAGGTGAGGTTTCCGCTCTAAACGGTGAAAATTTAATGGTTTAGACCCCAAGGGTTTATCTTTTGGCAGTATAAATAAACCTTTGGGGTCTGTTGATCAAAAAATTACAATCTTAAACATTAAGTTTTAAGAACTAAATTCAATTTTTAAATTATGAAAAGTATCAGTTTAACGCTAATTTTTAGTTTTTTCATAATCATTTTTTCTTCCGCCCAAGAAGACTATTCCACGCAATTTGAAGTGCAATATGAGGTGTCATATAGTATGGATTCACTTCATTTGGACGATAAAAAAGAGGAAACGGTCTATCTGTACACCGGTTCTGACTATGGCGTTTTTATGAGTTCCAAAGTAGCCAAAGCAGATGAAATAGAAGCAAACATTGAACGACAAATGAGAAGTGGTTCCATTACTATCACCTCAGATATGGTGACAGATTTCAATAAAACCTTTTATAAAGATTTACAGGCTGGCACCGTTAAAACCGTAGAGGATATCGCCAGTAAAGATTATATTTATACTGAACCGAAAACGCCAAGCTGGCAAATAGGTGATTCTACTAAAACATTTAGTGATTATACCGTCCAGAAAGCCACGACCCGTTTTGCTGGCAGGGATTATGTGGCGTGGTTTACAATGGAAATTCCTATTCCCGATGGTCCTTATTTGTTTCACGGCTTACCGGGACTGATCGTAGCGCTTTATGACACTAGCAATGATTATCATTTTAAGCTCAAATCCATTCAAAAATTGGACAAACCCAGAATCTGGAAGATTCCAGAAGCAAAACGGATTGACAAAGCGAAATTTAAAAAACTACAAGCAAAAGCAGCCAAACATAAACGTTTCAACCAGACCGAAATTGGTGGTATGACAATAACAATTTTAGATGAAAATGGAAATAACTCATCCTCAGCCAAAATGCGTCGGAAGAACAAGGAAAGAATGGCGCGGGAAAACAATCCAATAGAACTAAAATAAAAGCATTATGAAACGCATTATTTTAAGTGCATTTTTAAGTTTAATTGCTATTGCACAGCTTTTAGCTCAGAAAAACTATTCCACTCAATTTGAAGTGCAGTATGATTTATCATATAGTCTGGATACACTTCATTTGGACAAGAAAAACACTGAAACAGTATTTTTGTACACTGGTTCTGACTATGGGGTTTTTATGAATTATAACGATGCCCGTTCGGGAGAAATGGATGAAAAATTAGAAAAACAACTCAGGACTGGCGGGGTTATAAATATCGAAACCAAAGCCACTATTTTCAATAAGGTTTTTTACAAAGAGTTACAAACGGGTAAAGTGAATACTGTCGGGAAAATAGCTGGAAAGGAGTTTGCGTTTACAGAGCCAAAAACGCCTTTAAACTGGAAGTTTAAAGATTCTACCAAAGAAAGTATGGGTTATACAGTTCGAAAAGCCACAACGAGATTTGCCGGTCGCGATTATGTGGCGTGGTTCACTTTAAGTGTTCCCATTCCCGATGGTCCTTATTTATTTTGCGGCTTACCGGGATTGATTGTAGAGCTTTACGATATGCGAAAGGATTATCATTTTAAACTCAAATCCTTGGAAAAACTTGAAAAACCCAAAACCTGGACGGTACAGGATCCAGATACTATTACCAAAGCAAAATTCAAAGACCTTAAAGCAAAAGCGGCCAAGAATTCCTCGGGGGATTTAAATGGTATTCTGCATCAAACATTCTCAAGTCAGGATATAGATTTTGACGCTGCGGATGTCAAAATTACGGTTTCCCAAGATGGAAGGGAATTATCCAAAGGTGAAATCCGTAGAATATTCCGGAAGAAGAAGCAAAGACAAAACAACCCAATAGAACTAAAATAAAACCATTATGAAACGAATTATTTTAAGTGCATTTTTAAGTTTAGTGGCCATCGCACAGCTTTCGGCCCAAAAAGAATATACCACAACTTATCAAATTGAATATGAGGTGACCTACAGTCTTGATTCCCTAAATCGCGATCTCACAGATACTGATAAGCTTTATCTTTATACCGGCTCAAACTATGGCGTTTTTATTAATTACAACGTAATTCAACGTGAGAAGGTAGTAGAAAAAATGAAGCGAAAATATGGCAATGATGTCAGTATGGGTATAGAATATTCGAGCAGCTCCAACAATCCGAGTTTCAGGAAAACATTTTACAAAGATTTGCAATCAGGTGAGGTTATGACACTGGGGAAATTAGCCAAAAAAGACTATATTTTCAAAGAGCCAAAAACATTGTCTGACTGGCAGGTACAGGATTCCACTAAAACAATTAAAGGCTATACCGCTCAAAAGGCAAGCACACATTTTGCCGGTCGGGATTATGTCGCCTGGTTCACTTTAGAAGTCCCAATTCAAGACGGCCCTTATTTATTTTCTGGTTTGCCAGGTTTAATTATTGAGCTTTATGACATTAAAAAGGATTATCATTTTAAATTGAAGTCCTTGGAAAAACTCGAAAAACCAAAAATTTGGACAATTCCAGAGGGTGCTAAAACCGTGACCAAAGCTGAATTCAAAAAGTTGAGTGAACAATTAAGCAAAAATGCGGTATTGTCTTCAGATGTGCATTATATGATGTCGAATACCCCGGGCATAGAAGGAAGCGTTTCAACTAATCAAAACGGTGAGGTCACCAATTCAGATTTAAAAATAAATGGAAGAAAAGTTTCCAAAGATGAACTGCGACGTGCGTATAAGAAAAATTTAGAAAGCCAGAATAATCTCATAGAATTGAAATAGTTATGACAAAAACCATAAAATTAGTAGGCCTTTTACTTTTATTGTCCAGCACGATGGTTCAAGCCCAGATTAAGGGCAAGGCAAATTACCTGATCAAATATAAAGCTGATTTTGCAATAGACAGCACGAACCGCGACCAGCGCACCAAAGAGACCCATTATTTATACACAGGTTCAGCGGTCAGTTTTTATGCAAATGAAGCCATTATCAGAATTGATTCTATGATCCGGGAAATGCAAGATGTGCCCCAAGGCAATACTACTATGATGCGCCGCAAAACAAAAAGTATGCGTGAAGAGTCTAAAAAACAAGGCATACCGGGTTTTATGCCAAAAGTGTACAAAGACTTCTCAAACGGTCAGGTCTGGGTGGCTTCCCGGGTTTCGCAAGACCAATTCATTTATGAAGAACCCAATGTTCCCCTCAAATGGGAATTTGAAAATGAAACCAAAAAAATTGGTGACCGCGAATCTCACAAAGCCACCACGCATTTTGGCGGAAGGAATTGGGTGGCTTGGTTCACATCCGAAGTCCCCATAACGGATGGTCCTTATGTGTTCAGCGGTTTACCGGGTCTTGTTTTAGAACTCTACGATGCGCAAAACGATTATCATTTCAGCGTTATTTCCATAGAAAAATTGAAACAGGGGTTTCCAATCGATAGCGCAGATGATAATTATAAAAAAATAAGCAAAACAAAATTCATAAAGGCTTATAGTAATTTCAGAAAAGTCCCGTTGGGTCAATATGAGTCAATGATCAGGGATTTAGACATTGAATTGCCCGATCCAACAACAGGCGAAAAAGTTTCCCCCGCGGAATTTATTCAACGGGTCAAGAAGTTGATTTCCAGTCGCAACAATTATATCGAACTTTGGTAGTCTAATGAATTTGTTTTGGTTTTTTCCCGGCCAGGATGTGACCCTATTCTTTAATGGCCTTCTTTTCACTAAGCTGAACTTTGTCCAAGAATTCATCCTATTAACTGGAACACGCCCCCTATCCCCTGTCAATTTCATTCCATTAATTTCCCCACCAATTCAGGAACCCCCTCGGCGGCTGATTTTTCAATTATTTTTAAATTTTTTGAAGGTTCAACGGCGGGATTTGGATCTATAAAATAAACGGTAGTTCCGTGCGGTGCGAAATCTTTCAGGCCGGCGGCGGGGTAAACTTGCATCGACGTCCCAATAATAATCAGCAGGTCACAGTCTGAAACTTCATCGGCGGCTTTTTCCATCATTGGCACGGCCTCGCCAAACCAAACCACGTGCGGCCGCAATTTATGTCCTCTTTCATTTCTATCTGTGAGTAATAAATCTTCCCGCCATTCCAGAATTAAATTGGGATCAATCGCGCTTCGCACCTTGAGAAGTTCGCCGTGCAAATGAATCACATTGCTGCTGCCTGCGCGCTCGTGCAGGTCATCGACATTTTGGGTCACAATGCTGACATTAAATTTTTGTTCCAATTTAGTGAGGGCTTTGTGTCCCGCGTTGGGTTTAGCTTCTTTGAGTTGCTGGCGGCGTTTGTTATAAAAATCGTGCACCAATTCTGGATTGCGCTCAAAAGCTTCGGGGGTCGCCACTTCCATTACATCGTGGCCTTCCCACAAACCGTCATCGTCGCGAAAGGTTTTCAAACCGCTGTCGGCACTCATCCCCGCCCCGGTCAAGACTGTGATTTTTTTCATTTATAAAACTTTTTTGAAATATTATAACTCTCAGTTTATTCTCAAAAACTCATTTGTTATTTTTGAAGATAAATAGAAGCCATTACTATGCAATTCCTCGATAATTGGTTTGACTTCAGCAATATATCCAAATTCTTTAGCTTTCTGAATTATGCCTGATGTTCCAGTAACTTTTAATCCTAACCTCTTAGCTAATTTTCTTGCTTTTAAATCATCCAATAATAATGGTGTATTATATTCTTGAGACAAAGCAATAAGGCTTGCTTCACCGACGTCGAACTGGGTTTCCAAAAATTTTTGATATTTTTTATCTTTAATTTTCTGTACTATGATCCAGTCGCTCATAACTAAAGAACACTCTTCATATATTTCTGAAGTTATATGGATTTGCTCATAAATTTTATTTAGAAGGTCTAATTTTTTGATGTTACTGAGCACGATCAAAATTGTAGAATCGGCAAGTGCTGTTTTATGCATTTTAAATGTCTTCTTCCAGCTCTTTAATTGAGTTGTTGAAAACCGACACCTTTTGTTTTCCCAGTAACTCAATAAAGGTGCGCTTTGTTAAACCTGCCATTTTAGCCGCTTGACCTGAACTAAGGATTTCATCTTCATAAAGTTTCGACGCTAAAATCATCGAAAATTCATCATCCCTCATATTGAGGTCCTCAGGTATATTTAGTTTAATCGTTCGCATAACAATTCAAATATAAGAATTTAAAACTTACCAATATCTAAGAAAATGTGCCATCCAGCATCTTTTTCGTCGCCTGATTGACTTTTTCCAGTTTTTCTTTCAAACCCAAACTATCGGAAAGCTCGTTGTTTTCCAGCAATTTTAGAATAGCCTTATCCTGGGCGCGGCCGCGTTGCATTGCTTGGTTATAGCCAATTTGCTCACGAAAAGTCACCAAGCGGTATTTTGATGCAAATTCGTCGGGAAATTCTTGCTCAAAGGCCGTTTCCAATTTGCGTTTTTGCTGAAAAACCGGTGCGGCGGTGTGCTCTTTCATTTCGTGGAAATTGTCAATGGCGAGATCGCCAATGGCATCAGTATCTTTTTTGCGGCGCTTTTCATATTCATCGAAAATTTGCTGCCAATTGCCCTCAAAATCATCCAAAACCTCATCAAAAACCACCACGTCTTCAAAGGAAGCGTTCATTCCCTGGCCATAAAACGGAACAATAGCGTGTGCCGAATCACCCATCAACAATGATTTTCCCTGAACATTCCACGGCGAACATTTCACCGTTCCCAACGGACTGGTGGGATTTTGAGAAAAATCCTTGATTAAATCAGGCATTTGTTCCAGCGCATCTGGATAAAATTCCTCAAAGTATGCTTTGATGGATTTTTCAGATTTGAGTTGCTCAAAATTCTGTTCCCCTTTTTTATAAGACATAAAAAGCGTCACGGTGAAACTACCGTCCAAATTTGGCAGCGCAATCAACATATTTTCGCCACGCGGCCAGATATGCAAGGCATTTTTAAAAATTCTATACTTTTCTGTTTTTCCAGCTGGAATGGACAGTTCTTTATACCCGTGTTCCAAAAAATATTCAGAAACCCTGAAATTCATATCTGAATCAGCTTCCATACTTTGGCGAACAACAGAACCCGCGCCATCGGTACCAATTAAAATATCGCCTGAAAGTTCAGTTTTTTTCTTAGTTTCGAAATGTTCGAAAACCGCTTTGGCACTCTTAAGATCAACATCCTTGCAATCCTGCTGAAAAATAATTTCTGCATTGGGCAATTTTTCAACTTCATTGAGAAGTAAAGCATTTAAATCGGTCCTGGAAATGGAATTGATATATTCAGATTTATTTCCGCTGTAAGGCGAGAAAAATGTTTCCCCGGTTTTATCGTGGATCATCCTTCCGTTCATCGGGATGCAGAGAGGTTCGGTTTTTTTGGTTAAACCGACCAGTGAAATCCCTTTGATCCCGCGGTTCGAAAAGGCAAGGTTGATTGAGCGCCCCGCAGAGATATCAGACTTTCGCAAATCTGGCCGCTTTTCTACCAAAGTTATTTTAAAACCGCGTTGTGCCATTCGCAGTGCGAGAAGCGATCCGCATAATCCGGCACCCACTATTAAAATGTGTTCTTTTTTGTTCATTAAAATGTGTTTATTCTTTTCAGTCAATATACTTAATTCAATTCAGATTTAACCCCTAAATCCCCGCCGCAGCGGGGACTTTTATAGCCGGATAACCTTAGGTTAAATTGTATGTAATAATCCAAGTGAATTCTTTGTTCGGCCTAAAGCATATCCATTCTTGTTTCGAATATTAAATATATTCTACCTGCTTTAAAATATTGGATTTTATGCGCTTTTTCAAACCCTTTTCAGTCATCAAATCTACTTTACGATCAAAAAAAAACCTTTTCTAAATAAATTTGTAATGAGAAGAAGCCCCAACCCACAGGTTTTTTGAATTCGACGAGCAAGTCAATATAGCTCTTTTCATTAAAATCCCCGGCAATATAAGAGCCAAACCTGCCCGTCCGGCAGGCGGACAAACCTATTTTACTCACTGCATACTTAGCCTCAAGTTCGGGTTTTTACTGATCTATTCTACTGATTAAAGCTGTTCGCGTGCGTATATTTTCTTCGGTTTTAAAAACTAAGTTTGAATACTAATCTATTTTTATTCGTTTATCAGCCAAAGGGGTTCATTATTCAACGGGTTTCAAATAAAATTTCATCTTAGGTTTCGCCCTCGGTCTAAGAACCATTTCCGTTTTCTTTAAAGATATTATTTTTCCAATATCAATCCCGTTTATTTTGATGAGGATAAAGTTTTCATCCGCTTTGTATTCCCAATTTCCGGACAGTGTTTCATATTTTTCATTTTTAAAGATAAAGGTGTTTTCAGGTTTAAAGACATAAGTAGCATTCATCTCATTTTCAACCCCTTCAATATTTTTGCCGGCGTCATTGGTACGGTCTATTTTCCAGGTTTTACAGATTAGTTGCTCAACTTTGTTTTCACTTAAATTTATTTCCTGCGCAAAGGACGAAATTCCAAAGCTCAGGATAAAAATCAGACCGATTGAGTAGTTTTTTAAAGTGTTAAAATTCATTGTGTTGGTTTTTAATTAAAAAATCAATCTTTGTTTGGTTTAAGATAAATCTTCGCTTCAGGGTATCCACTTGAAATTAGTATCATTTCAATATCACTAAGCGAGACTATTTTGGCAAAAACCCTTCCTTTCATAGTTAAACTAATATACTTTTTATCGGGAACAAACTCCCAATTGCCTTTGACATTTTTAGAATTGTCGTATGATTGATTAAAAGTGTTTTCCTTCGTAAAAACATAAACTTGATCTACCAGTCCTTCCAAACCAAAACTTTTGGCCTTTTCATTAACGTGATCCACGATCCACATTTTACTAATTCGACTAGCAATTTTCTCTTTTGATAAATCGATTTCCTGGCAAAATGCAGTAAAGCCGAAGCTCAGTATAAAAATTAAGGCTGCGAAGTGGTTTTTAGTGTTTTTTAATTTCATACTATTTTATTTTCGAGTTAAAAATCGTAATAATTAAATCAATTCCTTCAAACGTTTCACCATTTCATAAACATCAACATAAGAATTATAAAGC
>Ga0075106_1000953_pt1 | contig 13645 bp, 13 predicted proteins | sample AntDeeMetag02WF4_FD_69796 | JGI IMG/M metagenome (GOLD analysis project Ga0075106, IMG submission 69796) | Saline lake microbial communities from Deep Lake, Antarctica - Antarctic Deep Lake Metagenome 02WF4 | ecosystem: Environmental > Aquatic > Non-marine Saline and Alkaline > Saline | place... | reverse complement strand
ATCCATTGCAAATTCATTGGCGCGTTATTACATGCTTTATGATAATACCAATTTGATCAATGAAGAAATTGAAATCTACCGCGATGTTACTAGAAAAGATATTAAGCGTGTTGCGAACAAGTATCTAAAAGAGAACCGTCGGTTAGAACTCGATTATCGCCCAACCCCAGAAAACAAATAAAATACCTTAAAATTTAAGAATGATGAAATTGAAGATAACAGCTATAATTGCTTTGGTCTGTTTTACAGTCAGCGGTGCGTTTGCTCAAATCGACCGCTCAAAACAACCACAGCCAGGACCGGCGCCCACAGTGAATTTAGGGCAACCGCAAACATTTAAAATGGATAATGGAATGACCGTCATGGTCGTTGAAAACCACAAACTGCCACGCGCAAGGATGAGCATTACCATTGACAACAAGCCCCATTCTGTGGGTGAAAAAGTGGGATTGCAATCACTATACAGCTCTATGATGGGAAGTGGGACCAAAAGCATGGATAAAGACACGTTCAATGAAGAAATTGATTTTTATGGGGCCAGCGTTGGTTATGGTTCTGAAAGTGCTTATGCCAGCTCCCTTTCAAAGTTTTTCCCTAAAATCGTCCGCTTGATGGCTGATGGATTATTGAACCCAAAGTTTACCCAAGAAGAATTCAACGACCAGAGGGATCAATTGATCGAAGGCCTTAATGCCAATATGAAAAATGCCGGGGCAATTGCAGGGAATGTGAGCCGCTCACTGGCTTATGGCCCAAAACACCCTTATGGTGAATTTGCCACCCCGAAATCAGTTAAAAACGTAAAATTGACCGATGTCAAGTCTTACTATCAGAATTTTATCACCCCTAAAAACGCTTATATGGTCGTTGTGGGGGATATTGATTATACTGATGTGAAAAATATGGTGGAGAAGGAATTTGGCAAATGGTCGGCCAGCACACCTCCAAATGCAAACCTGCCTAAGGTTCCAAAAGTTCAATACACTCAAATTGATTTTATAGATGTTCCCAGTGCGGTTCAAAGTGAACTGCGCTTTCAAAACACTATTGAGCTGCAAATGAATGACGATGACTATTTCCCCGTTATTGTTGCAAATCAAATTCTGGGTGGAGGTTTTGGCAGCTATTTAAATATGGCACTGCGTGAAGAGCGCGGGTTCACTTATGGTGCCCGTTCCTCAACCGGCGCCGACAAATATGCCAGCCGATTTGTCGCTTCGACCAGCGTTAGAAACGCGGTAACAGACAGTGCTATTGTCGAAGCTTTGGATCAAATCAAAAAGATTAAAACTGAAAAAGTTGCACAAGGAAAAATCAGCAACGCCAAGGCCAAGTTTGCCGGTAATTTTGTTTTGAGGTTAGAAAACCCTTCCACCGTGGCAAATTATGCGGTCAACATTAAAGTCAATGATTTACCAAAGGACTTTTATGAAACTTACCTGAAAAACATCAATGCTGTGACTGCTGATGACATTATGCGTGTTGCCAAGAAATATTATCAACTGGATAACATGCAAATTGTGGTCGCCGGAAAAGGTGCCGATGTTGCCAGCAAACTTGAAGACATTACTTTGAAGGGTAAAAAAATCCCCGTGCTGTTTTATAATAAGGAAGGTGAAAAAGTTGAGAAAAAAGAATTCAATAAAGCCGTACCTAAAGGAATGGAAGTTTCCGATGTATATGAGAAATATTTGAAAGCCATAGGTGGAAAAAGTAAGGTTCGCCAAGTAAACTCGATTGTTATGAAGTCGACTGCCAGCTTGCAAGGTCAACAAATGGACATGACCATGAAGCGCACAAACTCAGGAAAAATGATGATGGATCTCAGTATGGCGGGAACAACGATGATGAAACAAGTCTTTGATGGGAAAGAAGGCTATATGGTGCAACAAGGCCAGAAACGACCAATGCCGGAAGCGACTACAAAAGAAATGAAGAAAAACACTGCACTTTTTGACGAGCTAAGCGTGCCTGAAAAGGCAAGTCTCACTGGAATTCAAAGTGTAGATGGTAAAGATGCTTATGTGGTTAATGTCAAGGACAAGGATACTGACTTTTATTATAGCGTTGACAGTGGCTTGTTGCTCCAAGAGATCACAACGAGCACTCAAAATGGTCAAACAAATTCTTCTAAAGCCACTTATTCTGACTATCAGGCAGTGAGCGGTGTGCAAATGCCATACACCTTTACCCGCCAATTTGGGCCGCAAACAGTCGAATTTAAAGTCCAGGAGTATAAAATCAATTCAGGTATTTCTGATGAAGATTTTAAATAATTGATTAAATTAAAATTGCAAAAGCCGATAGTTAATTAACTATCGGCTTTTTTTATGTTTAAAAAAAGATGCTGCTTTAGCAATCACGTTTTCAATTTTTGGGGAATTGGCGACATTGACATCTTCAAAATATTGGCGTGCTTCCGCAGCCGTTGTGTTGCCAATACAGAAAACAGGAATTTGGTTTGGCTCATTCATTTCGAGATAAGACTGAACCCCACTTGGGCTAAAAAACAAGATCCCATCAAAAGAACTGTCAAATTGCTTTGGCCGTGGTTCTGTTTGATAGACTACAACTTCATTAAACCTTATTCCATTTTTGGATAACACATCCAGAAGTTCTGGACGTCTTTTATTTCCGCAAAAAAAATCAAAAGTGTTCTTGGAATAATCTTCTAAAATCGTTTCTGCCAAAGCTTTGGAACTGTTTCTCTGTAGCCTGACCACGATATTATTTCTACGCAGCATATCACCAGTCTTTTCACCGACACAAAAAGCATTTTTAATACAAACCCGTTTATGGATGGCCCGGAAAGCGTTTTTACTGGTGAAAATGGCGCATTCACTTTTCTCTGGAAGATTTATACTATCACTGAATTTAATGCCCACCGCATTGTATTCCACAACCGAAAGCCCGGCGTAAATCAATAAATTGCGCTGGGATAACTCAAGCATTTTCGTCGATAATAGTTTCGGCATGTTTCTCTGATACCAATTTTAATAGAATGCCTTAATTAAATCTCTGCAAAGGTATTATGCCGACGTAGATTTTATTACCAAATCGACTATATATTACGTTTATTGGGTTTCAAACTTTTTAAAATCCCGCGGCATTATAGCGCTAATTTTTAAACAATTTTAGAACTGAATTGGTATAAAATAAATTATGCGACATTACGAATCACATTCGGTATAATTCCCTTCAATTTTAAAATTGACACGAATATCCCGCGAATTGATTTCTCAGTGAACGCCTGCACATTTTTGTTCAAGATGCATGATATATTTAAAACCCAAGCTTCAAAAATAATATTCAAATTTCGTGGCAGGTGACAAATCAGTTTTCACCGGTGAATTTTTTAGCAATAGCAGAAAACACCAAGTCAATCCTTTTCAGAACCGAGGCAAAATGATGGCATTGCTTTATAAATTAAAGCCCGAATTGCAACTTCATTGATCGTTAACTAAGTCCTGGGACTTAATTTTTCATTTTCAATTATCCCATTTTTTTTCGCATTTTAGAAACCTGCCGATTGTAAACGAGCTCGCTGAACAATTCATTTAAAATTTCATTATCGTTTGTCTTGATTTCCACATGCTTCACTTTTCTATCCTTTAAAAAGTTTTGAAGGGCGACAAATAACTTTTTATAAATCGTTTTTGCGTTTTCGCTGCAAAGCACGCTTACTTCTTGAATTTCAGCAACATTCCCTGCATAACTCAAGGATCTTTGAACAGCACAAGAAATAAAACCAATTATTTTATTTTTTACTGTTGACACCAAATAGATCGCGTTTTCACTATTGACATTTTGATAAAAAATATCAGCTGCGTTTTGTTTTCTGTCTTTATTAACTTTGTTATCTTCTTTAATTTTAATCATATCGTAAACTTCAGGAAAATCATTTTCCCTTGCTTCTCTTACAATGTTAAGTTTCATAAATTTTGTGGGGTGTGTGGGGTTAAGGAATATTAGTCGGGTAAAAATGGGAAAATTACGGCAATTAAGCCAACAACTAAACAATAAATTGCAAAATAAGTCAGCTTACTGTTCTTCACTAAACTGATCATCCAAGTACAGGCGAACAATCCAGCGATAAATGCAGCTGCAAATCCAATTCCCAATGGTATATAATTATTTATTGAAGTAAGCTCACCACTCAACAAATCTTTGGCAATCTTGCCAAAAATAAGTGGGACAACCATCAAAAAAGAAAATTTTGCGGCTTCGGTTTTATCATTTCCTAAAAGGACTGAAGTTGAAATTGTGGCACCACTTCTTGAAATGCCAGGGAGTATAGCCACAGCCTGAGCAATTCCAATTACTAAAGCATTTGAATAACTCACTTTTTTGAATGTATTTTTAGCTTTATCGGCAAGCCAAAGCAAACCAGCGGTAAAGATCAACATCGCACCGACAAATACAATCCTGCCGGTGAATAACTCTTCAAGGTGGCCCTCTAAAAAAAAGCCAATCAAGGCAGCAGGTATCATGGATATGACAATTTTAAGGGAAAATTTAGTATCTTCATTCCAGCGGAATTGAAAGAGGCCCATGAAAATTTGTAAAACATCCTTTCTGAAAATCACTAATGTGCTCAAAGCGGTTGCAAAATGCAATATTACAGTAAAGAGTAAAGAATCTTCTGGAACAGCACGATCACCAAGAAGTGCCTTTGCAAGTTCTAAATGGCCGCTTGAAGATACTGGCAGAAATTCAGTCAAGCCTTGCACAACACCAAGGATCAACGCATCCAAATAATCCATTATTTCTTCTTATTCGGGTTGAGTAGAATGGCATAAACTTCAATCCCAAAACCTAGAAGGACTAAAAATGGGGCTAATCTAATGCGGCGCCAGCTATAAATGGCTTCATTAAATTTATTGGGATCATCACTTCCACCCCCGGACATCAGTACAAAACCGATGGCAATAACCAGTAGGCCAATGCCCATCGTTATATAATTTTTCTTTTCAAATATAAAATAAGGCTTTATTTTCTCTTCCCTTTTTTCCTGCTTGTGTTTAGCCATTATTTTTAAATTTAATTTCCAAAATTAAATAAACCCGGCGTAGAAACCAAATTTTAATTTTTTAGTGTTGAAATCAATAGTATAATTCGTCCGTTTTAAGGTTCAAAAAGCGCTGGGTTGCAAAAAACGTGCTTATCCAGGTAATTATTATTCCCAGCAAAACCACACCGCCAAAGACGGCACCCAGCAGCACTTTATCTGCAAGTAAATTGAGATCAGGAAAATTTTTATTGAGATAATACATCAATACTGCCAATCCAGCTACAGCGAGCAATGAACCTATAATCCCCAAACGGATGCTCTTCCATATAAATGGGCGCCTGATAAAGCCTTTTGTCGCACCAACCATCTGCATGGTTTTAATAGTAAAACGTTTAGAATAGACTGAAAGACGGATGGAACTATTGATCAACAAAACAGCAATAAAAGTCAAAATGATACTTGAAATCAAAATCCAAAAGCTTATTTTCTGAATGTTTTTGTCCAGTAAAGCAATTAATGGCTGATCGTAAACCACATCATCAACAAAATTTTTCTTGGACAGGTTGTTTGCAATTTCAGCGATTTTATCTTCTGAAACATAGTCGGCTTCAAAGTAAACATCCAGTGAACTCTGAAGTGGGTTTTCGCCAATAAAATTCATGAAATCCTCCCCGATCTGCTCGCTGTAACTTTTAGCAGCTATTTCTTTGGAAACAAAATTTGTTGATTTTGAATAATCAGAAAGTGCCAGGCTTTTCTCCAATTGGTTTATTTCAATTTTTTTAGCACTTTCTTTGAAGTAAACACTCATGGCAATCTGTTCTTTAAAATGATCTGCCACCTTTTTTGTGTTAACCACAAATAACCCCAAAGCCCCGACGAGGAGCAACACCAGAAAAATACTGATTACCACAGAAAAATAAGACGAAATCAATCGCCTTTTTTGATACCGTTCAAAAGAGGTTGCCATATTCAGCAGTTAAAGATGTGGTAAAATTAAAAAAAAGATTGCAGTGTGTTTTATTTCAATGCTTATATTTTTAAGAAGTTTTAGACTTCAACTATTCGGGTTGCACCTTAAATGAAATTGGAAAGTATGATTTTATTGAGCTTTCAGTGAAAAGCAAGCTGTCAAAATAACCGGATTCAATGATAACGCCAATCCTCAAAACCTCACTGCTGCTTGAACGTTTTACTTTTATCAATCAAAAATTGAATAAAATCGAGTTCATTGTCTTTTTTCAGCAATTCTTTTTCAAGGCCGTGGCCTTCCACATAATAGATGAAATTTGGGATTTGATCCTTTTCGATATCCAGATATTCCTGAAAAAAATCATCATTAAAGGCCTGGCGCAAACGTGTTGTCATTTCTTGCGAAGAGAGGTTGCGATCTGATTTATTCTTAAAAATTGCCCGAAAAATATTGGCAAAATTTAGACCATTTTTCAAGATATTACTTTCCATAGAAGCATTTTCAACTTTAGAATACTCATCATCCTCATATCCATTGTCGGGGTCATGGGTGAGCTCTTCAGAGCTCTGCCCAATCGTGGTTATATCTTCCGTGTTGATTTTAGCGACGTCGGCTTGCACGTCACCTGAAAGGTTATAAGGTTTTACAACAACTTCTTCCAGTTCTGTTATACCGCTGTCTTCATCAATTCTCACCGTGAGTTTTTGATTTTTAGTAACGGCTTTGGTGATTTTTATAGTGACAGTTTGAAATTGTACTGAGGAAACCTGCACCTGCTCACCAATGGCCATTGGTAATAAAAACTCACCTTCCCGACCAGTGGTTGTGCCCTGAGCAGTGTTAATATTATAAATATCAATGTTTTCTAAATTAGCACTATCATCATCTATAATAATTTGACCTTTTACCATAACGCGGTCTTCAATTTGGGCATAAGTGCTGGTTAAGGAAAAAAGGAAGAGGATAAATAAATTTTTCATCGGTTTTATTTTAAATCAAATTAACTGTTTTTCTAAAAAAAGCAAACTAATCACTCGGTAAACTTTTGTTAAGATAAGATATTACTTTAAATTTACGCTTAAAAAATGAACTGTATTTTAGCGAGCTCTTCTAAAGTTCACAAAATGGATTATTTAGAACATTTGATCCCCAGTTTAAAAAAATTGTTCAAGGATGTGGAAGAATTAGTTTTTATCCCATTTGCAAGGCCTGGCGGAATTTCCCACACTGAATATACAAAAAAGGCAAAACGAGGGCTTGAACCACTAGACTTGAAAGTGAAAGGCCTGCACGAGTTCAAAGATTATAAAGATGCGGTTGAAGAAGCAGAAGCGATTTTCATCGGTGGTGGAAACACCTTTGTTCTCACCGAAACCCTTCACAAAAGCGATTTGATCGACACCTTGAGAAATGCCGTTAAAGGAGGTACACCATATTTGGGAACTAGCGCTGGCAGCAACGTGGCGGGTCAAAATATAAAAACCACCAATGATATGCCCATAATTTATCCACCGAGTTTTGAAGGCTTAGGCCTTGTTGATTTCAATTTAAACCCGCATTATATTGAACGGGAAGGCGGCGAAACACATCAAGGGGAAACCCGGATCACAAGAATTGAGGAATTTCACAAATATAATTCAATTCCCGTTGTGGGACTACCTGAAAAAGACTGGTTGCTCATTGACGATCAAAATATAATTTTAAAAGGTGCTGAGAATGGGGTCGTTTTTGAACGAAATCAAAGCGAATATACCATCAAAGCAGAAACTTCACTGCAAACATTTAGATAATGGATTATCAGTCTATTTTAAACCAAGTTCAACAAGAGCTTCAAGACAAACCTTCACACGGCCGTGTTCCTGATTATATTCCAGAACTGGCCGAGATTTCGGCCGATAAATTTGGCCTGCACCTGTGCGGGATCAGCGGCAGGAATTTTTTCTTTGGCGATAGTGATGAGTATTTTTCCATTCAAAGTATTTCAAAAGTCTTCTCCCTTGCACTTGCTAAAAAGCACGCCGGGATGAAAATCTGGGACCGTGTGGATGTCGAGCCTTCTGGAAATCATTTTAATTCACTCACCCAACTGGAAAACGAAGGTGGAATTCCCAGAAACCCCTTCATCAATGCCGGATCCTTGGTCATTGCGGATATTTTAATTTCCAAATTTGATAACCCAAAAGAAGAGTTGTTAAACTTTGTGCGCACTTTGACCGATGACGAGGCTATCGATTATGACTTAGACGTGGCAGAATCTGAAATGAAAAATGGTTACCGCAATACCGCACTTGTCAATTATATGAAGGCCTTGGGGAATATTGAAAACGATGTTGATGAAGTCCTGGATTTTTATTTTTTCCAGTGCTCGATTGCAATGACATGCAAACAGCTCGCACAGTCATTTTTGATTTTTGCACAAAAAGGCATGCGCCAGGGGAAAACGATCTTGAAACCATATAATATCAAACGGATGAATGCTTTAATGCAGACTTGCGGATTTTATGATGAAGCTGGTGAGTTCAGTTTTCGCGTAGGTTTACCAGGCAAAAGTGGCGTTGGCGGCGGTATTGTTGCCATTCACCCAGATCAATATTCAGTGGCCGTCTGGAGCCCGCCGCTCAACCCCAATGGCAACTCAGCCAAAGGGATGCGTGCCCTTGAGCGTTTGACCACATTGACAGGTTTTTCAATTTTTTAAAATTTTCAGTTATGCGATCAGTCATTTTAGCTTTGATAATTTGTTTTTTATTTAGTTGTAAAAATGAAAGCCAGGAAAAACAAGTCCTTTCAAAAAAAGAATTGAGCTTAAAACAAGTGAAAGTAATTAAAGGCTTTGACACACCGGAAGCGATTATCTGGAACGCGGAAGAAAAGGTGTTTTATGTGAGTAACAACGCAAAAAACAATCGCGAAATTGAAAATGAAGGCTTTATTTCAAAATTAGGTCCCGATGGAAGTTTTATTGAGAAACATTGGATTGATAGTTTAGCGGAACCAGAAGGAATGGCGATTTTTGATGGTAAATTATTTGTAGCCAGTAAAACTGAACTCCTTTCCATTGATGTATCCAAAGGCGCTATACTTAAAAAATATACTTTAGATAAAAACAATACCGATTTAAACGACCTGGTCAAATACAAAAACTCCCTTCTTATATCTGATGGGAGTTGCAATTGTATTTTTAGACTTAAAAATGATAGTTTGGAAAAAATCTATAACAAGCTCAAAGAACCCGATGGAATGGCTGTTCGCAATGATTCTTTATTCGTGGTCAACAGCAAATCGAGCAGCCTGAATTTTGTGGATTTTGAGAAAAAAACAGATTCTGTGTTAACTGAAAATTTGGGCTTTGCTGATGGCATAACACCCTTTAGAGATGGCTTTTTTGTTTCCGATTGGGAAGGTGGATTATTTTATATCAATTCAAAATGGCAAAGGAAACGCTTGACCGACACTCGAAAAAAACGCATCAATACTTCTGATATCTGGTTCAACCCAAAAACCAATAAATTATATGTGCCAACACTTTATGGAGATAAGATATTGATTTTTAAACCTGAGTTTAAAGCTATTCCAAAACAAACAAAGAGCCAAAAATCGGTTGCCATTTCAGGTTGAAATTTCCGCTAAATTTAAATTGACATATAATAAGTGAATTTAAATGAGATGTTGTCTTCTAATTCTGGGAGGTGATAAGCACCATAGCGATAAGCAAAGCTCAACCCAAAACCCCAGAAAATTTTGTTGATTTCAAAGCCGGACTCTGAGTATCCTTTTTCCAAAGTATTGAAATCAAAACCTTGGTGCCGGTCAATATTATCCATATCACCAATGGCATGGCGTGTTATAAACACCAATTGAGGACGAATCCTTTTAGAGATTTCAAACCGTCTTAAATAATGCTTTATATGCAGGGAAGCCAGTTTACTGCTAAAAAATTCACTAAAATACATCGTTTCAAAACTATGCCGGCCAGCTACAGAAAAACGCTTGACGATGGTCGGCTTCACAGGGTTGTTTGGGTAAGCGTGAAAAGCGTGGGTCAAGGGCAGCTCGCCTAGACCGAGATCGCCTTCCAAACTAAATTCAGTATTATTTTGACTTAACCGGTTGATTGTATATTCAATTTTACCACCGACTTTCGTAAAATTAAAATCACTGTCAAAAACATTGTCAACGGCCTGTGTCATTTGTAAAGTGAAAACGGGATATTTGTCTTTTAATTTAATTGTTTTCTCTGTACTTTTCAAAAAATGACTATTCGGATCCCAACGAATTGCCAGTTTAGCTTCAGAAAGATTATAATTGCTATAATTTTGATCGCCAAGCCTATAACTGTAAGGCTTTGTGTTAGTCTGTCGTATTTCGCTGCGTTTTAATTTAAATTCCGTTTGAAGGCCTGGAAAAAACTGCCGTTGAAGATCGATATCAAAACTTTTATATTTATAGTAAAAATCAATATTGACCAAACGGGGCTCAAAAAGTGTGTAAACTAAAAGGTCTGTGAGAAATGTATATTTTCCCACCTCATAAATATCCTTTGTATAATGGGCCGTCAGCCAAGTGGGTTGTTCTTTATCCAATCTAAACCCACCGCCAAAACTATATTTAAACTTTTTATCTTTAAAACCATATTTCAAATAGGTTTCAATTCGAAAAGTCTCGGAAAATTTGTCATTTGTGCGGCCACCAAAACCGGGTCTTATACCTTCATAATTATTTAACTTTATTAAATAGCGCAAATTGACATCAAAAAAACCAAGCGGAAAATAACCACCTTCAAAATTTTCCCTTATATCTATTTTCCGCTCAAAATTTCCAGCTTTCACCACGCTATCCACATGTTCTGAGGTGAGTCCATCACTTTTAGTAAAAGGAAAGCTTCTATTTTTTTTCCAAAATTGACCTGAACGTTCACTTGCCTTTTCTAAAACCTGAATTTCGTTCTGTGGCAAATCAGTTTTATTCCGGTTAAATTTGAAGTCCTTAAAAGCCGTGGTGATTTTCATAGCTTTAGGGTCTTTAAAATCTTGTTCATCTTGTGACCTTGCCAGACTCCCCAAAGAAAGATTACCACCATAAATTTTAACTCTTTCCCCACCATTTCCGGGTTTGAGCAGTAAAAGGACTTTTTTTGGCAACCAGCTATCCGCTTTTTTATCGTATTCAAAATCCTGATCGATCTCAATTTTAATTGATCGGTCTAATTGAGCTTTTACCCTTTGTAAACCAAAGTTTGAAGAGTCGATGAATAATACCCCCTCTAGGCTCGCTACAGCTTTAGGCCGTTTTGGAATAAAATGGATCAAAAAGGCTGGCCTTTCCCCGTTTGTTTTTCCAATCAGTTCGAATGTATAATTTCGCTTTGCATTTTTACTTAAAGGACTCGCATATTCTTTTCCGAAAATTGTGTAAGCATTTTCATACCAAGAATCTGAATGCATTTTTTTCCTCAGCACTTGATAAACCGGCTTTTTAAATCCCGCCGTTTTTGTACCTAAAACCCTTTGTTTAACACCTTTTTCCTGTGAAAAATTAAATTGAAAAACTTGTTCAGAGAGATAATCGTGGGCTTTACCTTTTGAACTGTCTTCACCGTCTCTTATAAAATCAGTAATTTTTGATGTTTTATCAATAAAAAGCTTGCTATACTTGAGGTAAGAATAATTTTTGTATGCTTTCCTTAGATTTTTTTGGTTCTTTCTGGTCTTGGCCAAAATACCAGTGGCACTCAAATTTCTTGAGTTATTCCCTGTTCCTTTGCCTTTTTTAATTTGAATGAGGTATTGTTTACCCGATTCGACGGGAATGGTTTTACTCTCAAAGCCCAAATAAGAAACTTCAATCTGGTCAAATTGTTTCGGCTGTTCAATTTGAAAACTACCATACTGATTGGTCAAAGAAACTTGCTGGTTGGACAGGAGCTTTATTTGCGCAAATGGAATTGGCTTTTTGGTTTTCGAGTTAAAAACCGTTCCAGTCGTTGTATTTTGTGAGAAAAGAAAAGCTGGGAATAAAATAATAATTCCCACTAAAACCAAAGAATATTTCATTTTCATAAATTTAATAGAGTAAAAAAACAAAAAGCGACTATAAAGTCGCTTAAGTTCTAAACTTTTAGGCAAGCTTTTTTCAAACCGTCATAATTTCTTTTTCTTTATGAGTCAAAGTTTCATCAATTTTTGCAGTGAATTTATCTGTCAATTTCTGGACATCATCTTCTGCAGCTTTCAAAGCATCCTCTGAAAGTTCTAACTTTTTTAATTCATTATTAGCAGATTTACGATCGTTTCGAACACCAACTTTAGCTTCCTCCGCCTCAGATTTTGCTTTCCTGACCAAGTCTTTTCGCCTTTCCTCTGTCAAGGTGGGGATTGTAATGATGATACTATCACCATTATTCATAGGGTTTAAACCTAAATTAGCCGCGTGAACCCCTTTTTCTATTTCCGGTATCGCTGATTTGTCAAATGGCTGTACAGATAAAGTTTGTGAGTCTGGAGCGGTAACATTGGCCACCTGATTGAGTGGGGTTTGAGCGCCATAATATTCTACCATCACACCATTTAACATATTTGGGTTTGCCTTTCCGGCCCTCAAATTACTTAGATGATCTTCTAAATGAACGACGGCACTTTGCATCGATTCTTCACTGCTTTCCAAAATAAAACTTACTTCGTCTTCCATAATATAATTTAACTATAAATTTACTTTAGTGCCGATTTTTTCTCCGGAAACGGCTTTCATTAAATTGCCGGGTTTATTGATATCAAAAACTATAATTGGTAACTGATTTTCATGGCTTAAGGTAAAAGCAGTGGTATCCATAACTTTCAACCCTTTTTTAATCACATCTTCAAAGGTAATAAAATCAAACTTAACAGCTTTTTTATTTTTTTCTGGATCATCGTCATATATTCCATCAACACGTGTTCCTTTCAGGATCACATCTGCTTTAATTTCAATTGCCCGAAGCACCGCTGCTGAGTCTGTGGTAAAATATGGGTTTCCCGTTCCACCTCCAAAAATCACCAAACGGCCTTTTTCTAGATGCCTCAATGCCTTGCGGCGGATAAAAGGCTCGGCCAATTCATTTATCTTTACAGAAGACTGCAACCTTGTCTCTATGCCACAGTTTTCACAAGCGCTTTGCAAGGCGAGTCCATTGATCACGGTCGCCAACATCCCCATATGATCCCCTTGAACGCGGTCCATACCATTACTGGCACCAGCAACACCCCGAAAGATGTTTCCACCACCAATGACAATGGCCACTTCTATTCCTTCATCAATTATACCTTTTATTTCCCGGGCATATTCAGATAGCCTTTCTGGATCTATACCATAATTGCGGTCGCCCATCAAAGCCTCCCCAGATAATTTCAACAGAATACGTTTGTACATGATTTTTTGACTAAAGTTCTGCAAATATAACCATTCTCGCCTATCCAGCGATTTGAAATCCGGAAGTTTTTTTCATTGTGGGGTTGGGGCTTTTCTGAGATGGTCTTAAACAAAAAAAAGCACCCTTCTCGGTGAAGGGTGCTTTAAAAAAGGGGTTGGCGACATACCCTTCCAATATAAACAGTACCATCTGCGCCGGCGGGCTTATCCGCCGCGGCGGATCGAAATGGGCAAAACCAAACATTTATTGAAGCTTT
>Ga0075106_1000933_pt1 | contig 13852 bp, 11 predicted proteins | sample AntDeeMetag02WF4_FD_69796 | JGI IMG/M metagenome (GOLD analysis project Ga0075106, IMG submission 69796) | Saline lake microbial communities from Deep Lake, Antarctica - Antarctic Deep Lake Metagenome 02WF4 | ecosystem: Environmental > Aquatic > Non-marine Saline and Alkaline > Saline | place... | reverse complement strand
GGTGCGCCCGTCCCAGTGGGTCACGGGCGCGCCGTCGTCATCGAGCACAGTCTCGACCGTGTCCCATTCGATCAGCGCGTCGCGATGCGCGATGTTGTGGAAGTTCTGAAGCACCGGTTCGGGCGGGAGTACGTTGCCGTGGGTGCGGAAATGCCATTGCAGGTAGCCGATCCAGAGCACGATATCGGCGATCGCGACCGCGCGCGGGTTGATCTCCAGGCCGAGCAGCTGGTGCGGGTCGACGGTCACGCCGGCCATTTCGAAGCGGGTCTGGGTCGCGCCGAGGCCGGCCAGCGCGTCCAGCACTTCGCCTTCGAGGCGCTTGAGATGTTCCAGCGTGACGTATAGGAAATTGCCGCTGCCGCAGGCCGGGTCGAGCACGCGAACCTGGGTCAGGCGCTTGAGAAAATCCTCGACCGTGGCGACCGCCTGCGCGGTATCGCCGGCGTCCTCGAGCTGGGCCGCGGCGGCTTCGACGTTGGCCCAGTCCTCTCGCAATGGCTGCACCACGGTGGGCAGGATCAGGCGCTCGACGTATTCGCGCGGCGTGTAATGCGCGCCGAGTTTGTGGCGTTCGGCCGGGTCCAGCGCGCGTTCGAGCAGGGTGCCAAAGATGGCGGGTTCCACGTGGGTCCAGTCCGCGTGGCCGGATTCGATCAGCAGTTCCAGCTGGTCGCGCGTGAGCGTCAGGGCGTCGCGCTCGGCGAACAGGCCGCCGTTGAAACGCAACAGCTTCTTCTTGAGCTGGATCGAGGCGCCGCCGGTATCCATGGTCTGCCAGAGCGCTTCCAGGCTCGGCGCGAGAAAGTCCAGGTCGCCGCGCAGCGATTCCAGCAGTTCGGTGAAGCTGCGGTGTGGGAGCAGGCCGACGTCTTCGCTGAACATGGTGAACAGGCAGCGCATGAGAAAGCTGGCCACGCGATCGGGCGCATGGCCGTCGCGTTCCAGCGAGCGCGCGAGGCGGCCGAGCTTTTCGGCGATATCGCGGGTGATCGCGGCGCTGATCCGCGCCGGATCGAGCGCCATCGGATCGGTCCAGATGGCGTGCAGGCGCGCGCGGATTGTGTCGTCGCGCAGGTCTTCCAGACGAATACGGTGGCCGCGCACGTCAGGATACGGCGTGTAGTTGCCGCCGGTACGGGTGAACTCGGCGTACACCTCGATCATGTGGCCGACGTCCACGACCAGCAGGAAGGGCGGCCGACCTTCGCCTGCGGGCAGGGCGCGGATATAACGTTCGCCCTGGCCGCGGGCGCGTTTCATCATCTTGTTCCAGCCCGGCGTGCCGCGCTTGCCGTGGCCTTGTTTTAGATAGCGCGCGTTGTCTTCGCTGATGCCTGCCAACAGATCCTGGCCGCCCGGCTGATCTACGCCCTGCTTGGTTTCGCAGACAAAACAGTCGCGCTTGTACAGGTCAACGAAGTTGGTGGTCGTACCGCCGTCACCGTCGGCAAAGCGCAGGCTGCGCTCGAATACGTAGGCGTTGTCCTGATTGTCCGGGCGCGCCGGATCGGGCCGCGGCACGTCCAGCACGTCGCACAGTTCGGCGAGAAACGTCTGATAATTGGCGCGCTCGGAGCCGCCGGACACGGCCCAGCGCTCGATGAACTGTTCGACTTCTGGTGGCGGGCAATCGGACACGAAAACACAGACGGGCAGGGGTTCGCCCGGCACTGTAGCGCACCATTCGCGGCCGGTGCTTTGGTTGCCGGTCGATCGCGTCTATCATGCCCGCAAGGGCCGTGACAGCTGGGAAACTTATCCGCCGGTCCAGCTCGGTGGGCGCTTGCGCGTCGATCGCTACGGGGAATGTGGCGTACCCCCGCGGCCCTGCTCATTGCTCGTGCGATTGCGCATGTATTCGCGTTGTGACGCCGCGCATGTTGTCGTCTGCGCGCAGTCCCGAACCCATCGAACAGGATCATGAACCACAGCCCGACCGCCCACGACATCCCTGACATTCTCCAGCAGCAGTATTTTCTGTCCGCATTGAGCGATGCGCAGCGCACCCAGCTGTATGCCGGCGCGACCCAACGGCCATGCGCACCGGGGCAGGCCTTGTTCCGGCAGGGCGATCCGGCGCATTCCTTCTTCGTGGTGGCCGAGGGCCGGCTGAAACTCTATCGCCTGTCGGACGACGGCGAGGAAAAGATCATGGGGCTGGTCGGGGCGGGCGACAGCTTTGCCGAGGGCGTGTTGTTCATGCGTGATCCGCGCTACCCGGTGATCGCGGAGGCGCTGCAGGCCAGCCGCGTCGTGGCCATACGCTGTGCCGATTTCCGGCATATCCTCGAGGACTCGTTCGAGACCTGCCTGGCGGTCATGGGCAAGCTGACCGGGCGTATCGGCGGGCTGCTCAACGAGGTCGAATCGCTCACGCTGCGCGACAGCCGATATCGCGTCGTGCATTACCTGCTTGCGCTGCTGCCGGCACAAGACACGCGCGCAGCAACGCTGCGGCTGCCGGCCAGCAAGGGCGTGGTCGCCGCACGCCTGGCGATTCGCGCCGAAACCTTCTCGCGCACGTTGAAACTGCTCATGGACGAAGGTCTGATCGTCGTGCGCGGCGGCCGCCTGATCGAAGTCCCGCAGCCGGAGCGCCTGCGCCGCGCGCTGACCGGCTGACCGGCCGCTTGCCCTGCAGAAGCCCCGGCCATCCTGTAGGTAGGATTAGCGCGCAGCGCGTAATCCGACACTGAATTCGCCCTTACAGCTGCGATGGTTCGCGGGGCATGTCGGCCTGCGGCCTGCGGCCTAAGCCGACCTACGGGAACGGCACGGCGCTGACGGCGGCTTGCCTTGCCGCAAGGCGTCCGCAGGCACTTTGATCCTGGTTTCGCCCGTGAGATCGGCCAGCGCCTGTGCGAGTGCATCCGTATCGCGATTACGTATGTTCAAAGCCATGACTTCAACGCGTGTCGCAATTTTTCTACACAGTAGTTCTATCGACAGCGCGCGGCACCAATAGCCACCGACAATCTTGCGATTTCCGTTACACTGTGCTGCTTGTTTGAACCTGCCCGCCACGGGCCGATACGCATGACGAATGCGAGCAACCACCCACGGGTCTATGTGCAGACCTGGGGCTGCCAGATGAACGAGTACGACTCGGCCAAGATGGTCGAAGTCCTGCGCAAGCAGCGCGGCGCCGAGCGTGTGAACAGCCCCGAAGAAGCCGACGTCATTCTGCTCAATACCTGCTCGGTGCGCGAAAAGGCAGCGGAGAAGGTGTTTTCGCAGCTCGGACGCTGGCGCGAATTGAAAGCGGCGCGCCCGGAGATCGTGATCGGCGTGGGCGGCTGTGTCGCCTCGCAGGAAGGCCACGCGATCCGCGAGCGCGCGCCGTTCGTGGACATGGTGTTCGGCCCGCAGACGCTGCATCGGCTACCGGAAATGCTCGATGCGGTGCAGGACAACGGCGCGGGCGTGGTCGATATCGCGTTTCCCGAAATCGACAAGTTCGATCACCTGCCGCCGGCTAAGGCCGAGGGCGCGACCGCGTTCGTATCGATCATGGAGGGCTGCTCCAAGTACTGCAGCTTCTGCGTGGTGCCCTATACCCGCGGCGAGGAGATTTCGCGGCCGTTCGACGACGTGATTCTGGAAGTTGCGGAACTGGCGGAGCAGGGCGTCAAGGAAATCACGCTGCTGGGCCAGAACGTCAACGGCTATCGCGGGCCGATGGAAGATGGCTCGATCTGCGATCTGGCGATGCTGGTGGAATTCGTGGCCGAGATCGAAGGCGTCGAGCGTATCCGCTATACCACCAGCCATCCGCTGGAGTTTTCGGATGCATTGATCGAGGCCTATGCGCGCGTGCCCAAGTTGGCCAATGTCCTGCATCTGCCGGTGCAGTCCGGCTCCGATGCGGTACTGGAACAGATGAAGCGCGGCTATACGGCCGAGCATTTCCGTGAGCGTATCGCCAGACTGCGCGAAGTGCGCCCGGATATCAGCCTGTCGACCGATATCATCGTCGGCCATCCGGGCGAGGGCGAGGAAGAATTCGAGCAGACCATGCAACTGGTCGAGGATATCGGCTTCGACGCCGCGTTTTCCTTCGTCTACAGCAAGCGTCCGGGCACGCCGGCGGCCGATATGAGCGACGAGACATCGCGCGAGCGCAAGAAGGAACGCCTGGCGCTTCTGCAGGCGCGTATCGGCGACTTCAATCGTCAGTTCATGCAGCAGATGGTCGGAACCACGCAGCGGGTGCTCGTCGAGCGCGAGTCCAAGCGCGGCAACGGCCAGATGGCCGGGCGCACGGACTCCAACCGCTGGGTCAACTTCGACGGCCCCACCCGCCTGGTCGGGCATTTCGTCGAGGTCGTGATCACCGAAGCATTGGACAATTCGCTGCGCGGGCGCGTGTCGCTGCTCGAGCCCGAGCCGAATGAGCCGGTGCTTGCCGCCACCGCAGGCTGATTGAAGCCCGGCCCTTGAAACCCAGACGCCGCGCGGCGATATTGCCGGCGGCAACCCGACGAGTCATCTTGAGCGAACCCATCCGCAAGACCCTTGAACTCACGCCGCCGGATATCACGCGGCTGGCGCATCTGTGCGGCCCGCAGGACGAACACCTGCGCCTGATCGAGCGCACGCTGGACGTGCAGGTGCACAACCGCGGCCATCTGTTTCAGGTGGAAGGCACGCCGCCGGCCGCCGCCGCAGCGATCGATACGCTCAACGAGCTGTACAGCGCGACCGCGGCCGGCGAGATCGACCCGGAGCGCGTGCATATCGTGGCGCACACGGCCGAGCGCGAACGCAGCGGCACGACCGAAGACGACAAGCCGGCCCGGGACGTGGTAATCAGAACGCGGCTGGGTCTGGTGCGCGGGCGCGGGCCGAACCAGCGGCGTTATCTGGCCAATCTGGCCGACAACGATCTCAATTTCGGCGTCGGGCCGGCCGGTACCGGCAAGACCTATCTGGCCGTGGCCGCCGCGGTGGACGCGCTGGAATCCGAGCGCGTGCGGCGCCTGCTGCTGGTGCGGCCCGCGGTCGAGGCCGGCGAGCGGCTGGGCTTTCTGCCCGGCGACCTGGCCCAGAAGATCGATCCCTATCTGCGCCCGCTCTACGACGCGCTCTACGAAATGCTCGGCTTCGATCGGGTCGGGCGCCTGATCGAGCGCAACATCATCGAGATCGCGCCGCTGGCCTACATGCGCGGGCGCACATTGAACGAGGCGTTCATCATCCTCGACGAGGCCCAGAACACCACCGTCGAACAGATGAAGATGTTTCTCACCCGTATCGGTTTTGGCTCTACCGCGGTGGTCACAGGCGATACCACCCAGGTCGACCTGCCGGTGGCCAAGCGCTCCGGCCTGCGGCATGCGGTCGGGCTGCTCAAGGGGGTCGAGGGCATCAGCGTGACCCGTTTTTCGGCCCGCGACGTGGTGCGCCACCCGCTGGTTCAGCGCATTGTGCAGGCCTACGATCGTGAAAACGAAGCGTCCGGCGACGACGACGGCAACGCGTAGGAACACCGTGCGAATCGAACTCGCGCTCGACCGGGCGCCCGGCATCGCGGCCGTCGACACGGCCGCGCTCGAAAACGCGGCGATGGCGACCCTGCACGGCGCTGGCCAGGACGCCGAGATGGCCTACGAGCTCGCCGTTCGCCTGGTCGGCGAACGCGAGGCTGCCGAATTCAACGGCCGCTATCGCGACAAACCCCATGCGACCAACGTGCTGTCGTTCCCGGCCGGGGCCGAGCTGCCGGGCCTGATCGTGCTCGGCGATCTGGTGATCTGCATGCCGGTCATCGAGCGCGAAGCCGCGGCGCAGCACAAGAGCATCGACGCGCACCTGTGTCACATGCTCGTGCACGGCGTACTGCACTTGCTCGGTCACGATCACATCGGCGACGATGAAGCCGAGTGCATGGAAGCACTGGAATGCCGCATTCTGGCTGGGCTGGGCCACGACGATCCATACCGCGCGCGCGACACCTCAAACTGACTGGCCGCGGGCCGATTCAAAAATACAAGGAGGAGGCGGCCTGCGCCGCAAGCCGATGAGCGACGACGACAGCGACGACAGTCGACAAAGCGGAAGCTGGCTGCGCCAGATCGGAATGAGTCTGGCCGGGCCGCCGCGCGACCGCGAAGAACTGGACGCGGTGCTCCAGGACGCCCAGGAAAACGGCCTGCTCGATATCGACGCGCTCTGGATGATGCAGGGCGTGCTCAAGGTTTCCGAGCAGCAGGTGCGCGACATCATGATTCCGCGCTCGCAGATGGTCGTGGTCGAATCCGATGCCGCAGTGGCCGATGTGCTGGCCAGCGCCATCGAGTCCGGGCACTCTCGTTTCCCCGTGATCGGCGATTCGCGCGACGAAGTGGTGGGCATTCTGCTGGCCAAGGACATGCTGCCGCTGGCCGAAGTCGACAACGACCCGGCCGATTTCGAGCTGGGCGCGGTGCTGCGTACGGCGGTCTATGTGCCCGAATCCAAGCGCGTGAACGTGCTGCTCAAGGAGTTCAAGGCCTCGCGAAACCATATGGCCGTGGTGGTGGACGAATACGGCGGCGTGGCCGGCCTGGTGACCATCGAGGATGCGCTCGAGCAGATCGTGGGCGATATCGACGACGAATACGATCAGGCCGAGGGCGCGAACATCCTGCGCCAGGAAAATAATCGCTTCCTCATTCGCAGCCTGACCCCGGTCGAGGAATTCAACGAATACTTCGACACCGATTTTTCCGACGATGACTTCGACACCATCGGCGGCCTGGTCGTGCACGAATTCGGGCATATGCCCAAGCGCGGCGAGACCACCGTCATCGAGCGCTTCCAGTTCAACGTGCAGCGCGCCGATTCGCGGCGGATTCATCTGTTTCAGATGACCGTCCTGCCGGATGCTTCGGAGTAGCTTCGGTTGGGTGCCGTCACGCCGCATCCAGCGGCTTGATTCGCCCAATCTGGTTCTTGATGGATTGCGCCGCAGTCCAGAGATCGACTGCGCGCTGAGCATTCAACCAGAACTCCGGGGTGTTACCGAACAAACGCCCCAGCCGCAGCGCCATCTCCGGACTCACCGCACGGCGTTCGCGTAGCAGTTCGTTCACGGATTGCCGGGAAACATGCAGCGCGTCAGCAAGTTCGGCTATCGTCAGCTCATAATCTGGAAGAAAATCTTCTTTGAGCATTTCGCCGGGATGGGTCGGCTGTCGCTGCATGCCTGCGGTATTGGGAATAGTCATGGTTGGTGTCTGCATTCAGTGATAGTCACAAATTTCAACTTCAAACGCGTCACCGTCTTCAAAGCGAAAGCAGATCCGCCACTGAGCATGTATCGAGATAGCCTGTTGCCCCAGTCGAGTTCCCGAAAGTGCATGGAGACGATTACCCGGCGGTACCTTCAAGTCGTCCAGTTGTTGCGCCAAGTGGATATATTCAAGCTTCCGAGACGCCCTGCGAATAACTTCCGGCGGTAGCTTTTTGAACGGCCTGTGGAGAACACATCGCAGGTGCGTTTGTCCGCGAAAGTCTGGATCATGAGTAGCAAAGTAACGCGTCACGTGACGCGAGTCAAATAAAGATGGCGTACCGGGTCGCGAGCGGCCTGGTTCCCGCGTGCCCATGCCAGCGGCGCCGGAGGCGCCGCTGGCATGAACGAATATAACGGACGTGCGGGTATAATCGCGCGCTGTCCGTTTCACCTACCAACCGTCAATTAGACATGAAGACAGCGCGCATCATCGGGCTCGATCTTTTGCTACCCGCCGTTCTCGGCGCGGTGGCCACTCTCGGCTTTGCGCCGTTCGGCTATTACGGCCTGACGCTGGTCGCGCTGGTCGGCCTGGTGGCGCTGTGGTGGCCGGCCGGCACCGGCCGCGGTGCCTGGCGCGGTTTCGTGTTCGGGCTGGCCCATTTCGGCACCGGCATCTACTGGACCTTCGTGTCCACCTATTACTACGGTGGCGCACCGCTGCCGATGGCGATCGCGCTGGTGTGCCTGCTGACCGTCTACATGGCGCTGTATCCGGCTTTTGTGGGTGCGGTTGCGGGCTATACACGGCGGCTGCCGCGCACGCTCTGGGCGCTGGTGGTGTTGCCGGGCGCCTGGCTGCTCGCGGAATTGGTGCGCAGCTGGGTAATGACCGGTTTTCCCTGGCTGTCGCTGGGGTATTCGCTGATCAACGCGCCGATCACGCCGCTGGCGCCGCTGGGCGGCGTGTATTTCCTCGGCGCATTGATGATGATCAGCGCCGGCGTCGTGGCACTGCTGTTCGCCGGCTCGATCGCGGCGCGCGTGCTCGCGGTCGTGTTGATCGCGCTGGCCCCACTGGGCCTGTGGTTCACGCCGCCGGCGCAACACTGGACCCGGCCGCTGGGCGAGCCGATCAGCGCAGACGTGCTGCAGGGCAACTTCGGCCAGGCGATCAAGTGGCAGCGCGATACGTTCGTGCCCACGCTCGAGCGCTATCGTTCGATGACCGAGCGCTCCGATGCCTCGCTCGTGGTCTGGCCGGAGGTCGCCATTCCCGCGCCGGCCAATCAGGTGCGCGGCTATCTATCGGACATCAACGACCTGGCCGAAAAGCGCGACCAGACCGTGCTCGCCGGCGTGCTCGTGCACGAACAACCCGATGCGCCGTACTACAACGCCGTGCTTGCACTCGGCGCCGGCAAGGGCCGCTACTACAAGCGCCACCTCGTGCCCTTCGGCGAGTATTTTCCGGTGCCGGAGTTCGTCAAGAGCTGGCTCGACGGCATCGACATGCGCTATAGCGACTTCGGCTTCGGCGCCGACGACCAGCCGTTGATCGAGGTCGACGGCGTCAAGCTGGGACTGTCGATCTGCTTTGAGTCCGCGTTTGGCTACGAGATCGGCAAGGCGGTGCCGGAGGCCGGCGTGCTGGTCAACGTCACCAACGATGGTTGGTTCACGGGCACTACCGCCGCGGCCCAGCATCTGGATATCGCGCGCATGCGCGCGCTCGAGGCCGGCCGGCCCATGCTGCGCGCAGCCAATACCGGTATTTCGGCGGTCATCGACTACGACGGTCGCCTGCGCGAGCGCACGCCCGAGTTCGAGGTGGCCCATATCGAAACCCGGGTACAGCCGCGCACCGGACTCACGCCCTATATGCGTATCGGCGATACGCCGCTATGGGTTGCTGGTTTCGTGCTCACGGGCCTGAGCCTGCTGGCCGGGCTGTTGCTCAATCGCCGCAAGGCCGGGCGCAAGCAAGGCTCGCGCTGATGCGCGCGTTTCATCAACGCAGTACACTTGCCGGTTCGTTTTTGCTGCCCGACCGATAGCCGCCGATGGATTCCACCTACCGTTTCGATGCAATCGAGGCCGACGTGCAGGCCCGCTGGCGCGCGCAGCGCGTCTTCGATGTCAAGCGCGACGAGCGCGCCAAGTTCTACTGCCTGTCGATGTTTCCGTACCCGAGCGGCAAGCTGCACATGGGCCATGTGCGCAACTACACCATCGGCGACGTGATCTCGCGCTACCAGCGCATGTGCGGCAAGAACGTGTTGCAGCCGATGGGCTGGGACGCCTTCGGCCTGCCGGCCGAGAACGCGGCGATCGCCAACGGCGTGCCGCCGGCGAAATGGACCCGCGACAACATCGAAACCATGCGCGCCCAGCTACAGCGGCTGGGTTTCGCCTACGACTGGTCGCGCGAGTTCGCCACCTGTGACCCGAGCTATTACCGCTGGGAGCAGTGGCTGTTCACAAAACTGTTCGAAAAGGGCTTGGTCTATCGCAAGGAGTCGGTGGTCAACTGGGATCCGGTCGATCAGACCGTGCTCGCCAACGAGCAGGTGGTCGACGGGCGCGGCTGGCGCTCGGGCGCGATCGTCGAGCAGCGCGCGATCCCGCAGTGGTTCGCGCGCATCACCGACTATGCCGACGAACTGCTGGACGGCCTGGACGATCTGGACGGCTGGCCGGACGCGGTCAAGGCCATGCAGGCCAACTGGATCGGTCGTTCGTTCGGCCTGGAAATCGACTTTGCGGTCGCCGGCGAAGACATGCCGTTAACCGTTTACACCACGCGCCCGGACACCCTGCACGGCGCGACCTATATGGCGCTGGCCGCCGACCATCCGCTGGTCGCTGCCGCCGCGGATACCGACGCCGAACTGGCTGCGTTCTGCGAGGAATGTCGCAAGGCCGGCACCGCCGAGGCGGGACTGGAAACACGCGACAAGCGCGGTTATCGGCTGCCGGTCGAGGCGATCCATCCCTTGTCCGGCGAAAAATTGCCGATCTTCGTGGCCAACTTCGTACTCATGGGCTATGGCACGGGTGCGGTCATGAGCGTGCCCGCGCACGACCAGCGCGACTGGGAGTTCGCCACCGCCTATGATCTGCCGATCGTGCCCGTGGTCGCCGACGCCGACGGCAACGCGCCCGACATGAGCGAAGGTGCGCGCATCGACAAGGGCGTGCTGATCAACTCGGGCGCGGACGACGGCAAGGATTTCGACACCGCCTTCAACGATATCGCCGATCGGTTGCAAGACCGCGGTATGGCCCGTCGCAAGACCCAGTACCGCCTGCGCGACTGGGGCCTGAGCCGCCAGCGCTACTGGGGCGCGCCGATCCCGATCATCCACTGCGACGACTGCGGGCCGGTGGCGGTACCGGAAACCGATCTGCCGGTAGTGCTGCCCGAAGACGTCACCCCGGAAGGCGCGGGTTCGCCGTTGCCGGACATCCCCGAGTTCGTGAACGCCGACTGCCCCGATTGCGGCAAGGCCGCGAAGCGCGAAACCGATACCTTCGACACCTTCATGGAATCGTCCTGGTATTTCGCGCGTTTCACCTGCCCGGACGCCGACGCCATGCTCGATGATCGCGCCGGCTACTGGCTGCCGGTGGATCAGTACATCGGCGGCGTCGAGCACGCCATCCTGCATCTGCTTTATGCGCGCTTCTTCCAGAAGGTCATGCGCGACGAAGGCCTGACCGATGCCGGCGAGCCGTTCCAGCGCCTGCTCACCCAGGGTATGGTGCTTTCCGACGGCGCCAAGATGTCCAAGTCCAAGGGCAACACGGTCGACCCGCAGGCGCTGATCGACCAGTACGGCGCGGATACCGTGCGCCTGTTCACCATGTTCGCGGCGCCGCCCGAGCAGTCGCTGGAATGGTCGGACGCGGGCGTGGAAGGCGCCAACCGTTTTTTGAAGCGCCTGTGGCGTCTGGTCACCGAGCACGTCGAGACCGGCATCGTGGCGCCGGCCACGAGCGCGAAAGGCGCGGCCGGCGATCTGCGCCGCAAGCTGCACGAAACCATCGCCAAGGTCGGCGACGACGTCGGCCGGCGCACCACATTCAATACCGCGATCGCCGCGATCATGGAACTGTGCAACGCGCTCGGTCGCGCCGACGGATCTGCCCCCGATCAGCAGGCGGTACGCCAGGAAGCGCTCGAGGCGGTGGTCAAGATGCTGGCGCCGATCACGCCGCACGTCTGCGATGCGCTCTGGCGGGAGCTTGGCCATGACCGAGGCCACCACGACGAACTGCTGCTGGACGTAGCCTGGCCGAGCGCCGACGAGTCCGCGCTCACGCGCGACACGCTAACGCTGGTCGTGCAGGTCAACGGCAAGGTGCGTGCGAAGATTGACGTGCCGGCGGATGCGGATCGGGATACCGTTGCCGAAATAGCACGCGCCGAAAGCAACGTGGTGCGCTTCGTCGACGATCGTCCGATCAAAAAAACTATCGTCGTGCCGGGCAAACTCGTCAATCTCGTGGTATAGATCGCGCTATGAACAACACCCAACGTGTACAGATGATCGGTTTGCGACGCACGGCCGGTCGCCGCCTGGGCCTGCTCGGCCTGTTTGCCCTGGCCAGCGTCATGCTCGGCGGCTGCGGCTTTCATCTGCAGGGAGGGTCACCGCTGCCCGACGGCATCGACACGATGTATGTCAGCTACAGCAACGACTATCGGGTGGGCGATCCGCCGCTGGTCGAGACCCTGCGCCAACGCCTGCGCGAGCGCCATATCCTCGGCGATATCGGCGCGCCGGCGCGCCTGGCGATCGAGGAGATCGACAATCGCCAGCGCATCGTGTCGGTCAGTCCGATCGACGGGCGTGTCGCAGAATACGAACTCACGAGCGTGGTGTTGTTTGATTACGACGTCAACGGCGCCAACCAGCTCGAAAACGAAACGCTCAAGGTCAGCCGCAACTACAGCTTCGACGACACCGAGCGCCTGAGCGCCGAGCAGGAGCAAAGCGAACTGCTCACTAGCATGCACGAGGAACTGGCCAACCTGATTCTGCTGCGGGTGGCCACGGCCAACGATAAACTCGGCCATTAGGGACGCCGGGTAGGCTCGCGGCTTGTCCGGCTTTCCTGAGCACAGCTTGCTGAGCGAACGGGCTCGCCGGTGTGCCAGGCATTCGCAAAGCGAAGCCGCACTCCCGCGAGATCGCCAAACACCGGCTTGTTTACGAGCACCGCGTTTCAGGAAAACAGCCCCAATCATGACCGACAGCGCCCGACTTACGCCCAGCCCGATCACACCCGACCAGGCCGCCGAATTCATCCGCGGGCGCCGCTCCGTGGATCAGTTCACGGAACAGGTGCCGGATGAAGCGGTTATCCGCGAAGCGATCGAAGTCGCGCGCTGGGCGCCAAACCATCATCTGACCCAGCCCTGGCGGTTCTATCTGCTCGGGCCCGAATCGCGCGACGCGATTGTCGACCTCAACACCCGGCTGGTCGCCGCGCGCAAGAGCGAGGAGGTGGCCCAGGCCAAGCGCAAACGCTGGCAGGCGGTGCCCGGTTGGCTGGCGATGACCTGCGTGATCGACCACGACCCGAACGACCCGGTCACCGCGCGCGAGGATCATGCCGCCTGCGCCTGCGCGATCCAGAACCTGATGCTGTATCTGCACAGCGCCGGCGTGGCCAGCAAGTGGATCAGCGGCGAGGCCACACAGCACGCGGATCTGCTGCCGCTACTGGATATCGACCCCGCGCGCGAGTATTGTCTGGGCCTGCTGTGGTACGGTTACGCCAAGCGCAAGCCGCGCAGCCAGCGCGTCGATAGCGACGACATCCTGGGAACGCGCGCTTGAAACCTGCGCGCCCGTGTCCGGGCGTTGCAAATCCCGTGTTCGCCCGCTAGAATTGCGCGCTTTCGCAGCCGCCCGGCTGCCTAATCGCGTTGGTTCAGGTACAGTGCAATGAAGACGTTTTCTGCAAAGAAAGACGAAGTCCCCGGTGACTGGTATGTCGTCGACGCCGACGGCAAGACGCTCGGTCGTCTGGCTTCGGAAGTCGCCACGCGCCTGCGCGGCAAGCACAAGCCGGAATATACCCCGCATATGGACGTGGGCGATCATATCGTGATCGTGAACGCGGCCAAGATAAAGGTCACCGGCAAGAAGCCGACGCAGAAGATCTATTATCGCTTCACCGGCTACGTGGGCAACCTCAAGTCGATTACGCTCGAGGATCAGCTCGCAGCGCATCCGGAGCGCGTGATCGAACACGCGGTCAAGGGCATGCTGCCGAAGAATCCGCTGGGCCGCCAGATGGCCCGTAAACTGCGCGTCTACCCGGGCGCCGAGCATCCGCATTCCGCACAGCAGCCCCAGCCGCTGGCGATTTGATTCGCTGGAGATCTAAAGACATGGCAACCGAAACAACCTACGGCACCGGCCGTCGCAAGACCGCCACCGCGCGCGTTTTCATCAAGCCGGGCAGCGGCCAGATCACGGTCAACAAGAAGACGCTGGACGATTACTTCGGCCGTCCGACTTCGCGCATGATCGTGCGCCAGGCACTGGAAGCCACCGACTCGAGCAATCGTTTCGATATCAACGTCACGGTTGCCGGCGGCGGCCCCAACGGCCAGGC